>Ga0114940_10000124_pt1 | contig 49242 bp, 49 predicted proteins | sample ColdCreekSource_FD_87195 | JGI IMG/M metagenome (GOLD analysis project Ga0114940, IMG submission 87195) | Groundwater microbial communities from Cold Creek, Nevada to study Microbial Dark Matter (Phase II) - Cold Creek Source | ecosystem: Environmental > Aquatic > Deep subsurface > Groundwater ...
CTCTATATCGGCTATGTTGACTTAGTAAACTCAGCAGTTGATCATAAAGAGGGGTAGAAGTTGACATGGACTATTAGCTTAAAAACATCTATTTTCAGCTTCCCATGAATACTCTGCCTTTTCCTTTCTGTAACCATATATCAATACTTTTAGGTATTTGTGTCAGGCAGTCAGGTCCAGGGGTTGCCGAGGTTACAGTTCGAGCGGCTGATAGTCAAGGTTTTTATGTCGATGCTAGCTTTACCGTCACTGCGGTTTCTGCCACGGTGAATAACGACACCCTAGCGGGTAGTGCGGGTAACGACTATCTAGATGGCGCTGCTGGTAATGACAATCTATCTGGATTGGCTGGCGATGATACCCTGACAGGTGGTGCTGGGGTAGACATCCTGATTGGGGGAACAGGCAATGACGCATATGTTATCGATACCACTACCGATACCATTACTGAAAATGCCAGTGAAGGAACTGATACGGTTGCTTCTAGCGTTACCTATATCCTCGGTGCTACTTCTAACCTAGAAAACATTACCCTGACTGGGATAAGTGCGATTAATGCTACGGGCAACGCACTAAATAATGCTCTGGAAGGGAATAGTGCTAACAACAGTCTATCAGGGGATGCGGGCAACGATACCCTGACGGGTGGTGCAGGAATAGACTCCCTGATTGGTGGACTAGGCAATGATCTTTACACCGTAGACACTGCAACAGATACCATTACTGAAAATACTAGTGAAGGAACTGATACGGTTGCTTCCAGCGTTACCTATACCCTTGGTGCTACTTCTAACCTAGAAAATATCACCCTGACTGGTGGAAATGCGATTAACGCCACGGGCAACGCCATGAATAATGCCCTAGAAGGTAATACCGCCAATAACAGTTTATCTGGCACTGCTGGCAATGATACCCTAACAGGTGGTGCCAATGATACCCTAACAGGTGGTGCAGGAATCGACACCCTTGTTGGTGGACTGGGTAATGATTTGTACACCGTAGATACCGCAACGGATACCATTACCGAAAATGCCAACGAAGGCACAGATACCGTTAATTCTGACGTTAACCATAGTCTGGGGGCAAATGTGGAAAACCTATCCCTGACTGGTAGCACGGCGATTGAGGGCAATGGCAATACTCTGAGTAATACTATTACTGGTAATGCCACTAACAATAAACTCGTCGGCAATACGGGCAACGATACCGTCAAAGGTGGCTTGGGTGACGATCTGATCACTGGTGGTTATGGTAGTGACCTTTTAAACGGCGAGGGGGGTAATGATTCCATGACGGGCGGTGTTGCCAATGACACCTATGTGGTGGACAGTACTGGAGATAGCGTTAGCGAAACTTCAACCCTGGCTACAGAAATCGATATCGTACAATCATCCATTACCTACAGTCTAGGCAGTAATCTGGAAAATCTCACCTTGATTGGTACTGGTCAAATTAACGCCACAGGCAACAGCCTGAATAACATTATTACTGGTAATACGGTTAACAATCAGCTTGATGGTGGTACTGGAGTAGATACCCTGATGGGGGGAACGGGTAATGATATCTATGTTGTGGATACCAATACTGATACCATTACCGAAAATGCTAATCAGGGAATAGATACGGTCACATCTTCGGTTAACTATAGCCTCGGTGCTACTTTTAACCTAGAAAATATTGTCCTGACGGGGACAAGTACCATTAATGCCACGGGTAATACTGCTAACAATGCTCTAGAAGGGAATAGTGCTAATAACAGTCTATCGGGGGATGGGGGGAACGATACCCTAGCTGGGGGTGCAGGAATCGATACCCTGATTGGTGGACTGGGCAATGATCTGTACATCGTAGACACCACTACCGATATTATTACCGAAAATACCAGCGAAGGCACAGATACAATATCTGCTGCGGTCAACCATAGTCTGGGTGCAAATGTGGAAAACCTATCCTTGATTGGTAGTACTGCAATTGAGGGCAATGGTAACACCCTCAACAATGCTATTACTGGTAATGCCGCTCACAATAAACTAATCGGTAATACTGGCAACGATACCGTCACAGGGGGTTTAGGGGACGACACCCTAACGGGTGGTTATGGTAGCGACTCTTTCATGGGAGAAGGGGGCAATGATGTCTTGGCTGGTGGTGCTGCGAGCGATCGCTTTATCTACAACACCAATGCTGTATTTACTTCCAGCGGGGTAGGCATTGACCAAATTACTGACTTTGTGAGTGGTACTGATAAGATTGTGCTGGATAAAACCACTTTTACTGCCCTGGGTAGTGTCATCGGGAATGGATTCAATCTTGCCACTGAGTTTGCTGTTGTCGGTAGCGATGCTGGTGCTGCCACTGTGGACGCTTTGATTGTCTATAGCAGTGAGACGGATAACTTGTTTTACAACCAAAATGGAGTGACAGCGGGGTTTGGTTCAGGCGCTCAACTTGCTACGCTGACTGGTATTCCTACTTTAGCTGCTAGTGATTTTGTGCTTCAGGCTTAATCAGAACAAATTAATCGAGCTGATTACGAGCGATCGCACTTTACCATTTAAAATGAAATAGCTCTGGTCTTATGAATTGAGCTTTTTCTTATTCGGCTGCTCAAAAGATAGACCAAAATGTACTTCTAATGCCTGGGATTGAAGATAATTCAACAGGGCGTTAATAAAAATTACGACGCCAAACATTTCTAGTAGCTCTTCAATAGTTGAGGCAATTCCATACACCATATTGTACCCATAATTGTCTGCAATGTAGCCACCAATTAATTCCATACCTAAAGCCCCAAAAACATAAACCATTCCTGCTAATATAAATTGAATTTTGGTTTTATTAGGTAAAGCTAAAATAAATTTTCTAAACATGATTAGAAAGATAATTACCAAGAAAAATGCAGGGATTACCCAAGGAAAATATAACAGCCCTTTCGTATTCATTGACCCCCTTAAGATGGGAATCAATAATTCATGAATACTGCACATTTCATCGACAGCTAAATAGAGAAAAATAAACGCCAATATTTTCCACTGTTTAGCATATTTTCCTGCACCTTTTTTTTTGATAGTAGCGATTACAGAAAGTAGGTAAGCACAAAATGCTAAAGCTAACGATGAATAAAGAGCTGGGAGGTTTGCTTCTTCATCAAAGTTGAAATATATCGAAATCAATTGACCATTATTTTGAGCATTCAACCAATAAACTATACCTCTTTCTATGATATTAAATAGAACAAGCATAGCAATTGCTGAAAGCAAAACTCTCGTAACTTTGCCAGGAGAAAAATCGTATGTTGTTAGCCATAAAGGTTTGGAGTTTTGCCTATTGTTCATGGATGCTGATTCAGTTTACTAATAATTAATATGATGCTAATATACTCTTAACCTATTGATAAACTACTAGTAATTCATCAATCTAACTTTTATTTATATCTAACTGTATAGATTCATTTATGCTCTAGAGAATTTTAATACGTGACAAGCAATAACAACTACTCCATCAGGGTTGTAGCATTTTTTGATATCAGTGAATGAGTAAATTATTCCAAATAATAGCTGTTTAGGTTATGTAGCTTAATATTCCTTGACTAAATCTGTTTTTAGCGCTTATTCTATAATGCTCTCCTACAAAACCACTGATGTAGTTTTACAAATTGAAGGTGCTTATGTCAATTGTCAATACTCTCAATAATAGTTGTTTAAACGTTTATTTTGCCTTTTAACTATTTCGGATAGTCTCGGTCTAGTATCTGTCTAAATCTAGTATGTCTGAGCATTTTGTACTCAGGTTTATTTGAATTTGCTAATGAAAATTTATACTTTTAATGCTACTGAAGATACCCGTGTCGAACTGTTATGGCCCTTAAGAGCTAACAATAGAGACGGCATATTTAGTCAATTTATCGCCGAAAATAGCTATACAGAAGTTGATTCTATACAGGATTGTGACCTAGCAATTTATCCAAATAAAGCTTTTACCCCAGAAACCCTGGCTTTTGATAGTTCTGTGTTTCAAGCAGGAGCGGCAGCCGAGGCTTACGGCAAACCCATAATCATCGACGCAACCAGTGACTCTGATGTTTTATTAGACATCCCTTCTGCCAATATTTTGCGCTGCGGTTTATATCGAAGCTTAAAGCAACCATTTGAAACCGAATGTCCCTACTGGAGTAATGATCGGACAAAGCAGGGTTTGGATGCTTTGGATATTGGTTTTAAAGGGAAAAAGCCAGTTATCGGCTTTTGTGGCACTACTTCTTCTATGGGTAAGTTAGCAAATTTAAGTAAGTTTTCTCTGCCTCATGCTGTTACCAAATTAGTCTTATCCCAAGGAAGATTGTCTCGTCGGGTAGATCCCAGAATTACCGAAGGGATGAGTCTTCAGCTTAGAGAAACAGCAATGAATCTAATTGCTGCGGACAAAAGATTAGAATTTTATTTTGACGTTACTAATAATCATCAAAGTTATTACGTTAAAAATGAGTCAAATAAGATTATTCTAGAAAACCTATTTATTAATAACACTGCCAAATGTGATTATGTGTTGTGTGTCAGAGGTAGCGGTAATTTTTCAGGACGCTTTTATATGGCCCTAAATGCTGGACGTATCCCCGTGGTCATCGATACTGATGGGGTAATTCCCCATGAAGAACAGTTGCACCTGCTCAAAATTCCAATCAACTCTGTCAAAAATATTAGCTCGCTAATTCTGGAACATTTTGAAACAACGACAGAACAAGACCTAAAAGAAATGAAGCTCCGTAATCGTTTAGCCTATCATCAGTTTTTATCCCCTGAGAAATTCCTACCTAGATATATTGAGAACTGCGCCGAAATCCCCCAGAAAATATCCTTGAAAGCTGCTTAGGCTTAGAAGGCGTTGCTGATTTGAAACGTGAATTGATAATGATTTCGTTTTTAGCTATCAGCTTTTAAGAATGTAGTCAAAATTTATGATTGTGCATTTATGTTCCGATTCAGCAACGTCGCCGAGAATAATTTGAGCATAGACTTCCAGTTGATAGCCTGAGAACTCCTTTCCACCTGTAAGATTGGTTGTATATATCTTTTTAAAGACTTTATGAACATACTTACAGTTTCGACAGCCCCTTTTTCGGATCAAAAGCCAGGAACATCAGGTTTGCGTAAATCCGTCACAGCTTTTCAAAAACCTCATTATCTCGAAAATTTTGTCCAGTCAATTTTTGATTCCCTGGAGGGTTGCGAAGGTCAGACCATTGTTTTAGGTGGTGATGGGCGGTACTATAACCGCGAAGCGATTCAGGTCATTATGAAAATGGCCGCAGCTAATGGTATTGGTCGCATTTTGGTAGGGAAAGGGGGAATCATGTCTACCCCTGCGGCTTCGGCAATTATTCGTCAATATAAGGCTTATGGTGGGATTATTCTCTCTGCTAGTCATAACCCTGGGGGGCCAACAGGAGACTTTGGCATTAAGTACAATATTACTAGTGGAGGTCCTGCCCCAGAAAAAGTCACCGAGGCTATTTTTGCGCGATCGCAAGTAATTGATCGTTACAAAATTCTCGAAGCAGCGGATATTAACTTAGATCGGCTAACGGTGACGCGCTTGGGAGAAATGAGCGTAGAAGTAATCGATCCTGTGGAACCCTATGCTCGTTTGATGGAATCGCTATTTGATTTTGAGCTGATTCGTCAGTTGATCAAGCAAGATTTTAAACTCTGTATTGATTCCATGCACGCTGTTACAGGGCCTTATGCTAGGGATATCTTTGAGAAGCGTTTAGGGGCAGCGGGTTCAGTCTTGAATGGCGAACCCCTAGAAGACTTTGGTGGGGGACATCCCGATCCTAATTTAGTATATGCCCATGATTTAGTAGAGATCATGTTTGCCAATAATGCCCCCGATTTTGGCGCAGCTTCCGATGGCGATGGCGATCGCAATATGGTTTTAGGCAATAATTTCTTCGTTACTCCCAGTGATAGTCTGGCTGTCTTAACCGCCAATGCCACCTTAGTACCAGGCTACAAAGCTGGTTTGACGGGAGTTGCCCGCAGTATGCCCACCAGTGAAGCGGTAGATCGCGTCGCCGAAAAACTAGGGATTGCTTGTTATGAAACTCCCACAGGGTGGAAATTCTTTGGGAACTTGCTGGATGCGGATCAGGCTACCCTCTGTGGAGAAGAAAGCTTTGGAACTGGTTCTAATCATGTGCGGGAGAAAGATGGACTCTGGGCAGTATTATTCTGGTTAAATATTTTAGCGGTTAAAGGAGAATCCGTAGAAGCGATCGTCAAAGATCACTGGAAAACCTATGGACGCAATTATTATTCTCGCCATGACTACGAAGAAGTGGACAAAGCACGGGCTACAGAACTAATGGAACGACTGGGGGGAATGCTCGACACCATGCCAGGTAAGAAATTTGGCAATTACGAAGTCAAATATGCTGATGACTTTAGCTACACCGATCCTATTGACCATAGCGTGAGCAAAAACCAAGGGATTCGCCTAGGCTTTACCGATGGTTCGCGGATTGTCTTCCGTCTCTCTGGCACTGGGACTAAGGGCGCAACTTTAAGGCTCTATGTTGAAAGTTATGAACCTGATCCTAGTAAACATAACCAGGAAACTCAATCAGCTTTGAAACCCTTAATCGATCTAGCTCAAGGAATTGCTCAAATTAAAGAATATACTCAGCGAGATCAGCCTACTGTAATTACTTAACTCCTGGGTAGTGGGTAGTAGGTAGTGGGTAGTAGGTAGTGGGTAGTGGGTAATGAGTGGAATCATCGGCGATCGCTCAGTAAACCCAACATCACTCCTAAAATTGCCCCAAAGACAAAGCCTCCAGAGTGCGCCCAGTATGCTACTCCAGTCGCTGTGGGGGTTCCTAGGGATGCCACACTACTAAATGCTTGCTGCACAAACCAAAAACCCAGAAAGTAAATCGCAGGAATCCGTACCGTTGTAAAAATTATGAATAACGGTAGCAAAGTGACAATTTTGGCTTGAGGATACTTGATTATGTATGCTCCCATGACTCCCGCGATCGCACCACTAGCCCCCACCGTCGGGACACCTGACTGCATGGCAAAAAACCAATGGGTTAAACCAGCTAAGACGCCGCAAGCTAGATAAAAAAAGAGAAATTTGAAGTGACCCAAATCGTATTCGATATTATCGCCAAAAGTCCAGAGAAACAGCATATTTCCCGCAATATGCATCAACCCCCCGTGGAGAAACTGGGAGGTGATTAAAGTTAAAAGCTCTGGGACAGGCTGATTAAGCGGTACGACCGTAAAACTAGCGCTCAACTGTTGAGGAATTACGGCATAAAGTTGCATAAAACCATCTAATCCAGCGCCCAAAGTTATCTGATGGATAAAAACCACCACGTTAATGGCGATTAAAGCATAAACTACAATTGGCGTACTGTAGCTAGGATTCTCATCGTGAATTGGAATCATATACTAATCACCTTTCGGATCAACCAACGACTTGATATGGTCGGGTTCATAGACGTTGCTATACAGGTTATACAGCTACTACGATGATTGACCAATCAATGTAGCTGTCTCACGATCTAAACTTACAAGTGCTTCCTGAATTAGATCAACCTCACGAGCTTCAAACAAAGACTCGCCACATTGATCGCAAATCCAAGCTGGAATATTTTCCCAAGACACATGGTAGCCATTTCGGTCAATGGCAAATGGGGCATTTCCTCGCCGCATTCGAGCTTTACAACACAGACATTCCATTCTTAAATTCTCCTTCTAAAATCTCGTGTCCATTGTTCAGGAGCAGGCAGATATGCCGTAATGATAGCTAAATATTCCTCCTTTGGGGTGCAGACTAGATGGATTGCTCGGTCATTTTGTCCTAGTCCGAACAGGAGGCAGCTATGTCCTCTCACATATTCTGGATAATCTTCAATGATCTCCCCTGTCCGAACAACCATTGCAATCTCAGCCGTCGAAATCATTCGATCTGGACGTGACATTTGCCGAATCGTATGAGGTAGAAATAATAACCGCTTATTTGCTGCTTCTCGAACCCGTTCTAAAATGTCATCCGCCAAATTTTACCTACCTCGCTTTTGAACAGCGATCGCGCAGCGGAGGCGGAGCCTCATCGCCAAAATTTCAGAACTAACTAACACCCAACATTGCCTCCAGAGTTAGATAGAGTAGGGAGAACCCCCCGACCAAGAAACCAACTAGAGCGATCGCGGTTACGGGATTTTTTAAAAAGGGTTTAAGCTGCTGGAGAAAAAACCAAAAGATGCCCAAGGAAAAACTAATGAGGTAGCGAGGATAGCGGGAACTGTTCTGAAAAAAGTCTTGCATTATTTTAAATACTGGCAGTGCGATATTTTATGTATTCATTATTCAACATTGAACAATTAAGAATCAATCTTCTGTAAATGAACTTACTATTTCAGTCCACTCGTCGTCGGTTAGCTTTGTGGTACACCGCAGTCACCGCAGTGTTGCTCTTATTATTTGCGATCGGCGTATATTTTTATGTCCGTACTACTTTAGTCGATCGCATTGATGACACTTTAAAGCATGTGATTGAAGTAGTGGATCGCTCCCTGGTAATTCAGCCTCTAGCGGAAACCAAGGGTAGATATGGGGTAAATGTTGATGCTAGCTTTAACCAGAAGGTAGGTAATTTAGAAGATGATCATATTGATTTGGAATGGTTTAATCCTCAGCAACAATTATTGTGGTCTACTTTTGCCCAGCCTATTGACTATCCCCTTCATGCTCATCGAAGTGGGGAAACAGTCTATCTAACAGGCGATCGCATTTTTCGTCAGATTGTGCAGCAAGTAGAGCTAAATCATCGAGTTTTAGGCTATCTACGGGTGAGTCATCCCTGGTTTGAAGTAAGCAAGCCGATTAATCAGCTTACCAGAGATCTAATTATTGGTATTGCTGTAATGATTCTTTCTGTCTGGGGAATTGGTTGGTTGTTATCAGGTATCGCTATTAAGCCGATTCAGGTGTCCTATTCTAGTCTGAAGCAGTTTACTGCCGATGCTTCCCACGAGTTACGTAATCCCATTGCTACCATCCAAACTAATGTCCAGATGGCGTTAGCCTATCCAGAAGCAGAACCTCAACTACAGCAAAGACAGCTTCAGATCATCGAACGTTTGACTCAAAAATTGGGCAGATTAGTCAATGATTTATTATTTCTAGCTCGCACCGATAGTGGTATCGCCCAGCTAGATTGGCAGTCTGTTCCTTTAGATGCGCTGTTGATCGATGTGATTGAGGAACAGCGCATTGTGGCGACTCAAAAGGGACTATTCCTCTCTCTACGGATTATTGAACCAGAAATTCCCCCCGAAAAACTCAATCAAAATTTGCATGAAGAAGATGTTTTTACCGTTCAAGGGGACTGGGATTATTTATCTCGTTTATTCACCAATTTAATTGCTAATGCGATCGAGCATAGTGATCAAAAGGAAATAGCCGAAGCTTCGGTAGAAGTGGAATTAGCCTTGATTAAACCCACGAGCAAACCCCTGAGAGTTAGGGAAACCCATAGCTTTTATGAACTAGAGGTCAAGATTAAAGACAAGGGAAAGGGGATTTCTGAAGCAGCATTGCCCCAAATTTTTGATCGCTTTTATCGTGCTGATCCCGCTCGTTCCTCCCAGCGATCAATAGACACCCCTACGGGAGCGGGTTTGGGATTAGCGATCGCCAAAGCGATTGTCGAAAATCATCAGGGAACTATTACTGTAGAGAGTGTCTTAGAACAGGGAACAACCTTTACTATTACTCTTCCCCAAAGTCGTAATTAACCTGGGTTCGACGAATTAAGCTTTCACGCATTTAATTTGCTTGTTTTGGCTGACTGGGAGAAAGGGAGAAAGGGAGACTGGGGGAAAGTTTAACTGTATTCTGCCTAATTAAATAATATGCAGTTTAAATGACGAACAGCTTACTAAAGGATAATTTGTTTTATCAAGGCGATCGCACCCTGTTTGTCGATGAACATCGTAACACCCTCAGAAAATGCAAAATCTAAGTTATGACTGGGGAGAAGCCCCTTTACTGTTTTGGGTCGAAAGCATCCCTAAGTCCATCGCCAATATAGTTAATACTTAGCACGGTTAAAAAGATCGCCAAACCAGGAAAAATTGCCATATGAGGGGAAGATTCTAGGTAGTCTTTGGCTTCAAACAGCATCCGCCCCCAAGTGGGTACATCGGGGGGAAAACCTAACCCCAGAAAACTAAGGGTAGATTCGGTAATTATGGCGTTGCCCACTGATAAGGTAGCTGCCACAATAATCACGCTTAAAACGTTGGGGAATAAATGAATCCAAATTAATCTAACTGGTTTAGCGCCGATAGCTCTAGCTGCACTGACAAATTCCATTTCTCTCAGTTTCAAGAAATTTGCCCTGACTAACCTAGCGACGGACATCCAATTCAAACCGCCAATCAACAGCACGATTAAGATAAATACTCCCAATTCTGCTCCCGCCAACTGCCTCATCGACTCGCGGAATAAATACACAATCAGCAGCAGTAAAGGCAATTGAGGCAATGCTAGAAACAAGTCGGTAATCCGCATCAAAACCCCATCGACAATACCGCCATAAAAACCAGCGATCGCTCCTACTAATGTCCCTAAGAATATCGCTACCACCATCGAAGCCACCCCAACGGTTAAAGAAACTCTTCCCCCTTGTAAAATACGAGCTAATTGATCCTGTCCTAGAGAATCAGTGCCGAAAAGATGTTCCCCGCTAGGAGGTGCAGCGGATGCTAAAAAGTCAATCTTGTCGATGGGTGTTGTATAAAGCCAGGGGGCAAAAACTACCGCAAAGGTAATAATTGAAACTACAACTAAGCCAAATACCGCAGAGCGATCGCGCTTAAACTTGCGCCAACTATCCAGCCAGAGATTGTTCTCAACTTGTTTAACCGCAGTCATAAAGTACATTAGGATGGAATTTTAATATTTAACCCGGGGATCGAGGACAGCATAGACCACATCGGCAATTAAATTAAACAGTACGATTAAAATCGCGTAGATAAAGGTAATCGCCATCACAACAGGAGTATCACTACGATAAATTGAATCAATTAGTAATGCCCCAATCCCAGGAACGCGAAAAACTTGCTCGGTAACTAATGCCCCTGTAAAAATAGCAGGAATATCTAAGGCGATCAAGGTGACTACAGGAATCAGAGCATTGCGCAATACATGATTTTTGATGACGGCAAATTTACTCAATCCTTTCGATAAAGCTGTGGTGACATATTCCTGTTTTAGTTCATCTAATACCGCCGAACGAATAAAGCGCATCAAAATTGCTGCGTGATACAGTGCCAAAACCGATATGGGCATGATTGACTGTCTGACTTGAGCCACAAAGCTTTGCCAGTCTGTTATTTGGAGGGTGCTGTTAAAAATGAAGGGAAACCAGCCCAACTGTACGCTAAAAATAATAATAAATAGTAAGCCTGTAAAAAAAGGTGGAATAGAAAAACCCAAAAAAGCGATCGTGGTAATGATCTGATCCGTAGCGGAATAGCGTTTAACGGCGGAAATAATTCCCAAAGGAAAAGCAATTAATAAACCCAAGATATAAGCAGTGCCGACAATCAATAAAGTTGTGGGTAAACGTTGCCATAATAATTCCGCTACAGGGCTGCGACTATTAAAGGAATAGCCCATATCTCCTCGAATAAAAGCAGCAAACCATTTAACATAACGAATATAGCCAGGTTGGTCTAAACCCAGAGACTTACGGATATTCTCTCTTACTTCTGGGGTGATGGCAGGATTAGTGGCAAATTCCCCCAAAGGATCTCCAGGGGCAAGAGCCAAAATAGCAAAGATAATAATACTGATTGCTAGTAATGTCGGAATTGTCACCAACAGTCTTTTAATTAGAAATTGCCTCATGCCCTCTTTAATCAAGACGTTAATAAAAATCAAGGGATCTGGTTAATCACCAAATCCCCTAACAGCAAGTATTGTAAACTTAAACTGTATTATTATTTCTCTGACTAAGATCTATTGAGACAAGCGATATGCTTCAATACTTTGGTAATTATTATCCTCTTCATAAAGATGACAAACCTTAGTCACCTTCTGTACCAATTCCCAATTAAACGAACAGTCTGGGTAAAGATAATCACCCCAATTGTCCACTAAGCTTTGATGAGCCTGACGCAAGTTGTACCAGGGAATAGCAGTAGTCAAGTGATGGGGAATATGCACGTTAATGTCATGACAAAGAAATTCTACCCACCAAGGATATTTACAGTTCACTGTCCCTGAGAGTTGAGCGCGAGCCTCATTCCATTGCTCTGCTGATGTGAAAGGAATCTCAGGCATCGTGTGGTGAAACATGGTGAAGGTACTCATCCAGAAATGATACACGAGCCAAGGCATCAGCCAAAATTTAATCAAGCCTGTAATACCAAAAGCGAACAATACCGCTGAATAAGCTAAACCTCCACCAATAACTACCAGCAATACAGAGAAACGAACCTGCTCCCTTTGTTTGCCTTCAAATTTATTCCAGGTAAAGTGTAGTTTTGACCAATGAGCGACGGAACCCAACCACCAAAACCAGCCACGCATACGGCGGTACAGCCACTGTAAAGTCGAGGAACAGCCATCAAAAGTTTCGGTAGTGAAAGGATCCCAGGCATTGTCTACCCCCAGTTTATTGGTGTGCTTGTGGTGATAGTTATGCAAAATGCGCCAGGCATGGTAAGGATAAATAATCGGCAGAGTCATCACATGCCCTACCAAGTCATTTACCCAGATACGGTTGGAGAACGAGCGATGACCACAATCGTGAGCAATCACAAAAAAGCCTTGTAAACTTGTGCCTAAGAACACCCAGGAGAGAGGCAGCAAATACCAAGGTGACACGGCAACAGCCCAATAGCCTAGGATAACGCAAATAACATTGACGACTAGTTTTGTCCAAGCTTTACGGGAGTTTTTCTGGAAAACTTCTTTGGGCAGGGAATCAATGATGTCTCTAAGCTTTATGTCGTCAGCTAACTGTGGGGATTGAGAAGATTCTGAACTCTGAGGAAATACTGCTGTCATAAAACTTGTTTGACGGTTTAAATATTATCTATCAGGGGCTTATGCAAGAAAATGCCCAATAAATTGTTGTTCAAGAGCGCTTTACTTATATAAGGCGCAAAAGCTCGATCGCCAGTGAAATTTATCAGAGGAGTGAGCAATGAGCCGATTTTTGACAGCAACAGTAAGCTTGTCCGTAACTGATACAAAAATTCTAAGAATATCGCTGCTATATTCACAATCCTTAATACTTATATCACAGTTAGGACAACTATAAAATTTGAATTGGTTTGAATTAGGCTAACTTACAGCCGTTTTCAGTTGAATAAACTCCGTTGTCAATTAGTTAGTTCGTAGCTTCTAGCCTCTAGCTTCTAGCCTCATAATCTAAGTCATCGCGGTCTACCCATGTGAAAACGGCTGTAACTCACTTCTTTTACTTAGTTAAGTTAGATCAACCTACTAGTAAATTTTCTTCGGGGTAATGTAGGGTACTGGGACTAGGATCCCCCATCACAGCAGCAATTAAGAGTAGAATATTGACTCGTCCTAGGTACATAGCGACGACAATTAGAAGCTTAGAAGCAACGGTTAAACCACCCGTGATGCCAGTAGACAAACCCACTGTGCCATAGGCAGAAACCACTTCAAACAACACAGGTAGTAAATCTGTGTTGCTCTCCAGGGAACAGACTAAGACGGTGATGACCACGATCGCTGCCGCCGAACCAAAAACCACTGCTACTGCCTTGAGGATCAAATTGCTGGAAACTTCTCGCTGATAGATGATCACCTGGCTTTTACCCCGTAAAACGGATTTAGTTGTGTTGTACATAATCCTAAAGGTAGTGGTTTTAATCCCGCCTCCTGTGCCGCTGGGACTAGCCCCAATAAACATTAAGCCGATGGTAATAAACAGCCCCGCAGTAGTCATCTTGCCGATATCAATGGTATTAAATCCCGCAGTCCTTGTCGTCATGGACTGAAACCAAGCTGCCAAGAGTTTATCCTTGAAACTGAAAGACGCTAAAGTTGCTGGATTATTTAATTCTGTGAGGAAAAATGCCACTGTCCCCAGCAACAATAATAAAATCGTCGTACTTACTACCACCTTGAAATTAAGGGAAAAACAAAACCGTTCGGATTTCTTTTTGAGGACGCTAGCCATCCAGAGATACATTTCAATAATCACCTGGTAACCAATACCACCAAAGATCACCAAACCAGAAATTACTAGATTAACGATCCAGTCCGAGCTATAACCGATTAAATTGTCAGGATACAGACTAAATCCAGCATTATTCCAAGCACTGACACTATGAAAGATTGCCGACCATAGTCCATCTGACCAACCCTGACGCGGCACAAAAGAAATTAACAGCAAAAAGATACCCGTAATCTCAAAGAGCATGGTGGTAGCAATAATCGAACGGATTAAACTATTACTACCCTGAAGAAACGGGCGATCAAAAGACTCTTGAATCGCAAACTTTTGCCTTAAATCAAACTTCCGTCCTAAAAGCAAAATCAAAAAAGTGGTGCTAGTCATATAGCCTAATCCACCAATTTGAGCCAACAGGGCGATAGTTAACTGCCCCCAGAAAGTAAAATAAGTCCCCGTATCCACCACTGCTAGACCAGTTACGCAGACGGCGGAAGTTGAAGTAAACAAAGCTACAACTAAACTATTTACATTCCAAGTTTCTCCTGTAACCGAAAAGGGCATCACCAGAAGTATCGTGCCGACTGTGATCACGGCGAGAAACCCGATACAGATTGTCCGAGCAAGATTCATAATAATTTAGTTTAAAAATATTACTGACTGGGGTGATTATTCACCAACTGAAATTATAGTTCTAAAAATATACCTTATGAAAATAATCTTTCGTCGTAATCGTATTGCGATACTCGAACAATCTCAATATGTTTAAAATCTCGATGTCGAGGATTGAGAATGTGGTTGCGTCCTTCTCCTGTCGGCGTAACTGATGAGGGAACGACTAAAGCAACACTAGATTCTTGTTGGTTGACAACCCTAGTAGTTGAGCCAACGAATCCATCGCGCTTTTAGATAAACCTTGACGCGCCAAATTCATTAAATCGTAGGGTGATTTTATCTCGTGTCTCAAATTTAGAGCTTCACCAACAGTTTGATAGGTCATCATACTTTTACTATTGACTATAATTAATTATCTGTCAATTGTCTTCTTTTTGGCGACATCTGGCACATTCTGTGATTATGAATAATGGGATCGCTTTTGGCGATCGCTCAATAAAAAGTATGTTTGCTCAACGCGAAAGCTGAAGTAACGATTTAGAAAGCTCCTGCCATTCTGGTGAGCTAGTTAAACTGTTAGCATCAAATTCTACTCCCCAGTTATGGGCAAAGTCAGCAAAGCTTTCGATCCAGGTGACCAAAGTTTCCATCCCCGAATTGTGACGATAATTCCATGCCTGGTTCAGATATTCCATTGACTCTGCTGGATGTTTTGTGTAGTGGAGATACCAAGCAATCCACACTAATGTACCGTGACGCACCGAATGTTCCATTAACCTAACTTCGGCTGGGAGATTCGGCTGACCAAAAAAATCATTAGTCACCGCCATCAGGGAGCGAGCTTGAGGTAAACCCTTGTGCATGGCGCTAGATTCATGCTGACGATAGCAAACAGTTATTTGTTTCAACCAAGCTGTTTTACAGCCTTTTAAAGCCAGTTTAAGCACCAAGTTAGTATCTTCGGCGGGCGGAAAACGAGGATCAAATCCGCCAACATACTGTAGCCATTCGCGACGAAACATCATGGCACTGGGCAATACTGGTTTCCAGCGCAACCAATTGGCTAAATTCAGTTCGGCAACCTGTTCCCAAGGGCGTACATCCAGCAGTTTATTTCCTAGGTGATCAACTCTTTGCCAGCCACTGTGAATGATGCCTAAATCGGGGCGCTTTCTCAGCATTTCTGCTTGGAGAGCTAACTTTCCTGGGAGGAAATAATCATCCGCATCTAAAAACGCCACAAAATCAGCTTTGGCGATCGCAATACCATGATTACGAGCCGCTGCCACTCCTTGATTTTCCTGTTTAACATAACGCAAGCGATCGCGATAAGGCTCTAATACTTTCTCCGTCTCATCCGTTGAACCATCATCGATAATCACAATTTCATAACGACAGTCCTCTTGTTGCAGGACACTTTCCACCCCTTGCACAATATAGCGATCGCAATTATAAGCAGGAATAATTACACTGACAGTAGGTTCTACAATGGGCATGGCTCTTTTATTCAAGATCAACTGCTGATATATCCTAACCTCTGTACGGGCGAACGCCCTAAAGGATTAGCTTCGCGTCGCCGTTCGCCCCTATCATTCATAATTCTCTAGGTGCTATTACCCGCAGTTTTTCCACGAGGATTTTCTCTAGCCAAAATTGAACTAAAGCAATTAATCCTAGACGAGCGATCGCTTTTTGGGGATAGCGCTGTTTAACTTCTCCTAAAAAACGACAGTTCGCCAGAAAAATAGCTGTTTTTTGGCTCAAGCTTAAAGCTAATTTTGACCAATGTTTTAAGGGATTGTGAACATTGGCACTCTCTACCCAAGAATCGGACGTGATTAATAACTGTTGCAGCAAATCACGTTCAGCTACTTCCCTCAGCCAGAGTTGCTGCTCTGGATCTAACCAGGATATTGATGCTGGTTGTTCAATTTGTTGGGCATTGTTCGACAGGGTAATTAAGTTTTCCCTTGCCCCCAAATCTAACAAGCTACAGCAACGAGCATGGATATATTGAGGGGGAAATAGTTGATCGAGAGTTGCTTCTAGGGAATCCGAGTTATGGTCATTGATTACATTGTTTTGACTCCAGTAAAGCGATCGCCCTAACCAATCTGCCATGAACTGAGAATCTAAATAAAAATTGCACCAACCCAGGGGAACTACTTCTGTAATTAACGAAGTCAGAGGAAGCTCCGTCGTTCCACGGCGGAGTCTCTCTGACTGCCCTGAAAACTCTTTATCAGTCTGGTGGGTTTTCAAAGTCAGCTTAGACATTAAATCACCTATTTGCTTCATAATTGCTGGGGGTGATTGCTGTAGATTTGTCCCTAGAGACATCCCCAGGGGACAAGCATAAACAATTGACAGAAACTGTCCTGGCGACAAAGAACTACTGTTCCTTATAGAAGTTGGGCTATTCTTAGGCTGAAAAATCGCGATTTTAGTTGACTGGATATTCGATAGCAACGTTGGTTCAATTTGAACATTAAATTCTTGTTGATACAAATCTAGAATTAACAGTAGTTCCTGTTTCAATAGATTCTTCACCGAAATACCTAGTTTTTCCTGATTAAATCGTAATTTAAAAAAGTTATGTGAATTAGTATTTTTTGATACATTGCTATCCATGTAAAATCAAATATGTCTTAATGTTTTATTTTGCCCCTAACTATGCAATCTCACTATGCAATTTGCCGAAAACTTGTCCCAGGAATCTAATACCAGCTTGATCTGGCAAAGTGTAATTGACTGGGCGCAAACTCATTATCGCGATCGCATTTTTGCTAAGGATGAACAAATACCCGCCCGTCCCCAACTGATTTATTTAGTCAATCACGGAGCAGTACGTTTAGTCAGTCAGACTCAAAATTTTACCCCAGAAAATCTATCGGTAAACCTGGCTGAAACTGAATTAGACTTGCTAGAAGAATCATTTTTGGGTTTTGTGGGGGCAGAAAAACCATTTGAAATTGTTGCCCAATCTGCTTTTCAGATTAACGCTTATGCTCATGTCGATGGAACTCACATTATCTGGCTATACTGGCAAGATCTGGACAATTGGCCTGGGTTTCAACAACAGCTATACGAAGTGTTTCGTTATCAACACCAACGTAAATTACTTTGGCTTAGTGCCTTGGGACAAAGAAAAACCATCGATCGCCTCACTAGTTTCTTAACCCTATTATTGGCAGAATATGGCGTAGAACAACAAGAATATTGCTGTCTACCCTATAGCTTAACCCATGCTCAAATCGGCAGTGCGATCGGCTCAACTAGGGTTACAGTGACCAGACTCATGGGAAAACTACGTCGTCAGGGAATTATCAAAATTCGCAGCGATAATTCGATTTGTATCAATAGCCAGAAGCTTTCTGAGGCGAACCATAAATAACACTTTGAAAAGCCAGTAGCAAAATTATATTAGTCTAGATGTAAAAAATATCTTAAGATTGACAAGTAAGAAGTTAAAATTTCTTAAAAACTTACTATTTGACAAAGATATAAATTTAGGGAGAATACATATGGCGCTCGTCCCAATGCGTTTGCTTTTAGAACACGCTGCTGAAAATAACTACGGAATTCCTGCTTACAACGTCAACAACATGGAGCAAATTCTCTCCATTATGCAAGCTGCCGATGAAGCTGACAGTCCCGTCATCTTACAAGCTTCTCGTGGTGCGCGCCAATATGCAGGAGAGAACTTCCTTCGCCACCTAGTTATGGCAGCAGCGGAAAGCTACCCTCATCTTCCCATCGCTATGCACCAGGATCATGGTAATAGCCCCGCGACCTGTTATTCAGCAATTCGCAACGGCTTCACTAGTGTCATGATGGATGGTTCTCTTGAATCAGATGCCAAAACTCCTGCTAGCTTTGAATACAACGTTAATGTTACCGCAGAAGTTGTTAAAGTAGCCCACTCTGTGGGTGCTTCCGTTGAAGGTGAACTAGGTTGTCTAGGTTCTTTGGAAACTGGTCAAGGTGAAGCGGAAGATGGTCATGGTTTTGAAGGTACTCTAAGTAAAGAGCAATTATTAACTGACCCTGACGAAGCAGTAGAATTCGTTGAACGTACTCAGGTAGATGCTTTGGCAGTAGCGATCGGTACTAGTCACGGTGCTTACAAGTTTACTCGCAAACCGACTGGCGAAATTCTGGCAATCAGCAGAATTGAAGAAATTCACCGTCGTTTACCTAATGTTCACTTGGTAATGCACGGTTCATCCTCCGTACCCCAAGAGTGGATTGACATCATTAATGCTAATGGTGGTAAAATCCCTGAAACTTATGGTGTACCTGTAGAAGAGATTCAAAAAGGTATCAAGAGTGGTGTACGTAAAGTTAATATCGATACTGATAACCGTTTGGCTATCACAGCGGCCATCCGTGAAGCAGCTTTCAAAGATCCTTCAAACTTTGACCCTCGCCACTTCCTCAAGCCTTCCATTGCATACATGAAAACTGTCTGTCTCAGACGTTATGAATCCTTTGGTACTGCTGGAAATGCTAGCAAAATCAAGCAAGTTTCTTTGGATGACTATGCTGCTAAATATGCTAAAGGTGAATTGTCTACTAGCAACAAAACAACTGTTTCTGTATAGATTTTTTGGCGTTGCTGATTAAGTAATTTGGATGAGTGGTTATAGTTAACTACTCATTTTTTTTGTTTTACGCAATATCTTGATCTAAATTCATGTCTTCAAATTGCGATCGCGCTAAAATTTCAGGCAATCTTAAAAATCAAATAAAATTGCTATAGTAGTCTTTCTAACTATCCATTTGAATTCCTATCAAGGATTGCTCAAAGCTCATTCTCTGCTCGGCATTGCGCAAGAAGTAACCACTCATCATAGCAGAGGCTAATAACCGCCCTAAACTCTCTCGATTGGTATTAATTTCCACTTCAAAATCATCCTGGGGCATATTACCTAGTAAACCAGTAATGTTGCGTTCGATGATCCCAAACACCTCTTTGGATTCAGGTTGGGAGAGATGGGTAATTGTTTCTGGACTAAGGGATTGAACATAATGCCATAGTGAGTTTTCATTGCCGCTGCCTTGGAAAGCACTTTGAGAAATATCTTGGTTGCTCACTTTTAGTCTCCTGGCTAGGTTAAATAAAACAGTAAAATAACGACTGCATTAACAATCTAAATTATTTGCTTCTTATTAAAACACTTTGGGATTAATCTTTGGTTACGTAGAACCGAACTCTCTGTTAAGAGTTTTCCGACCAAGAGCCAGACTATTGTGATCCTAAATCTGGCTCTAATCTGGCTTAACTGGCAAGGTATTCTCTAATTGCCATTTTTCGCTTACGTAGCTTCGAGAGAGCTTCTCGCTCAATTTGTCGCACTCGCTCTCTGCTAATACTCAAGCACTCTCCAATCTTGGCCAAGGTCATCGGTTTACCATCGGCTAAACCAAATCGTAAACAAATTACTTCTTTTTGCTGGGGGGTTAGCTCTGCCATTAACTTTTCCAAGTCTCTTTTTAAAGAAGAAGTGGTGGCATAGTCTTCAGGTGACTGACCTCCATCCTCCAGCATATCCCCCAGCTCGGTATCGTTGTTATCCCCCACCCTCACATCCAGAGAAATAGGCTGACGAGACTTTTCTAGATAGTCCCGCACCTGCTTGGGAGTCAACTCTAGCTCTTGAGCTAGTTCAGCAATAGTTGCTGTTCTGCCTTTTTGTTGAGCTAATTGTCTTTGAGCTTTTTTGATCTTGTTAAGTTTTTCCGTGATGTGAATTGGTAAGCGAATGGTACGACCTTTTTCGGCGATCGCTCTAGTGATAGCCTGACGAATCCACCAGTAGGCATAGGTACTAAAACGATATCCTTTGGTGGGGTCGAATTTTTCTACACCCCTCTGCATGCCGATTGTTCCCTCCTGAATCAGATCCAACAGATCGAGATTCCGTTTGAGGTATTTTTTCGCCACGGATACTACTAGTCGCAGGTTAGCTTCCACCATTTTACGCTTGGCAGATTCTCCCGACTCCATCGCCGTTAATAACTCTTGGGGAGTTGTGGAGGCTGCTTTTGCCCACTCTTCAGTGGTGGGTTCTACGCCAAATTCTTCGATCAGAGAATCTTTGACTTGAGTTAAAGCGATCGCCTTCTGCACTCTTTTGGAATATAGAATTTCTTCCTCATGAGTTAAAAGAGGAACGCGACCTATTTCTTTGAGATAGCTTCTAACTAAGTCGTTAGATTTTTGTGCTGTTTTCATTACGCGATATGCTTATTGGTGTTGGTGGTGTAAGAAAAAGTTTTCTAAGATGTCATACCCATAAGTCGGTGTTTTATGAGGGCATATGTGTACTTCTGTTAAAAAGTCGTCGCTTTAAAAGCGCCAAAAGGCTTTTAGTATCTGGCTTAGGTTTCTACGAAGTCGGAGGAAGCTCCGTCGTTTTATATCCGAAGGTGTATCCTTTAGGACGGCGGAATCTCTTCGACCTCTGAGCCATAGTCGCCTGTTTAGACTTCGTCTACAGCATTTTTCTAAAATTAATAGTATTCTTGTTCCTACTCATTAAACTCTACGATACACGATCTTTATTAACTTATGTAAAGTTTATTAAAAAAACTTGTTAGTGAATTAGGATGAACAATATTCTGAGGTTTCTCCTGATAAAGAAATCATATCGACAAAACAGAGCCGAAAATGCAACACTGGCAACAAAGTTGGCTTTATTTCCTCCCCCGCTCAATCTAAACTAGATGACTAATTAGGACTCAGCAACTTGGAGCTTGAGAGTTGGACATCATTCGGAGGGAGGGGGTAACTAATTCTAGATTGATTTTCAGAATCGATCACAAAATCTATTGATCCTCAAAGTGTTGGCAATCTACCTACTAAATGTTAACAAACTGGAGTTTAAATTATAGTTCAACTAGTTTGACTAATAACGTTAGGCAAAACTTTTGGTTCACGGTCAATTTGCAATGTTTCAATTTACCAGTCTCAATTTACAATATCTCAATTTACTGTCATTTACAGTGTAAACCAGCTAAATGCTCGTAGGTCGATCAACAGTTTGGGTGTCATCATTTTGCTAAGTTGCTTTACATAAAATACTACTATGGGACTTGGGGGCAGAAAGCTGTAAAAATAATTAAGTGTAAGACGCAAGAATTCTCTAACCAATAGCGAATTAAGATTTTATGAACACACCTCAAGTAGCTTCTTGCGGTTCTTGGAAATCGCCCATAACCTCAGATTTAATAGTTTCTCAAACTGTTGGCATTGGTAGTTTAGCTGTTAACCACGGAAACATTTATTGGCTGGAAAAAAGACCCCAAGAAGAAGGTAGGAATTTGTTAATCGGCTACGGCAATAGAGGAGAACTGAAAAATTTCACTCCTTCTCCCTTAAGCGTGCGGAGCAAAATTCATGAATATGGCGGGGGGGCATTTGTAGTCGAGGGGAATACAATTTATTTTTCCAACTATCAAGATGGCAGAATTTATCAGCAGATAATTGGCACCCAGCCTTATCCTTTAACGGACAAATTGGAGCGACGTTATGGGGATCTAGTGGTAGATCGCCACAGAAACCGCTTGATCTGTGTCTGCGAAGACCATTCTTTGGGGGGGGAAGCTGTTAATAGTATTGTCACCATTAATCTCAACACGGGCAGAATTAAGAATTTAGTTGCGGGTAGCGATTTTTATGCGGCTCCCCGTCTCAGTGCCGACGGCAAGTATTTAGCTTGGTTGAGTTGGAATCATCCCGATATGCCCTGGGACAGTACTTATCTCTGGTTAGGGTGGCTTGACCCTGATGGCTTGGTTTTAGAGCCTGAATTGATGGCAGGAGGTCCCGCCGAATCCATCTGTGAACCCAAGTGGGGGGATGACGGTACCCTCTATTTTGCCAGCGATCGCACAGACTGGTGGAATTTATACCGACGGCAACCAGGAGGGGAGATAGAAATTCTCCATCAAAAATCAGCGGAGTTTGCCTATCCCCATTGGGTGTTTGGCTTATCTACTTATACGGTGGTGGGGGAAGATTTAATCTGTGCTTACTCGGCGGATGGCTGCTGGCATTTGGGTAAAATCGACCTGAAAACCAAACAGTTTAAGGAAATCAAAACTACCTATACCAATGTTTCTGACCTACAAGGAGGGGACGATTTTGTGATTTTCATTGGGGGTTCCCCCACGGAAGCCACAGCGGTCATCAAGTTAGATTTAAATACCTCTAGAGAACAAATATTAAGGCGGACAGGAGAGTTAGAGATTGACCCTGGTTATCTATCCCTGCCAGAGGCGATCGCTTTTCCCACTACCAATGGTTTAACCGCCCATGCCTGGTACTATCCGCCCCAAAATAAAGACTATTTAGCGCCCCCTGGAGAACTGCCTCCTCTAGTGGTTAAAAGTCATGGAGGTCCTACCGCAGCAGCCACAGTAGATTTAAACCTGCGAATTCAATACTGGACTAGTCGTGGTTTTGGTTATCTAGATGTCAATTATGGAGGCAGCATCGGCTATGGTCGTCAATATCGTCAGCGACTAGATGGCAAGTGGGGCATCGTCGATGTGGATGATTGTATTAATGCCGCTAAGTATTTGGTTAAGGATAACCTGGTAGATGGCGATCGCCTGGTGATTACAGGAAGCAGTGCAGGAGGCTACACTACTCTGGCAGCCTTGACTTTTCGTGATACTTTTAAAGCGGGAGCGAGTTATTATGGCGTGAGTGACCTAGAGATCATGACCAAAGATACCCATAAATTTGAATCGCGCTATTTAGATCGTCTGGTGGGCAAATACCCCGAAGAGAGAGCTACTTATCAAGAGCGATCGCCAATCTACTATACCGATCAGCTAGACTGTCCCGTAATCTTCTTCCAGGGATTAAAAGATCAGGTAGTTCCCCCGAATCAGGCAGAAATGATGTTCCAAGCGATTAAACAGAAAGGTTTGCCCGTGGCTTATATTGCTTTTCCCCAAGAGGCTCATGGTTTTCGGCTGGCGGAGAATATTAAAAAGTCCCTCGACAGCGAATTTTACTTCTATTCCCGCGTCTTTAACTTTGAACCAGCCGATCTGATTGAAGAGATCGAAATAATTAATTTGTGAAGTGTCTAAGAAAAACTATTTCCCTTTCTTGATGCAGTCGCTCATGGGGCTTGCGCCGCTTAGTTGGGTGGAAACCCCCAAGACCGCGCTGCATCGCTTCCCTCTTTCCCTCCTCTAAACCAGCAAATTAATTTTGCCCAATGACTTAGTGAGTAATGATGGCGATAAACCAAGTATTTTTTTATATTCCCAATCTGATTGGCTATGGCAGGTTTATCCTTTATCTAGCTAGTTTTATTTGTCATAGTTTGGGTAATTGGCAACTGTGTCTGGGACTATATGCGATCGCCTTTATTTTAGATGAATTTGATGGTCGTGCTGCCCGTGCCTATAATCAAAGCAGTAATTTTGGTGCTGCCCTAGACATGGTGGCGGATCGTTCGGCAACGGCGGGGTTATGCCTAATTTTGGCACAGCTATATCCCCATTATTTATTAGCATTTATTGGAGCGATCGCTCTAGACATCAGTAGTCATTACTATTTAATCTACGCCACAGGAATGCGGGGGGCTGCAAGCCATAAAGATGCTGCCCAATGGTCGAGTAATGGACTATTAAAACTCTACTATGGCAATAAACCATTTATGGACATGCTGATTCTGGGTAACGAACTGTTTTACTTGCTGCTATATCTTGATTTTTATCTAGTCGGGGTAGGTTTCAGTATTTTGGGCTGGCAAACTAATATTTGGCAGTTATTACTCCTAGCATCCTTGCCAATTTATTTATTGAAACAGGCGACCAATATTCTTCAGCTACAGGCAGCAGGAAAAGAAATAGCCCAGTTAGATTTACTTAACAAACAACCAGGAAAAAGCTTTAAGCTTTAAGCTGTAAGCTCTAAGTTTTTTTAGAAAACCCCCAGCACATACTCCTCAAAACTCACTCATTCATGCAACAGTACACCGAGGCAGATATTTCCAAGGCAGTGGATCTTGCTCTAACTAGTGCCTTACTGCAACGTAACGAACAGGGAGATTTAACCCATTGCCCCTTAATGCTTTCCCCCGCCAGGATCTCCTCCTCAGTGATTAGTCAATTAGAGTCTCTGGCTCAACCTCTCGCCCTCTTAATTCATCGGGTAGCTAACAATTTAGAATTTCTGGTAGAACACCTGCAAGCTACTGCTGCTAGTGATGAGTATACGGGGTTTCTATTATCTTTAGCCCGATCAGCACAACCTCCCCAGGACAGCTTACGATTTTCGATTACTCGCAGTGATTACTTTTTAACTTCAGAGGTAGAAAGCTTACGCCAGGTGGAATTTAACACCATTGCCGCTAGCTATCTTGGTCTTTCTCAAAAAATCACGGAATTTCATCAAATCTGGGGAAATATTACCAACCAAAGCTGGAAACTACTACCTAACCAGGCGATCGCTACTGTAGCAGATGCTTTTGTGACGGTGATGGGAGAATCTAATCTCTCCCAGGCTTGCGTGCTGTTTGTAGTTCAGCCGAATGAGCGGAATATTTTTGATCAGCGGTTGTTAGAAATTGCCCTGATTGCACGGGGTATAAAAGTTGTCCGCACCAGCCTCGAAGCTATTGGTGAACAGGGAGCATTGCAGCAAGGACATCTAGTATTAAACGGCGATATTGCTGGGATTACTTATTTTCGGGCGGGTTACCGTCCTGATGAACTGGAAAGTGCGATCGCTCGTCAAGGTCGCCAGTTAATTGCTCGTTCCACCACGGTTTCCGTCCCAGATCTACCGACCCATTTAGCAGGAACTAAGAAAATTCAACAAGTATTGACAAATCCCCAACTGTTAAAGCTTTTTCTTAATGAGCAGGAGATGTTGATCGTGAGGAGTGCCTTTGCTCAAATTTATCCCCTAGAGGTTGCCATTGAATTCGAGGGTAAAAGTATGCTAGCCAAAGAAGCTGCGATCGCATCCCCAGAAAAATTTGTCCTAAAACCTCAGCGGGAAGGTGGTGGTTTCAATCTATATGGTGAAGAGTTACGTCAATGTCTGACCAATCTGCAAGGGGAAGAGGGGAACGCATATATTCTGATGGAGCGCTTGTATCCACCGAAATCATCTGGCTGGGGTCTACGGGAGGGAAAACTCTGGCAGGGAGAGGTGGTTCATGAAATTGGTCAATATGGTGTCTTAATTGCTCGTGGCGATCGCATTTTAACCAATCAAGCAGCAGGTTATCTCGTTCGCACTAAACTTGGTGAGATGAATGAAGGGGGGATATCCGCTGGATATGGACACCTCAATAGTCTAGTGGAAAGTTCTATTTAAGAGGGAAATCTACCCTACAGCATTATAAATGTGTGGCAGCTTATGACGAATTCAGTTAAACGACTTATTGGGTTAACAGGGGGGATCGCCACAGGAAAAACCACCGTCTCTAATTACCTCTGGGAGCAATATGCCCTACCAGTTTTAGACGCAGATATCTACGCCAGAGAAGCGGTAGCTCAAGGTTCGCCTATTTTACAAGCTATTTTTCAACGCTATGGAGACAAGGTCAGAGAGACTCCGCCGTGGAACGACCGAGCTTCCTCTGACTTCGTTAAGTTACCCGATGGTGAGCTTAATCGCTCTGTTTTGGGAGATATTATTTTTAACAATCCTCCAGAAAAGCAATGGCTAGAGTCACAAATTCATCCTTTTGTCCGGGATCGCTTCACCCAAGAACTATCAAATATAATCAGTGACACGGTGGTATTGTCTATCCCTCTTTTGTTTGAGGCAAATTTAATGGCTCTGACGACAGAAATTTGGGTAGTGAGTTGCGATCGCCAAGGGCAAATTAATCGATTACAGCAGCGCAATGGTTTGACTCCTGAACAGGCAGCAGCCAGAATAGACAGCCAACTCCCCTTAGCTCAAAAAGTAGCCTTAGCCGATCTGGTTTTAAATAATGACGCTGGATTAGCAGAACTCTGTAGTCAAGTTGATGCAGCTATGGAGTCAGAAAAAATTAGTCCTAAAAAATAATGTTTTCTTGAGCAAACGGTAACAATAGCTACAGAAATTAACTACACTATATTAAGGATGCCAACAAAAAAAGCAAAGAAGAGAATACTCTATTCTTACTTTCTATATTTAATTTATTCAATATCCAGATTCAAGTAATGTTAAATTTATCTCGCTATTCAAACTATCAAGATGACAGATGGGACGATAAATTAGGCGATCGCCCTCTTTCAGCTCAATTAGCAAAGCCAAGACTGCCAAGGCATATATCTTCTTTGGAAAGTTTCAGCCATAACCAGGCAATTAGTTTTAGTCTGTGCCAAGCACCTCGAAAATGCCCTCTTCCCCAGAATACTCATCCAGAGGAAGCTACTAATCTAGCGGTAAACATTCTCCGTTCCCAATTACAAGATAGTGTGTTCACCGAAAAATATTTAGCCAATGTACGTCATAATCTTCAACATCGTTTAGAAGTAGCTCAATTCGAGAAAAATTATCACCTTGCTACCATGCTTCTGGAAGAATTTAGAGAGCTAGAAGCAACTACCTAAAAGTAACCCTAATAAAGACCTTCCCCAACCTAGGAATTAGGCGATCGCTCTGAATTCCGAACTCCGAACTCAGAACTCCGAACTCCGAATTAATTTTTAGAATTAAGATATTGGCGTAAGCGGAATAAACCAAGAGTTTGACCAAGATTGAGGGGTAAGAACGATACCCCTTCTAAGCGGGATTGCAACCAACCATCCCCCCAATGCCATTCATGAAAACCATCGATACCTTTACTCAATAGTAGGCGGAGGCTATGATCGTCCACGATGTCTACCAAATGATCAATTTCCACCAATCCCCAAGAACTAACAAAAGTATCTCCAGGACTCAACTTACCAGATAGAGATGCAAAATTTTGGGGCCACATCCATTGTTTCAGGCGATCGCGCTCCAGTAAACTGTCTTTGATGCTTTGCTCTGAAGCATTAACTTCAATACGCAAGTTGCTTTGCTGAAAATTTCCCAACATAACTTGATTAATTTTAATTTCGGGGGGTATTTACCCTAAAACCAGTTTAGTTGAATTTCTTCGGTAGTTTCAACCATGCAGCTAAATCAAAATAGAAATAACTCTAGACTAAAGACCATTAAATAAAACCTGGAGTATGTTTCTGCTTCCCCCAGAGAGATTATGGATCACCCTGTAGATCGTCAACCCTGTTCTCAAACTTTGCTAATCGTCAATAACAGTCAAGAAAAACTAACTCCTGACTGTCCAATATTAACTTCGTTTAACCAGACGTACATATCCATTTTGGAAGCGCCGACAATCTTGCCCTGGATACAACAACATCAGCCCGATCTAATCATCTTAGATTTGGAATGGTTCCAGGTGATCGATCTACAGTTGATTACCACCCTCAGATTAGATTGGCTAACCCGCAACATCCCAATTTTGGTGATCGCCAACCCTTCGACATCCCCGCCTCAACCCATAGCTAGTTTGGATTACGATGGTTATTTAAGTAAGCCTTACTCCCCCCCTGCCTTAGAAGCAGCCATCTGTTCGTTGGTATCTAATTCTCGTGAAATATAAGAGTTCACTTCACATAATTAAACAATTCTTCAGAGCAATCCAACCCTTGGGGAATGATAAGCTAGCAGTTGCGCTAAAAGAAAAAAATATTAAATTAGGAATTAATAAAATGAGCGAATTACAGGAAACGCCATTGCTGTTAAGAGCAGCTCGTGGTGAAAAATTAGAGCGTCCTCCTGTTTGGATGATGCGTCAAGCAGGGAGATACATGAAAGCCTATCGTGATATCAGAGACAAGTATCCCAGCTTTCGTGAACGTTCTGAGATTCCTGAAGTAGCAATTGAAATCTCCTTACAGCCGTGGAAAGCTTTTCAACCCGATGGCGTAATCATGTTTTCCGACATTGTGACCCCCTTACCTGGGTTGGGAATCGAAATGGACATTGCCGAGGGAAAAGGTCCAATCATTAGTTCCCCAATTCGATCGCAGCAGCAGGTAGACGAACTACGCCCTCTACAACCAGAAGAATCCCTACCTTTTATCAAGACCATTTTAGAGAGCTTGCGGTCGGAAGTAAACAATCAATCTACCGTTTTGGGTTTTGTGGGTGCGCCCTGGACTCTGGCGGCTTATGCCGTAGAAGGAAAAGGTTCTAAAACCTACTCGAATATTAAGGGGATGGCATTTTCTGACCCAACTATTTTACATCAGTTGTTGAGTAAGCTAGCAGATGCGATCGCAACTTATGTCTGCTATCAAATTGACTGTGGCGCTCAGGCAGTACAGATGTTTGATTCTTGGGCAGGGCAGCTATGTCCCCAAGATTACGAAGTCTTCGCCCTACCCTATCAACAGCAAGTATTTCGTAAGGTCAAAGAAACCCATCCTGATACGCCACTAATTTTGCTAGTCAGCGGTAGCGCAGGCTTACTAGAACGCATGACTCCTTCTGGGGCAGATATCGTCAGCGTAGACTGGACAGTTGATATGGCGGAAGCAAGAGAGCGCCTCGGTAAAGAGATGAAGGTGCAGGGGAATATTGATCCTGGAGTTTTGTTCGGTTCCCATGACGTAATTCGCGATCGCATTTTAGACACCATTCGCAAAGCAGGTAATCAAGGACATATCCTTAACTTGGGACACGGAGTATTAGTAGGTACCCCGGAAGATAATGTCCGCTATTTCTTTGAAACCGCCAAACAAGCTGATCAACTATTGGCTCATGCTTAGATTAGCTTTAAGCTCTAGGCTATAAGCTCTAAGCTAGATGTTAAGTAGTACCATATCCTTGATAGACAAGGGGTATAACATCAATTAAAAAGCTTACAGCCTAAAGCTTTTAAGATGTAGGATTTAAAGCGGAAATCAGCGCCTTTTGTCCTGCTTCTTGATATACCTGAGTTAAATATTGCTTCACTGCATCTGCATCGCTAGTCGCCAGAGGCATCCCGCCTAAAATGTCTAAGGGCGTTTTCTGCTCCATTGACGGTACGATCGCCACTAAACTGGACTCTAGAGGTTCTTTATATTGCCAGAAGCCTTTAGGTGCTTCTGCCGTGTCGATAGTGATCGCTAGATTAAGCTTGGCAATGGTGGCTGCGGGATGGGGGTTTTTTAGATTTTTTTTAGCCTTTTGACTACGAATCTGTCGTAGACGTTCAATGATCTGATTTTTAGTCCGTCCCCTGAGTTGAAAAATAATAAACGGATCTTCACTAAAGCGATCGCCTAACTGATAATACACCGCTGCAATATGCTTACAGGGATTAGCCTTGTCAGGACAGCTACAGCGCGATCGCACTTCGTTTAAAGTAAAAGGGAACAAACTTAAGCCACTGGCGGTAAACACTGCTTCAATGGTTTCGGGCATTTCTCCCGCTAACAATTGTGCCGAAAAAATTGCTTTTTCCGACATCTTGGTGATCACAAAATTCCAATCTTCATTACTAAAGGAGTCCAAAGAGAGGGACACACGATAGGGTTGTTGATCGCTTCCCTGCACCTCTGCTTTGGCTCTCGAGTTAGCAAACTCCATGCTAAGGACGTTTCCCTCCCTGGCATAACTACGCCCTCTTTCTAGACGTTTCTTAAAGCGATAGGCGGCTAGTAAATCTAACCAGCGCTCCACCCACCATTCCTGTTTTTCCACTTCAAAGTTAGTCATTTTCTGGAGTTGTTAGTTCTTAGTTCTTGGTTCTTAGTCACTCCCCTCAATTTCTCACTTTATAGAAAGTTTCCAGGCTGTCGCGATCGCCGACAAAACGCCAGTGCCAGGGTTCGTAACTCACTCCCTGTTTATTATCGGGGGGAAAAGACATCTCAAAACTATATTTTAAAGCATTCTGTTCTAACCAGCGAAAAGCAGCAGTCTTGGCAAAATCTGTTTCTAGATTGGTGGCGGGGGCATTCCCATCCCCAATGTCCAGCGCATAACCTGTATGATGTTCGCTATATCCTGGGGGGGCGCTCACTTCGGCTCTTTTAGTGGCATCTTGCGATCGCTGTTCTTTGACTCCAAAAAATAGCTGTTCTTGAGTTTCAAGATCGCGAAAGGCAGAGATGATCGCCAGGTTAACCCCCTCAGCTTTAGCAGCAGCTTGCATTTCCTGGAATTTTTGCGCAGCCACAGAACGCATTTTAAAGCTACCATCAGCCGTTACAGGGGCTAATGTTGATGTTGGGGCGACATCATAGGGTAAATGTCCCAAAAGATTAACCTGAGTCTTATCAGGCTTTGGTTTATTGTTAGTCGGCGATTCAGGTTGATTAGCGGGGGGAGTAACTGCGGTGGGACTAGGTTTTTCCGTCGGCAAGAGTAAGGATACTAAGATAAATCCGACGATCCCTAAGAATACTACCCCTCCAGCTAATAAAGGCAGGGAAAATCCCAGTTTTTTGGGTGATTCTGGATGTTCTCGGATTGCCTCTGGAATTTCAAATTCTTCCATTTTCTTCCATTATTCAGTTATCAACTAGAAGGTTTGCTTGCTAATATTAGACCTGTTGCGCCACATTGTCTTGTATTGCAGCCAGTCCCACAGCTTTAGCGACGGCGGGTGCTACCCGACTATCGAATACCGAGGGAATGATATGTTCGCGGTCTAAATCAGCATCGTCTACCAAAATCGCGATCGCCTTGGCAGCTTCGAGGTACATATTAGTAGTAATTGCCGAAGCTCGACAATCTAATGCCCCCCGAAAAACTCCTGGAAAGGCTAACACATTATTAATCTGATTGGGATAATCGCTTCTGCCTGTAGCCATTACCGCCACGTCATCATAGATCAGTTCTGGCTGAATTTCAGGAATCGGATTCGCCATCGCAAAGACAATGGCTTGCTCTGTCATCGTCTGTACCATTTCGGGGGTGACAACCCCTGGCGCACTCACTCCTAAAAAGATATCCGCCTTGTGCAGCGCATCGGCTAAGGTTCCGCCTTCGCCAACGGCAAATTGTTTCTTACTCTGGTTTAAATCTTCTCGCTGACTAGAAACAATTCCTTGGGAGTCACAAAGAACGATCTGGGTTGCTCCTGCCTTACGTAGTAATAGAGCGATCGCGATTCCTGCTGCCCCTGCACCATTGATCACAATTTTAACTTGAGGCAACTCTTTGCCAACTAATTTGAGGGCATTATATAGTGCTGCCAAGACTACGATCGCTGTGCCATGTTGATCGTCATGAAAGACTGGAATATCCAGTTCTTGCCGTAAGCGCTGTTCAATTTCAAAACACCGTGGCGCGGCAATATCTTCTAAGTTGACTCCACCGAATACAGGGGCAATTTCTTTGACGACTTTAATAATCTCTTCGGTATCCTGGGTATTCAGGGCGATAGGAAAAGCATCAATCCCCGCAAATTTTTTAAAGAGCAAAGCTTTCCCCTCCATGACGGGTAAAGAGGCTGCTGCTCCTAAATTCCCTAATCCCAGAACGGCACTCCCATCGGTGACTACTGCCACCGTATTACTTTTGATGGTTAGCTCATAAACTCGTTCAGGTTGTTCGGCGATCGCTCGACAAATCCTCCCCACTCCAGGGGTATAAGCCATTGCCAAGTCAGATTGAGAATGCAGAGGGAGTTTACTTTCCACAGAAATCTTGCCCCCTTGATGGATGGCAAAAGTGCGATCGCTGTAGCTGATTACCTTAACTTTGGGCAGGCTTTTAATTGCTTCAATGATTTTGTCTCCCTGTTCTGTACTCGAAGCATCAACCATCAATTCCCGCTGGGTAAACTTGAGATTACGCTGCAACAAGACTATATCGCCCAAGTTACCACCATGAGCAGCGATCGTACTCATGATTGAGGCCAATGCCCCAGGACGATTGGGAATTTCTAACTCGATCTTTAAGCTAAAGCTGGCACTGGGGTTTAAATCTACCATGGGGATTAAGAAGGGAAAAGGGAAAAGGGAAAAGGGGAAGGAGAAAAGTCAATCAGAAACTAAAAACCAACAACTAATAACTATTTACGAAATAAAACTCGATATACTGGCAGACCTTGCTCTAATACATATAATTCTCTTTCCGTTGCCACAGGAAAAGGATTAGTCTCTAGCCATTCTTGGCTGTGGTGTTGAGTTAAATGCGGGTTTGAGCCAAAGCGATCGCGCATCTCCTCTGCCACTTCGAGAATATCTGACTGTAAAAAAATGACCCCCTCTATTGCTAAATAATCAACGAGAATCGAAACTAGATCTGGTTGCACTACACGGCGTTTATTATGCTTTTTTTTAAACCAAGGATCGGGAAACTGTACCGAAATGGTTTGGAGGCTATTTTCTGGCAAAGACTCCAATAAAATCTGTGCCGAACTATTCATATTGCCAAATAGATAGTGCAAATTGGTTAAACCTAAATCATCTCGCTCTTGATTAGCCCAATCTACTAGTTGTTTACGGATTTCTATGCCCAAATAATTAATTTCAGGATTTTGCTCTGCCATTTTTAACAGAAACCGCCCCCTGGCGCTGCCAACATCTAGATGTATCGGGCGATTACCCTCTGGGTACGCTCCGCGATCGCCTTGTTGATATATTGCTTGCCAATCTGGTATGGCAATCGGGGACTGAAACTTACGGGCGAGGGGGTTAACGTGTTGTCGAATACGAATGGGCATAGAGAGGAAGAAAAGCGCGATTAAGACTCTTTGGCATCTATAGCAATTACTGTACCGCTAAAGTCGTAAATATTTCCCTGAAGCTGAATTGAAGAACCGATTTTAATTTTTTTACTACCACTCAAAACAAAACCAGTACTGGTGACTTCCGCTTTACTGCCCAAGGTCAGAATTAAATCCCGAATCATGACTATTTCAGGGCGAGGATCGTTGAGGGCTTTTACCGTACCATCTGGCTGGGGAACAGTGGTGGTTCTAGGCAAGACTTTGCTGTTTAGCACGGAAACTTTCCCCGCAGGTTGATTACGAATTACGATATCTGCCTGTTTTTCGGTTTTAAAGGCTTGGGCTAGCACATCATAATTAGCGATGCTTAGACCCCTAACTAACACTTGGACTTCGATGGGTTGCTGTTTAGTTTGAGCAACTAGATTACTAGTGAGGGGAGTACCAGGAAAAAAGAAAACCCCCACAACTACCAACAAAATTACGCAGGCAGCAGCTAAGTCCAGCAGACTCAACTTACCGAATAGTCTTCCTTTAGAATCAATAATCTTCATATTTAGCTGTCGAAATTTCGCTGTCCTGAATTATTTCGTTTATATTATGTCACTAGTTATCTGTTTTTTAAGGATGAAGTCGCTAATCTGATCCTCAAGATAGTTCGTTCCAAACTCTAAGATCAAGAAAGACAAAGATAAAAGCGATCGCTAAATGTGCAGTTTTAGATGATTAGTAGCTTATTCTTTTTGACGATTGATGTAACAATGTGATCGATAACTCCGAACTCTGAACTGCGAACTGCGAACTAAAAATGAAAACTCCCCTCTCCTGGTTACAGTTGAGCCATGAAAAATCGCGATTATTAATTGCCTTAGCAGGCATTGGTTTTGCCGACATGTTGATGTTTATTCAGCTAGGTTTTCGCGCCGCGTTATTTGACAGTAGCGTGACTTTTCATAAGGCTTTGCAGGGGGATATTTTTCTGATGAGTCCCCAGTCGGATGCTTTAGGATTTACTAAAACTTTTTCAGAACGGCGTTTATATGAATCAGCAGCAGTGGATGGAGTAGAGTCTGTTGTTCCTGTTTATCTCAATTATGGTTCTTGGAAAAATCCCATTAAGCGCAATACCCGCACCATTTTAACGATCGCTTTTAATCCTGCTCAAAATCCTCTAGGTTTTTCAGGACTCAAGGAAAATATTCCTCAGATTCAACTACCTGACGTGGTTTTATTCGATGATAAATCGAGGGTGGAGTTTGGCACAATTCCCGATCTACTTCAGCAAAATAAACCTCTAACCGCAGAAGTTTCTGGACGTAAAGTTAGGGTGGGCGGCTTGTTTACGATGGGGGCTTCTTTCGCTGCTGATGGCAATATTATTACCAGTGATACTAACTTTTTACGTCTGTTTCCCGATCGCCAAAAGGGATTAATTGATGTCGGAATTATTAACCTCGAACCAGGAGCAAATATTGAGCAAGCCAAAGCTTCCCTAAAAGCAAAATTGTCTCAAAATGGCGATGTTGACATTTTTGATAAGCAAGAATTTATTCAAGAAGAAATAGCTTATTGGCAAAGTGCTACAGCCATCGGCTTTATTTTCAGTTTGGGTACAGCGATTGGCTTTTTGGTAGGTATAGTAATTGTGTATCAAATTCTTTATACCGATGTTGCTAATCATCTACCCGAATATGCCACCCTCAAAGCTATGGGGTATAAGGATAGTTATTTCGTCATGTTGGTCTTTCAAGAAGCCATAATCTTAGGTGTGTTAGGCTTTCTGCCTGGTTATTTTATTGCGATCGGGCTATACAGTCTGGCAGCAGGTGCAACGGCACTACCTTTGGCAATGACAGCTAGTCGCGCTGTGACGGTGATGATTTTGACCGTTATTATGTGTTGTGCTTCAGGTACCGTTGCGGTCAGAAAATTAAGTGCCGCCGATCCTGCGGATATCTTTTGACATTGAACATTAAACATTGAGCATTAAACATTAAACAAAAGGTTCTCATTTATCGGAAGTAAGAGATAGAAAATAAAAAAATACGTAGTCCAGCACAAATAACTAGATCACGTATTTTTAAATGATTATTTACTACGCCAACAGATTACTTTTAGTTAGTAGCTACAGTTTCTGCATCAATATCTACGGTTTCGTTACCAGCATTGCCCATATTGGTATCAGTTTTAACATCTGTCGCGTTTTTATCGTCTTGGCGAGTTTGCAGTTTAGTAATCAACATTTGTGATATCTCAGTAAAGAATAAGCCTGCCAATACGACATCATCTATCTGACCGATAATGGGAATAAAATCTGGTGCAATATCAATTGGACTAACAAGATAGATTATTGTCCCTAGCATCACCCACCAACGATATTTTGGATGACGAATTGCGTTGCGATACCAACCGTACAGGGAAGAAAGAGAAAAGTTCATCTGTTGTTATTTGTATCCTTGATTGATTAACTTTTTATAGTTTGACAGATCTTACTGATAGCTCCAATGGGGAAAACCAGATATTTATCCTTCGGTAAGTACGATCAAAAGTTTTTCCTCATGGGTAAGGACAAGTAGTTCTTAGCGCGATCGCATTTCGTAGGGTGGACAACAATAACCTAGAGCAAAAAACGTTTCAAAATGAACTAGGTTGCCCACCAATTAACTAAATTGAAATATCAATTTAAAGCAAAAAACTGAGGAAGTTCAAACCCAGCCTGCGTCTCATGATGCTTTTGGCGAATATTCCCTGAAGCAAATGATAGATAATCCAAGATTTGAGTTGTCGGGTGAAGAGTGTTCTGGCAACTGATGTTAGAAGGAAAAAGATGCTCAAACAAATAATTAGCTTTGGTAGATAGTTCCCAGAAATTAAATACCAAATTAAGATATTAATAATCATGGTGGCGATCGCAAATCCACTAGCTAACAGCCAAGAATACCAAGCTTTTGAGGTGAGGGGTAATTGAGCTAAGATTTCTGCCACCAGCCAATAATGAGCCTGGGATATCTCTCTCAGTAGGGAGGGGTTGAGAGCGAGTTCTTGGGCAATTTGCTGGGATATTTTGCCTTCTAAGTTGATTACACTCCGAAATAAGCCAATAGACTCTTGATTAACTGATTCAGAATATTCGGTGGCAAAAGATAAACAAGATTGAGCAAAAGGGGACTGTTGTTGAGGGGAAAGGTTTAACAAGGCGTAATGCCGTAGATTAGCTAAATTAGTCCCAGATAAAGCTAATTTAACCTGGTGAGCTTGAAGCTGGCTGATTTGCTCTAGCAGTTGAGCATCCAAGCGAAAACAAATCTGATAGGGAATAGTTAGGGTACGACTGATTTTCGTTGATTTAATTTGGATACAGGAGTTCGGAGTTATAGTCATTCCAATTAGCTTCCATATTTATAAAATGTCGCGTCCAATCAAATTACTCGTAGGGGCGAATGTCCATTCGCCCTTACATAATCGCGTGGTTTTTATTTGGAATGACTATAATCTTGACCATGAAAATTGCGGATCACTGATGTGCTACCAAAGAAAGTATAAATTTAACTAACCCCCGCCATTGTTGTTCCCCTGAAGCGGTGGACTGTTCGTGAAGTTGTAGCAATAAATTGCGATCGCTGCGTCCTAAAATTGCCTGGGAATAGCGGTTCACAATTTTACCGTTAAGCTGTAAAGATGTTTGAGCATAGGTGGTATCGGTAATGTTCTGTTGATAGGGGGAATGGCGCAAAATGCGATCGCGTCTATCCAAAGCAATTTTTCGTTTATTTAACTGCTGTAGAACATTCAGAAACTGACTTTCTTTTAACAGTTTATTGACCCGCGACAGGGAATTACGACTATTGGAAATTGGCTCTGGTAATCTAGTGGGAATCTTCTCCCAATCAACATTTTGCTGACTGAGAATCGGTAGATCCCGTTTGACTTCGGCGACCAACAGGCGATTATATTGGGATGAAGTAGCATCCACCAACAATAGACAATAAGCCAATTCTAATTGTCGCCGTAACTGTAAGTAGCGATTCCACAAAGACGGATCAATGGCTGATTGTTCCAGATAAGAACGAGACAGATCATATATAGCCTGGTAAACTTCCCAGGGAATAAAGATCTCGTCTTCGATCTCATCCACAATTACCGTGCTAATTTCCACCGTAGTAATATTTTCTAGCAGATTTTGATTCATGAATGGAAAGTAAAAAACTGAAAAACAAGTAGACGCGGGCGTAAATGAAGTTACCATATGCAAGTCTTCAAAGCCATACGATTAAACACTTCTGACTTTCGCGCAGCGGTACTAGCCTACTGGGAATTTTCGGTATCAACTGCTTCGTTTTGTGCTTCCCAATTATGCCAATTGTCCTTAGCTTCTTTGATATTGAGGGATTTCAAATCAAATACCCCAGTTTTGACATCAGGTTCATCATCTAACCACTCACTCCAGTCTGGCTGATTTGAAGCTTCTGTGGCTGCTGCTGGTGATTCTGGAGCATCATCGACGAGATCCGCTAAGGATAGTAAATCATTAACCATCTGCTCATCTTCCCCATCAAAAGAAGGTAATTGCGGTTCAGGATTATTCTCGTTGACCTCTGTTGTAGCGTTATTTGTGGCGTTATTTACTCTGTTTTGGTGCGCCATTTTACTGGCTTCCAAGGTATTTGGTCGATTGCCATAAAGCTTACTCTTAGGTGCTTGAGTTGGTAAAGAACTCTGAGCGACATTGGCGGCCACGTCCACCCAACTTGCATGGTTTGCAGCTTGTTGTTGCTGAAAAGATGACATTAGCTGAAACATCTTTTGCAAACTAATTAGATTGTGCTGAATTGTTTGGTGTCCTTGAGTCACCTGTTGTATATGAAATTGTTTGATTTCCGAATAGCGATCGCCTGTTAGCTTTTCGCCAATCTCATTTTCAACTTTTCCTTCAATTAAATTGATATGAGTATGGAGATAGTTATCCATCTGACCACCTTCTGCATCTATCTTCTGACCATCAGCGGTAACTATTGTCGTGGTGATGTTTAACTCTGGAGCGTTACTCATGGCGACGAGGAACGCTTCGCTAATATTGCCTGATTTAATTGCTTGTTTAAAATCTTCGCTAGATGTCATCAGTTTTAATCTTCAAGAGGTCATATCTATTTCATCGAGCAACAAGCCATAACTGCCCAGAATTCAGGTGCAATCTTGATTTAGAATCATCTGACGCATCTGTTCTAAGCTAGCCAGATTCTTAATTAAAGAGTCTTGTCTTTGGCGTACTTGCTCAATATGCCATCGTTGTAATTCGCTATAGGCAGGATTGTCAATCAATTTAAGATCAATTTCATGTTCCACCGTTTTGTTGAGGAGATTGATTTGGGTATGAAATCGACTGGTGGATGCTGATCGTTCGAGGTGATCTAAATCCCAGCTATCAACATAAGTTGTGACTTCAATTTCTGCCATTTCACTCATGGCAGTAGTTAAAGCCTGAAAGATTTCTTGCGCCACGGGATTGACTGTTATTTTCCTGTTGTCTGAAAACAGATTAATCAACCCTTTCCCTTTTCCTTTCTTGATGCAGTCGCTCATGGGGCTTGCGCCGCTTAGTTGGGTGGAAACCCCCAAGACCTCGCTGCATCGCTTTTCTCTTTTCCCAATCTTCACAATTCAATGGGCGCGTAATGCCAACTGATAAGCCATCAATTCCAGAAATTTGTCACATTGTAGCCCAAGCTTTCCATCATTTGATAAAGCAAAGGCAGACTTAAACCAATCACATTACTGTGACAGCCTTCGATCTTCTCCACAAACATCCCACCTTTTCCCTCTAAAGCAAAGCTACCAGCGCAGTTGAGAGGTTCTCCCGTAGCAACATAGGCTTCAATAGTGCGATCGCTAAGATTGGCGAAATAAACCTGAGTAATCCCACAGCGAACAATTTGCCGTTGTTGTTCCAGGTCAATTAAAGCATGACCTGTATATATTTTGCCCATTTTACCCCGCATGCCTCGCCAACGAGCGATCGCGATTTGGGGTGATTCTGGCTTGCCATAAATGCGATCGTGTAGCGGAGGCGAAGCCTCATCGTTTACTGTCAGGACGGAATCACAACCTAAAACCAACGTACCTTTAGCTGGTGTAAATTGCGGTGTCACAGTTTCTGCCTTACATCGAGCTAAAGTTGTCACTAATTCTGCTGCATCCTCGATCTGAATCTGATTTTCATCAAAATCACTCTTGCAAACAATTGGCTCAATTCCCACCATTCGCAGCAACTTTAAACGAGCAGGGGAAGCAGAAGCTAAAACAAAACGCAGGGATGTATTATTTACATTCATAGACAGTCCAGGTTATTCGATTTGGCGACTCCTCGAACTCGCATTATCAAAAGCTTTAGAGATAAAACTTATAGCTTACAGCTTACGGCTTATAGCCAAGGCTAAGCCTTTATTAACGTACAGTAAAGGATTTAACTGCAATCTCAAAACTATCCTTAACTGTATTCCAGCGTTTTTCGGGGGTTGATAGATTGAAAGTGAAAATTTTGCCTCTACTCACTGCCACACTAGCAATATTATGTCTTGGCCCCTGTTCTGGCAAATCCTCTTCATACTCTAATAGATAGTATTTCTTGTCTTTGTTTTCCCTAGCTTCAGCACGAATAAACTCAGCTTCACGTTCATCTTCAGGAGTACTATTAATAACTTTGAGTAGGCGATAGCCAACTTCTGAAGGACTACCTAAATCTTCTAGGGTTTTACCATCAGGAACGTCATTGATGATCACACTGAGGTTTTCAGTTCTTTCCACCAAATCGCGAAACACTACATCGACGGTTTTTTTGGCAGAAGTCCCCAGGTTAATGGGTATCCAACCATTGGGGTACAGAAACTCATAACCCTTGCTAGTATTAACATAGCTTTGTAATCCAGTGACTCCCGCTGAACAACTGGTGATTACCAAACTTAATACAATTAATAATCCAGCACAAAATGACCTAAACGTTTTAAACATTTTTGTTTAACTACCTCTGTAAATCAACTTTTTTGATATTCGTGTTTTTTATAATTTCGGTAAATAAAAAAGCCCCAGGTTAATTTATCTGTACATGGGGCATTATTTATCGCCTTGCTTGCAATCAGCTTTAAATAAAATAAGCTGTTATTTATTTATTTTGATCGCTTACCAGCATTGCTATAAGGAGTCTGGACTTTAAAAATCCCAATTTAAATGCATGTCAGCTTATTTCAAATTTTAACTTGCACTTGAAGCATATACGGCAACAGTTACTATGCCAGCTACGAGCAAAAACGCTAAAACTCCAAAAATAGCGTAGTTGCGTTTTTCAGATGAACCTGGCTCTTCTGCTGTATACATTTCAGGCTCTCTAGCGAAGTTATTTAGTATTCCACCTTCTTCTTCGATGTAAGGCATAAATCTTATTTCCTCTAAATTTTTATTTGTAAACCTTAATAAATAGTAATCTTATTTATCCGATCGCACAATCTATCAGAGAAAGTCACAACATCGTACACGAAGTTGTTTATGAAATACTACAAGAAATATTAACGATTAATTTGAACTCAACTGAAGCTTGATCTTAGTTTCGTCAGACAGGGGAGATATTTCTTGGTAGCCCAGTTTCAAAAACAAGTCAGGCTGAAGCGCCACTGAAGCGTTGGCAATCCAACCATTGCCATGAGAGCCATTGCCATAGCCCAAATCAACGTTCCATTGAGGCTGATTTTGACCAACTTGATTCTGGGAATGGATACTTGCCCCCCAAGCCATAAATTCTTGCTGCTCTTTTTTCCCTGCAAAAGTCTGATACCTGACAAAAGCAGAGCATTGAACACCCAAATCGTCTGAATTGAGTAATTGACCTCTCAGTTCTGAATTGCTTTGATATTGATTACTGTTGTGGAAAAATCTTAACGGACCAATCTGAGAATTTAGTTGCCACTGTAAATTTTGCTCCTGATCTAAAGCAGCCGTGGCAGAGAGGGAGAGGAAATCGTTATGCACTGCGATCTTGATGCCTGCACTGTAGGATTTTGCTTTGCTGTTCCCCCTCGCAATTAAAGTTAAACCAGGATATACCCCCCAGTTAGCATCAAATCTATGCTTTTGGGCATCACCGTAATAGTTGGCGACAAAATTGGACGCAGGTTGAAAACGGATGTGGGATTGGAAATCAGTTCCCGATTCTTTAGCCAATAAGGAAACAGTAGTCTTGATGGGTAAAATATCGCTGTCATAGGTTAGCTGGGTGAAACCAACCCAAGCATCTTCATAAACAAAACCCACTCCCATCGTTAACTGCTGGGCGATACCGTGATGATAGGTAATCCCACCACGAAAATCTTCAAATTGCTGCACCGCATTAAAACCCTGATCAACCACTGCTGACGTAGCTAAGTTGTAGTTGCCACCGCCTGAAAAGGTGAGACTGGAGCTGCCGACGGCTAAGGTGGGAGAAGAGTTAATATAATTTAGTTGGGCTGGTTTAATCTGCTGATCATTGACATTTTCCCAGGGTTTACCCCAATGTTCAACAGTAGTAACGCCCCAATATTTGTGTTGATTTTCGCTAGGCCAAAAAGTTTTTTGAAAGCCTACAGCTAATGCAGCCTCATTCGTTCTATGAACATAAGCCTGTTGTGGGGCAGATAAAAGCTGCTGGATTTTTTGCCCTGGGGGATGATCGCAAAGATTCGTAATACAATCAGTTTCAGGAGCTATGCGAGGGAAAAAATAATTAGTCTGAAGTGGAAGACTAACGCTTTCGGAGGTAGCGTGTTCTAGCCATTGTCGATATCCCTTGTCTAAGGAAGATTTAACAGTAGATTTAAAACTAGGCAACTCTTCAACCTGATCATTAATATTTAAAACATTATCAATCAAGTTAAATACTTGAGGAATTGCGGGTACGCTAGATTTAGCTGATAGCTGAAGAGACACTAGCTGTTTTTCTGGAGTCGATTTTTGTTTAACTGGGCTTGCTTGAGTGGAATTAGCATAGCTGAGGCAGCCGAAAATACCACCAAAGAGGACGTTTGCTACAATGGCTTTCATTCATGTATGGGGAGATAGAAAAAAATTAAGGTGTAATCTGAGCCAGACTAAAGACAACTCCTGGTCAAAGCAGTTTGCTCTATAGGTCGAGATCTCATTTTTATATTTATGTTGTAGTTATCAAAAAATGTATTTCTGAAAAAAACCTTGTCGAGTTTTTTACTTTTTGTACTCTTCTATTGTGAACCCTTTTTCTAGGAATTAGATTAAAGTTTGTGTAAAGAATAATTGTTCAAGAATTGAAACAATTGTCTAGTCAAGGTTTTGGCTATCAAAAACTGCTGCCACTCGGGATTAAATTGCCGATTGAAGGTCAACCATAATGTCCAAGTCATCAACGTCAACCGTAAATAAACCCATGAAAAAACTTGCCACAGTATTATTACTAAACCTGGGAATCATTGGTGGCATGACCAATATTGCCCAAGCGGAAAATGCAGCAACTGCACCCGAAGAGTTAACCTCAGCTATTGCTGGGATTGAAGAGGCTGCTAACAATCAGGATCTTGATGGTGTGATTGGTTACTATAGCCAAGACTTTAAGAATTCAGATGGCTTAACCACAAACGCGGTGAGCAAAGCCCTCGCCCAGATGTGGAAAAGTTATCCCCAGCTAAAATACACCACGGAACTTGAGTCTTGGTCAGCATCAGGCAATGAGCTAGTGGCAGAAACCATGACGACGATTAGAGGAATTCAAAACCAAGGGGGAAGACAACAGCGATTAAATTCAACCATCAGATCTCGTCAGTATTTTCAGGGACAAAAACTAGTTCGTCAGGAAATATTGACAGAACAATCTCAGTTAACCTCTGGAGAGCGTCCTCCCCAAGTCAAAGTCGTAGCACCAAGTACCGTAACTACAGGGGAAAAATATAATTTCGATTTAATTGTTGATGAACCCTTGGGAGATCAGGTCTTGTTGGGGGCAGTTCAAGAAGAGAAAACCGCAGCTAACCTATATCTTAACTCCACTTCATTAGAATTAAAACCACTGGCAGCAGGAGGAATTTATAAAGTAGGAACGGCTCCTTCCCTTCCTGAGAGTAATTGGCTATCGGCTATTTTAGTTCGGGGAGATGGCATTACGATGATCACTCATCGAGTTAACATTCAAGAAGGTGCTGCCAAGCAATAAGACTAGTTGAGCAAGAGCCAGAAATATCTATAAACCTAGACCAATATTAAGTGGTGTTTTAAGACCTCCTCATTGCGTAGAAGTGGGTAAAAGCCGTAAATATCAACATCAATATCAACGTAAACATCAAGGGTTGCGTCGTACTAGCCTAGGTAGGCGGATTCGCCTAGTCTATCTCAAACTGTTGAGATTACAGGATAAGCCAGAAGTTGTGGCGAAGGGATTAGCAGTGGGAGTTTTTACGGGCTGTTTTCCCTTCTTCGGGATGCAAAGTCTATTGGCTTTTTTGCTCGCTACCATCTCTCGTGGCAGTAAAGTCGCAGCCTTAGCAGCAACCTGGATTAGCAATCCGTTAACCTCCGTACCCCTGTATATTTTCAACTATAAAATTGGCAAGCTATTGCTGGGAACTGAGGATACGGTTTTACCACCGCTAAATATCGAGTCTTTCGCTGCTTTTAAAGAATTAGGTTCTACCTTTGCCATTACCCTATTAACAGGCAGTTTTGTGGTGGGTATGATGGGGGGGGTAATCACTTACTTTTATGCTTTAGTAATTTTAGAACGATTGCACGATCGCGCCATCCGCCGTCGAAGTATGAGAAGGAAAAACTCAGAATAAAGGGCGAAGCCCTTAGCTATAAGCTGTAGGCTATAAGCTCAATTAGAAGCCGTCGGCTTTTGGGTATACCACAAGAGTACAACGTGAATCTTCACACCCAAAACGCGACGGTAGGTTTTGAACGGGCCACTCATGGGGCTTGCGCCGCTTAGTTGGGTGAAAACCCAAGAGGCTGTCACCTGAATTCATTTCAGGTGCTTGAAAGCCCCGCCCAAGACAACGCCCGTCCGCTAATTTCGACGCGGAGCTAGTCCTTTAGGACAAGGGTATAACATCAATTAAAAAGCTTATAGCTTGGAGCTTATAGCTTTTAATAAAAGTTAAACTACTCAGATTTCCGCCACTGTTCCCCCTGAATCAAAGTATGATACTGCCATTGGTCTGAAGAATCTGGGTAATCTTCTCGATAGTGTCCCCCGCGACTTTCGGTGCGAAATGCTGCACTTTGGAGAATTAAATAGCCGATGTCCAGTAGATTTAATGTTTCGGCATATAGCTTAAGCTGGGATTCTGCTAGCGAATGACTTAGTTTGAACTGTTGAGTGGGAGATAAATCAGCTACATAGCGATTGAGGGGTAAATTCTGCATTTGCGATCGCCATTTAGTTACTTGAGCGATCGCCTGAGTTAAACTATCTTGCCGACGACAAATTCCTGCACTTTGCCACATCAACTCGGGTAATTGATTTCTGATAGCAGTCACCAAATCTAATTCCCCTGACCAATCATCAGGAATTTCAGTAATTTCTGGGGCATCAATACTTAAGATAGGAAAGGGTTGTAATTTTGCTAGTTGAGCAGCATAGACGACACATTCTAAGAGAGAATTGCTCGCCAGACGATTTGCACCGTGAACTCCAGTACTAGCAGTTTCCCCCACCGCATATAGCCCAGGAATCGAAGTTTGGTTCATGGTATCAACGGCAATTCCCCCCATCCAATAATGAGCAGCGGGGGTTACGGGAATCGGCTTGGTAAATATATCTACATCCCAATGTTGACAGACGCGAATAATATTGGGGAAACGATAGCGAATGCGTTCTGGGGGAATAGCTTGGAGATCAAGAAAAACATGACCAACGGTCAGAGCAGGCTCCGTGCTTGTAGCGCGGAGTAATCTCTGACTTTCCCCCGTTTTTTGTAAATGGCTAAAGATAGCTCGACTGACGATATCCCTGGGGGCTAAATCCCCATCAGGATGATAATCAAACGTAAACCGTTTGCCACTATGGTCAATTAAGTGCGCTCCTTCTCCCCGCACTGCTTCACTAATTAAAAATCTAGGCGCGCCAGGAACAGTTAAGGCAGTAGGATGAAACTGCACAAACTCTGGGTCGCGAATCATTGCTCCACCGCGCCAAGCGATCGCCACTCCATCTCCTGTACTCACATCAGGATTGGTAGTTTGGGAAAATACCTGTCCCCCACCTCCTGTCGCCAGAATAACCGCCCCAGCTTGCAGCCAACTCAGATGATGATCCTTGAGGATACTAATACCCTGGCATTTCTGACTGTCATTGAGCCAAAGTTTGAGGGCAAATGTCTGGGATAGTACTTGAATATTGCTTTTTTGTAAGACCTGTTGCGCCAGAGTCGCGACGATCGCCCTGCCTGTAGTGTCCGCTGCGTGGAGTACCCTCGGACGGGAATGGGCTGCCTCTAGGGTCATAGCAAGCTGGCTCTGGTGTCGATCAAATGCCACTCCCATCTCTACCAATGATTTAATTGAACTTGCCCCATGATCTACTAAAAACTTAACTGCTTGGCGATCGCATAATCCCGCCCCCGCCTTAAGAGTGTCCTCTAAATGTAGCTCAGGAGAATCTTCCAAACTGATAGCAGCAGCAATTCCCCCTTGAGCCCAATCACTAGCCCCTGTGTTCAACTGATCTTTCGTGACCAAAGCTACCGTCAAATCAGCAGGCAGACATAAAGCTCCATAAAGCCCCGCAGCACCTGAACCCACAACTATGACATCAAATTTAGGGTAAATCAATTTTAGTTATAGCGCTACGCGCTAAGGAAAAGGGAAAAGCGATGCAGTCGCTCATGGGGGAAACTCCCAAGACCGCGCTGCATCGAGAAGGGAAAAAGCATACTCTATAGATGTTTCGGCTTTTATAAATGTCCTAATATTAATGCGTAACGCTATAATTTGACACATCTTAAAATTGCAGAATTGGAGATCATCATGGCACATAGAGCCAAAAAAACCACGTTCGATTAATTAACGTGGTTATATAAAGTTACATAAGGTATCAGCTTGCTAATATAGTCCTGGATTATAGCGATCGCCACCAGCGTTCATCGAAGCTTCCACATCAGTGACGAAAAACTCTTTGATGTTGGCTTGTAAGCGTTCAGCTTGACTAGAACTCAATCCAGGAATATCTAAAACATCTTCCACATTGTTGTAAGGAGCATTTTGGATGATTTTACTGGCAAGATCAGGATAAAATCCTTTGAGTCTGCGGAATTCTCGGACATCACTATTATTGAGATCTAATTTACCCTTAATTAATTCCGTGCGTTTCGCGTCTGATGTATTTACGCGAGCTAAAATTGCGGAGGACTGAAGGGTGGTAAATAGTCCTGTTTCGCTGGCATGGGCTGCGGGAGCGAATCCCCAAGCACCGACAACTAATAATAGGGCAGCTACAATGCTGACGAATCTCTTCATTGGTTTTAATTTCTCCTGATTTTGAAGATGTTTTACAGCTAGAGAAATATTATCTCTCTCTATAATTAATAATTTTGTTTGCTATTTATTTTCTTTTGAGGTTCTTTCGTCTCGATGACGACTGAAACCTTTTAACAGATGGCATTGATATATATCATAATTCTTTCACCCCATTTTTTGAATACTAAGTTTCTGCAATTACATTTTCGACTCGACAAAGTAGCCTAAACCTATCCATAATTGAGCAGTTTATCAATTGTCTGCATCGGTTTGTATCCATCTGCATCAAAACTGGTTTGAAGAGTTAGTAGTTTAGAGTACTGTCAACTCTACTCAGGGCGATCGCTCTGATGATTTTCTTTAAACTCAGTTACTTCCAAGTCATAATCGGTAAACTTTTCTAGCTCAATTCCAGCTTAAATATAGATCAAGAATCACTAAAGTCATTATTGTTAAGTCTTAAGCAATCCCACTGGTAAATAATTTACAATTATATGAGTAGTTACTATCGAAAACCCTCAAAGCGAAACACAGTTTTGAAAGAACTTAAAGTTTTAATTGTTGCCATTGCTATCTTCTGGGTGGTTGAAGTTGCTGACCAGTTAGTCTTTCATGGCAGTTTAGACAGTTATGGTATCCAACCTCACAGCATCATCGGGTTAAGGGGAATTGTCTTTGCGCCATTTCTCCACGGTGGATTTCCCCATTTAATTGCCAACACTATTCCTTTCATCACCTTGGGCTGGTTAACCATGATCCAAGAAACTAGTGATTTCTACATCGCTTCCATTATGAGTGCGGTAATTGGCGGGGCGGGAGTGTGGCTGTTTGGCTCTCCCCAGTCAGTTCACATTGGCGCTAGTATCCTAATCTACGGTTATTTGGGCTTTCTGCTCTTGCGGGGCTACTTCCAGAAAAACTTTCCTTCCATCGCTTTATCCATCTTTGTAGCCATCGCTTATGGTGGTTTTATTTGGGGAGTCTTCCCCTCCCAGATGGGAGTATCTTGGCAAGGACATCTATTTGGCTTTATTGGCGGCGCGATCGCAGCTAAAATGGTAGCTCAAGAAAAGAATTCCCTTGATTAAAATTTGTATAGCAAGAAGTTTATTTGGGTTGGCTCACTGAATATATGTATATTTTTGACATAGCTGGCACAAAAATTGCGTAAAGTTAGTTTTATTGCAAAAGACTTATGAAATAATCAAGACAGTGATAACAGACTATCTGTTTCTTTAGTAGGGACTAGTCGGTTATTACTATCAACTCGGTAATATAGTTGAGGGAAGCCCACAGCAATGATGGTGCTTCTTTTTCTTTTTATGACAAATCAACAGAGTACGAACCTGTACGTTGCTGTAGTTGTTTATGAATCTTCCTCAGACTCCTCAAAATATGAGCCTCTTTTTGAAGAGAGTTTCATGATTGTGAAAGCCACTTCTGTAGAAGAAGCAAAACAGAAAACAAAAATCCATGCTACTGGAAACACTTCTACATTTAAAAATGAAGCTGGTGAAACAGTAACATGGACACTAAAGGAGATTGTTGATGTAAATCAAGTATTGTATGATTCCATTTCTGATGGAGTTGAAATCTACAGTAGACATTTTCGTGATTATCAAGCTTATTCAGAATTCGAGCCTCTTCTTTCTCGGAAAGAGTTATAGGTCAAAATCGTTAGAAGGTTTCAGACTTGGAACTAGAGCTTGAACCACTGAATTGTCCTTCGACGACTAAAGTACCTGTGGAAGTGGAAGTTCTGGTGTTGCGACCAAAAGCTTCGGCTCCTGCGTTGGCTTCAGCGACATTGCTGGGGCGTTGGTAGTAGTGATATCCATAACCGTAACCACCTTTAACTTCAGTTTCAGTAGCGGACTCGATGTGTTGTAGATCGGAAATAATCATTTGTTTTACTCGTATTGTTGTTTGTAAGTTGTTGTTGTTGTTTGGACTCGTTAATTTAATCTATGTAGTGAGCTAGATAAATATGCAGCTTCCTAGTCACTACTGTTTAAATCTCTGTTTAAATCTCTGTTTAGAAGGTTTCAGACTTGGAACTAGAGCTTGAACCACTGAATTGTCCTTCGACAACTAAAGTACCTGTGGAGGTAGAAGTTCTTGTGTTGCGACCAAAAGCTTCGGCTCCTGCTTGGGCTTCAGCGACATTGCTGGGGCGTTGGTAGTAGTGGTATCCATA
>Ga0114940_10000127_pt1 | contig 48964 bp, 50 predicted proteins | sample ColdCreekSource_FD_87195 | JGI IMG/M metagenome (GOLD analysis project Ga0114940, IMG submission 87195) | Groundwater microbial communities from Cold Creek, Nevada to study Microbial Dark Matter (Phase II) - Cold Creek Source | ecosystem: Environmental > Aquatic > Deep subsurface > Groundwater ...
ATAGTCGATGTTTTTGATGCGGCTAAACTCATCATAAAAGACATTAGCCATCACGATGCCATTAATAGTGTATTTCGTTAATCGGTCGAGATTATCGAGTGTAAACTCCTCGCTACCTAATTGGGTGCTTGTTTTTGATATCACCCGACCCTGATTATCGTAGCCGGGCGTCGTAATGTTGCCATAGACGTCGGTATATTTGGCAATCCGGCCTAATAAGTCATACTCGGTCGTTACAGAGCCATTGGTATCGGTAGTAGCTATTTTAAGCGGATTACCGTCTACAGCATAGTTCGTCTCGCTGGTCATGCCAGCGCGGCCGTTACTGCTCGGAGTTACAACTTTAGTAACTCTGCCACGGTCATCGTATGTCGTACAGGTGTAAGGTTCACTATTGATACGTGCGGCGACCACTTGACAGACTGGTCATAGATCATTTCACTAGTTTGGCTTACCAGCGACCCCGTAAGGTCAGGATCAGGTTCTGTTTTGCCTTTCGGTAGGCCAGCCTGGATGGCCGCTTCAACAGGAACTGTGCAAGGGTTATCTTTGGTGTCATATGATGCGTAGTGTTGGTAAACGGTCTTGTTACCGCCAGGTAATGTCTTACTAGTCTGTCGGAAGAAACCTGAGCCTGCTGCCTCAGTAGTGGTAGTTGATGAGTAGTTTAATCCGGTAGGATCTAAGGTAATTCTATCCAAAACGCCATACTCGGGCTTATTATATAGCCGTGTATTGGTAATCTGCCCCAGTGTACTATCTGTAACTGTCTCGCTAGTGGTCAACGAAAAGTCAGGAACTAAGAAGTTTCGAGTTAGCAGGGCATCTGCCTCTGTTGCACCGGGCTTATATATTCTAAGCTCTAGCTTGCTATTAACATCGCTTTGGTCTTTATCGTAGTAATCAATTCTAAACTTTACATGCTTTCCGGCCTGGTCATTGTTATAGGTAACGGGGGTGTGGAAGCGAGCGTCACCATCAGTCCAGCTGTCGATATATAGCTTATTGTCTATATATGCTTTCACTCCATCGTCCGAAAAGAGTTTAATCGTGTATGCCCCTACGTCGGGCAATACTAATTCACCTGTGAGCCGTACTCCCCAACCATCACTTGTTGGCGTTACCGGCCTATTTGCCGAAGTCCATTGTCGTATCAGATCGCTTCGCTCAAAGCTTCGTGCTTTAGGCTCACGCGCTAAGTACTTGTTGTCATAGAACGATGCAGATAAGCCTTGCATGGTCTCATCATATTTATCCTCAATCTTGGGAACGCTTGCTAGTTGCGCGGCCAATGGTACATTATCGCTCCCAAACCACGATGCAGGTGCTGGGCCGTATTTGAGGGTTGGTCGATCATTTTGGTCGTAAATTGTGGTAGTTTTAAGACCTAATGGATCAATGGTCGAAAGTACGATATCTTTAGCTGAGTCCCATTGGACTTGAGTAGCCTTGCCATCATGGCCTAGCGTCCTAATCGTCCTGTACGAATCATCATACTCAATGCGTTGGGTATATCCAGATGGTTCAGAAACACCATCTTTACGCAAAAGTGTCGCACCAGCCAGGAAGACGTAGTTACTAGCTTGCCTGACTGCACCTGAGGTAGCGGCCGGATATACAACTCTCTTAGCTTTACCGAGGTTATCGTAGCCTATATCAAACGTAGTAGCGTCTGAAGCAGCTCTAATGCCAGCAGCAACAGCATCGTTAGCCAATGGATCTCTAATATTAACTAATCGCTTTAATGTGTCATAGCCGAAATCGGTTTTTAGATTACCTCCGCCCTCTACCCGAGCTAGATTTCCTGACTTATACCTCAAGCTTGTCTCAGCCCCGTCAGTAGTCTTAATCTTACACAGGTAACCAGTTGGCGGCGTATCAAAACCTGTAGGTGCTGCACAATTAGTACCGGCATTAACGCCAGCGTAGAGCAGTTCGGCGAATCTTACAGGATTAACTGAATCAACTATCTTCGTAAGTCGGCTGGGGCTGCCTGAGTATACATACTGCAATCCTGATGGCTTCTTGTCGTCGGTTGGCGCAACCATAGACGTTAAGCTACCGTCTGCGGCAAATATGTACTGCTTGCCATCATCATCCTTGAAGTTGTATATACCATTAGCGCCTCGCGTAAGTACGCCGTGTTCGTTGGTTGGAGGAGTGTATGCATTATTCTCCCATTTATATTCATGGCTCGACCCAGAAGAGTCGGATAGCGTTACGCTGTCGCCGTTCACCCTGAGTGAGTCATAGCCTGAGCCATTTGCGTCGACTCCTAGTTGCCAGCCGACGGGCAGTGATGCTTGCTTCTGTGTTAACCATGGTGCAGGAAGAATTTGTCTTGCTATGCTCGGTCCTTCAACGCTCAAAGCCATCCGTGCCGGTGTCAGAACTGGCGCCCAATAGTCTATCTCTATCGGCACCAAGGCTCCCGCTGTAATGCTGACCGAAGTTGATTCGCTAGAGGTGGCGTTCTTATCCCAATTATTTATGATCTGTTGGCCATTTATTCGCAGACGTAATCCACCTTGATGGTCTGCTGCGAATTTATAGCTTCCGGTCGTAGGTACCTTAATCAAACCTCGATATCGAACAAGATCTGGCGTTTCGGTTCCACCAGGAGCCTTAGAGTTAAGCCCGCCGCTACTATTAAAGTTAAAGCTCGATTCAACGCTCGATACAATTACAGAGCTTGGGAATGTGCCATTGACGTCGGTGGCTCTGTAATAGTCTGCGGTTAACCCATTATCGTTAACCGGCTTTACTCCGGTGTTTAACCATGTTTTATCTGCTAGTTGCCCTGTAGGAACCATCGGGCTTTTAGCCATGAGTTTCAAACTCGCGTTGCCCGTGCCTTCACGGTATTCCACCTTAATCGAAGCACTAACACCGGCAGTTAAATTGACTGGCGTTCCATATGTTGTGCCTGCGGTTGTCCAAGAATCCAGGACTAAGGTGCTATTTATATAAACCCTGACCCCGTCGTCGTATTCAGCGCCAAAGGTGTATGAGCCAGTTTGAGGTACCGAAACGAAACCACTGTAACGTGCCGAGAAATTATCTCTCGTAGGATTGTCGTCGTAAGACAATGGAGACTCTGCTCGCCAGTTGAAATTTACAGTAGGCGTGACAGTTGTTAGTTTTGGAGTACCGGTGAATGTTTCGTTGTTCCAATACTCTGCGACAAGTCCTGGACGTGACATTGCCGGTGTATTGTAATCAAGGCTTACGCCGATATTACCACCTAATGCTTTGAGTGTGTGGCTCGACACTGAAGTACTTAAATTACCCGTTGCTTGATCTATGCTCACCGGGCCGACAGTGTCATAACTTTGCGTAGAATTCTTACCCCTGCGAAGATCAACCTTGAATGATTTAACCGTGCCCAGATGGGGAGCATGACCGTAAACTGTGCTAGCTGACCAGTAATAGGTTACACCATCTTTCAGAAGCCCCTCTGGAACAGTCCAGTAAGGATCTTTAGTGACGACAGTCGAAATAATGTCGTTCGGACTAGACATTAAGAAGAATACGTATTGGACAGGCTCGCCGTCCGGATCAGTGACAGGGTTGACGTCAAAAATCGGTTGAAGCTCTGAGATAACTTTTTTGTCAGCAGGATATATCATCTCCGGCTGTGGCGGTGGATTGTCTACAAAATACTTTAATTCAAGCACCATTTGAGATAGATCAAATGACTTATAGCCACGGATCTGAGTTGTTTCGGATAGCCCTCGCAGCATGAGCGGCCCATCCGTCATGTCGTGGTAGTACATCCAACTAATTGTATTTGTCACATCCATCCAGGTATCGTCGCCTATTTCAGAGTATGACCAAGTGCCCGGATCTTCGATAATACAATTAAAATCCCAGCAGCCAGCAGGATTGATTCTGAATCCCTTTACATCAGGCATGCCACCATTTCGTACAAAGTGAAGCCTGGCTGACTCGACCTCTCCGTTAAGCGTTTCATCCGCAAATTCGTTAAATGGAATGCGTAGTAATGTCCGCCAGTACATCCAATTGTCGGGATACTCTTCCTGACCAGCTTGTGGCGAGCATACGCCTGAGCCGCATGAATACCCATCTGAGCGCATAGCTAACATATCCTGAGCGGTCTTGTTGAGAGTCTTTATAGTAGGGTCAATCACGACAGGCAGATCGTCTGTCGCTAAGTCACCTAACCAGGTTGAGTCTAATTCGATTTGTACGGTAGAGCCGTTTATCTTCTGGCCCACTACCGGCTCAGTCACGAATAGCTTATGTGTGGAAATATTGAGAGGTGCTATAAACAGCTCACTATCCGGTAGGCCACCAATCGCAACCGCACCTTTAACACTTGGATGCTCTGAGAGCGTAACGCCCTTATAAGTAAAATTATACTTAGTAGGAGCCGACTTGTTCTTGACCACGATTGCTTCTTTAATGGAATAACCAGAAATGGTATAGGTGATATCGACACCGTTCAAGGCGTTCTCGTACACTAGAACGCCAGCGCCATCCTCTTTAACAAGCTTAGGTGAGATATTATTAGCGCCATCGAGCTTTACTGAGAATTTCTTGCCCTTATATTCATAATCTATACCTTCATTCAAAGGCTTTGCTGACATTTTTATGTCACCCACCGAAAGTGTAACCGTACTGCCAGCTTTGGCTGCCGCTGGTTTTAGATCATCCCAAACACCATTCTTTTTATAATGAGTGGGCTCGGCCAGCGATATCTTTTTAGTAATCGCGCCATCGGTGCCTACTATGGTCTTAGTATGCTCAGTGCGTTTACTCTTGTCCTCGTAGGCTACTTTCGGTTTGCTGGCGGTGAGCTGCTCTGAGGCTAGTATAGGGTTCGCTGTTGTTGCATTAAGATCGGCGGCAGGCTGGGCAGTAAGAGCTTGATTTTGTTCGAGAGGCGGGACGTTCTGATTGATAGATGGTTTAAGTAATGAAGCGACTATTTGCCCAGCGACAGCGTAGTTGGACTGGAGAAGCATCACCAAAACAATTAGACCAACAACAGCTCGGCTTAGATATACGGGCTGTGCCTTAACTGTCTTTAATACCCAATCGGATTTAGTAATTAGCTGAAGCTTACGTGGGAATGATTTCTTTCTCGCAATGCTATACCGCATTTTCCTATTAAAAAAACTGCCTCTCATGGCTGTAAGTCTCCCACCCGCATTAAATGCTTTTCCTAAACGCATAGTATCACCGCCCTTCAGTAAATCACAAGTATTATGAGCTAATAAAAAATTGTATAGACAACTAACGAAGAACGAGTACTTTTTGAGCTAAACCTGCCAAACCTTGACGGTCAGAGTGTACTGACTAAAGTTAGCGAAGAATAGCACCAGCTCATACATATCCGTACTATCTATATGCATAGTGATGATCTTGACGACTACGGATGCATCAGACTCGACTTGCGGCTCGTATTCCACCAAAAAGCCCTTAGGCCACAGGTCATGGTGATATTTGCCCAGCTTAACGTTTATTTGCTGTGCAGGCTTTACTCTTCGAGTAAGCACCGGCTCACCTTGCGTCTGCATACGACCACGCTTTATTAGGTGAGACATATCGTCACCCATGCGTGGTTTTGTCATGCTTTTGCCTTTAGAAAATAGACCATACCCATACCCTCCACAGAGATTGACCAGAATGAGGTCAATAATGAAACTTTTTACAGTTTTTCCCTGGACATTTGTCCCGTTTAGCCTATACTTTTCGTGTATCTTACAGACTGTGAAATTTAAGTGCTATCCAAGAGATAAACTCTTAAATTGACAAGTTTAGAACTAGATGCAAAAGATTGGTACAATAGAGGTACCAATTTATTTGCGTACGTAGCGATCGCTATTCATATGTTACATGATAAGCAACAACACATACAATAGTATTATGTAGGTTCGACGAATATTTATGATTTATTTTAAACAAGATGAAATTGCCGAAACGTATCACGTCTCTGTTAAGACGGTTGCGAACTGGATACGTGATGCTAAGGCTGGAAAGCTCAATTTTGAGCTAGTCACCGAAGGTAGCAAGTCATGGATAGCTAATACAACAAGTAACATTGAACTCATCGAGCACTTGGTAGAGAAACGAAGAAAATTCCGTAACAGTAATGGATTCAAATCTATCGCTCCAAAGCCCGAGTTTTATAAATTATATAGTCAGCAACAGATCTTCGATATTAGCTCTAGCTTGGATATATATCATGAGATACCTCTTGATTACGCATACTTTGACGGTGGCGCAAGCTACTGGGATGAATACGTCCAAAGGTTGGCCGACGAGAAAGTGCCTAACTTCCTAACGAGCACAATCAGTCAGCTTAAGGCTAATCAGGGCTATATTGACGATTTAGTCTCTCGCTACAAACGAGTAAACGTTATCGATATTGGACCTGGTAACGCTCTACCAGTTAGAGATTTGCTACAGCATCTGCTCGACCAAGATAAACTAGGTCGCTACATTGCTCTCGATATTAGCCCTTCAATCTTAAAAGTTGCAGAGCGTAACATAAAAAGTTGGTTCGGCGGTAAGGTAGCTTTTGAAGGCCATGAGCTTGATATTAATTACGACAGATTTACTCACTTGCTAGCCGATGAGACTCTAGGCGAAGGCTCAAAGGATGTAGTTAACGTAGTATTGGCGCTGGGTGGCGGTTTTAGCAATATGCGCGCACCTGATGACGCGTTTAAGACGATCCGCAACAGCATCAACCGACAAGACTTATTAATTTACAATCTCAAATTGGACAGCAAACGATCTAGACAATACTTCGACCTCGGCATTCGTACAAAGTCAACCCCACTAGATGCTCATAAAAAGATGTTGGTCGATCTACTCAATATCGACGAATCATTGTATGACGTTGAAATAGGATATGATGGCCAGCATCGTGAGCGATTTATGAGTATTACGCTTAAAGTCGCTCTAGCGATTACATTCTCTTTCGAAAAAGGCGACAGGGTTATTGAGTTCAATAAGAACGATTCAATCCTAGTCTGGCGCTACTGGCACCAAAGCGCGCAAGAAGTGATAACGCAACTTACTCACAACGACTTTGATGTATTGCAAACAAGTCAGACGGAAGACAAAGACTATTTGCTCACCGTCTCACGAGTTAAGTGTGATCGTTTCGACTGATATTCCTAAATAATTATGTTTAATTTTGCTAACGAACGTACGTACCCTAATCTGTTAAGCTAGATATATGCAAACAACATCTCACTTCATAGGCTTGAAGCTCAATAGTAGTAAGTTTGTTGATCTATTTGTTGAGCTTCAAAAATACTTAGATGAGCACGAGCTTGAAGATTCGATTGTTCTGCAGAACATACTTTCCCTCCATATCACTCTGTACTATCTTGATAGCCATCTCGATAAATATGAGCGACTTCGTTTATTGCAAGATATAGCCAAGGTCTCGTCAAATGGACTGCCAACTATAGCAAAGCTAGAGGTTGGCTACTTTGGCGAGTCGACTAAAGAGCGAGTTTGCTATTTAGGATGTAGGCCGAATGATACGGCTACAGTACTCAATGAGTTTTTTACGAAGCAATACCAATACTCTCATATTCCTGAGAATCAATTAGCATTCGTTCCTCATATCTCACTTTTCAGAATCAAAGATCCTATGGCATACGCAGAACATAAGACAAAGATTGACAGCTTGATTGGTGAAGCCATCACTACAATAGATTACGATAATTTAGTAGAAAACTTGCACCTATTTCAAGTCAACTCGTTATACAATCCTGAGATTCAAATACCAGTTTAATCACCTATGGCTATACGTAACAAGGGATCTTAGCTACTGGTATACAGTAATTTTGTTAATGAACTTTTATTAGATTCTACGAACTTAATTCGTCGGATCGCCAACCATGAACACTCTCGGATTAGCAGGAATAATGTAGACGCGAATCTCAAAATGCAGATGAGGTCCAGTCGAATGACCAGTATTACCTCGTAGACCTAGCGTGTCTCCTGGCTTAACCTGTTGTCCTACGGTCACGGACACATCCGACATATGCCCATAGAGCGATGTAATACTATCCTCATGATCAACGATAACGTATTTACCGTAGCCAGTTTTATTATTTGGATCGGCATTAACATATGTGACCGTGCCGACCATAAAAGGCGTAATTGGATCGCCGACCGCTCCAGCAATGTCTATACCGGTATGATGAACTTGGTACGGCGTACTATCGCCAAACTCAGTAGTCACTTGCCCGGTCGTTGGCCATACCGTCGACGCCTGAAGCTGCTTCACTACGATGCCATTGGGATTTTTGATCTCTATTAGGTGACTGATAGGATTTACTGCCGCTAGAGTACTGGACACAGCAGAGATACCCGCTTGAGTTATTGCAAACACTGTAAACACTGGCATTGAGATGATTATGGCCAATGTGATAAGGACTATGCTTATTTCTTTCTTAAATGAGAATAGTTTTATCAGCAACCATACATTCATAAGTGGTAGATTTCGGCAGGATTGGTAGTTATCAGAGGATGTTCTTTACTTGATGCCACGATCTTAACAGCAACATGATTTTGATCTGCCATTATCAGTGCGTCACCACGCTCACAAGTTAGTAAGAAGTTTCCTTCCCAGCCGCTAAGATTAAACTTTGATACAACATTTTCAATGGTTGTAGTGTCCAGCCTCATGAGAATCCGGAGGCTGCTCTGCGACACAATCGCCCTACCATAGTCACTATTAAGAAAGTCGTTAGCCTGCTGAGAAATAATCGAGACTCCGAGGTAATACTTACGAGCACGCCGCACAAGACCTGTTACGAACCGCGCACTTTGCTCATGCTCAAGAAGCATCCAGCCTTCATCTATAACCAGCATGCGTTTCTCAGGATTAACTTTAATCTGATTTTGGACGAAATTCGAGATAATCATCATCATGACAGGACGGAGACTATCCGGCATATCCTTAATATCAAACACTACCAAACGGTTATCCAACTTAATATTGGTATGCTCATTAAACACACCAGCCAATGAACCGGTGATATATCGCTCAAGACGTTCACTTAAAGGCAAGTGACCAAGCTTACGAATTTCAGCATATAGATCACGCAGTAATGGCGTTTCCTTACCGGCTTCTTTATAGATAGTTAGTATCGCTTTATCAACAGCAGCCTTTTCACTTGAGTCAAGCCCTTCGACCATCAGAGAAATCACTTCGGTTAAGTCTTGAGCATGCTCTGCTAAATCATCTTTATTACGGACCGTTGTCGCTAAATCGAAAGGATTAATCTTTTCCTTTGATTTAGCCGACAACTTAATATACGAACCCTTTACCGAGTTGGCGAGCAGTTTATACTCACGCTCTGGGTCAATAACTATGGTCTTCGTACCTTGTACTAGTTGTCGCAGTATTTCAACTTTTGTAGCATAGCTTTTGCCACTCCCAGATTGGGCAAAGACAATGCTATTAGCATTGTTGAGACTAAAACGATCAATGATGACTAGTGAGTTGTTAGATTTATTGACGCCATAAAGAATGCCGGACTCTTGTACAAGCTCCGATGATACAAGCGGGAAAGTTAGGGCAGTAGAAGAACTGTCAAGGTTTCGTTTTTGATCTAGCAAATTTTCGCCACGAGGTAGTACAGATTGTAATGCCTCGACTTGCTGAAAGCGCGCGATCTTCGTGTAGAACAATTGACCAGACATCTCTGTCTCAAGGAATTTAGATACACGATCGAGCTCAGCAAGGCTGCTTTCAGACAATGTAACATAAATAGATACCTGAAAGAGCTTTTCTTGTCCACGCATGATCTTATCACGCAAATCAATTGCCGACTCTAACGGATCGGTAACTTCTGATCCAACGAGCTTGCCATTTTGAATCATAGCGCGTCGAGTTGACTCTAGCTCAGTGATTTTGCGGTTTAACTTTGGCAGTGCTTGCGTGGCACTAACCGGCGCTAGATGATAAGAGATATCTGCATTATGGTTAAAATTCGCAAGACTATCGAGCCATCCACTTGATGCGATAAATGGATAGCCTGATATATATAGAGTTCGAGCATAAGTGCCATCTATAATCAGGTAGTCAGCATGCTCCTCCATGCCAGCATAGGAAATAATATCCATCGGATCTTGCTCTCCAAACCTCAAGGCATACTCCTTCGGTCGCTCTTCTCGTTGTTTCTTCCACTTGAGTGCTTTATCTAGTATTCCTCTCATACGTAGGACTCCTTCAATAATTGTAATGTCTTGGCGGTGATAGGCTGTCGTTTAGCCAAGTTAGGATCGTAGAAGCTGTAAAACAGGTCCAATAGCTCAAGACTATCAAGATGACGAGTATGGATACCTAATCGACTCAAACTCTTAGCTACGATGTCTGCGCTTAGAAGTAACCGTTCGTGCACTGTCTCGAAGTCAGATTTGCCCTTGTCGGCATGAGGGATAATGACATAAAATCGTCTTGAAAGAATCTTATTGGTAGTTACTAGCTCTTGTATAAACTCGGTGTAGTTAACAATCGCGCTGCGATATACTTTGTTTTTCTCGGACTCAGCCTTAAACCGAAAATCATCAAGATATTTTTGCATATCCATTTCACGAACTCTCGCCAGAATCTGTACCTCACATGGGAGCGAGTTCAAAAGACTTTGATAAGTATCAATGATCGCATCTTGCTCTTGCTCACTTTTAAGCTCGAAATTTATAGCTGAGACTTCCAAAACTAATCTGTAACGATTATCTGGTAAAAGCAGTACACCGTTGCGTACGCCTTTAATGTTGATCTGCCTACGCGATGATGCTCGCTTATTTGACTTCTGTAATATGGACACTGAATGCTCCTTTCTTTGTTATCTTAATGTGGAAGTTCGCTTTGGGGTTATCTACAATACTACGCATTTTTACTAGCTCAAGCGTGCTAAGTAATGGTAATGATCGCTCGGGCTCGTTTAGGCTCTCTAAAGTCTGCTCGGGCTCTGGATTAGTGCTAGGAGTGTTCATATGGCGCAGATGCATATCGTTCTTATCGTATACATGGTAACGTGGCCGCAAATTGTATCGAATAATGATAATTGCCCAAAATATCAGTAATTTACTCTTGATTCGAATGGCCATCAGGCCAAATAGAATAGTTATAATTGTCACTAAACTGATCTTTAAGGTCGATATGGTGAAGGTCGGTGGAAGTACAACGTATATCAGTCCACTAATAAACACTGGCGCAGTAAGTAAGACTAGTTGAGACAGTGTTAAATTGCCAGCGATCTTATCTTCTACCGTTGTGATCTGGGCAGGTACAATTGATCTTCTCATACTGCATTACTTCCTTTCTTCGGCTGCTTAGAACGTTGCTTAGTAGGCTTACGGGTTGATAATGGGTGGTCTTCTTCGGTAGTTCTAGGAGTATCAGAGTAGTATTTTGGTGCCCTCTTAGTTTTACCAATCTCTGGCGGCCTATTTTGTGAGGCTTTAGCATTTGTCGCGGCCACTCTAGGCAGATTTTGCGGCAAACCTACTTTAGTCTTAGTATTCGTACCTTGAGTGGGGAACGTATCGCCATTACCTTTGGAGCCGCTAGTGGTTCTGCCTGCTGCTTTTCCATCTTTACCACGAATCACATTTATTACCGTTCCGACCGCTTTCTTAGCCGTCCGAGCACCAGAACTCATCATAGATAGTTGCAATAGTACTTGTTGAGTCTTGAGTAGTGCTAAGACTGTTGCGATGCCGACAATAACTGACATAAATGGATTAAGCGTATTACTTGTCTCGGAAGCCGCCATACCGGTGAATATTGAGGCTGAGAGCTGTAATATAATCGTATGGATGAATAATACAAAAATCACACCCACATATGACTTCACAGCGCTCTCCGCAAAGTCACGATAACCTGGCACTAGCCAAACAAGTACGACAGCTGGCGATAATACGGCTCCTATATAAAGGATGACCAGCCTGAGAACATAGTAGACTAGCAACATAGTTGTAAGTACCATAAATGCTAGCATCAATAGAAGACCGGCCAGGCTACCAATACTGTTCTTATTTACGATCTCTTTGAGCGTTCCCCACACTGAAAGCGTAGGGAAGCCAGCATTGATAGCATGAATCATGCCATTAGACAGACTGATGATGCCGTCTATGGCAAAAATTGAGGTATTCATCAGCAGAAAAACCGCTACGAGTCTTGGTAGTAAATGCTTGAATTCTATCTCATCAAACCCAAAGCTTGTCATGCTCATCACATGGAAACCAATCAGTGCTACTACTAGTATGAACAGCACATCGCAAATACCGACCATGCCAAGCCATAGATTAGCAACTCCGGCATTATCAGCCATCAACGGAGTACTTTTAGTAAAGTACTCTAGCGCCGCTAAAAACGGTATGCCAATTGCAGTGATAATATTCCTGGAAACTCCTATCAAAGCGTCTATGATGGCTTGTACGACGCCGCCACCTGGATTATTAGGCTCAATCGTTGTTAGCTGCGGGATCTGACTAGTCGCTGGTGGCCCCGCGGAACTGTACGCATGCGCTAGAATTGCAGTTAAGGTTGCGGCGGCTATTACGAGTAGCAGCCCTAGGAGCGCATTTTTAATAATCGACTTTGCGTGATCAAGCTTCTCGGGGTTACCTGAGCTTGTCATGTACTGAATACCGCCATGGACTAGAAAGATTACGACGGCGGCTGTAGCTAACGCAATAAGCGCTGTCATAACAGGTGCCAAAAACGCCCTCATAGCATTAGATGCTGAGGTGGCGTCGGCTAGTATCTGTAACGGTACAGCCGAGAATATATCCATTGTCTAGCTCCCAAATGCGCTTGTAGCTAAATCTGTGATGATACTGCTTAACACAAATGCGCCGATAGTGATCGCCAATCCAATTGCCGAGTAGAATAGTGTACGCTTTGCGCTATCGAGCTTTTCGGGATTTCCCGAGCTCGTAATATAGGTGATACCACCAACTACGAAAAAGCCTGTAGCGATTAAACCTGCCAGGCCGACAACGAGTTTGATCACACTACGAATGAATGTCTCAACTTGCGCGACGTTGCCATCGGCAGCGAGCGCAGGATGTACTAGCAGCAAAGGAAAACCGAAAGCCAAAAATATAGCCATTAACTTTACTGTATTATTCTTACGCATTAGATGCCTTTCTTATTGTCCGTCCTGCTTTGATAGCTATACATATATCATATAATGTATTTTGTTCAAAACTTATGTTACCTTAAGCATGTTGTTTAAATGAGATGGTATAATCTAAATTATGAAAAAAACTGTAGGCGAAAAACTAAAGAAGACCAATAAACTGAACTGGATTATAGCAACAGTAATCCTAATTAGTTTAGCCATGATTCTCGCCAACCATTTTACGCATCCTACGCGCTCGATTGAGGCTTATTGTAGTACTTACAAGCAGGAGAAGAATCGGCTAGCTCCATATCCAGGAAGTACTTATTCTTCACTCGTATTTGATAAAAATCTTAATGATGTTGGCCAGTTTGTGACGTCGTTTGAACGCTTAGAGAAAGTTGCTCCGGATGAAATCTCACCTGCAATAACTAATCTAAAGAGTGTCTATAAAACTATGCAAAATGACCCCTCCAAGACACTAGAGGCCGGACTTAGTGGCGTGTCGGCTGAGAATAATACCCTTACTTGGACAGCTGAGCACTGCGACTAACAATAGACACAACCATCGCTTACTCAATTTCTAGAGATCGTGCAATTTCGGCTTTGTAACCTTCAGCTTAGTCGAACTTTTACCCTTAGGCACTATCTTAACCATCGTAGCCTCTTGTTTTGGCTTCTTGTCCTCAAACAACTGTTCCATATAAGCCTCTACGTCTTTCCTCTTTGACGCATACTGTTCTCGACTCTGGTTAATCACAGCTTGTTTAACCAATTTAGAGCTTTCGATTTCCAGCGGGATAGTTTCACCCGAGAACGCATCTTCGCTCTCATCTCCCGCAACTTTCATATAGAAGTGGTAAGGAGCAAGATTAACGATATCTCCACTCCTCACTTCTGGTTTCATATACGGCAGAATAAATGCTTCGTCTTCAGGGTTAGCTTTAAGACAGATAATAGTCGCAGCATTTCCCGCTACTATCTTAACTAAGTCTTTATCCTCAATCTGGGCAATATTCTGATGCGAGATAATTAAGGAGATATGGAACTTACGCCCTTCACTAGTGATTGCGCCAAACTGTGGCGTCGCAAAGTTCTGAAACTCATCGACATATACGAAAAAATCACGCCGCTGCTTTTCTGGAATCTTCGTACGCTGATAGGCCGCCATCCAAATAAATGAAGTGAGAATTGTTCCAAAGAAGGTGCTTTGATCTTCTCCTATATCTCCTTTTGAAAGATTAATGAGGAGTATTTTTCCCTCATCCATAATCTCAGATATTCGTACTGTAGTATTTTGCTGGAGTAGTATGTGTCGAGACATCTTGGCAGTGATGAAATGACCGAGGCGGTGTGTCAGTGGCGCGGTAGCAGCAGACACTTGCATGCTACCCATCATTTTGAATTCCTTTTCCCAAAATTGTTTCAGTACTGGATCTTTGAGCGTTTTAGCCACTTCTTTCTGATATTTTTTATCCGTTAATAAGCGTTGCAACGTATAGAGACTTGGGTTTGGCACCTGTAGCGCAGTAAGCGTAGTACTACGTAAAATATGTTCCATGCGCGGGCCCCATTGGCTGGCGTCAGAGAGTTTTGCAAAAACTGAAAGAACGGTACTTGTGATCCATTCCTGCTTATCATCCTCATCAGTAAAGTCAACGCCAGGGTCTAGTATATTTAAGCCTATGGGGAATTCGCGATCGGATGGATCAAGGACAATTACATCATCGCGCCGATGCTCGGGAATGATTTCTAGTAGTTCCCGAAACATGTCCCCATGGGGGTCGAAAACAGCCAATCCCTTACCATTAACCATATCCTGATAAATGGAACTAGCGAGTAGTGTCGTCTTACCCGTGCCAGTTTTACCAATGACGTAAGTATGTCTCTGGCGTTGTGTAAGCGTCATGCCGATTGGATGTACTTCGCCACCGTGTATATTAGCGCCAACAATAACATCGAGCTTTGCGTTGCTATGTTTTATGGATAGTGGAGCGGGTAATTCACGACTACGACTCTTCATGAATCCTTCTGTTTTCGTTAGACTTGTCTCCGGAAAATGATACAGATCTGATAATTCCGAGCTAGCCACGATTGTTGGCTGTCTCATAAACGGCTCCGCAAGCTTTCGCGCTTGAAATTGTGAAAGTAGCTTTTGACGTGAGGAGGACAGGAACTGCTTGCGAGCTGTTATTGATTGATACGAACTAGTAAATGTTTGAAAGGACGCTGCAAGCGCGTCAATACGACTTACCACCGCGTCCTGAGATGATCCAATTACGAGTATTCGTACAGAAACTTCATAGAGATGCTGATCAAGCTTCTTCTTGATAATTTCACCCAATTCTTGCTCATAAGGGTTGCCCGGCCGACGCTTATCCGTGTTAGAAGTAGGAGAATTACTGCCAGGCGCTATGATATCACCGATAGAGGTTAGAACTGAGCCTACTATATTGAGGATCCCCAGGATAACATCGTTCACTATGCGTAGTAGCTGACCAGCGAGAGTACGTTGTAGACGCTCAGAAAGGTTTTTGTTGAGTGCAATCCTATGACGTAGACTTCGCATTTTACGGAAGATCCGACGATGAGTTATGTCATATACAGGAGCTACTATTATCTGAAATGCGATGAGCTCATCAACATTTAGCTTAGTCATATGTCCTGTAAGATATGCAATCGGATCATGATCAGAGAGATTTTCATGACTCTGTAAGGGCAAGGCGAAATGATTGCCAAAGGTTAGCTCGACTACCTTAGCCGTACTTTCAGTGGCAGGATATGCGTAATCATCTACAATTTTATATTTAAGCGCAGGCAAGAATGATAAGAGATTACGCTGAACTGTCTCTATTTCAGCTTTCGGTATCATGAGAATATAGCGAATGCCGTCGTCTCGTGTTGCAACGAGTTCTAAAGAATATGGCTTTTTGCGAGCAGCTATTTTATCCCAAAAGTCAGGATATTTTACGATCCCACGCAATAGTATGTGTAGTTGCTCCGTTGCATAGGCCGACTTATTAGCATCAAAGGGGAATGACAGCTCAACAAAGGCTTGCTCCATAGCTTTCTCTCCGACACCTAAACGGCGCAAGATATAGCCAGCCAATGATCTTATGTTCATTACAACTATGAGGACTACTGCAATTGATAACAATTCAAATTGCCATAGGTGATGCTGATCAGCGTAACGGACGGGGCCATCGATGAAGGTGTTTAGTAAATGGTTCATACTGAGTATCTCTTAGAAATACAGAAGCGGTCAACACCACCTTGCCACGCTATCGTCTATCTGATGGCATCATATCACCTCAGCTCAAACGAGGAAATAATATTTAAGAAAGACGAGAATTATCCCATCTATAATTCAAGTGCTTATATTAGCACCATGCCGTTAGCTGAAAAGCTATAATGCTGACTTCCAGCAACGATAACGTGATCATAAAGCCTCACCCCCAAAATCTGCCCCGCTGCAATAAGTTGTTGCGTAGCCGCAATGTCTTGATTGCTTGGCGTAGGATTACCCGACGGGTGATTGTGAGCAACAATAATGCCAACCGCAAAATCGGCTATAGCACCAGCATAAACCTCACGAGGATGAGCTATGACCGTATCTACGGTGCCGATAAATACTACCCGCTTACTAATTAAGCGTCGTTGGCCATCTACTGAGAGCACGATAAAATGCTCTTGCCGTTGATCGGCAATATCTTGAAGCAGCGGCAAGATATTAGCAATCGTCAAAAGTTCTTTTTTGTCATTTTCACTCATATGATATTAGACTTTAAGTCTATGAAGTAACATAGCATAGACTTAAAGTCTATTCAACCAAAAGTCTAATATAGCTATCTTGTAAACATGGCTGATACACAAGAAAAAATACTGATGCGCGCATTTGGCAAACGAGTTTCTGAGCTACGCCGCAAAAGCGGTATGACACAAGGGCAACTAGCGGCGAAGATTGATTCGCATGTTACAACTATCGCGTTTATCGAGGGCGGCACAAAATTTGTACGACTCTCCACATTACGCAAACTAGCGTTGGCGCTCGACGTTGAGATTAAACAGTTGTTCGAGGGAGTTCGGTAGACTCGTCGCTTAAAGAGGAGTATGTGCCTTCTGGTATATAAATGAGCACCTATGCCTTTACGACTCAAGTCTTAACAACCGGCAAATTTGTTGAAGATGCTGATAGCTTCAATATTGGTGAATTTAAATTTATCAAAGCGACAGAACAAGCCAAGAATAGCTATCTATACTATGTAAGTTTCTCAGTGGAAGCAAGTGGGTGGCGAATAGCCCTAAAACGATTCAATCACAAGATGACGGTGGTCGAAGACGCACTTGCCTTTTATTACTGCATGCCAATCATCTGGCAGTGGTGGAATTTTAGTATCACTAAGCAAGGCGATCCAAAGAATCGAATAGTTGTGTCTATCTACAGGCCGGTAGAGGGGGTAGTGATGTCTGATTGGGAAACGCCACCGGTGGATAGTATCTTGAAAATAATGAATAAGATCGAAACCAATAGAAGCTTTGCAAACTCATTACATTTCCATGGAGCACTGTGCCGGCTCGATAACCTGGAATTCACAAGATCACAACTCCCCATCATGTTCCAACTCATCGAATCCGTGTCTGCCCGCCGAGACCTGAAGGATGCGAGCGGCAAACCGTACAAGGCATTGGATCACAACGATGCAAAGGCATTGCTTGGCGCCAATCTGCACAAAGCCCTCTACTCGCACACTGAAAGAAAATCGGGGACAGTGAGGAATGAGGTAATGCACGGCGGCAACAGCGATGCGCTTACTCTTAAGCACATAAGCCACGGCCATATCGAAGATGTTATGAAGCAAGTGCGAAAAAGACTAATTGAGACAAATGGACTTAGCGGTGACGTAGAAGTCGGCGATGACAGAGTGGACATCATTCGCTATTTTTACGATTGGCAAGGTGGCCGGTGGTTCATGAAACAGCAGGAAAGCATGGGTTTGGAGCAATACTACACCGCATTTACTGCCGACCAAGATGCTTTCTTCCATAGTGTTGATATGGAGCGAAACGTTAATAGCTGGTAGAGCCGTGTCTTCGCTATAGAGTATTAGGAACAGCCAAACAACACACTGGAGTATAATACAAGGCATGAACAAGAATAAGGGAGACGACACCGAGAACTTGATTGAGGGGATCTGTAACGTGATTGCGCTCAAAGATTTTGTCGTGCGAAATCCAAAGTTCAAGAAACAAAATGGCCAAGAGAAAGAGCTGACCGACATTCTCGTGCCGTTTGAAGACACCATATTGTCCATACAGGCAAAATCGAAGGTAATCGATACCGCTAAAGCTTCGCCCGAGGTAATTCAGCAAAGGATCGTCAAAGTCGCGGATGATGCCATCGGCCAGCTTCGCAATACGCGTCTGATCGTTGACGCAGGAAAAACCCTACATTATAAAAATGCACACGGAATAGATATTCCGCTAAGCGCTTCTATTATAGAAAAGATCCATGGCATTGTAATCGTAGATGTTTACGAAGGGGAAAAGCAATTAAACGTCTCAAGCGGTTACGAACGCAAGCATGACATGCCTATTCACATCTTTAGTGCCGTCGATTTTAATGCTCTATCGACAGAAATCGACACCATACCGGATATTATCGCCTACCTGGATACGAGGTCACGGCTATTCGACGAGGAGAAGGTCAATCACGGTGTCAACGAGCTTGATTTACTCGTTGTCTACAAAACCCAACCTCAATTGGTCGAGGAAATATTGGCCACCGAAGCCGGAATGCTCATAGTTACTGAGGGGATATGGGAAGGTTACATAAATGACCGAGCGCCGGAGGTCAAGAAACGAAACGAGCTGAATAGATTCAGCTACTTAGTGGACATGACCATTGTGCAGCTTGTAGGAGTTATCGACTATTCACCAGGTACAACCAACCCAGCGACAGGTGATGCCCTTCCTCCGGCGACCAAAGAAAGTTACTGGCAAGCAATATATGAACTCAGTAAGCTCAATCGCATGGAGCGGCGAGGCTTCGGCAACAAAATGGCCGAAAAGCTTGAGCAAGCTACGAAAATCGGCAGCGGATACACCCTGCTCAAGACCAACGACACGGATGCAATTTTGTTCCTAAGCACTAGTAAAAGTCGCCAAGAAAGAACGAACGGCCTATACAGTCTCGCGAGTATGGCCTACGTTAAGCTTGGACTTAACAAAATTATCGCCATCGCAACAGAACCAAAAGACGGACCAGGAAGATCACTCGACGTTATCATGCTTATTGATGTCAAATTCAAAAATGCCGAAGAGATACTTAAGGCGGCCGATAAAGCTTTCGCCCCACCTAAGCATGTAGAAGGTTACGAATATAGTGGCTAAGGAAGTTAATCATGAGTCGAGCTAGAGCATCTACTGATAGTCACATAAAGCATCTATTCTACGAATTGCGCATGCTACTAGGCGCAGCGAATCTATGTTCACTCACAGAAGAGAATGAGTGGGGTAATGTAACCAATTACTTCAAGGATTCGGTTTATCTCCATGTTAGAAACCTCTACTCTTTCTTCACCGACCGCACTAGAGATGATGTAAGTATTGAGGACTTCGGCCATTGCTGCATTTACTCGGGACTCTACAATGAGAAACGAGAGGCTCTCAATAGACGAGTTATGCACGTTAGCCCTGGCAGACCCACAAGAAACGAAACGGTTGAACCTATCGGCAGTAGCCAGCTCAATGAGTTAGTCGAGGAATTTACCACCGAAATAGAGGCGATGTGGGAAATATGGATTTCTCTAACTGACAATCCAGATGTGAAGCATCAGCTCACCACCGCGTTGAAAGATGCTCGGGCGCAAGCAGATAACGATGTTAATAAAATCAGACTAGAAGTACTCGGCTAGCCCTACAAACTCTATCATTTGCCAAGCTAGTTGTGTCGATTCAGTACGGCGCATAATCTCCGAGCTGCTGTTCTGTGAGAGCACATTTAAGCTCCCTTCGTATAGAATTTTTCGATCAACGATAATAAGCTTACGGTGATGGCCGCCCGTATATAACACCTGTGCTCCCAGACGTTGTAAACCTATGACCGCGCTACGCGCTTCATCGTGACGACCCTCTTCATCATGCTCATACGGATCACGTGTATTAACTATAATACTAACGTTTCGTTCTTTCAGTCTTCGCAACATAGGCATCAGCTGATTCAGCCTCCGCTTAGTAATAAACGGGCTTTCAATGATTACCTCGCTTCGGCAGTTGCCTAGGTCTTTCATGAACGCAGGGTAGAAGCTGTCTTGGTCTAGTAGCTTGGACGATAGTAGTTCAGGAGAAAATTCCCTGCGATAACGCAAAACTAATTGAAGTAGATAATCAAACATTACTGTTCCTCCCCATCAATATAATCCGTGGTATCATCAGTAAGTACCTGACGTATAGCTTGAATATCTGCATCCTTATCTTTAACAGTGTCCAAGTCTTTAAAAGTTTGGAATAAATCCCTTCTCCCCAGCCATAACGATTATGCTTAAAAGATCTCTTAGGAGGTCTTTTTTATTTTTATGAAATCAAGCTGCTTAATAAGCAACGATGCTATAATTTATCTTATATGATGTCCAGTTCAAAAAGAACAAACAGCTTGCTTACCGAGCAAGACCTTGCGTATATTATTGACGACTCATATGTTACAGTAGACTACTTTTATATTCCCATCTTTTATACTTCCGATCCTGTATCTAAAGATTTCTTTCCCACCTGCAAATGGTTTACCTTACGTTATGACAAGACAGACACTCCGGAAACGTTAATTCACTATGCAAGTAAGGTGCCCGCTAAAACTACACTTCTGGACTCTATTCAGCGTGACTTATTGTCCGACTTTAACTACCCAAAATCAGCCTCATTCAGAATTGCCGCGGATGATGATTTTCTAGCATATAAAACTAAAGAAGATACTATCAAATTGTATGATACAGCCTTTACCAAAGATGGGGTCGAGCTATCTAGATTACTCGTATTGGTCGAAGTCGATATGTTTGACACATCTATGATACACCCTATAGGTTCAAGCCCATTCTGGAATCTTGAAGGTGTTGACGATATGAATCTAGCATATCTATATTATTTGGGTTTGCTCGGTGTAGATATTACAGGGAAGATTACTACTAATACCTATGATGTACATAACCAAGCTAGAATTTCTGCCCAGTTTTAATGACAATTATTAAACATGTCGTTAACTGAAAAGTTGCGAAGTACATCAACTAAAAGACAACTTTAGATTTCGGCTGAAAGCTTGACGCCGGTCTCTTTGGCTATCTGTAAGATTGCATCACGGAGCTTGTCCATTTGATGCGAGGTTACGGTCATTTCGTTGTGATAATCCCGGACTTGAGCACTCAACTCACCGATTGCACCACGAATGTCAGCTTGGTCATGCTTTAGCTCGTCAAATCTTTTGTCGATAGTATCGAAGCGTTGCTCAACATATTTGAATAGCTTCGTGAACTGATCGTCATTCATATACGTATTATACCATCTAACTTATTTGGAAGTGAAGAGTTGCGAAGTGCGTTCACTAGGGGCAGCAATAAAATAAACTAGACATTTAGTATACTTTATTTTTAGTTACAGTATTAAATCTTAGTACTGTTATACTAATAAAAATGCAGTTAGCTCAAACAAAATTTGGCCTTATCGAATATCGGCTAGTTGGTAATGGTGATGAAACAGTTGTGATATTTCCCGGCGGTCACATGAGCGCAAGTGTGCGCTTAGGCGAAGAATACTTTGTCGAGCGTGACTACCGAGTTATATTCCTGTCGCGTCCTGGCTATGGTCGCACTCCGCTTGCAACCGGTAAAAACCCTGAAATGTTTGCTGATGCGGTAGTAGAACTCATCGCTCAATTAGGAGTCAAAACGTTTGTAGCTGTGGGCATTTCAGCAGGTGGACGCAGTGCTGTATGGACAGCGGCAAAATATCCGCATTTGGTAAGTAGACTTATATTGCAGAGTGCCACTGGCTTTATGCCTTGGCCTGAAGGTCTGACGAGGGTCATGGCCCAACTTGCATTTAATCCCTTCATGCAGAAATACACATGGGAATGCATGAGCTGGCTTATTGATCGCTATCCAGGCGCTGCCATTAAGATGATGCTTGGTAGTATGACGACGCTTTCTGTCGCCGATGTGGTGCGTGATTTAAGCCCGGCAGAATTAGAGGGGCTGAAAAAATTATTTAGCAGCCTGGCATCTGGTCGTGGTTTTATGAATGACTGTGTAACGCCTCAGACTGTGCCAAGCACGGTAGTAGTGCCTACACTAATAATTCATAGTAAACATGATAGGAGCGTTTCACTTGATCACGCACATAACCTGCAGGAGCTTATCCCCGGTTCAAAACTATATACAAGTGACGCTAAGAGTCATATGATTTGGTACGATTCTGCCTATCGGGACATCCAAAGTGCCATGACACATTTTCTCACTCGGGGGAGTCAGAAATAGCATAATATGACGCTTTAGACCGGTCGAACTCGATCAGCTTCCCGTGCATTGTAACTAAGCTGGAATAAGCTTTAGCCTTGATTTTAATTAAATCAAGCTGGTTAATACGTAGCGTAATAGGCTTTGAAGTGTTTAAGTGACAATATTGCCCAGCAGCCTCTTAAAGCATTTTCTTCGTACTCTCAAGTTCGGACACTTCTTCGAATTCACCGCTTTCAAGCGCAGCTTCCAATAATCGCTCTTCCTCGTCTAAAACAAGATCAGAAAATGGATCGTTTATATTACTCATATTTATCTCCTTTAATGTATTTCTTTGTCAATGCGCTGCTTGGATAAGCAGTCTTAAGGAATATTTCATTCTTTTCTGCGTTAATTACATACGGCACCGCGTAGTCAAGAAAAATACGCCCCAACTTATGGTGTATTTTTCTATTCTTCACTTATATGGATATGGAGGTTCGGTCGCTGGGTACAAGTTTCGCCGAAGCTGCCTGATTTGCTAATTTCTGGTCAAATGTCCACAACGGTTTTGCGTCATTGAGTTCTGCATATTTGGCAAGGCAGCACTTGGCAAATCGACCGGCTTGACTCTCTAGCAGATTCGAGGTCATCAAAAGCTTGGAATACGCCACTTATCCCGGCCGTACCGTTTATACTTAATAAAGATCTCCAAGCAATCCGGATAATTCTCCTTCGCTATGCTTGCGAAAATATACCGATAGGAGTAATCTAGCTTTAAGAATTACATCACTCTAAAAGTTAAGAATTTTATGGATACTATTGCAATTATTGCCGGCAGTTTATTTTGTCTGGGCTACCTACTCATTACGCTTGAACAGAAGTTCAGTACACACAAATCGGCCATCGCCCTTACATTAGGTGGCGTACTATGGCTCTTAGCCGCAGTCCAGCTCAAAGGCCAGGACGAAAAGCTTGACCATGCACTGGCGCATGCCGGCAGTGAGATATTCGGTATCGTCGCATTTTTACTGGCCGCACTGGCACTGATAGAGATCCTGGTTCACTACAAATTGTTTGACTACATCAGAGCTAAGCTTATTGACTTAAAGGTCAATGACAGGCAGCAGTTCCTGGTTATTCTCGCCCTGACATTTTCTTTCTCGGCAGTACTCGACAATATCGCCATAACAATCGCCATGCTACAGATCGCCCGGCGCTTCTTTACCGGCAAAAATATGCTGATCGCCGCAGCCGGTATCGTTATTGCCGCCAACGCTGGTGGCGCTTGGTCCCCAGTAGGTGATGTAACTACTATTCTACTGTGGATTGCCGAGAAATTTACAGCAACCGAAATTATTCGCTATGCGTTCTTGCCTTGTCTCGCCCTCATATTGGTTGCAGGCTCGTTGTTGTACCGGCAGCTGGATGATACAAGCTTCTTAAAGCGTGAACAGGACGACATGCTCAAGCCTAGCCGTGGCGAAAAGCTAGTTATCGCTACTGCACTTGCCAGCTTCACCTTCCCGTTGCTCATGAGCTTTATCGGCTTGCCACCTTATATGGGGCTACTACTTGGCCTGGGGTTGACCTGGTGCGTGATCGAATACGCCAAGCATGTTAGTCACGGACGTAACGAAACCCATATGTCGGCTAACATCGACAAGATAATCCAAACTGTTGACTTGTCTTCGGTAAAATATATCATGGGTATTTTGTTGGCGGTCATGGCGCTTTCTTCACTCGGCGTGTTGTTATGGCTCTCGCAGACAATTGTTGGCGCAAACCCTAGCGATGGGCACCTGATAGCCACTAATGTCGGGCTTGGATTCCTATCGGGCATCGTAGACAATGCTTCATTAGTTGCAATTGCCATCCAAACCCTACCTATGGAAGACCCGCAGCTGTGGGCACTGACGGCCATCGCCGCCGGTAATGGCGGCTCACTGATGATTATCGCTAGTGCTGCAGGTGTCGTTGCGATGGGCGGCTACAAGCAATTAACTGTGGCCAACTACTTTAAGATTGCAACATTGCCCGTATTACTGGGTCTATGCGCCGCCTTTGCCGTGTGGCTCCTGCAATTCAAATTCCTCTAATGAGACAAATATCACATCATTAGGCATCGTAGATACTCTATGCTTAGAGTATGGAACAAGAACAATATACGTTATCAGACCAACCGGCTAGACCAGGAAAATTTTACTTCTTAGGACTGGCAATGTTTATTGCAGCTTCAATATCTTTAAGCATTTGGTCATTCCTGACCTTAGCCTTCTAGCTTTAGGCCAATTCCCATAGCTACCCGTCGCAGGTCAGCAGGGTGTTTATGCGTCGCTGTTTTAGGCAATAACACAACTTACTGAGCTAAGGTTTCTGATACTATACATATATGGAGCCACGCATCAGCCTCGTCACACTCGGAGTCAAAGACTTAGACATATCACTACGTTTTTATAAAGACGGGTTGGACCTACCGACGACCCGGCACAGCTCTGACGGTATAATATTTTTTAGCACAAGCGGCGTGTCATTCGCACTATATCCCTATGAAGATTTGGCAAAAGAAGTGTCGGACGATTGCAATGTGCCACGCTCAAAGTTTAGCGGTATAACATTAGCCCACAATGTTCGGACCAGAGAAGAAGTAGATAGTATCTTGAAGCGTGCCGCTGATGCCGGCGCCCGCATAGAAAAGCCAGCCCAAGATACTGAGTGGGGAGGTTACAGCGGATACTTTTCAGATCCAGATGGGTATATTTGGGAAGTCGCTTGGGGCGCATTTGAATTTAACGATGACGGCTCGCTTATTATTACTTAGCCCAGTGTCCTAAAAATTGCCAAGTACGCCCACTAGAAACAGCGCTGCTTGAGCGACACCGATAGACTCAGCGATTGAATCCTTACTCTCCTAGATGCTACAATAAGCATTATGATACTTGGACTACATATCGTCATCGCGCTGGCCAGCCTGGTGGCATCATCCTACATATTCTTCAAGCCATCACAGCAGGGGCTTAGTCTGAGCGCCTGGCTAACGGCTGCCACTCTCAGTAGCGGTACATTATTGGCTGTACTGCAATCCGGGCGGTTGGTGCATGTTTGCGTCAGCGGTCTTATATACACTGCCATTACCCTCGCGCTAATGCTAAGCGCCCGGCATAAACTGGCACACGTATTACATTCTTAGGCAGTCAATTTGCCATTAGGATAGCGGAGAGGCAATAGTGATGGTGGACACCACACTGCTGTAAGCTAACCACCTGGCGTTTCATCAACAGACCTTTTATTAGGAGATACCAATGTACCGAGATATCGTTTCGCTCATTGCAGAATATGTAATATACCTTATGCCGTTTATTGGCCTAGGCGCATGGCTACTGCTAGACAGGCAAGAAAAATATAAGGCAGTGTGGCGCGGGGCTATAGCCGTGCCACTAGGGTTTGCAATCGCTTATATAGCGGGTGAGCTATTTTATAACCCCCGCCCATTCGTAGCCGAAGGCGTCGAAGCTTTCTTCCATCATGAGGCCGACAACGGTTTTCCGTCTTCACATACACTAGCTGCCGCGCTAATTGCTGGCGTCGTATATTTTTCATCCCGTAAAATAGGCTTGGTTTTGGTAGCCTGCGCGGCTGCTGTTGGTATATGTAGAGTACTAGCGCATGTTCATAGCTGGATTGATGTTATCACTTCGGCAGCTATTGTTGTATTTGCCGTTATTGTCGCTAACTTTGTAATCGCCAGACTTTCCTACAAGCTTCTTACCTTTGGGCTGGAACAGCAACGGCCAGAGTAGAGCTGTCGTGTATACTACCCCAATGACAAAGACCATACCGACGCACGCCGTTAAGGCAGTAATCACCAACGAGCAGGGTGAAATTCTATTTTTGCAGCGCAATGCAGCTAATAGGGCAGACATGAGATCTAGCTGGGACCTTCCTGGTGGACTCGTGGAAGAAGGTGAAGATGACGTAACAGCTTTGGCCCGTGAAGTAGAAGAAGAGACTAAACGAAAAGCTACGGTCATACGGGAAATTGGGCGCTGGTCGTTCTATCGGCCGTTTGATGACGCTACTGTCGAAGTTACGAATTACGAGGTCGAGTTAGACACTTCCGATATCAACGAACTTACACTCAGCCCAGAGCATATCGCAGCCAAGTTTGTTGCGAGAAGTTTATTGCCAACACTTGAGGTTAAAGACCCTAGCATCTTTGAAGCTCTCGGTTAACGAAGTAAGTGCCCTCAACTTAAGCTGGTCCAAGCATGAGCGCTATTGTACCTACTTAGCGTTTCCCGTATTCTGAAGATATGCATACATTAAAAACTCATAATCAACATGGCTTCGGCCATATCGTGTTAGTGATCGCGATACTACTAGTAGCTATAGTTGGATTTGCCGGCTACCGTGTATTTACAAGTAAAGATAAGACCGATAGCAACAAACCAACAACCTCTAAAGCCACTACCGAAGGACAAGCACAGACAGACAAGTGGCCAACAGATACAGACGTAAGCTGGTCATCTGATGGGCGAGGTGGTTGGATAACAATGCCGTACGACGCAAAAGCGCCCGCCTGCCCAGATCCACTTACCTTAGAATTACCGACGCCTGACTTTAATAAAGCAGTGTCGATATTATACCCCGGCCAATCGCGTACTGGTAGCTTCGAAGGGCTAGGCGGCACCTACAAGGCCCATGGCGGTATAAGGTTTGAGGACAATGCCGGAAACAACAAAGACGTAGTTATGCCATTCAACGGTTCGGTGGTTAGCGCCACCAAAGATCTGGTCGAAGGCGAGTGGCAATATGGATTTAGAATTGTTAACGCCTGCGGCATTATGATTAGCTTTGGACACCTCCATGACCTGACTCCGGCATTCCAGACGATTGCCGATAAATTGCCGACTCGTCCAGCAGGCGATTCACGTGCTACAAAAATAGAACCGGCTGTACCTTTTAAGACTGGCGATAAAGTTGCCACCGCAATTGGCTTAGTGGGCAGTAAAAACGTGGGATTTGATTATGGAGTATACGACTTACGCTCTAACAACCAAGCAGCTATGAATGCCGATTACAAAGCAGCGCACGCCGATGCTGGAGAAACAGCCTTCCACGGCTTATGTTGGCTCGATAATTTGAGTGACAAAGACAAAGCAGCCGCAAAAGCCCTACCAGCCACCGACCAGACGTACGGCAAAACGAGTGATTATTGTAAATAGATATGCCACCTAGTTGAGCCTCTCTGCGCAGTAAATCCAAACAGACACTGTCAGCTGCTAGATAGTAGATGCATACCATCTAGATACTTTAGTCTTGCATTTACAATCTTTTGCATTTAAGCTATCCGCATGAAACAAATTCTAGAAATTTTGCAGTCAACCTTAAGAAAAAGGAATCGTTATTCGACAAGTATTTGGCAGCCACGTCTTATATCCGGTTTTATAGCCGTAGCATTTACAGGTATTGTCAGCCTGACTCCTGCCTACGCAAGTGCACAATCCTTAGACGCTACTGAAACTGAAGAATTCACAACAGCTGCTACCGATGGGGAAGAACGCACCTTGTCCTCTAGCAAGCTGTCAGCCGAAATGATTGATGAACTCTTGGAAGATACTGCGGAAGAGACAGAGTATCAGATTACCGCTAAAACACCCCCAACAGTTAGCCGTGGCGCTACTCGGGCAATATGGCTATGGGAAGATAGCCGTATTACTAAAACTAAACAACGTAACGCATTTTTTGAGTTCGCTACTATACAAAAAATTAACCGTATTTACGTTGACGGACATGCCTTGTTAGCCGTCAAGAAAAAAGAGAAAACTCCAACCGCCAAGCAACGAGCCTTCGCCCGTTTTACCAATATCGCAGCGTCCAAAGGTATGGCAGTTGAATTACTCTATGGCGACAAGTCATGGACCTACGAAAAAAACCATAAAGTGGCAGTTGCCTTTGCTAAGCAGGCAAAAAAATATACGGCTGGACTCAAAAAAAGCGATACGCGTCCAGCAGCTATGCATTTTGATGTAGAACCACACACGCTCAGAGAATGGCGCAACAAAGAAAAACGTCAATTGTTAGGTAAACAATATATTGTATTACTTTCAAAGCTAAAGAAAAATAAAGGATCATTGGACTTCAATATTGATTATCCGATGGCGTTTGATACCGCTAAGATACGTTACGACGGGCAGACTCGCCCATTAGTTCAATGGATTTACGCCTATATCGATAGCGGTACACTTATGGATTACCGGGACTACGCTGAGGCCAATGGTGATGGTATTATACCGCATGCAAAATTATCGGTAAAATACGCAAGGGAAGCAGGCAAAACCGTAACTCTGGGCGTCGAAACAAAATGCCAGAGCCCTGAATACGTAACCTTTTGTACCGAGGGCAGGGCCGTGCTTAATCGTGAGGTACGAAAAACCCATGATTACTACGCGTCAAATGCCGGATATCAAGGTATTGCTGTCCACGACTATACAAACTGGACTAAGTTAGGTAACTAAGTTTGTAAGTACGAAACGTATTTGACTTTATTATTGCCACCTGTGCAGTGTATGATTATGTAATGCTAGAAAAGAATAGCAAGAATGAAAAAACTACGCCAAGCGATGTAGCCGCATGGATGCTTTCAGTTATTCAAGAGCGGGGCGAACTATCTCAAAACAATGCGTTCTACGAGATCAATAAACAATTTGGAAACGGCTTTACAACCATTACCAATAGTGGCAGCCCCTCTATTAAAGGTAGTGTACTAACCGCATTCAAAAAAATAAGTGAAGATACGGTCATCTGGGAACGTGGCGACAAAAAGTGGCGTAAGCGAGAATTCTATGATGCCCCTGGACGCGAACAACGCTAGAGCAAATAGCAGTTATTTGCGCTCGCTATAAGCTGACTGTTTCATTATCACCGGCATTAGGCGGCCCACCGGTTATGGCAGCTTTGGCCATGCCAAACAACTGAATAGCTTTGCTATTAGGCGCATCCCAGTACTCGGCAGTTTCGCCGTGGACACGTATTAGCGCCAGCCCCTCGGTATCTAATCCCTCAGGGAACCAAGCCTTGAGCAGCGGAGTCCACAGCTCTTCGGCTTTTTGACGGTCGTGGACTATCTCGGCCGTACCTGATAATGATACCCAGGCGTTACTACTCACGCTAAATGCAACATTAACTTGAGGCGTGATTCTAATGTCCGCCACTTTATCTGACGATTCATACGCAAAGAACCATAAGTCACCGTCAAATTCACTATTTTGGAGGCCCATAGGTCGGCTACGGTGGGTGCCCTCAATCGTCATAGTAGTTAGCATGCCAATTCGGGCATCATTAATTAATTGTGTCAGCTTCTTGTATGCATCTACATTAGACATCTATAGCTCCTTTACTTAACCTACTTAAGTAAAAGGCATACAATCTGAAATTGCTGTGAAATATTACACTGTCAGGAAGGTGTATGTAAATGTTTGCAGAGTGTATATAATGACCTATTGCACATAGAAAGGCTACATATATGACAGAAAGAACCGCAGTTGTTACTCCAGATGAAATGCAACTTTACCGGGAGCTAGAGGCAACGTCCACATTTGACCCATCAGTAAATAGTTCTATCTCATCCGACCCGCGCCTTCTTCCAGGCTACCTTATAGGCTATACGGCTCAGATGATCACAGCGGCAGAAGACCTTACCGCATATCATCACGGCCAGCCACCCGCCTCTATTGGCGAGCCGCGGAGAATATGGAGCAAATTATTCCCTACGGCAACAAATCAGCCACGATATACGCTTAACGACCTATTGGTCAATCCTAGGCTTAGAAAGCCACCGATTACAATGGAGTCGCAGCATGGCCCCCTGCCAGCATCTGAGTTTGCAATCAAAGCCGGAGAATATTTACTTGGATTTGCCGCCACACTCCACCAAGAACCCGACATTGACGAAACAAGCATTGAGAACAAGTTAATCTATAAGGCTCAGGGAGTAGATGCTGCGGAAGCAAACATTGTGGCAGAAACATCCCGGGCAAATCGTGACCCATTAGCCATATCCTTAGGGGCCTTGCTATGGTTACAGCAGAAATGCACCGAAGTCTACCACGATAAGGGAAACTTTAACAGTGAAGGAAAGCTTGATTTACCAACCAAGCTCACTACGACTACCCACGACTATCTTAGGGGTATTGTAGCGACTAACACCCGCGAATTATCTCCAAGCCTTGCCAATTACGACCTAAAGACTGCGTTCTTCCTGGCCTGGAAGGCGAAACAGGCTAATGATGCTGATGAGACTCAATAAGAGCATAATTACGGCTTATCTCGCAAGCTATTTGCGTAGTATTCACGCATGCGGTCGAATACGCCAGTAGCGTACTCCGGACCAGGCAGCTCAGCTTGTAGCATTGGGAAATTCTGAGCAAAATTCAACGCTGCCTCCGGCTTGTCTTGCCTAAAATACTCGTTAGCTGGCGCGCCTGTATACAGCCTTGGCTTAGCCATTGAATCGCTACTAAATTCGAGCAATCCACGGCCCATATGGCTATTACCAACCGCATATTGCACGCCACGGTTAAATTCCACAATTTGGACCGAGACATGTGGATTCTCATGGTCTGCAATAGTCTGGCCGTTTGCCGCCCGGCCAACGGTATTTACCGCCTCGAGCTTGTCGAGCATGGCAGACATAATCTCGTAGCGCCGTGAATATGGGCGATGGCCCCTTACTGCATAACTGAGCGCTGATTCATCTATAACGACGTCGATCACCGGCCCTTTGGCACCCAAAACCAGCCAGATGCTTGGCTTTTAGTTCTAGATACTTTTTATCTTGCTTGGCCTTATTGTAATACCCGTAGAAAATGTCGGCCGCTTGAGCTTTTTCTGACGTCTTCCAGTCCGCCGCCTGAGGTTTGGTTGACCGGTCAGCATTATACTTGTTACCGCTTGGATGGTTAGCATATCGTCTGGCACGGGTAAAGCCCATTTGCAAGAACTTACGGGCCATATCCATACCGACAAAATCATCCTGTTCGGCATATTCGCCAAACATCGCGTAGATTTTCTCTGCAGAAGCCTGGGCGGCATCTACAGTCGCAAACCGCCAGTAGGGAAGTATCTCGCTCTTATACGGCTCCGCCATTAATACACCTTGCTCGCCACGGCCTATACTATACTTTTCCGGATGTTTGCGGAAATCAACATCCCGGTAGTTGTTAGCGTAATTCGTATCACTCATCAATATTATTATCTAGAGGTTTTGCTATGATGTCTATATGAAAGAGCCTACTAATCCACCGGCGCGGAATACTCGGATCAAAAAGCCCAAACCCATACATCATGCGGCCGACTTTGGGTTAGATGTCCTATCTGGCGACGATGACATGTTCCGTTGGTTTTTATTGGCTTATCTGTTTGGCAAGCCGATCCAGTCCAAGGTTGCCGCCGCTACTTGGCAGTTATTTATCGAGCGCCAGTTAGACACGCCATGGCAAATTGCCAATGCCAGCCACTACACACTGGTACGCTTACTAGACGAAGGCAAATATACACGGTACGACGGTGTTATGGCCCGGGCATTACATACCAGCATGCAACAACTTATCGACAACTACGAAGGCTCACTAATGCTAATGTACGAGAACAGCGCCAACGAAGATGAATTCTCCAAACGCTTACAAGAACTCTACGGCGTCGGCCCCAAAACTGCTGAAATTTTTATGCGTGAGACGGAAGAATTGTTTGCCCGCCGCGTAGAATAAAGAAAGAGGCAGACGAACGTCAATTGTCGCCATACACGTATCCGACGAATAGGCTACAATACTAATAATGCATACCGACGCCGCCACTACACTCGATTCTATCTATAGCCTACCAATTAATACACGCCGTGATGAAATAGTGGCGTCGGTCAACCGCAACCAAGTTACCATCATTACCGCCGAAACCGGCGCCGGCAAAAGCACTCAGATACCTCAGTTTTTGGCTGAGGCAGGTTATACCAAAATTATCGTCACCCAGCCGCGTATCCTTGCCGCCCGTAACTTGAGTGAGCGCGTCCGGCAGGAATATTCTTGGCGTACCGGCAGTGATGCCAGCCATCTAGTTGGTTACCGTACGGCACACGAAGCCGATGACAGCCCTGAAAACATCATATTGTATTGTACCGACGGCTTGCGGTTAGTGCGCGAGCTGACCGGCAGCGGTACTGGCGGCCGCCAGATCCTGGTACTCGACGAAATCCACGAATGGAATGAAAATATGGAAGTCTTGATTGCTTGGGCAAAAAAGCGTTGCCAACAGGAGCCAGATTTCAAGATTGTATTAATGAGCGCTACCATAGAAGCTGTGAGCTTGGCGGCCTACTTTGGCGCGGCGCCGCCGATCAGCATTGAAGGCCGTAGTTATCCAGTTACGCGTCACCATGGTGGCGATCTAGTCGATGAGATTAGGCAAAAGTTGTCTGAGCGGGTTTGTAATATGCTGGTCTTTTTGCCAGGCAAGGCCGAGATTGAGCAAGTCGCCGAAGCCATCGAAGATGTTACCGGCACCATACCTGTATTACCGCTCCATAGCCAGCTCGACGCCGAGACACAGCAGCGGGCCTTCCAGCACTATCCTAATGGCAAAGTCATCCTGTCGACCAATATAGCCCAGACCAGCATCACTATTGATGATATAGATACCGTGATCGATTCTGGTTTAGAGCGTAGGGCAGAGGTGCGTGGCGGCGTCGAAGGATTATTTATTTCTGAAATATCTCAAGCCGACTGTACCCAACGTGCTGGCCGGGCCGGGCGTGTCCGGGCAGGTGACTATATCCTCGCTCGGCTTGACCGCTTGCCGTGCCCACCCTTGGAGTCCCGGCCAGCCTACGGTGTGCCGGAGATTATGCGTAAACATATAGACCGCTTGGCGCTACGTTTGGCAAACATCGGCATGGATATCGAGGATTTGGACTTTTTCCACGCGCCAAGCAAAAGCACCATCAAGCAAGCCAAGCGGACATTAGCCACGCTCGGCGCCCTCGCCGGTGGACAGGTGACGCCATTAGGACGCAAGATGGAGCGTTTTCCGGTCGAGTCGACTTACAGTCGAATGCTCGTAGAAGCCTCGTCGTACTCGCCAAGCGTACAATCCAAGCTAGCTACTATCATTGCCATCCAAGAAGTTGGCGGCATAGTAAAAGGCGGGCCACGCCACACCGGATGGCAACGCTATACCCAACAGAAGCGTTCTGACCTTCTTGCGCAATATGATGTATTAACATCGCTGCCTACGATAGATGAGCTTGATTACGAAGAGCTCGGCATCATAGCAAAGAACATCGACAAAGCAATGGAGATAGATCACCGTCTGCATCATGATTTAGGCCTAGAGCATAACCCTCTAGAGCCAATCGGCAGCGATGAGACAACATTACTAAAATGTATTATTGCCGGCCAGCTGCACCAGCTATGGATTACCGATGACGAAGGCCGTGCATTAGAGATTGGCAGCAAGCAGCAGCGAGAAGTCTCAAGCACCACTGTTGTCAAGCGCGCCCAATTATTTGCTGGCACGCCATTCGACCTAGAAGTACCTACGGCGAATGGACTAGAGACACTGCACTTAGTCAACGCCATTACTACCGTCGATCCCGAATGGCTCCTCGAGCTAGCTCCGACGACATTCAAATTCCGTCCTGGCAAAATTTTCTTTGATGCCAAACAGGGAATACTGGCCCGCTCTATCCAGCTTGAAATGAACGGCAAGAGCATCACCATACCGAACGCACCAGTACTAGAGCGTACGCCAGCCAACCGAAATTTATTTACGGTCTTATATAGTGAGCACGTCTACACCCAGCTAGAAGCCGAGCGCCGTGCATACAAAACTACAAACCATCGGCCGATTCCTAGCGTGTCGGTGCCTAAGATCCGTGAACGGATCCATCGTTTAGCGCCCAACGCAATTTCACTATTGGAAGTTCCGCGTAACGAGCGGACCGAACTCTATAAATTGACCCAATTACAGACTTGGCTCGGCCGGGACTTCATGCGGACACTCCATCCACCATCTCAGCACCATCGCCCATTCCGTGGACAGCATTCTTCACGTCCAAACAAACAGTCAAAGCAACGCTATAGTCGTGATAAAAACTGGCGACACGACAGCTAGCCATATGATCGTACCCTGCGAGATAGCACCACTGCCGTTGGCCACCCCGGAAACTATCAGCCACCACCTCGACGAGATCGCGTCATTAACCTATCCCGGATTTAAAATCGATGCTAATGGCGATGTAGGTGGCGTCAGGCAGTATATAGTAGATACATTTGAGGAGCGTACAATATCTCTCGATAGGTTTGGACTAATGGGTGACAATGACTTCGGCTGGCATATGGATGGTAAACCCAATGACAGTAGGATTCTGGAAATAACCGTCCACCAGACAATAAGGGGAGCGGGTCAAGTCGCACTCTTACCCTCCAAGCCATACCTATGGGAATATAACAGGCAACGAGCTCTATATGGCTATGATGTACCTGAGTATCTGGCAGACCTACTTATAGCCGACATGACGGATGACGAGCTAACCGATTCTGTAATGCACTGTGGTCAGCTTACAGTCGGTGACGTAGTCATATTCACCACAAATGGACCACGAACGCCGCTACATGAGTTCACTACCACCAAACCACCGAGAGCCTCTCTCCTATCTCTCACTCGCATGACATACAATCCAGATGAGCTATAGCTAGACTATTTAGATGACTACTTATTAAGCTTCATAATCGCACCCAGTATCTCATCTGCTGTTATACGTGATTTGTTGACGCCATCAGCAGCGTAGTAGCTTTGGTCGGGATTAGGCCCGGTAACTTTGGGCAGGGCAGCCCACTCCTGCGCCAGGTTTGCCGCAAACTGTTCTCGGCTAAGCCTGTCATCCACATAGTCCACCGAGCCTCTGCGCTCGAGTAAGGCAATGGCCATGCGGTCTTGTAAGGGCTGGTCAAACCGGAGGTTCGTATCAACATTAAGCTCATGTACCAACTTCAGTAACGTTGGACGGATAATCTGATATCTACCTACTGCACTACTAAAGCTTCCCTGATTGACATAGTCTTCCTGCCAACGTAATACCTCTGCAACTGACATGTCAGTAAAGCGTATCGAAGCATTATCTGGGCTAGCGTAATAGGCATTGTAATTGCCGCTGCTTTCGCCTTTGGCAATAACATCAAGCAAGGGGGTGTAGGCAGCAGCTTCTATTTTTGTAGGCGAGGAAGGGACTACTACAGTAATGAGTAGTATGACACCGGCCAACCCCGATACAGCAGTAGCAAGCCGCCTGTTACGTCGACGGCGCAATAGCCGCGCCACATAGCGAGGCCGTAACTTTTGCACTAGTTTCTTGAATGTATATATAGCCATAAGTATTGCAACCTGGCACTAGTATACCAAGAAGTCGCCTTACGCTTCGCTTGTAAAATGCTTACGCAAGTTTACGAAGTCAGGGGCCAAGGTTTTAGAATCTCGCGAAATAGTTTCGATGAAGCTGTCGGGGCGTGGTCGGATAGTATCACGTATAACATAGTAGAGTATGACTATCTGTGGCGTCTGGATATTCTCGGCTACACGCTCTAGTTTGTCTACGAATACCGAGACTGACTGTCGTTGCGTTTTATTGAGTGCTGGTTCGGCAACGCGTAGTGCTATACGGGCAACTAGCACCAATCCAATGAACACGATTGTACCAATAATACATATTGCTTCCACGATCCACCACCACGCGTTCTGCGCCGCAAGCCAGCCGCCAATGCTAAGCAACACGATAGACGTCAGGATACCGACAATTATGAGCGGTCTCAGCATACGCCGGGCGAACTCTACACCAATAGCTCGAACAACATTAAGCGTTGGTTTCATACTACTAGGTATACCAGGATACAGTACAAATACCAAGCTTGCGCTTATCGCCATTACTATTTATCCTTATTGTGGTTACGCAAACGCGTTCAACCATACGCATCGGCAGAGAGTAGACTCATGAAGAGGCTTACCCACATGTGGGATTCCGCTCGCAGGAAGCTGGCACTCGGCCTTACTGCGGCACTCGTGCTCGGCGGCGCCAGCGTGGCGACCAGCGGAGCAGCACAGGCGGCCGACGACCGGGCCCCGACGATCATCTCGGAAGTGATTGCGTACTACCAGCATGGATGGGACATCCAGCCCGACCGCGCTCAGGTGGACACGTACTTCAACGAGTTCTCGCGGGACAACTGCTCCTGGGGTCTGGCTGCCGCCGGCTACGAACTGGCGACATCTGACCGTGCCCGCAACCGCTGGCACAACAACCCGCAGGACCTGGCCGGCATGCTGTACGCCATGTTCCTCAACCGCGGACCGGACGACGGCGGCCTGACGACCTACACCAACTCGATCAACGACCGAGGGTTGGAGTGGGCGACCGCTTCGATGTTGTCTTCGGACGAGTACCACCAGCGAATCGCCGGCATCTGCGGCGCGGACGACGTGCGTAACGCAGCGGTGTACACCCACGAGGACGCCTGGAACTTCGCCCAGGGCACGTTGATGAACAACGCGGTCAACCTCGCAATCGGCTGCGTCTTCATGCACAAGATTCAGGACATGGCCGGCTTCCACAAGAACCCCGCCAGCAACCGGATCCTGTTCATCCAGTTCGCCGGCGAACTCGCCAACGGCTGGTACAGCAATGCCGAGGACTCATGTGCGGCCGCCCTGACCTACGTCAAGGCCGCCTACCAGATCTGGACGATCGTCAGCGATGGCGACAGCCCGGTCTTCATCCGGCAGGACACCCACCGTTCATGGTGGACCTTCCGGCAGGTCGAGTACTTCGAGATGCAGATCGGACCCAACCCCAACAAGTGGACAGGGTACGACGGCGCAGTCGCGGAGCTCGACGTGTAGTACGTCTCTCACCCCGGTGTGACCTCGGCGGGAATGCGCACACTTTGACCTCACGGTCATCTTGCGCATTCCCGTCGAACACATCCCCTATGACAGAGCAACTTTACTTATTAACAATTATTTTCTATGACCAGGTAACTAGTGCATGCTGCGGCGCGGACGGCAGGACTAGCCTGCCATTTCGTACAATATTTGCGGCACGTTGCAAACCGGCTACTGCAAGCGAAAGGTCCATTCCATTACGGTGGTGCAGATACCGCTCAGCACCAGCAAGCCGACGTTCGCGGTCTTCTGAACTAAGCAGCACTTCGTCTGCAAGCGGTATGGTAGCGAATGCTAGTAGATGGACCATATCCTCATCCCCCGTAAAGTAACCAAGTGGTAGCTTGTCGCCTTTCCTGGGATGAAGTCCCGTGCGGGTTGTACTAAATATCTCACGTACGGGCTGCGATTCCTGGGTTCGTGCGTTATATTCAAGACGCCCAAACGCCATATCACGTAGCGTTTGTATTGTCGTGTCATGAATGACAGGAGGAGCAATCAGTTCGACTATATTCATACCGTCACTCGATAACGCCCGCAAAGCAATGTCTTCAGCACGCTCATGAGAAACATCACGGAACCAGCGTCGCCTATTGCTAACAAAGTCAGTAGCTACCGTAGCCGGAATCGACACTGTCTTTGAGACGTGTACCATATCAAGCCCATCGACAGCCCAACGTTCAACAGCTGCCCACGGCGGGGTGTTCATATCATCCTCTTGCGGGTCGTAATCGTCAGAATCTATAATAACGCCACTCTTGTGGACATTACCGGCAACATAGATACGCGCCGGTGTAATACCACGCGCCAGTTCTGATTCCAGATACGTTTCTTCTTGATAATAGGCGTCTACCAGGCCTGCCAACTCATCTGTATGCGAGTCATTGCAGGCCACCTCTTCTGTAACAACTTAGTTTAAATGTTCGCGAAACCTCTCCGACATCTTTCGAGCTCCTATTCGTCTGTACTGTTATAGCAGTTTTTGCAGACATAGGAAACTTATTATGAGCAGTTTTATTTTTGGTCGGCTGGCTTGACGGAGAAAATACCTGTCACGTCCGGGGCTAGGTTGTCATAGAAGCGGTAGGTACCTTGCTGGTTGAGGATTATCGTCTTGGCGCGGCCCTTGCGGACAACTACATTTGACTCACCACTATAATCCTCAGGATTTTCTTGCGCCCCAAAGGTGATGTCGCGCACGATATCATCATTATTGATAAACACCAGCCTGTCGCAGTAACGCGCCTCGGTCAGAACAGGACTGACTACACCGTCGCGGATAATGACATTGTGGAGGGTGTATGCGCCCGTACAGGCACCTGTATCTTTGCCGCCCAATTGGCCAATGCCTTCTTTTTCTATGAGCTTCTTGGATACATCTGGCGTCATATTATAGTGCAGATGTTTCATGATGAACCACGAACCGCCGACGATAACCAATATGGCGCCCACGGTACCGATAAAGAAATACAGTTGCCAGCGGGGCTTTCGTTCGCGGCCCAGGTGCAAGAAAAATACAATTTGGATTATCATTTGTACTACACCGATCGCCAGGATTGTAGCCAAGAGTGCATCGCCGGACAGCACTTTGTTAACGACGATGTAGTAGGGAATAAATGTAAATATCAATGACAGGACAAAGCCAATGACATATGATTTAGCTGAACCATGTTCGCTAGAACCGTGTGCTATTTCGCTCATACGAAGGCCCCCATGTACACGATGGTAAAGATAAAGATCCAGACGATATCCAAAAAGTGCCAGAAGAGGCTCAGCAAGGCTAGCTTGCGCAATAACGGTGCGTTAAGGCCTCTTTTTATTACGTATATCAGCGTGACGCCCATCCACAGTAATCCCGACGTAATATGCAGCCCGTGTGTGCCGACTAGCGTAAAGAACGAGGAGAAGAAGGCGTTGCTCTGCATTGTATGACCTTCGTGGATAAACTCAGCAAATTCTTTCATTTCTAGGGCCAAGAACGCCAGTCCAAGGACAAATGTAAGGCCAAACCAAGCCAATACGTGACTCTTGCTGCCACGCCGGGCAGCTATCATACCGAGGCCGACAGTAAAGCTACTCGTTAGGAGCAGTAGCGTTTCTAACAAGGCCAGTTGCATACTAAAGATATCTCGGCCAGCAGGCCCGCCCATTGTATTGCCATGCAATACCGTATATACCGCAAACAGTATGGCAAACATCAGCAAGTCGGTCATTAGATAGACCCAGAAACCAAACATCACTCGGTCGTTTGCAGCGGCTTCGTGTGCCTCGTGGTGGGATTTTTCTATTGATGTTTCCATGTTTGCCACCGTTTATGCTTTATAACATCTAAGGCCCATATAGCGACGATTTTTATAAATTGCCACAAGCCCATATCTTCATCTGGATGTGCTACCTTGGCCGTGCGGGCAGCCGCCGCCGTGTCTTTCTTGAGCCGGGCAACTTCGAGCTTCTCGATCTCGGCAGCAGGTATGGTGTACTCGGTATCGTCATTGAATGTGCGCACAATAACACAAACGATGATCGCTATAATTGATACAATCGCCAACCAGTTAATATGCCAGACGAAGGCAAAGCCAGCCAAGAAGGCAAAGATCGAAATATAGATACCGGCTGCCGTGTTCCGCGGCATGGTGATATCTTCGTATGCCGGCTTGAGTAAGCCCTGACGTTTCGCTTCGTAATGGGCGTCGCGCGTCGTAACCGTTGGAATAACTGTAAAGTTATAGAACGGCGGCGGAGAAGCACTTGCCCATTCCAACGACCGGCCGTCCCAAGGGTCGCCCGTAGTATCGCGTAGGCGGTTTTTTTCGATAGCGCTGGCAATAATCTGCACAACCTGGAGAGCGACTCCGATGGCGATAACGATACCACCAACCAACATCATAATGTAGAACGGTTGCCAGCCGGTAGAAGAGTCGTAGTGGTCGAGCCGCCGAGTGGCTCCCATTATGCCTAGTATATACATTGGGATAAACGACAGACAGAAACCGATAATCCAACACCAGAAGGCATAACGGCCGATTTTCTCATTAAGCCTAAAGCCAGCAATTTTAGGGAACCAGAAGTTGAGGCCTGCAAAGATGCCGAATAGTACTCCGCCGATTACATTAGAGTGGAAGTGCGCCACCAAGAATAAGCTATTGTGCAGCTGGAAATCGGCTGGCGGGAAGCCTAACATCACACCGGAAATACCACCGAGGGCAAAAATACCAAGGAAGCCGAGGAACCACAACATAGGTGTCGTAAAGCGTATCCGGCCTTTGTACATCGTAGCGATCCACGAGAACACTAACACCGTCGTCGGAATAGCAATCGCAATCGTCATAATACCAAAGAAGCCGTTGACGTTGGCCCCGGCGCCCATGGTAAAGAAGTGGTGCAGCCATACCGACAGGGCGAACGCCGCCACGCCAATCATGCCCAAGACATTAGACCTGTAGCTAGCGATCGGTTTGCGGCTAAACGTCGACACTATCTCACTAAAGACGCCATAGGCAGGAATTACAAGAATATAGACCTCTGGATGACCCCACATCCAAATCAAGTTCGTGTACAACATCGGATCACCGCCGAGAGTTGTCGTAAAGAAGTGTGTGCCAAAGTAGCGGTCAAAGAATAGTAGGAACAAGGTGGCCGTCAACAGTGGGAAGACGGTAACTGCCATAATCATGCTAAGCAAAGAGCCCCAGGTAAATAGTGGCATCTTCCATAGGGTCATTCCTGGAGCACGCATCTTAAGGATCGTCATAATGAAGTTAATCGCACCGAGCGTCGTACCAATACCAGAAATCTGCAGGCTCCATATCCAGTAGTCGACACCGACATACGGACTGAACTCTATGCCTGACAATGGCGCGACAGCCAACCAACCAGTTGCTGCGTATTCACCACCGGCAAAGAAGAACATATTGACCATCAATACACCGGCGATATACAGCCAGAAACCAAGCGTGTTCAAGAACGGTGAGGCCAGGTCACGAGCACCGATCTGCAGCGGCACTATGTAGTTTATGAGGCCAAAAATAAAGGCCATCGCCACAAAGAAGACCATGATATTGCCGTGGGCAGTAAAGATTTGTTGGAAGTGGTCGGCCGACAGATAGCCCTGGGAACCATCAACCGAAATTGCTTGTTGCAGCCAAACCATGAGCGCATCGAGTCCGCCGCGGGCAAGCATAAAGCCACCGGCGATAAAGTACATAATGCCGATCTTCTTTGGATCTACAGAAGTTAGCCATTCATTCCACAGCCATTTCCAGCGTCGGAGGTAGGTAATGATAGCCACGATGCCTAGTCCTAAGAATATAAAAGACAAGGAGCCAAGGATCATAAAGATATCATGCGGCAAGGCATTCGTATCTAACCTGCCGATTAGAAATTCTTTCATTCGTGTCCTTTAGGTTTTTCTGACATGCTGTGGGCATCCTTATTTTCGCCGGGTTCACCAGCCGAGTGCTCATGGGAACCCGAGTATTTCATAAGTACTTTATCATACAATCCGGACTCAGTCAGAGCATAAAATTCGGCTGGATGGTTTTCGGTTGGCTTTAGTAACTTTTGGTATTGAGTCGAGTCAAGCTCGGCAGTCGCCACTTGCACATCATGCACCCAGCGATCAAAATCTGCCTGCGAGCCAGCCCGGGCAATAAACTTCATACCAGCAAAGCCGGCACCATTTATTTCGGCGGAGCTGCCTGGATAATCGCCCGGGGTGTCAGCCAAGATGTTTAAATGGTTGGCATGTCCGGTCATAGCATATAGTTGGCCAGAGAGGTGAGGAATCCAAAATGAACTCATCGGCGACTCGTCGGCCGTCAGCTCAAATTTGACTGGCGTATTGGTAGGGATCTGAACAAAATTGACTGATGCAATATTTTGCTCGGGATAGATAAATAGCCACTTCCAACGCATAGCTACTACTTGGATAGTCACTGGCTCAGCATCAGAGACATAGGCAAGGTTATCTGTCGGTTCGAGCTTTTGGGTTGCTGGCCACATAACGCCAGCCAGTACGATCGCAATAATAATTGGGAACGCCCATATGCCAAACACAAAATACTTACTTTGCCGGCCGGTCGGGTCATAGGTAGCTTTTTCGTTAGTTTCCCGATACTTCCAGGCAAAAAAGTAGAACAAGAATAAAGCTGGTACGGCAATAACAAGCATTATTACCAGTGAAACAAGCATCAAGTTGAGCTGCTGCTGGGCGATGTAACCCTTAGGATTTAATAACGCGACATCGGCATCGCGAAGCAGATAGGCGATAAGTAACCCCAACCCAAGCAAACCTAAGGCAATATACCAAATAGGCCGGGATTCACGAGCGGGATTTTTATGTTTTTTCATAGTCACAATATTATTATCGTACTCTATATAACCATTAGAAGTAATTATATCACACCATTGCTGGCCATAATCGCCCGGTTCAGGTTAGAATATAAGCAAATGATACAAGCAAAGACCAGAGGCTAATAATGTCGTTCAAGACAACGGCACGTCGTTATTACTACCTCACCAAACCCGGCATTATCTACGGCAACTGTATGTCGGCAGCTGCCGGTTTCTTGCTAGCGGCGCAAGGAAACATTGAATGGTTGTTGTTTGCTGCGTTATTAGTTGGCATGGCGCTCGTAATCGCTAGTGGATGTGTAGTCAACAATTACATAGACCGGGGTATCGACAGCAAGATGGACCGCACCCATAAGCGGGCGCTCGTAACCGGTAGGATAAGCGGCCGCGAGGCATTGTTATATGCCGGCATACTGTGCGTCACCGGTTTTACAATACTCATAGCCTATACCAACTGGCTGACGGCAGTAGCAGGTTTGATTGGACTTGTTTTCTACGTGGTAGTCTACGGCATTGCTAAGCGACTTACTGTCTGGGGTACAGTTATCGGCAGCATCTCTGGTGCCGTACCGATAACTGCCGGCTACCTGGCTGTAAGCGACGAGCTCGATACGGGAGCCTTATTGTTATTCCTCATAATGGCTTGCTGGCAAATGCCACACTTTTACGCCATTGCCATGTACCGCCTTGACGACTACAAAGCTGCGGGCATACCCGTGCTACCGGCAGTACGGGGCATCCGCCACGCTAAGCTTAAAATAATGGCCTATGTCGTCGGCTTCGCCGCAGCCTGTACGGCGCTCACGCTAACCGGCTATACAGGTGTAATCTTCCTGACCGTCATGTTATCAATCAGTGCTGTGTGGTTCTGGAAGGGCTACATTGGCTACAAGACAAATACTGATTTTGCCTGGGCCAAGCGAATGTTCCATTTTTCGCTGATAGTATTACTAGTCTTCTCGTTCCTATTGTCCTTCGATTGGCTGCTGCCGTAATAATACTTACAGTCGCGTTTGGTGGAGTTGCTATACTAGTAGCCACCTAGGAGGTACACATGGACGACAACGTAAGGCCAGATCCCAAAGCACCCACCCTACCGCAAACTTCACCGCCGCCAAGTATGCAAGCCCAGCAACAGCACCCCCTCACTAAAGAACAAGCCCGTCAGGAGCTGAGCGAAGCGATTCATGGTTCCAACCAAGTTCTCGTAACCGCGACTACAGCCCTCAAGATATTTGCCGACACATTGACCGTCGACCGGGCAAAATTGACCGTTACCAAACGCCAGTTTTGGAAGAGCGCCGAAGTCATGAGCATCCGCATAGAAGACGTCCTCAATGTCACTGCCACGGTTGGACCATTCCTAGGTACCGTTACCTTTACAACCCGCATAACCAACAATGAACTGCCGTATACTATTGTCGGCTTCTGGCGTGATGACGCCCTACGTATCAAGCGCATCACCCAGGGCTACATCATCGCCTTGCAACGAGGGATTGATTGCAGTGCCTTACCGACCCAGGAATTAGCCGCCATGCTCGACAAACTCGGCGTCGATAACCATTGATCCAGAATTGGTACAAGCTGTTAGAAATATTACAGACCTTGGTATAAGCATTTGCTTAAATAATGTTGTGCTTACGAGCTATACGCTCTAAAGTCGATGTGATGTCGAGCACAAAACCCCGCATGACACGAGCGGGGTTTTTAAATGTAGCTAATGCTATATCAGCCGTGCTATCAAAATGCTATACTTTGAATAGAATTAACCACAATGACATATACATTATTTGCCCAAACCGCCGAAGCGGTGGATAGCCAGCAACGCATAGAAGAAGTCCGCAGTGTTTTTGAACGGGTAGGTGATTCAGTACTGCGCGGCGACTCAATACTTATATTATTTCTGTCATTACTTTCTGCATTGTTACTTGGCCGCCTGGTAGCAGCCGTATTGCGACGCTTGACTAAGCTAATTAGCCGTATAGCCGACAAGAGCGAAGACCTTGACCGCGTCAACCAATTACGTCGTATCGAAACCCTTATAGTCCTATCTATAGCTATTATCCGCACATTGCTAGTGTTGTTCGCCATCTACTTCTGGTGGGTCTATACGCACGAAGGCCAGCAATCTACCGCCATCATTGGTACCGGTGCAATCTTAACGGTCATCCTTTCGGGCGCGCTCATCAACACTTTGCGTGACGTAGCTAGCGGTTCAGTCATGATGGCCGAGCAGTGGTACGGAGTAGGCGACCACATCCACATCGAACCTTTCCCCGAGGCCCAGGGAATCGTCGAGCGTGTTACACTCCGTTCAACCCGTATCCGCAAGGTTACCGGTGAAGTTATGTGGATCAACAACAAAGATATCGCCGGCGTCAGCATTACACCAAAGGGCGTGCGAACCATCGCCTTTGAGCTATTCGCTAAGGACGAGGCCAAAGCCGCACAGCTCATTGAGCAGACAAACTTACGCCTGCCCCAAGGCGGCCTCGGTGTTATTAATCCGATCACTATCATGACTATTTCCAAGATAGGCAGTGACCTGTGGCATATCACGGCAATTAGCGGCGTTGCACCTGGTCGCGAATGGTTACTCGATAAATTCGCCATCGATATCCTCAAAGAACTCGATGAAAAACAGCACATACTCGTACACGAACCGATCAGCCGCTATGCCGACAACGAGGCCGAACGCCGCTTTGCTAGGACCATCAACAACCTCAATAAGGTTTCGCTGGACCGGCCAGGTGTCGTCGAACAAGCTTTCCAAAGGCGGGTCGCCAAAGCCAAGTCAAATGCCGCCAAGCGGGCCGTCAAACGACAAGACATCATCAGCAAAACACCTAAGCCCTAATCCTTAGGCGCATGTATGCGCTACTAGCCGATATGTGAAGTCAGGAACGACAATGTCCGTCGCCAAGAATCCTCAGCCGCAACTTGGTTGTAGGAAAAAGCATTGGAATCATTAAAGAAGGCGTGTCCTGAACCTTTGTAGACAACCGGGGAGAAATCGACGCCAGCTTGCTGCATACGTGGACTAAGTTCTGTAAGCTCCTTCATCAGAGCTTCTTCTTTGTCTCCATAAAAAGCCAGGATCGGCGTCTTGATATGGCGCAGTTCGGCAGTAATATGCGGCGCATGGCCATAGAACGGTATCACCGCCTTGAGCCGGGACTCACGCATAGACATTTCGAAAGTATATTTGCCACCGAGGCCAAAGCCAATGAGGCCAACGCGCTGGTGTACGAGCGGCTGGTTATAGATGTACTCGAAGCAAGATTCGAGCTTAGACAATGACAGTAACGTGAACTGGGGCGTCTGAGTGGGGGCAATCATAGCCCGCAGCTTGGGAAGGGCATTGTAACGAACACGCTCGTCACTGCCAAACAATTCTTTTTCGAGCTGGATAGACGGACGGCGGGTGACCTTGTCTGTAGAATAAAGGTCGGGCGCCAGCACATAATAGCCTTGTTCGGCAAAGCGGTCGGCGACCCGCTTGATCTGCTCGGTCAATCCCCATAGCTCATGGACGATTATCAAACCACCCTTAAAACCCGCAGCCTCTTTGGCGACGCTTTTATATACCTGAATTGTTCCTGTTCGTTGGCGAATGCCGATCATTTCACCCATATGTCTATAAGTATAACCATTATGCGCCCGTTAGACTAGCATTCTTCTAGAAGTGGTCACGAATATGCTTGTACGAGTAGTCCCAATCGGCAGTGACCTTCTTGTGAGGGTTGCAGATGTTTGTAGGGTCCATGATGTGCTTAGCTTGGCGGAAGAGTCCGAGGACTTCTTTTCCATACATCGCTTCAAGCCAAGGGCCACGGACAAGGCCGTCGTTGTGCTCGCCTGATAGCGATCCCTTGTACTTCAAGATCAGCTCGTTAACTTCTTTCATAGCCGGTAACAGCTTGCGCCGTTCGGCTTTATCTTCTAACTTCATCAGTGGGATGATATGGAAGTTACCGTCACCCATGTGCCCAGCAATCGTTGCAAACAGTTTGTACTTTTTGACGATCTTACGGATCTGCGGTAAGAACTCTGGCAAGTGCTCCGGGTTGACTACGAGGTCATCGATAAATGGGGCAGTGTGCTTGTCGTGGACTTTTTTACGCAAGATATTGAAGCTCTGGCGACGCATGACCCAGAATTTTTCGCTCTTGAATTCGTTGTCATCTTCTTCGAAGCCGTTGATCTCGTAGAAGCCACGCTTTTTGCCAAGCTCTACGTGCAGAGCTTTGATCTTTTGACGGACTTCATCTTCGGTATCACCGTTGAATTCAACCATCAGAATCAGCTTAGGGATACCATGCAGCAGTTGCAATCCGGTAGGTGCTAGGCCTAATAGCAATTTGATGAAGGCGACTGGCCCTAGTAATTTTAGGAAGTACGGCATGAACTTAATGCTGATCAGTAGGGTCGTATCGTCAAATGATTCAAACGTTGCCGGTTTGTGACTGAGGACAACGTTAATAACATCACCCAGCTTATTGATATCTTTAAGGAAAAGTACCAACAAACCTGAGTGTTTACGGCGCTTGACCAAGCGGAACTTGATGTCAGTCACAAAGCCAAGCGTACCCTGGGCACCAATGATAAGTTTGGTCAGGTCAAAAGTCTCAGTTTTGCGGTCCCAGACATCCCATAGGTTATAGCCTGTGGAGTTCTTGCTTACCTTAGGCTTGGCTGCCTTGATAACGTCATAATTCTCTTCGACCAAGGTGTACATGTGGCGGTAGAGCTTGCCCTCGTAGTCATTTTGCTTGACCTTAGCTTGGAGCTCGCGGAGGTTGAGTGGCTTGACCGTGCGCTCGATGCCGTCGGCAAATACAACGCTTAGTTCGGTAACATAGTTGTCGGTCTTACCAAATTCCAGTGATTTTTCGCCACCCGAGTTATTATTGACCATGCCGCCGACAGTACATAAGTCGCGGCTGGCCGGATAGGAGGGCAGGAGGGAATCATGCTTGATTGTCTCTTTGTCGAAATCGCGGAAAAACACACCCGGCTCAACGTGGGCAGTAGTTTTGGTGACTTTTTTGATGATGGTAAAGTGGCGGCTAAAGTCCATAATGACCGAGTCATTGATAGCTCCGCCAGACATATCAGTACCAGCACTACGGGCAGTTAATGATAAATTTGGGTTTTTGCTTTTAAGTTTGGCAACTAGTTTAACGAGCAGTTGCACATCGTCGGCGTGCTTGGGGAAGACAACGAGCTTGGGACGAATCTCAAACAACGAAGCATCATGACTATATACATCCCGCGTTACTGCGGAGTCGTCTATGTCACCCTCAAACCCACCTTTGTGTAGGGCAATAATTAGATCTTCCATTACTACTAAGCTTAACCGTTAGCGGCATGTTGCGCAAGCGCTAGTTATGCTACGAATAATATGCCCCAGTGTGCTACACTATAGGCAATAAAGCATAAGGACTTACACCTTGAAAAAACATAAAGTATTGATCGTTGGTGCGGGATTTACTGGCGTAAAAGCCGCTCTAGAACTGCAGGAACACGAAGAGTTCGAAGTTACTCTCTTGGCAAACGACCTAAATTTCCATTACTACCCGACGTTTTACCATACGGCAACTGGTGGTATGCGTGAGCAGTCGGCCATACCATTGGCGGAGCTGTTCAAAAACAAGTCAGTCAATATCGTCTTAGGTACGGCCGAAACACTCGACCGCAGCCATAAAGTCATAAAGACAACCGACAAACGTAAGTTTGAGTACGACAGTTTACTAATCGGCCTCGGCAATGTCACCAACTACTTTGGCATCAAAGGCCTTGCCGAACTTTCGTACAGCATTAAGTCGATTCCTGAGATCAACCGCTTTAAGAAGCACATCCATGACCAGCTGCTCGATGACCGCAATCCGGAACTTAACTACGTTATCGTCGGCGCCGGGCCGACCGGCATTGAACTAGCTGGCGCCTTGCCGTCGTATATCCGCCTGATCCGTAAGCGCCATAATTTGCCACGCCGTGCCATACATATTGACCTTA
>Ga0114940_10000128_pt1 | contig 47496 bp, 34 predicted proteins | sample ColdCreekSource_FD_87195 | JGI IMG/M metagenome (GOLD analysis project Ga0114940, IMG submission 87195) | Groundwater microbial communities from Cold Creek, Nevada to study Microbial Dark Matter (Phase II) - Cold Creek Source | ecosystem: Environmental > Aquatic > Deep subsurface > Groundwater ...
CTAAGAGCAGCACGCGCTGCCCGCGCCGAGCTAACACGTGTGCGATGTTGGCGCTCAGCTGGGTCTTGCCCACGCCGCCTTTGCCGCTCGTCACGGCAAACGAACGCGTCGTGCTCAGGCCGTGCTTCTTAGGGCGCGGCGCTTGCTGCATCGTCGAACGTGCCAGACGGATACCGTCTGCCTGGTCACTGGCGCGATACATGGTCAGTTGAGATCCTCTCCGCACAGGAGCCCTGCGAGCAAGTCGGCGGACGCCACACTGAGGTCCTCCGGCACGCGTTGTCCCGTTGTGAAATAGCCCAGCGGCAAGCCGCTCTGGATGTGCGCCGCGACGATCGTCCCGCAGCACACAGCTTCATCGATCTTGGTGCAGGTCAGGCGCGACGGTGAGAGCATGGAGCATTGCTCCACGGCAGTGCGCAGCTCGCGCTCACGCATCGCCACCGGCAAGCACAAGTGCACTTCGATCGCTTCTTGCGCACCGCTCAAGCACTCGGCCATCGCGCTCAGCGCGAACGTGTCGCGCGGCGAGCGACCCGCCGTGTCGACTAACACAAGGTCTTGCTTGCCGAGCTTGCGCAGCGCGACCTCGAGCGAGCGTGCGTCGGATGCGACCTCCATCGGACAACCGATCAAGTCGGCGTAGCGCCCGAGCTGCTCGACGCCGCCGACGCGGTATTCATCGATCGTCACGAGGCCCACGCGCTGCCTGCGCACGAGCTGCTCATGCGCAGCGATCTTAGCGATCGTGGTGGTCTTGCCTACGCCGGTCGGTCCGACCAGCGCCAGCACGCGCGCGGCTGTGTTGCCTCCTGCAAACAGCAGCTCTTCGCTGAGCACGGTCGCGAGCAGCTCCTTGAGCGCGGTCGTGCCGAGCTCTTTTCCGTTCTGGCGCTTGCGGATCGTCGTCAGCAGCGAGTCCACCGCGCGGTCCGGCACACCTGAAGCGCGCAGCCTGCGCTCCAAGATGCCAAGCGCAGTGCCCATGTGAGAGCGCACATCGAGCGCGCTCTGCGCTGCGTCGCGTCCGGAGATCGCGGTGACTTCCACACCACGCGATTCTCCCAGGCGCAGCTCGTGCGGTCCGAGATCACGACGTGACACAATTAAAGCGTCTTCGCCGAGCATGCGCTTAACCTGGGCGATGGCCTCTTCGAAGCGTCCTGCTCTGAATGTGTGAACCACGGACATACCCTCCACGTAATTGATCTACGCGTGCACCTTCACTAAGCGCTGACGACGCCGAGTGTTCTAACTGTCGCTTTGGGGTCGACCTCGCGGTACGCGAGGACTGCAAGCCCAGGGATGCGCCTGCTCAGGAACTCCGCGACGGTGCGACGTACGTCGGGAGCACACAACAAAACCGGGGGCGTGTTGACGCCTGCAAACGAACGCGCGGCGCCATCCAGAGAAGCAAGCACACGCTGTGCCGCGCCTGCATCGGGGCCTCCGTTGCGGAACGCTTCTTCGGCACGCGGGTCGAGGACCAGCGCGGCGATCCTTCCGCGATCGTCCTTGAATCGCGCGCTGATAGAACGTGCCAAGCGCTGGCGCACACGTTCTGTCAGGTCGTATGGATTCTTCGTCTCACGACCTGCATCAGCCAACGCTTCGAGGATGGTGCGTAGATCGCGAATCGGTACCGATTCCTTCAATAACTGCCGCATGACGATCAGCACGTCACCGAGGCTAAGCACATTCGGTACCACTTCATCGACGAGCTTCGGTTCGCGGCGCGCGAAAATCTCGAATAGTTCTTGGACCTCGCGGCGACCTAACAGCTCGGGCGCCGCCGTCCGCAGCAGCTCCGTCAAATGCGTGGCAGCGACCGTCACGGCGTCCACCACGGTGTAGCCCAGAGTTTCGGCGCGCTCACGCTCACTGGCTGTGATCCATTGTGCGGGCAAACCGAATGCAGGCTCTGCGACCTTCTCGCCTTCGATAGGTGGACATGAGCCAGTAGGATCCATGGCGAGGAAACGCCCGACGCGTAGATCCCCATGTCCCACCTCGTTGCCGCTGACTAACAATCGATAAGCGTTAGGTGCCAAGCGTAAGTTGTCGCGTATGTGGACCGAGGGCAGGATGATGCCGAGCTCGGAGGCCAGGTTGCGGCGGATGGCTGCAACGCGCTCCACGAGGCCTCCGGTGTTGCTGGAGTCGACCAGTGGGACGAGGTCGAAGCCGACCTCGAGCTCCAACAGTTCGACGGGCAGGACCTGCTCCAAGCGCTCGCGTTCGGTGGGCTGAGCCGCAGCGGCAGCAGGCGTCGCAGGTCCGCCGCCAGCAGCTGCAGCTGCTTTGGCGGCTGCCGACTCTGGAGGGGGGCCGCCGGTCGCATAACGCCCTGCGAGCGCTACCGCGCCCGCCAAGGTTAGAAAAGGGAGCATCGGCATGTTCGGCAGAACGGCGACCAGCGTGAGCAGGCCTGCCGTGCCGTAGAGCGCGGGCTGGCGGCTACCGAGCTGATGGATCAACGCGGGCGCGAGTGCGGCGCCCGCCGCTGCGCGTGTCACGACCACACCGGCTGCGGTCGACATGACCAGCGCTGGTATCTGCGAGACCAGACCGTCACCGACGCTCAGGACCGTGTAGGTCTGCGCGGCTTCCGCGGCGCTCAGATCGTTCTGCGCGACGCCCACGATGAAGCCGACCACGATATTGATGCCGGTCATGAGCAAGCCGGCGATCGCGTCGCCGCGCACGAACTTCGAGGCACCGTCCATGGCGCCGAAGAAATCGCTCTCTTGCTCGACCTCGCGGCGGCGTGTGCGGGCTTGGTCTTGGGTGATAGCACCTGCGCCCAGGTCGGCGTCGATGCTCATCTGCTTGCCAGGCAAGGCGTCCAATGTGAAGCGCGCGGCGACCTCAGCGACGCGGCCTGCACCTTTGGTGATCACGACGAAGTTGATGATCACGAGCAGCAAGAAGATCGTCGCGCCCACGACGTAGTTGCCGCGGATGATCAGCTCGCCGAACGCGCGGATCACCGCGCCGGCAGCGTGTGTGCCATCTGCACCATCGAGTAGGATCAACCGTGTGGAGGCGACGTTGAGCGCCAACCGGAACAACGTACCGAACAATAAGATGCTCGGAAAAGCTGACAGATCGAGGGGCCGCTCGATGTTGATCGAGATCAGTAAGAGTACGACCGACAGCGCGATCGACGCCGCGAGGAACATGTCGAGCATGAACGCTGGCAGCGGCACCACCATCAGGAGGACGACGCCCACCAGGATCAGCGGAACCGTAGTCTCGGAGCGCAGCCTGAAACCAGTTGTGGTGTTGGTGGCGGCGCGCGCTTCGCTCATGCGTCACCCGTCGTCTGCGCGTACGTCCCGCGGTCGCGCGCTTTGATCTGCATCACGTAAGCGATCACCTCGGCGACCGCACGGTACAGCTCGACTGGGACTTGCCTGCCGACCTTGGCGTCGGCGTAGAGCGCGCGCGCGAGCGGCCGTTGCTCGATCACCGGCACGCCGGCTTTGCGCGCGATCGAGCGCATCTGCAGCGCGAGCTCATCGAGGCCTTTGGCCAGCACGATCGGCGCTGCATCCTGCTCCGGCTCGTAGCGCAGCGCGATCGCGTAGTGCGTCGGGTTGGTGACCAAGACGGTCGCTTTGGACACGTCGGCAGTCGTGCGCTGCTTGGTCATCTCCTGCATCTTGCGGCGCATGCGCCCTTTGATCTCCGGTCGACCTTCCTGCTCCTTGTGCTCGTCCCGCACCTCCTGCTTCGACATCTTCGCTTCGTCTTCGAACTTGCGATGCGCGAAGAAGTAATCGACCACAGCTACGAGCGCGAAAGCGATGCACACGCGCGTGACGAGGGTGCCTGTGGTGTTGACCACCGTCACCGCCGCTGCGAGCGGCGGAACGCTGGAGAGCGTGGAGAACAGCGGTAGCGCGTCGGCGATCACGCGGAAGCCGATGTAACCGACCGCAAAGAGCTTGACTACCTGCTTACTGATCTCGAGGAACGACTGCTTGTTCGGCAGGATCTGCTTGATGCCGTTGAGCGGATTGAGTCGACTCCACTTGGGGGCGAGCTGCGAGAAATCGAACATGCGCGATTGCGCCACGCCCGTAGCGATCGCGGCAAACGAAGCCGCCCACAGCGGCATCGACGCGGCCCCGAGCGCGTGGATCTGTCCACGCAATGCTGCCAACGGCTCATGCAGGTCGACGAAGCGGAAGCAGCGCTGGGCGTACACAGCCACGGCCAGGCCCATCGTCTCGAAGGTGTGGCCGATCAGCAGGGTCGTCGCGACGACCACGGCCAGCGTGGTGACGTCCTGACTCTTGGTGACCTGGCCATCTTCGCGCAGCTTCTCGCGCTTGCGTGGGGTCGCCTCCTCTGTTTGCTGGTCGCGGTCCTCCGCCACTCTGTGCTCCTGTGGGAACGACGGTCGCCTGCTGTCTGCGCAGCCAGCAGCGGCAACCGATCGCTCCGCTCGACGAACTTTGCAGCCCGCATGCCAGCCGCTCACCGCAGTCGCCGCTCACGGCGGCAGCGCTCAGACCGGTGCTTGCGGCCGGCGCAGTGTGCGCAGTGTGCGCAGCCCTCGGGCGAACGCCGCCGTGGGTGTCAGCGCGTGCCGTCAGACCGCTGACGCCAGGCCAAGTCTCTGATGGCGAAGAGTAGGTAGGAGCAGAGCCTGAGATACCGACATTCAGCGGTGTTGAGCAAACCTTGCTTAGTTGGTCGTGCCGCCACGCAATGTATGCTCAGTGAAAGCTGCTTGTATTCGTTGCTTGACTGAGCGTGTGTGCGCTGACAGTAAGTCCATGCCGGCATCATTCGGCAGTAAGGAACGAGCTTGAAGAACCGAGCTGCGGTCGTCCTCGTGCAGCTATTTGTGTGCGCATGCGCGCTGCCTGAGGTGGAGAACAGCCAGCCGCCGAGCGACGCTGGCGCAGTGAGCAGCGCGCGTGAGCACGACGCACGAGCTGCAGATCCAGCGGCGGTACCAGCGCCTGACGACGAGTCTGCCAAGTTGCCTGCGAGCGACGCAGGTGCGCAGCCCGCCATGCCACCTGCAAGCGCCAGTGTCACGCCATCGGTTCCAACGTGTCGCATCGAGCCTGCGTTGCGCGACGAGACGCAAACCATTTGGATGGTGGTGGATGGCTCTGGCAGCATGGTCGAGCTACTGGGTGACAAGTCGCGTTGGGTGGCGTTGCGCGAAGCGCTGCTCGACAACACCGCCGGCGTTGTGCGAGCGCTCGATCAAGTGCACTGGGGCCTTGCGCTGTACGATGGGCCGGTCCCGGGCGGAGTTGCGATCCTGCCGGACGGCGGCGTGTTGATGACGAGCGTGCCTCCGGCGACGACTTGCCCGCGCCTGATCACTGTCGATCCCAAGCCAGCCAACTTCGCGGCCTTGAACGCTATCTATCCGTTGGATCCACTCGGAGGTTCGACGCCGACGCATATGGCGCTGATGAGTCTTTCGGCCAAGATCATCGGCGCGCACCGGTCGGATACGGATCACAAGACAACGGTCGTGCTCGCGACCGACGGAGCGCCCAATGACTTCTGTGCCACGGGAACGGGAACAGAGGTAGTCGACCGCCGGCCGGACGTGATCGCTGAAGTCCAGAAGCTCGCGCAGGCTGGCATCAAGACCTATGTGATCTCGCTTGCCGGCGGGGATCACGTGCTGAGTGAGCACTTGGAGCAGGTGGCGCAAGCTGGCCGCCCAGGTCAGCCCGCGTTCATACCCGCGAGCCGAACAGAGCTGATCGACACCTTACGTGAGATCGCTACCGTCAACCCGACCTGTGACGTTGCATTGGCGCGTGCACTCGACCCGCTGCGCGCATGTGATGCTGCCGTGCAAGTTGCAGGCAAATCGCTGACTTGCAACGCCGCGGATGGCTTCAGCCTGCGCGACGAGAATCACTTGCGTCTGACCGGGAGCGCTTGCGCCGAATACCAAGCGAGCCCGAACGCGCTGGAAGTCAGTTACCCGTGTGATGCGGTGCGCTGAGAGGTGTTTATGAGAAGAACTGTTGCTGCGTTCATCGGTGTCAGCGCGCTGTTTCATCCGCCGCGCGTCGAGGCTGCACCCTCCCTCTTCTACGCACACGCAGGAGTCGTCCAGGACGACGACAGTACGATCTGGTGTCGCACGCTCGTCTCGAGCGAGAACCGTGCTCGCGTAGAGGCGAGCTTGGTCCGTGTTCCGTCTGATATCGCCGAACCGCTCACGGAGCGTGCATCGCTGCAGTCAGGGTCGCTGCGGGCGCGTGTTAGTTGTACCCAGCTCGCCGATGGGTCTGGAGCGCGCGAGGAGCTGACATCGGACGCCGCCCCAGCACTGGTCACTCTCCAGTGTCCCGATCATCTACCCTTTGCACAGCCAGCGACTTGCCAGATCGATGCTCAAAGCGGGAGTTATGTCTATCTTCCCGCAGAGACAAGCACGGACCATGTTCCCCGCGCGCAGGCTGGCGCTTCGATCAAGGGCATCACCCGCGCTGAGCCTTGCAGTCAGGTCACTGGCCATGAGGCCAAGTACGCTCCGCCGCCTGGCTACCCGACCGTCGAGCTGCTCCCTACCAATCAAGACCTGATGCGCGGAGCTGCGGTTGCCGGTACGGACGAGGGTGCCCCGTTCCTTGCGGGAGGCAAACTGCACTTTGTGTTCGGTGACACAACGGACCTTGTCACGAACAGTCAGTTCGAGATGGGATTGCAACCTGTCAGCACGCAGCGCAGCAACGTGCTTGCTGCGACGAGTGACTTCGACCCGAGCGACGGTTTGCGCTTCGACACGTTCGAGACGCGACCCGGGTCGAGTCGCGCGATCGAGGTGGTGCCATCGCGACATGATCAGACCGAAGTTACCGCGATCCCGTTGGCGGGTGTTGGCCTCACAACGCCACAGCGGGAACAATATCGCATTCTCTGGTATGTCTCGATCCAGCAGTGGGAGAATGCCCTCTTGCAGACGCCGACGACCGCGAGCTACTCGGGTTTTGCCTACTCACGCAACGGCTCTCCGGACTGGACACGTCTACCTGCTCCGTCGCCGCAGAGTGCAGCTGACTTCGGTCCCGGGGCGATCTGGTTCGATCGCTTGCACCGTTATCTCTATCTCTTTGGCATTCGGCCAGCCAGCGGCCCCGTGCGTCTGGCGCGCGTCCCAGCCAGCTTCGACGCGCTCGTCGACCCTGCCGCGCGCGAGTACTGGAACGGAACGAGCTGGATTCGCGGCGACGCTGGCGCCGCACATGACATTTTACCGGTGACGCCGCAGTTCACCGCACGCAGCGAGATCTCGGTCGCATTCAACGCCGCTGCCGGCGTCTGGACGATGATGCTGCTCAACGCATCCACGAACCTCGCGCTGCGAAACCCCGGGCAACTAGAGCTCTGGCAGGCGCCTGCCGTGACAGGGCCTTGGACAAAGGTCGACGCCGACGCGCAGCTGCCTCGCGGCAGCGGGGACGCTGCGAGCTACGGCCCGATGATGAGCGAACACCTGATGCGCGACGGTGGACGTGAAGTCTATTTCCTGAGCTCTCAGTGGTGGCCCGTGTACAACGTGCATCTCTGGAGCTTTCGTCTGCAATGAGCCTTTGCGCTTCAGTCGCCGGCGGCTTTGCGCAGCCCGTACGCGCGGATCTTGTAGACGAGAGTACGCAGCGGCATGTTGAGCAGCCGGGACGCTTGCGTCTGGTTATTGCCCGAGCGATGCAGCGCGTCGCGGATCAGCTCGACTTCCAGGCTACGCAGCTGATCGGCGAAGTGACTCTGATTGTCAGGGATCGTGGTTTCGCGGAATGGCGGGGCGCATTGTTCGGTCGTCGCTGTCACCACAGGCTGACTCTGGGTCGCTGTGCGGCACGCGCCGCTGACGGCGGCAATGAGTGCTTGGGTGGTAGCAGCTGGCCCGTATTGGTCGCTGCTCACGACGCCGCACACGAGCTGCGGCTCTCCGCTGCGCTCACGCACGAGCCAACGGGCAGCGAGCTCTGTTTGTGTGAGCGCTTGCTCCGGCGCCAAGATCAGCAGCACATCCGGAGCATAGAGCGTGACGCTGTCCACCGAGCGCAGCTCCTTGCGGACACGTAGTGCGACTTGGACATCGAGCTCGGCGCTGAGCGCGCGCAGCATGAGAAGAGACAGCGTTCTTCTGAACGCGCCAGCGCGCCGTAGCTCCTCGTCCACGCGATCGAGGAAGTGTTCACGAGCATCGAAGCCTGGCGTCGCAGCGTTTAGCTCTGAGCGCACAGTCAGCTGCACGTTCCCGAGTCGTAATTGCTGTGTACGATCAGCGCGCAGCGACATGCTTACAACGGGTTTGTCGTCGAGTGTCGTGCCGTTCTTGGAGCGCAGATCTTCTACGAATATGCCGTCTGGCTGCCAGGTCAGGCGGGCGTGCACGCGTGACAGCGAGCGGTCATCGATCACGAGATCGGCTGGGCTCGCGCGCCCGATCACTTTGACCTCGCCGGGAGCGAGCCGAAACACTTGCAGCGCACTGGTGCTCGTGCACAGCAGGGTGATTGCACCCGGCTGTAGCGCCGCGCGCATCGGAGCGTTTAGCTGTCCGTGCAGCATGGCCTCTGGATCTCGCCTAGCTGTCTCAGTCTCGTACAGGCTCGGATCGCTGTGCTGCGTCATGTGTTCCCCGCATTGGGCTTACGACCGCGCCCTGACTTTGGCAATGTGCATGTGCTGCGCGCGAGTGTCGGTTGCGCGTGCGCTCCCGCCATGACAGATGCTGGGCGTGCATGGGGAATCGCTGCCGGCAACGCTAGGTCCCCTCGATCGTTTCGAGATTCTCTCGCGATTGGGGCAGGGCGCACATGGCGTCGTGTACGAGGCATTCGACCGTCGCTTGTGCACACGCGTGGCGCTGAAGACGCTACGTTTGGCGGATGCCGTCAATTTGTTGCGGCTCAAGCGTGAATTTCGTGAGCTTGTCTCGCTGCATCATCCCAACCTGGTCGAGCTGGGCGAGCTGTTCGAAGACCTAGGTCGCTGGTTTTTCTCGATGCAGCTGGTGCCCGGCGTGGATTGGACCAGCTACATCCAGCGCACCGACGAAGACGGCACCATCACAGTCGGCGGCACCTTCAACAGGTTGAGCTGCGATGAAGCGCGCTTGCGTGGCGGGCTTCTCCAACTCGGCCACGGCCTGCACGCATTGCACTCGGCGGGCAAGCTGCACCGCGACATCAAGCCCAGCAATATCCGCGTGCAACCCGGTGGTCAGCTGGTGTTGCTGGATTTCGGGCTTGTGGCAACGCCGCTGGAGAGTGCGGCGGGGGCGCCTGGGCACGCCGTCGGCACGGGAGCGTATATGGCGCCCGAGCAAGCCCGTCTCGCGCCGCTGTCGGCGGCGAGCGATTGCTACGCTGTCGGCATCCTGCTGTACGAGGCGCTGATGGGTACGGTTCCGTTCAAGGGTCCGCTGCTCGATCTATTGCAGGCAAAGCAGTCGCAGGCTGTGCATATCCCGGAAGCTCGCGCCGCGAGTATGCCGGCCGATCTGGTCGCGCTCTGCCACGATCTATGCAGGCTCGATCCGGCGCAGCGGCCGAGTGCTGAGGACCTGGCAGCGCGCGCGTATGGCAACGCTGCACCGGTCGTACGCGTGTCGCTCGCGCGCCCGCAGACCTCGTGCGTCGGCCGTGAGCCTGAGTTGGCAGCGCTGAATCGCGCGATCGCACGCACACGCGACGGCGAGCTGGCACATGTCTGCGTGTTTGGCGAGCCCGGCATCGGCAAAAGCACGTTGCTCGCCAGTTGGGCGGAGCAGCTGCAAGAGAGCGATCCCAACGTGCTCGTGTTGAGCGGGCGCTGTCACGAGCGCGAGCGCGTGCCGTACAAAGCGCTGGACGCGGTGATCGATGCATTGGGTGAGCGGTTGTCGCGCATGACGAGCGAGCAGTGTGCGGCGCTCGTGCCGCGCCACGCCCCCGCGCTCGGGCATGTGTTTCCCGTGCTCGATCGGCTGTGCTCGGCGCAGTACGGGCTGGCCAGCGCGCATCTGCCACCGGATCCGATCGTGCTGCGCGCGCAAGCGTACGGCGCGTTGCGCGAGCTTTTTGCAAGGCTTTGCGAGCGCGCGCCGGTCGTGCTGCTGCTGGATGACCTCCAATGGTCCGACAGCGAGAGCCTGGTGTTGCTCGCGGCATTGATCCAGGCGCCCGACCCGCCGCCGCTCGTGGTCGTGACGGCCAGCTGGCCGCGTGAGCGCTGCAGCCCTTGGCTGCGAGAGCAGTGTGCCTGCTTGGACGCTCGGGCGAGCGCGCTCACGCTGGCTGAGCTGCCGCCATCCGCTGCACGCGCGCTGGCGCTGGAGGTGCTCGCACGAGCGGGTGCTCAGCTCGACGCCGCCGGCTTGGATCGGATCTCGGCGATCAGCGGCGGGCACCCGCTGTTCATTGAGTTGCTGGCTCGGGCCGCGGCGCGCGGGAATGATGAGCATCAAAGCGTGGAGCAAGCGCTGCACGCAGAGCTGACGCGCCATTCCCGTGAGGCCCGCACGCTCTTGCAGCTGACGGCGGTGACCGGTGCGCCTCTGCCTTTTTCTGTGCTGCGGAGCGCCGCGCAGCTCGGCTCGAACGAATGCCTGAAAGCGCTCGACGAGCTGCGCGCTGCGGGCCTGCTCGTGGTGCACGATGGCACGGAGGCGCCGCGCGTCGCGATCTATCACATGCAGATCCGCGATGGCGTTTGCGCGCTGCTCGATCAGACCCGCTTGCGTGAGCTGCACCACGCCCTGGCACGCGCGCAGTCGGAGGAGCCTACGCGCGACTACGAAGCGCTGGCAGTGCATTGGGAGCGCGCGTTGTGTTTGCGCGAGGCGGCACTGTGTTATGTGCAAGCGGCACGACAGGCCGATCGCGCGCGGGCGTTTGCCCACGCCGTGGCATTGTACGAGCGCGCACTGGTCAGTTCCCCGGCAGAGCAGCGCGACGAGTGGTTGTTGCTCCACGCAGCCGCGCTCGCGAACGCAGGCCGAAGCTCGGAGGCTGCGCAGTCCTACGTGAAAGCAGCTCAACGGCTCGGCCCTACGCAGGCCCGCGAGGCACTGCGCGCCGCAGCGCGACATTTCTTGAGCGCGGGCGACAGCACACGCGCGCTCGCGATCGCGAGGCAACTGCTTTCCGAGGTGGGGGAGCGCATACCCCGCTTTGCGGGCACGGCGATCGCATCTGCGATTTGGCAACGCACACGCCTGCGTGTTCAGGTGCGTGACATGTGTGAGCGCGTCGACGCCCACGATCCGCAAAAGGCACTCGCTTGTGACTTGCTTTTCGAGCTCGCCAATCCGCTCGGCCTGTTGGACCTCACGCGCAGCTGGGACCTCCACACACGCAGCTTGCTGCTGGCGACAGAGCTAGGTGACACGAAGCGTATGGCGCGCGCGCTGGCGACCGAGGCTCTGTTTGCCGACGTTGGAACTATGGAGGCCGAGCTGCGCGGGCTCGGCATCATGGCACGCGCCGAGCATCTAGCAGCACGGAGCGGAGAACCCAAGCTGCAGGCGTGGGTGGCACTGTGCAGCGCATGGCGGCATATCATGGCAGGAGAGCCGCGCCTCGCTCTGACACATGCGGACGTCTCGCTGGACCTGTTTCAGGAGCAATGCGAAGACGTGGCCTGGGAGCTCGGCAGTGTTCACGCGGTGAGTCTCAGTGCGTTGACTGCGCTCGGCTGTTTCGACGAGGTGGAGCGGCGCTACACGGCCGCTGTAGATGCGGCTCAGCAGCGCGGCAACATCGCGAGCTTCGTGACGCTCGTGGCTACCAATCGGTGCGTGATCGACCTGGTGGCGGATCGACCCGAGCAGTGTCGCGCGCTGCTCGAAGATGTCACGCGCGGTTGGCCAGCAGAGCGCGAGGTGCAGCACACCTGGGCCTTGGGCGGCCAGACAGTGATCGATCTGTACTTGGGCGGTGCCGCAGCGCATCGGCGTATCGAACGCGCGTGGCCGCGGCTGCGCAGGCAGCTCAGTTTCTACAATACACGCATCCATGCGGTTCTCACCTTTGCGCGCGGTGCGGCAGCACTTGCTGCTGATGGCTGCGACCGAGCGACGCGCGCTCGCATCGTCAGGCAATGTGCCGCACGCTTGCTCGCGGGCCGGCCGCGCGACGTTCGCGCGAGTGGGCACTTCCTGCGCGCGCAGCTCGCGACGTGGCAAGGCCGTCCAGAGCAGGCACTCACGGACTATGCACAAGCCGCCGAGCTGTGGGAAGGCGTGGGCATCTACCTGGGCTGGGTCGCCCGCCAACGCCAGGGAGAGTTGATGGGTGGTGACGCCGGTGCGGCTTGGGTCGCACAGGCGCAAGCTTGGGCGCGTTCTCAGCGCATTGTCAAAGTGGACCGGTTCTTCGCGGCTTGTGGGCCGATCACCGGTGCGATGCTCGGTGCAGCACAGCACACGCGCTGAGGCAGGCGTTCAACCGGATTGCGTGATGCCTGCCAAGCCCATCTGATGCGCGAGGTCCGCCGATGCAATCGAAGAGGGTCGGCCAGTGGCGTCGATCACCGTCACGCGACCCATCGCCGGATTGACGACCACGCCTTGGATGCCATCGATCCATTGCCGCAGGATCTCGCGCGCCAGAGCCAAGGATGGCTCGTTGACAGCTGCGACTCCCGGCGCATCGACTTCCTGCCCAAGGCTGACAATGCGGTCGACTGTCTTACTGATCTTGTTTTCGTCAGTCATACGCTGTTGTAGCAAGTCAAGTGCGAGCGTGCGCGCTATCGCAGCGTTCAAGCGCTAGAACGTTCGGCGCGCAGCTCTGCCACCAGACCCACCCGTGGCGAACGCTTGCATGCGCCGGACGCTAGCAGGGCCGACGGGCGTGGGCGCTCGAACGGAGCTCACCCCTCGAGGAGCTCGCGAACACGCCGCGTAGGCAGCCCCAGCAGTGTGCCGACGTCGTCAGAGCTCATTCCGCTCTTGATGAGCTTGAGCGCCGCGTTGCGCGTGGCTTTCTCCGCGCGCAGTGCTTCTGCTTCGGCGCGCATGTTGGCCTTCTGTGCGGCATTCAAGATGGTGCGCGCTGCGTTTGGCAGCCACACCTCATGCTCCAGCTCCAGCGCCTCTGGGCTTACCTTTGCGCGGACAGCCAAGGCCGCACGGATGCGCGCTTGCACCTGTTTGAGGCCGCGTCCTCGGGCCTGCGCTGCTGCACGTTCGGCCGTGGCGACCCATTCGCTTTGGTCGCGCTCGTAGCGCACTGTGTACCGCTTTGGTTTCATCCGGCTCATTCTGAGCTGCCACCGCCTAGGCCACAAGTAAGCAGTCAAAACGAGGCGTGCCCCCGCGTGGGTGAAGCCCCGACGTTGTGTGACCGCGCAAGTAAACAGATTTGCTGAATACGCATCGATTGCGTTCTACTTGCGTACGAATGCTAGCTTCAGCCCGACGACGATGGTTCGCGCAGGCGTTGTTGTTATTCGCTTACGCATCGAGCGTGCACGCGCAGGGTCGCTACGACGTGGAGTCGTTCGAGCCCGCGCTGCAAGTCGAAGGCTCCGTGCTCAATGTGTACGGCGGTCGTAGTCTCGCACCGGGCAGGTTCTCGCTCGCGATCTTCGGCTCGTACGGACACGAGCCACTTCAGATCGAGACGGCCAACGGCGCCACGGTCGGCGACTTCGTCGGCGGGGTCGGCAGCGCGCAGCTGTCGGCGGCCATCGGGCTGTTCGAGCGCGTCGACCTCGGTGTCGGCTTCGCGCTCCACTACACCCGCGAAGGCAGCGACTTCCGCGACCGCAGGCTGGCGGTCGCGTCGAACCCCGAATCTAGAGTCGCTGTCGGCGACGTACGACTCGCTCCGCGCATAAGCTTGCTGCGCCACGACGGCCCCTCCGGCGTCGACCTCGCGCTCGTCGTACCGATCTGGCTCCCGACGGGCAATGACGCCAGCTACGCAGGCGAGCCCTTTCGCATCGAGCCGCGCGTCGCATTCGACTACCGCAGCCATCAGATCGTATTCGTGGTCAATGCCGGCTACCGCGTGCGCAGCGCAGCGCGCGTAGTCAACACGGAGCTCAACGATCAAGTCACGTTAGGCGTCGGCGCAGACGTTCTGGTCGCAGGCGGTTTGGGCCTGCTCGCAACTGCCGACTCGCGCCTCAACGTGCTCGCAGACGATCTCGGCTTTCACGACCTCGACACTGAGCTCTTGTTGGGCGCGCGCTATGCAGCCAGTGGCTTCCGCGTTCAGCTCGGCGGCGGCCCCGGTGTTACGCGAGCGTTCAGCGCTCCCGCGTTTCGCGTGTTCGCAGCCCTCAGCTACATACACGAGCCGGCACAGGCCCTTGCACCTCCTCCTCTCGAGCCCGATCCCGTATCCGACGCCGACGGTGATGGCGTGCCGGACGCAAGTGACCGCTGCCCGAACGAAGCAGAAGACGGCCAAGGCGTCCACGCCGCCGACGGCTGCCCCGATCCCGACGCGGATCGCGACGGCTTGTCGGACGCGCACGATCGCTGCCCGAACGAGCCGGAGGATCGCGAAGGCTATCAAGACGACGACGGGTGTCCGGATCACGACAACGACGGCGACGGAGTAAACGACGCAGCCGACAGCTGCCCGAATGAAGCTGGAGTCCAGGAAGAGCGCGGTTGCCCGGCCAAGCCGGCGCCTGCTCTCGAAGCTCCGCCGCCACCCGCTGCACCCGCGCTGAGCCAGGTCATTCGCTTCGAGACGAACAGCCTCACGATCCTGGCTGACCAGCGGAACGCGCTCGACGAGCTCGCGCAGCAGTTGAAGGATCATCCTGATATCGAGCGCATCTCGATCGCGGGCCACTCTGACGACCGCGGCGGCTCTGAGCTCAACCTTCGCATCTCTCGAGGTCGTGCCGACGCGGTGCGCAGCGAGCTGATTCGCCGGGGCGTCGATGCGAAGCGACTCCACGCGCAGGGGCTCGGCTCTGCGCGCCCGATCGCCAGCAACGATAGCGCCGAGGGCCGCGCTCTGAACCGCCGCGTTGAGCTGCAGATCGAGAGTGCACATGCGCGGTAGGTCCTACTTTCTGCTTGCTACACGAGGTCCCGTGACGATCCGAGCTCTCCTCCTCGCTCTCTCGCTCTTGAGCATCACCGGCCAAGTGTTCGCGCAGTCGGTCTCCGGCACGATTCCGCGACGCGAGTCACCACAAACCTGGTCTCGGCCGGAAGCCCAAGGGACCTGTCCGGGCACGACTGTGTCGCGCGCATTCAACCGCGCTTATTTCCAGCTCAGCACCTCCGGCACATACACGATCACGGCAACGCGCAGCGACGGTGGCTTTATCGCGATCGATCTCTACCAAGGTGCACTGTACGGAACGACTGGCACGGATGTGTGCGTGAACCGGTGGGACGGGCAGATCGTCACCGGCATGGGCACTGCGTCGCGCACGTTCTCTTGCTCGTCGATGTGCAACCTCAACTTCTTCGAAGCCGTCTTGAGCGGCGCGAACAGCACGGACACCGGTCCAGTGACCTTCACGGTGAGTGGGCCGACCGTGACGTATATGTGCGGTGGAACCATCTCGCTCTCGCCGAATTCCGAGACCGGGATCCCGAACACGGGCGGCAACTACAGCACGACGTTTACGCCCGCTTCACACCTCGGCTGCTCGCAGGACTGGACGACCAGCAGCGTCGCGTCGTGGGTGACTGGTGTTCCCGCGAGCGGCAGCGGCGTGACCACGATCAACTACTCAGTCGCTGCCAATACCGGTGCAGCCCGCAGCGACACCATGACGATCGGAGGGCGCTCGATGATGCTCGCGCAGCTCGCCGCTCCGAGCTGCGAGTACGCTTTTGACGCGTCTTCAGCCAGCGTCGCCGCTGTCGGCGGCTCGAGCAGCTTTGGAATGGTCACGACCGGTGCTTGCGCTTGGACCACCTCCGAGTCGAGCAGCTGGCTGAGCAGCGTGACGGCGTCGGGAACTGGCTCCGGCACGATCAACTACACCGCTGCCGCCAACACCGGTCCAGCGCGTTCCGATACGATCACCTCGCAAGGCCAAACGTTTACTGTCAACCAGGCGAACGGCTGCGCGGTGACGGTCACGCCAGACAGCGTGACACCCTCTGCTGCAGGTGGATCGAGCTCGTTCAGTCTCGCGACGACCGCCGGCTGCGCGTGGACAGTCGCGAGCAACAATGCGTTCGTGACCATTCCTACTGCCAGCGGCACGGGCCCCGCGACGGTCAACTACACTGTTGCAGCCAATAGCGGCATAGCGCGCGCGGCGACGCTCACCGCGACGGCGACTGGCACTGGCGCGACTGATACGCTCAGTGTGAGCCAAGCGGGCGGTTGCACCGCGAGCGTCGACCCGACGACGGTCAGCGCAACCGGCGCAGCGCAAACGAGCAACATCGCGCTGACGATGAGCGACACGAGCTGCCCCTGGAGCGCGAGCGCGACGGGCTTCGTCTCTGCGAGCCCGACCAGCGGTACCGGGTCGAGCACCGTGATGCTCACGCTCACCGCAAACACGGGCGCTGCGCGCTCGGGCTCCGCGACGATCGCTGGCCAGACGGTCACCGTCAACCAGGCGAGCGCCTGCACGATCGACGTCTCCGCTGCGACCGCGAACCTAGGGGCTGCCGCTGGCAGCGGCAGCCTCACAATCACCGCGCCGACTGGTTGTGCTTGGTCGCTCGGAGCGTCGGGCGGCTTCCTGAGCGGCTTCGCGGCCTCCGGCTCTGGCACAGCGACCGTGCCTTACAACTACGGCGCGAACACGAGCGTCTCGCGAATGGGCACGTTGACTGCGACGCTCAGCTCTACGGGCGCCACTGACACGCAGGTGGTCACGCAAGCGAGTGGCTGCGTGGCCATGCTGTCTGCCAGCAGCGTGTCTCCGAGCGCATCCTCGGGCGACGACGAGGTGGACCTCACGCTCTCCAACTCAGCTTGCCCTTGGAGCGCGAGCTCCAATGCCGCGTGGTTGACGCTGCCGGTTGCGAGCGGCACCGGCAACGCATCGCTCGAGTTCGAGGTCACCGCGAACATCGGGCCCACGCGCACAGGCACGATCACTGTGCTCGGTCAAACGTTGGCGGTCACCCAAGCGAGCGGCTGCGTCGTCAGCGTGACGCCCAACCAAACGGTGGGGGTTGCACCTGGCAGCGGCACGGTCGCGGTAGACACCGAGCCCGGTTGCACGTGGGCCGCGACCAGCGCGACCGCGTGGCTGAGCGACGTCACGGCGTCGGGCAGCGGAGATGGCACGATCGAATTCGACTACGGAGCCAACCTCGGTGCCGCGCGCAGCGGCGAGATCGAGATCGCGTCGAGCACGAGCGCCAGCACGGCCGAGCATGAGATCTTGCAAGATGATGGTTGCGTTGCGCTGCTCTCCGCGGAGGATGCCATGGTGGGCTCTGGCGCTGGTACTGGTACGGTGACCCTCACGCTGTCTGCGGACGACTGCGCGTGGTCGCTGAGCTCGAGCGATGCATGGCTATCCGCCTCGCCGACCTCGGGCACAACCACTGCCGCCATCAGCTACATGGTCGAGAGCAATGCCAGCGTCTCCAGGACCGCGACGCTCACGATCGCGGGCCAATCTTTCGAAGTCGAGCAAGAGAGCGGTTGCGCGATCCAGCTTCAGCCGTCGACCGAGACCGCGGGCATGGAGATGGGCACGCTCAGCCTCGAGCTCGAGACCGACCAAGCCTGCGCATGGACCGCAGCTGAGAGCAGCGACTGGTTCAGCACAGCCACAGCCTCTGGGACAGGCACAACCACGGTCGTGCTCGATGTCGACGAGAACGTGGGGCCTGTGCGCGAAGCGGACATCGTCTTCACGGCGACGGCTAGCGGCGCGACTGCGACGTATACAGCGTTGCAGTCCGATGGCTGCACGGCGATGTTGGCCTCGGACGAGATCGCTGCGAACGCAGCAGGTGAAGCCAGCTCAGTTGCGCTCACGCTGTCGGATCAGAGCTGTGCGTGGACCGCGACCGCTAGCTCGTTCATTTCGCTCGTCGAAAGCTCCGGCAATGGCGATGCGTCAGTCGCGTTCGAAATCGCGGCAAATGATGGCCCGGCGCGCGCCGGCACGATCACGATCGCTGGCATCGAGATCGCCGTCTCGCAAGGGGATGGCTGCAGCCTCTCCCTCACGCCCGACACGGAGATGGTCTCGGCTGCCGCTGGCACGGTCACGTTCGACGTGGCCACTGCGAATGATTGCGAATGGACGGCTTCGGCGTCGCTCGGTTGGATCACGAATGTCAGCGCCTCTGGGACCGGCCCGGGTGAGATCAGCGTCGCATACAACGAGAATACCGGCCCCGCACGAATGGATGCGATCGAGGTCGAGGTCTCGTCCGGCGCAACTGCATCGTTCGGGCTCACCCAAGGCGCAGGCTGTGAGATCATGCTGCCGGTCACCACCGCCGGCGCGACGGACAGCGGCGGCGACTCCAGCTTTGTGGTGGCGACCGGCGTCGGCTGCGAGTTCACCGTCAGCTACAACGTCGACTGGGTCGTAGCGAGGGTCGTGGAAGACGGCGTCGAATACACAGTCGATTCCTGGGATGGCGAAGAGCGTTCCGCTGTGCTCATCGTGACGAGTACGAGCACCACAGCGAGCGCGTCATTCACTGTTACGCAGTCGAGCGGCTGCACGGTGATGCTCACGCCTGGCAACGTGCGCGTCGGAGCGCAAGCCGGTACGATCGAGTTTGAGGTCACGACCGGTGAGTGCGCGATCTCGGCGGAGAGTGACAGCGACTTCATCACCGACGTCGAAGTCACAGGCAATGCTGTGCGTGCGTCGATCGCTGAGAATGCGGGTGAGGAGCGCATGGGCGCGATCTCGGTCAGCGCCGACGATGCGACCGGCACGTTCGTTGTCGTGCAGGACTCGGTCGGAGGAACGGGTCCGGATGCCGGTGTTGCCGTGGACGGCGGCAGACCGGATGCCTCTGTGGCGGGCGATGCCGGCGCGACCAGCGACGGCGGGACGCGCTTCGACGGCGGCACGAGCAACGACGGCGGCTTGGACTTCGACGCTGGCTACGTCTTCGAAGAGCTTGTTGTCGGACGCGGTTGCTCGTGCGAGATCGCATCGCGCAGCGCCGATCGTACGCAGGCCCTTGGGGCATTGCTGCTCGGGGTGATCCTCGCGCTGCGCGTCAAACGCCGCCGATTCAGGGCGCGATCTCGAAGCTGAAGCTGTTGGCTGCGGTCTTTGAGTCGTCGAGTGAGATGTCGAGTCGCCATGCGCCGGTGAGTTGATGGTCTCCGATCCATGCACCGGCGACGGCGAGCTGGTCGCATACTACGAGCTCGCCGCGCTCGTTCGGCAGCACGGGTCGAATCGCGGTCGCGTGTGGGATCGAGACCGGATGGGTGAACGGGTAGGGCGCTTCGATGTCGGTCGAGAATGGGATCAGCTTTTGGTAGTAGAGCTCGCCGGGTGGCGCGTAGAAGTGTCGTGTTTCGAAGTGTTCGCCTTCGAGGGCGGACCAGGTCGAGCAGATGTGTAGGTCGCGTGTGGCTGCGATCGAGAAGCGAGTCTGCGGTGTCGAGGTTTCGTCGGAGCGCGCGGTGATCGTGAGTGTTGGAGTCTCGCGCTCGCGGACGCTAGGTTCTGCCGGGACCTGTAGGAGAGCGGGCTCGGGCTCGGGCTCGGGCTTGGAGCGGTCGCAGCTGAGGGCGGCTAGTAGCGACAAGGCCAGCCAGCTCTGATTAGAACGGCACGCTAAACGCATACAAATAGCCTTGTGAGGTGTTGACGTAGAGCACGCCGTCCGTCACATCGTAGGTCGCGTCCCCGACGACGATCGCGCCTCCTCCGACGCTGCGCGTGCCGTTCACGCTGCCGGTCGCGAGCGAGATTTCGCGGATCACTCCATCGTTTCCGCCGACGTACGCGACGCCGTTGTTCAGCTCGGCCGCTGGGGTCGGTGTGCTGGCTCCGGAGAGCAGCGTCCTCCACATGCGCGCACCGGCGGTGGAGACTCGCCAGACAGCGCCGTCTGCTGTCCGGAACAACACGCTGTTCGCGAATGTCCCGCTCAGCATGGCGATGCCCTTCTGAACGGGCGAGCCGCTGAGGCAAAGAATGCCGCGCGAGCCGGTCCCATCGGCGCAAAAGAACTGCTCGGCGCCGACTGCGGCAGCTGGACAACCATCACTGATGCTGGCCCAGCACGTCGCGCCGTTGGTCGGATTGAGGCGGTAGACACGGCCGGCATGGGTGCCGACGAGGATGCTGCTGCGCGCGGAAGTCGCGAAAGTGATCGAGCTGTCCGAGTCACCGATGTTGCGGCTCCACAGTTTGCGGTCCCCAGCGATGCCGTCGCGCACATCGACCGCCCACAAAGTAGCGCCTAAGTAGACCGATATGCTCGTAAAGAACAGCCGGGAATTCGTGGGGTCGAGCACGCCGCTCGACGAGATCTGACCGACGTTCAAGCTGGTGCTCGAGCCGGTGCACGTCCCGTTGAATACCCACAGACAGGTCCCGGTCGCTGCGTTGAGCGCGTACACGCGATTCTGGTAGAGCAGCGCGTTGCGCGTGGGCACAAACACGCGGCCCAACGTATTCGACACGAGTGGGGAGGCGTACAACGACGCTCCGAGCGGATCGTCCCCGCCAGTCAGCGAGTCGCCATCGATCGCCTCGGTCGACCAGCGCAAGGTGCCTTGCTGCGGGCCCGAGGCCCAGAGCGCGTAAGCATCGCCGCTTAGCGATGTGACGAAGGTCGTGGCCTGACTGTCAGCGCTGAGTGTTCCGGTCGGCGCACGGTTTTGCACCGCATTCGGCAAGCTGTAAGGCTTGAAGCGACGCAAGCCGGTCCTGTCGACTGAGTTCAACTTCCCGCTGTTGTCAGCGTAGAAGGCGCCGACGCCCGGCAAGACCGAGGGCGCCGACAAGCTCGTGCTACCCGCATTGAAAACGAAGATTGGATTGCTCGCGCCTCCAGCGGTGGGTGTGCCCGAGCGCGTAGGTCGCGCCGGATCGGCGTCGTCGAGCGACAGGCCATTGCGCGCGTAGACTTTATAGCAGTACAGCGTTCCTGCTACGAGCGAGGTATGCACGAGCGCGTTCGTCGCCGAGTCGTAGCTGACTGTTGTGCTTGTGCCGACTGTCACGCTGGTTGCGGATAGGTTTGTGGTAGGCGACTGGTTGAAGATGACCGTTCCGCCGCCGACGCTCGCACCTAACGCTTCGGATCCGGTGGGGTTGGCCGCGGTGAAGTTGCAATCCCCGGTTCGCGCCAGCATGACAATGTCAGTCACAAGCGCGCTCGGAGGTGTGAACATCACGACGTTCTTGTTGGCCGACGCGCTGACAGCGAGCTCAGTCACAATGGCCGGCCGACGTTGGAAGGCGATGGTATGACTCAGCATCGTACCCACCGCAGAGGTCATCGCGCTCGTATTCCAGTTGCCCGCCGCGCCCACGAAGCCGTAAGCCGAAACTACGGCGTTCAGCGCTACGATCGTGACGTCGTTGAGCTCGACGAACCCGTTCGACCAACCGCTGAAGTTCGGCGCCAACACCATCGACCCCGATGAAACACCAGCAGCAAGAACCAACGACCCGGTGGCTGTGGTTGTGACAGTTGGGAACTCGTACGTGCCTTGAGTTGGGCCCGTTGTTGTCGCGACTACGGGTGTAATGTCTGAATCGATCCCGCTGAGCTCGAACACCTGTAGTGTGTGAACTAACGATCCAAAGCCGTCGACTGTCAGGCCTGTCTCAGAGCCCGATGCATACTTGTATAGGATGATCTGTCCCAGGTTGTTGTTGAACGTGGCCGCCGCGACAGTCCAGCCACTAGGCGTGTTGTACGCAGGGTCCGCAGACGTACTGCTCGCGATCGCGAGCAGTAGATTGCCCGCAGTGGCTGTCGCGCCAAATGCGACCGTGACAGAGAAAGACGCAAGCGCCAGGCTGCTGTTGCTGCGTACGAGCTTGATCGCCGAGGATTTGCGCGCGATTTCGCGGCCGGGCTCGTCGTGAACGCCCATGCAACCCACGCTCGTACACACGAGCATGACCAGAGTTGCCAGCCCTAACAGGCCAAGCGTGCGTGAGCGCACCGCGGCCCGAAAGCTCGCGAAGCGAGCGCGAGGTGTAGCGCGGCAGTCACGCCGCCATCGGCTGCGCTGCGTCCCCATGCGTTCCTCGTTATCGGCCAGCGCAGCACATCCCTCGAGTCAAAAGCGCAAGGCGCTTCGTAAATGCCGCAAACAGTGCGGCAGCAGGCCATAGCCTGACGCGTTCCCACTCGCCAGGTCACGTCAACGAAAAGCCGACGTGTGTGCGTTCAACCGGGATCGTGCGCGATGCGAGCGCACGTCACCGTCGCTTGCTGCTCGAGCGTCAGCGCATCTTGACGTCGCGCGAGCTCGCGAGCTTCACGAGCGCAGTCGCGCGCGCGTTGGGTCTGCGCTGGGTCGGCCGAGGAAGCCATCCATGCAGCGCGCGTCTTCGAACGCGCGCTCCAGGACCCTTGCTGAAACTATCTCGCGAGCGCCGCTCAGCCGCCCCGCCGAGCTGTCTGCGCCGCTTGCCCAAGCTGCGCCGTAGCGACTAGCGTCCCCCCGCATGAGCGAAGAACGAACAGAGGCTTTGGCGATCGCTGTGCTTTGGCTCGCGCTCGTCGTCGGCATGATCCTGCACTTCAATACGACTCTGCTGCTAAACAAGAGAGGGTCGGTATGAGCCGGATAGCCGTGGGAGTGACCATCGTGTGTGTGTCGCTTGGGGCTTCTGAGGTCGCAGTCGCCCAGTACGCGCCGCCGCCAGGGCAGCCGCTGCCAGCGGGTCAAGCGCCTCAGGGTTACGGCCATCCACCGCCTCAACAAGCACCCATACCAGAAGGTCCTCAAGCGCAGCACCAAGCGCCTCCGAAGCCGGCGCCGCTCAATCGTCAGTCTGCTGCGTCCAAGGTTCAGGAGCTGAAGAAGTCCAAGGCGAAGGTGCAAGCTGTCATCGATGGGCTCAAGCGCTTGGGCGCAGACGTCACGCTGTGCGTGATCGCGCTGAAAGACGGTGGGTATGCCGCAGCCGACAGCGCGGTCGCGCTCAAAAGCTACGCGGTGACACAACCGAAGGACGCGGCAAAAGTGCTGCAAGCTGCCGCGTACACAGCACCTCAAGTGTACAAGTTGCTGACGGATCCTCTGAAGGCTGCGCGCGTCGACGCCGTGGACGCGCTGGCGCCTTACAAGTTGTCACACGTCGAGCTGGCTAAGCTGCTGAAAGAAGCGGGCGTGAGCACGCAGGAGATCTCCAGCGAGCTCGCCGCGCAGGGCGCCAATAAGCCAGACGTGCGTGCGAGTGTATTGCTCGGGGCAGGGGCGGAGCCGAGCGAAGTCGCAGCGGCGTTACGCAGCGAGAAGGTCACCACGCTCGAGATCTACAGCGCTTTGAAAAATGCGAAGCTGCCAGCGGGAGGCCTCAAGGCAGCGCTGCAAAAGGCAGAGATCGATGCGTTGCAGCTGGCGCAAGCTTGGAAAGCGCAGCGCATGAGCCCTGCGGAGATCGCCAAAGCGCTGAAGCAGTTGGAGTATGACGACGCGCAGCTCTTGGCTGCGCTCAAGGGCACCGGCGCGGATCGCGCGGCTCAGGCGGCTGCGCTCAAAGAGTCCGGCACGAAGTTTCCAGAGGTCGTGAGCAAGCTGCAGGCAGACGGCGCGAGCGATGCCGAGATCGCTAAGCTGGTGTTGACCGATCCCAAGAAGATCGAGCCGGCGTTGGCTGCGCTCGGCGACGCGGGTTGGAATATGGCGCGCAGCGTCGCCGCCGTGCGCGGCGCAGGGATCGCTGCTCCGCAGCTCGTAGCTGCGCTCAAAGCGCGCAACGCCAAGGCTCCGCAGGTAGCGGCTGCGCTCAAAGCGAGCGGCAGTGACGAAGCCGAAATCGTGAAGCTGCTGCTCGCGAGCAAATACACCGTGGCGGAGGTGGCGCAGGCGCTCAAAGCGCAGGAAAAGCCCCCTTCGGCGATCGTGAGTGCGCTCAAGGATGTGAAGCTCAAGACATCGGAGCTCGTGGTGGCGCTGCGCGCGCTCTCGCTGGGTGACAAAGACGTAGTCGTTGCGTTGCGAGAGTCGGGCTTCACCTCGAAGCAGATCGCGGCCGAGATCAAGTCGGAGACGCCCGCACTCACGCGCCTGCTGAAGAGCGCAGGCTTCAGCTGCAAAGAAGTTGCCCAAGGCCTCAGCGCAAAACCACCCGAGATCGCACAAGCACTGAAGCAAGCCGGTTGTGAGCCTGTCGAGATCGGTGTGGCGCTCGGTGGCTCAGGCACACCGCGTCGCGACATCACCGAGCTGCTCAAAGCGCTCGCGATCGACCGCGCTTACGTAGCTCGCGCGCTCAAACAGCTCGGCGCGGAGCCGGCAGAGATCGCCGGCTCGATGACCAAGTCGCAATACACTCCCGACGACATCGCGCTAGCACTGCGCCTCAATGAAGTCTCCGCAGAAGACGCCAGCCGCGCTCTCACAGCAGCGAAAATAGCCAAAGAGAAAATCCCGCAAGCCCTCAGCTACGCAGGCTACAAACCGCCGCGCTGATCAGCGCGGCGTGGTGATGCTCGACTTCACAAAGGATCCGCCAGCGCTGGGAGCCGGGGGAAGAGGCGCCGACGTTCCCGTTCACGCCAGCGGCCACAACGACGCCTGCTTCCACGGTCCCCATCACGGCGTTTGGCTCAAAATAGCTCGCATGCTGCACCTGACATGTTCGCCGTCGAGCTCGATGCTTGACGATGGCTTGTCAGCTCACGCTGCAACACCTGCAGTGTGAGCTCGAATGTGGGCAGCGAGTTGAGCTCGCGTCGCAGCTCGGCTGCGTTTGGGATTTGGCGCAGATAACCGGGGTAGTGACCACGCATCGCGTTCATCGCGCGGTGTTCGCCGCGCAGCTCGCCCATCGCTATCAAGTGATCGAGACACAGTGTAAGGCGCTCCAGCACGCTCGGGCAGGGGGGCGCGTCTTGGCCGTCGAGGCGCGCGCGCACCTCGCGGAAGATCCACGGGTGTTGGATCGCACGTCGGCCGATCATCGCGCCCGCGCAGCCAGTGACGTCCAACGCCCGTTTGCAATCGTCCGCAGTGTTGATGTCGCCGTTCACGATCACCGGGATGCTCACGGCTTCGCGTACCTGCAGTGCCCAGGTCCAATCGGCTTCGCCGCTGTAGCCCATCTTTGCGGTGCGGCAATGCAAGGTGATGGCGCGCACGCCCGAGTCTTCTAGGCGCCTCGCGATATCGACGATCGGCACGTGTGCTTCATCGCCCCAACCGATCCGCGTCTTGACTGTCACCGGCAACGCGACGCGCGCCGCGACCAGCTTCGCCATCGCCACCATCGCTTCGGGCGAACGCAGCCAGCCCGCACCCGCACCGTGGCGCGCGATCCGAGGCACCCAGCAACCGCAGTTGATGTCCAAATATGCCGGCTGCGCCCGCTCCGCGATCTCTGCCGCTTCCGCGAGCTGCTCCGGATTGGCGCCGTAGATCTGGATCGCCGTCGGTGTATCGCCTTCAGCGAGCGTGATCTTGTTCAGCTCGCGTGTGCCATTGCGAAGAAGGTTCTCTGCGCGCACGAACTCTGTCACACACACGTCCGCGCCGCGCGCGCGGCAAACGCGCCGAAATGCGGCGTCCGACACCTCTTCCATGGGTGCCATGATCACGGGCGAGGAGGCAAATACACGGTCGAAATCAAAGGGCATGTGCAGCGCGCACAGTCTATCCCAAGTTGGCCGGAATGGTTAATCCGCGTGCTTCAGGGGGGTCGGGCCCGCTCTGTGGCGCTTGCCCGCCCATTCTGCTGCCCAGGGCGCGCGGGCCACGAGAGCGTCGTGGCCTCGAATCTCGACTCGCGTGTGCGAGAGCACACGCGCCGCCAATAGCTGCATCCGCCACGCGCTGCGAGCGCACCGCGTCGAACCGATGCTCCATCCGCGACCAAGTAACGATCGGCGTCGTGCGCTGGCAACTTGGCTTATACGCCTGACTTCGCTCTCTAAGAGTTGGGTACGTTTTCCGTGCAACAGCGGTAACAGAGCGCGATCAGCTCGTTGGCAGTCGGTGGAGATTGGTAGGGATTGGAGCGTGTTCATCGATCCGCTTACGTCTGGTTGTATCGATATCTTTACGCACAACCGATGTCGCGTAGACAGCGTGTTTGTTTGTCGCTAGAGAGAACGACAGTCGCAGTGCACGGAGCTTCTAGGCTCGCGCTGCTCGAAAACTGATGGGGCGTGCATGCAGCGTCCTTGAGGCAGCAGTACCCGTTTGCCCATCGTCATTCTGCTGCTGGAGTTGATCCATGAGGAATCACATCTTTGGTTTGTGCGTGCTCACAGTTGCCCTCGCAGCGTGCGGGGGAGGTGAGCCAGGCACCGGTAGCAATCCGAGCACGGGCCCGTCCACTGCAGCTACAGGCGGCAGCGCGGGTGCAGGTCCGGCGAACGGCACGCCGCCATCAGCGGCAGCTGGCTCGGGCGCGAAGCCCGGCGGGACAACCGCCCCACCGGCAACCATCGGCACCGCGACGAACACCGCGGGCGGCGCGGCTTCGGGCACAAAGCCCGCGACCGCAGGTGCCCCGGCGACGTCCGGCGCAGCAGGTGCGCCCGTCGCCAACACTCCTGCAGCGGGAGCAGCAGGCGCAGCGGGTGGTGGTAACACGCCAGCCGCAGGCGCAGCAGGCTCGGGTCCCAGCGCGGGTGCAGCTGGCGGCGGCTCGGTCACGGGCTCCGACGGGAAGACCTTCGCGGCCGATCCCATCATCCCCGAGGTCTCGGGCGAGTGCCCGATGTTCGAGAGCGGTCGCTTCACGATGATGGGCGCCAGCGTCCAGTTCCTTGCACAAAAGAAGGCGGAAGCCGGCGGCTACCTCGTGTTTTATTGGCATGGCACCGGCTCGAGCCCGCTCGAGGGCAGCATGTTCGCAGGTATGCAGGACATCACCTCGAAGGGTGGTCTCGTGGTCGGCTTCGGTTCGCACGCAGCAGGTGGTGACTGCTCCGGTACCGGCACCCACTCGATTGGCGACTTCGAGGTCGCGGACCAGATCGTCGCGTGTGGCGTGAAGAACTTCGGCATCGACCCCAAGCGTATCTACGCCACGGGCTGCTCCGCAGGCGGTCTGCAGTCGGGCTGCATGGGCATCAACCGCTCCAACTACATGGCCGGCGTCGTGCCGAACTCGGGCGGCGCCACCATCGGCTACGGCCCGCTGCAAGACCCGACGCGCCTGCCTGCCACCATGACGATGCACGGTCGACCAGGCGGTGACGTCGTCATCGTCGACTTCTCGCAAACCAGCGAGGGCTACGACAACTACATGCTCGAGAAGGGCGCGAGCATCGTCATCAACTGCAACCACGGCGGCGGCCACTGCGGTGCGGGCGCGGTGCAAGCGTCGGCCTGGCAGTTCATGCAGGACCACCCCTTCGGCATACGTCCTTCGCCGTACGAAAGTGGGCTGCCGAGCGGCTTCCACGAGTCGTGCAAGATCTTCGACACACCAACCGACGTGAAGCTGATCGGCGAGCGCCAGGGCGGCGCGATGCCGTAGCTCCTGCAGCCGTCAGCGGCATAGAAATCGGCCGGCGTCCAGCGATGGAGCCGGCCGTTTTGCTTAGCAATAGTCGGCAGTGCGACGACATCTTCCCGCAATTGTGAACTATTGCCAGGTTGGCTGGATCGCGGCTAGCTTGCGGCCCCAGCGATGTCGCGAAGCCGCAAAAGCCCGAATAAGCGCCTCGTAGTAGAACCAGAAGCGTCGGCTTCGGAGCGGACGGAGCGTGGCAACACGCTCACGTATGCGGGCATTTTTGTGCTCGCGCTCGCCACGTTGATGCTGGAGGTCCTACTCACCCGCATCACCAGCGTGATGGCTTGGTACCACCTGGCCTTCTTCGTGATCTCGCTGGCCATGCTCGGGATGACGGCGGGCGCGGTGCTGGTGTTCCTGCGGCCCGGCTGGTTCAGCCCGGCCGATGTCACGCGCCGGATGTCGGAGAGCACGCTGGGCTTCGCGCTGGCGATTCCGCTCTGCCTCGCGCTCGTGCTCGCGCACCCGCTCGTGCAGGGGGGCAGCCTGATGGACTTCATCGGGCTCTTGGGCAGCGGGCTCGCGCTGGCGCTGCCGTTTGTGCTGGCCGGAGTCGCGCTGACGCTCGCGCTGACCCGGGCGGGACTGCCGGCCAGCCGCGCATACGGCATCGATCTGCTTGGCGCCGCCAGCGGCTGCGCGCTTGTGATCCCAGTGCTCGCGCTGTTCGACGCGCCAAGCGCTGCGCTGCTCGCCGCTGCGCTCGCCGCGCTCGCCGCCGCGCTGTTCGCCAGTGCCGCGGGCAGCAAGCTGCGCGCGCCCGTTTGGCTCGGACTCGGCCTGCTCGGGCTCGCGCTCATCAATGCGAGCCAGCCCTTTCCAGCGCTGCGGCCAGTGTGGGTGAAGGGCAGGCACGAAGACGTGTCGCACTACGACTCGATGCGCTGGAACAGCCACTCACGCGTCACCATCGAGAAGCACATCACTGCGCCGCCATTCTTTTGGGCGGCCGGCGAGAAAACCCCAGCTTCGTTCGCGACGCCGATCAACCAGCGCCAGTTGGTGATCGACGGTGTAGCCGGCACGGTGATGGTCGAGCTCGGCGCCGGGCTCGATGCACACGCCTACCTCGCTTACGAAATGCCCGCGTTGGTGCACCACCTCCGGCCGCACGGTCCTGCCGCGGTGATCGGTGTGGGCGGCGGTCGCGACGTGCTCGCAGCGGCGCGCACGGGTCACCAGCCGGTCGTGGGCATCGAGCTCAACGGCTTGATCGTCGACGCGCACAAGAACCTCTTACGCAGCTTCTCGGGCATCGCAGACCTGCCCGGCGTGACACTCGTCCAAGACGAAGCACGCAGCTACCTCGCGCATGATCGCCAGCGCTACAGCGCCATCGCAATGTCGCTGATCGACACCTGGGCATCGACCGGCACCGGCGCGTACAGCCTCTCAGAGAATGGCTTGTACACCGTCGAAGCGTGGCAGACGTTTCTGCAACGTCTGACTGACGACGGCATCTACTCGGTCTCGCGCTTTTACTATGCGGCGAATCCTGGTGAGACCGCGCGCATGCTCTCACTCGCGATGGCCTCTGTATGGCACAGCGGCGGAAGCGATCCGCGCGCGCACATCGTGGTGCTGCAGAACCGTGAGATCGCTACGCTGCTGCTCTGCCGCAGCCCATATTCTGCCGCCGACCTCGACGAGCTCGAGCGCGTTGCCGCTGAGCGCGGCTTCAACCTGCTGGCGACACCGCGCAAGTTGCCCGAGCAGCCGCTCTTGCACCAGCTACTCTCCCAGCGATCACCCGAGGCGCTGAAGCAGTTCACTGACGCACAGCTGCTCGACCTCTCCCCGCCGAGCGACGCGCGGCCATTCTTCTTCAACATGCTGCGGCCAGGCAGCTGGCTGCTCGAGCGCGAACAGATCGACAAGCTCGACCTTCGCTACCTCGGCAACCTCGTCGCGTCGCAGTCGCTCCTGTACTCGATGTTAGTGAGCCTGCTGCTCACTGCGCTCGCGCTCCTGTTACCGATGCGCGCGGGTTGGTCTGAGCTACGCGCATTGCCAAAGGCCGACGTGGCCGCAGCCCTCAGCTACTTCGCGCTGATCGGCCTAGGCTTCATGTTCGTAGAGATCGGCCTGCTCTCGAGGTTGAGCGTATTTCTAGGCCATCCCACGTTAGCGCTCGCAGTACTGCTCGGCGGCCTCATCTTGTTCACCGGCATAGGCAGCCTACTCAGCGCACGCGTCCCGCTCACAAATCCACGCTGGGCGCGGTTATACCCGCTGCTACCAGCGCTACTCGTCGCACTCGCATCACTGCTGGCGCTACCGACGATGCGCCCCTTCCAAGATGCAGCAGTGCCAATACGCATCGCAGTCAGCCTAGGCATCCTCCTCCTGCCATCGCTAGCCATGGGCTTGTGCTTCCCACTGGGCCTAAGCCTATGCGAACAAATGGAAACCGCTCGCACAGGCAGCACACCACGCCTAGGCCCATGGCTCTGGGGAATCAACGGAGCCTTCGGAGTATGCGCAAGCGGCCTAGCCCTCGCATGCTCCATGGTATGGGGAGTCCCAGTAACACTAGGAGTAGGCGCGGCCTGCTACCTCCTACTCCTACTATCCACGCACAAGCTCACGAGCTGATGAGCTCAGTTACCGACATTCGCACGTTGGACTCGGCAGTCCGTCAAGGCACATGATCTGATAGCTGGTACTCGCAATGAGCAGCGCAACTGGACGGTTTGGGTTCAGAACTGGGAGGGCTCACATCGCATCGGCCTCTGATAGGTGGCGCGATGCGAGCCTGGCGCTGCTGACCTCTGTGGCGTTGGGTGCATGCGTCCAGACACATTCTGCGGCGGCACGGTTGTCAGTGACCGAGGCGTTGAGAGCTCAACTGGCGGAGCGCGTTCGGGCTGCCGAGCAGGGCTCGGAGCTCGAGGTGATCGTGGACATCCCGCAGCCTACCGCGCGGGTCGAGCGGCTCATCCTTGCAGTCGCACACATTCATGGGACCGGAGTGAAGCTCGTCGAGCTGAACCGGGTGGCTCAGCGTGTCTCGATCGACGTGGATGCCTCCCAGGGTGCGCGCGGGGAGATGTCTTCTTGCCCTAAAGCTGCATCACCTGCTGCGTTGGATCGCGCGGGGCTGGCGTTCAGCGCACGGCTGCAGGTCCGAGCTCCGCAGGCAGACACGCTCACGCTACGACCCATGAACGTCGTCCACGACACGCAGCTGCTCGCTGCACGACTTTGGACGGCGGATGGGAAGGGCCGCGAACGTCTGTTCGTTGGGCAGCCGAGCAACCTCACCGAGCATGAGCGCGCGCCGCTGGTGCTCATCGAACAGATCCTCGAGGACCTGCCATGCGTGGCGGAGCCAGCCGAGTCGGTCCGCAGCCGTGAGCTGCTGCGTGATGGCTGGCCGGCACAGGGCGCATGGCCCGCGTGGGCAGTCGATCGCCTGCCCTCGGCACCGTGAGTACCGCGCGCTATCGGGCTTGTTCGAGGGCGCGTAGCGCTGCTAGCGCTTTGTGATCTTGGTGGGGGGCGGCCGAGATTTGGACTGCGATCGGTAGGCCGACTGAGTTGCGTTCGGTGTCGCGGGCCGCTTGTTCGAACCGGTCGCTCGATGCGGGGCGGTCGCTTTCTTCGTTGGCGCGCACTTGGGTGATCGGAACTACGCCGGCGGGCCAGCCGAGCGCGTTCCAATAGGTTGTGTACGTGCCGAGCGTGCTGAGCTCCGCCGTCGCGCCGTGACGTAGCGCTGGCAGTGCTACCGCGGGCGATAGCACGATGTCAGCGCCGCTCATGGCTGCGAGCGCGTCAGCGCGCAGCTGTTCGAGCTCGCCGGCCATGCGGAAGTATTCGTCGGCGGAGCCGTCGCTGAGTGAGGCAAGCTCTCGCAGCGCCTTGTGGCGATTGGTGAGTTTCAGCAGCGCGTTCACCAACCAGCCGGGCGCCGATGATGCCAGCACCAGTTGCTTGATGCGTGGATCCATACGCGAGCTTCCGAGTGAGCGCCGGATGTGGGCCAGCCGATCAGAGGAGGCGATGCACGTGAACAGGTGCTGCGCGAGCTGTCGCTCCGGCAGAGCTACCGTCACGACCTTCGCTCCGAGTCGTGTCAGGGTGGCAGTGGCTTCGTGCACTGCGCGGCGCGCTGCGGGGCAGGGTGCGAGGAAGCCATCATCCTCGTGCACGACGACTCGAAGTGAAGCCACATCGACATCATCCAATGACGCGAGCGGCCCGCGCCGATCGTCTCCTTCGCCGATCGCGACGCGCAGGCCGAGCGCGACGTCATCGACTCGATGTGCCAGCACGCCGATTTGGCTCGTGATCATCTGCTGACCTTGCGGAACAGCCACGCGCCCTTGATCGAGGCAGCGGCCCGCCGTCGGCTTGAAACCGACCAACCCGCAAAACGCAGCCGGGATGCGGATCGAGCCTCCGAAATCAGTGCCGAACCCGAGCGGCGAGCCGTGTGCAGCCACGAGCGCGGCTTCACCGCCCGACGAGCCACCGCACGAACGCTCTTTGTTCATGGGGTGATTGGTGCGGCCGAACACTGGGTTGTCTGTCTCGACGAACGAGAGCATCTGCGCCACGTTCGTCTTTGCTAGCACGATCGCACCTGCGCCTCGAATCCTGCTGACCACTGGAGCATCCGCTTGCAGCGCTGCGCTGCGACCGTCTATTCCAAATGTGCTCGGAGAGCCTGTGAGGTCGATGCACTCCTTGATCGTCACGGGGACGCCGAGCAGTGGCGGCAGCCGCCCTCCGCTGCGTACTCGACTGTCCGCTTCGCGGGCCTCACGTCGCGCAGCATCGAAGCGCTCGAACACCACTGCGTTCAAGTCTGGATTGACCTCTTGGATGCGGCGAATGTAGCGCTCGACGACCTCGACCGAGCTGAGGCATTGCTCTGCGATCGCGCGGGCTAGCTCCACCGCACCGAGCTCGATCGGATCCGCGGTTGTTTGCAGCACCTCTACCGTTTGCATAACAACGAGCCTCCTCGCACACACTGGCCAAATAAAGCGCCTACTTGCAGAACTTCGAGCTCGGGAGAAGCCGCAATGTCAGCTTCGCAGAAGCGTTCGGTCACCCATTGTTTCTTTGCGAGGACGCCGTACTCCGTGTAGCGAATCTCCGCGGCCTCATTGGATCCGCAAGCGCACATGGCCAGTGATAGCAGCGCTGAGGACAACCCCCATAAAGTATGGCTTCGTTGCATGGTGTCTCCGTTTTCCTGAGTGCATTCGGCGACGACCCATTGCATGGCGCGGGCCAGGCATCACGCCGGCGCTGCGCGTCCCTCACTGCTGCGGCCTGCGAACGCTGACCGGAAACCCGGGCACCCACCGCCCGGGTTTCCAGACACCTGCAATCCCGAGCTTTACACTCGCAGGCGCGCGAGCACCGCGTGCTTAGGTAGATTCACGCTGGTAGGAGGTCTCCACGGGCGCGCGTGATTCGTAACGGCAGGCGCGGCGTCAACGCAGCCAGCTCAGCCGCCGCGTCTTGAAGCGCTTGGCGCTGGGCCGCAAACGTCTCCGAGCTCCATTCAGCACAGGTCGCCGTGGCCCGGTTGGGAGCTCGATCCCCGGTTGCCCGGCTCCTCCCGCGACGGCTTATTCTTGCTCGTCGTCGCCGTCGTTGTGAGGATCTTGTTCCTGCGCCGCTGCCGCGATCTCTGGCTGTTCCTCGGCTTGCGTCGCTGCATACATCAGCCCTTGCAGGCGCGCCGCTTCCTCATCCTCTTCGCGCTGCGCTTCCGTCCGCTGCGACTGCGCTTGTGCTGCGGTGAGCTCTTTGACCTTGGTTGTGTCGAGCATATACGTCGCGGCCATCGTCACGAGCGCGACCCCTACCAGCAGTGCAGCGTACTTGTCTGTAGACTCAGGCGCTGATTCTGCCGCTCGCGGCGGCGCGACTACGGCCTCGATTTGCTGCTGTGGGGGAGGCCCACTCGAAGCTTGCTTGCGACACAACACGCACATCCCGTCCGGCGCGACTAGACCGTGCTGGTTACAACGCGGATGAACACTCGGCACAGCTTACTCCTTGCAACAACCTCGGCGTCATCTCACTCGCTTCGCAGGCCCGTACCGTACAGGTGACGAACAGCCAACTTTGACGAAGTGCGTCGGGCAGGCCCGAGACGCACGAGCGAGATGTCTCCCTTGTATATGGTACACCCGGAGACACGCGCCGCATTAGCTGCCGCGAGTGTAGTGCGGTGTGATCCGAGCGTTGCTGACGGCTGCCCAACGCGCTCGCGACAGGCGAAAGGCTGCGGAATACGCCAGCCCACGTGGCGGTTGACGTGCTCGGTGCGACTACGCTGCAGGCCAACGATGAGAGCTTCACGGATCCGCGGGTGAAAGGGCCGAAGCTCGGTCCGGACACGCCAGCGTTTGTGCTCATCGGTCCCCGGACTTTTTCCGGCGCCGAGGAATTTACCTACGACTTGCAGGCCCTGCGCCGTGCGACCGTGGTCGGCGAGAGCTCGGGGGGTGGCGCGCACGCAGGCGGGTTTGAGCGCGCGTTCGTCCCTGCGCGCCGTCCGATCAACCCCATCACCAAGACAAACTGCGAGGGCGCCGCCGAGCGAGCGAGCGCGCGCCGTGGGCGCTACCGGTAGGTTTGGCGGCTAAGAGCGCCAACGCATTAGGGTCTGTCCCTATATTTCCCGTACGCGTGCCCGTGCCCGTGCCCGTACGCGATCTCCAGCAACACCGGTGCGAGGCGGCCGAAGGCAGGCATGACACACGATCATGAACGCCTGGACGTGTACCGCTTGGCCCTTAGAGAAGCATTATTCGCGCTTCCATCTGTGGTACCCGACCCTGGAGGTCGATCGCCGTTCTTGCTTGTTCGCGAGCGCGGCTGTCGCTTGCCGGCGCAACGCTCTGCTGCTGGCGGCGAGTGCCTACGGGCGCTCAAAAGGCTAGCATTGGAGCTGCTTGCGGACCGGCTCGTGTGAGAGCGCCGGCATGCTGGCACTTCGAGGAGAATAAGCGGATGGCGGCATGTGCTGGCGGCTCCGATCGTGATGCTTCTGTGGCTCCGACTTCACAAGCGATGGAAGTATTGACTTCTGCATCGCACAGCCCGGTGTATGCACGGCCGATCGTGGCTCCTCCGCGGCGAGAGCGTGCCGCTTCTCCCGTGTTCCGCGAGTTATGGCCGTTTGTCGTGGCAGCGTGCATCGCGCTCGCTTGGCTCGGCGCAGGCGATGCCGCGGTGCGCGGCGAGAGCGAGCCGAACGCAGTGCGGCCCACCGCCGAGCTGCCGCTCATAGCGGCAGAGTCGCTGCGCACCGGCGGCGAGACACCGCTGCTCGCGCAGAACATGGACGTGTCAGACGACGACGATCCCATCGGTGATCTCGACAGCACTCCGGACGCAAAGCCTCCCGTACCTGACGCACCAAAACCGCAGCCATCGGCTGCCGATGACGACGAGGCTGCCGACGACGGCGCTGCTCCCGACGACGGTGAGTCGGCGGCCAAGAGGAAGCGCATAGATCAGATCAAGGCGCGGCAAGAAGCTGCAGAAGCTCGTAGGGAGGCTGCGGCGGCCCGCAAGGCGGCTGATGCGGCGAAGCGCGAGGAACAAGCGCAGGCCAAGCGCGAAGCCGCAGAAGCGCGCAAGGAGGCTGCAGCGGCGAGGCGTGAAGAGCAAGCGCAGGCGAAGCGCGAAGCCGCGGGCGCTGCTGCCGAGAAGCGCGAGAAGCTTGCCGCGGAACGGCGCGATGCAGCCGAGGCGGCGGCTGCCAAACGCGAAGAACTGGCTGCTGCCAAGCAGGAGGCCGCTGAAGCGGCCGCTGCCAAGCGTGAAGAACAAGCTGCTGCCAAGCAGGAGGCCGCTGAAGCGGCTGCTGCGAAGCGCGAAGAGCTCGCTGCTGCCAAGCGTGAGGCTGCTGTAGCGGCCGCTGCGAAGCGCGAGGAGCAGGTCGCTGCCAAGCGCGCGGCTGCTGCGAAGCGTGAAGAGCTCGCTGCTGCCAAACGTGAGGCCGCGGAAGCGAAGCGCGAAGAGCAGGCTGCGGCCAAGCGTGAAGCCGCGGAGGTGGCTGCTGCGAAGCGCGAAGAGCAGGTTGCCGCCAAGCGCGAAGCCGCCGACGCGGCTGCTGCGAAACGAGAAGAGCTGGCCGCTGCGAAGCGTGATGCAGTCGAAGCAGCCGAAGCACATCGTGAGGAGCTGGCCGCTGCCAAGCGAGAAGCCGCTGAAGCGCGCGAGGAAGCGGCTGCTGCGAAGCGAGAAGCCGCTGAAGCCAAACGCAGAGAAGCGGCTGCTGCTGAGCGTGAGGCGGCCGATGCGAAGCTTGCGGCTGCAGCTGCCAAGCGTGACGTTCCGACTGCAGGGTCGAGTGCCGGTGCAGGCACGCTGCGTATCAACAGCCGCCCCTGGGCACAGGTCTTTGTCGACGGCAGCTTGATTGGCAACACGCCGCAGATGGGGATCTATCTCAAGCCCGGTGCGCACGAGGTGCGTTTGGTCAACCCGCAGTTCGCTATGCAGAAGTCCTTTAAGGTCAATGTGCGCGCAGGCGAGAGTGTGACGCGCTCAGAGAATCTCGAAGAGTAGTTAGGGTCTATCTGACTGTTAGACTACGCGATTCCTGATATTCGGGATTGCGCTGGTCGAAATCTGCTGCTGGCGGCGCGGTCGCGCTCGATGGGCGCTGGCGTTACGGAGCTGACGGAGAGTGGCTGGAGAACTGGGACGCCGCGCGCGTCACTGATCGTTCTGCACCGAGTCGGCTCTCCGATCGTTTCGAACGAACCGATGATTCTAGACGACGCCCGTAGCTCACGGATGTCAGGCGGGACTTAGCGCTTCGGTCGAGCGGAACCGCGCTCTTTTGATGCGATCGTTGAGCCACGCCGTGGCCAACGAGAGCGGGATGCCGAATACCACGCCGGTTGCGAACAACATGAGGTGCGTGTGCTCGATGGGCAGTGCCTGCAGGCTGATCGCGCACACGTACAACATCAGCGAATGCGAGAGATACACGCCGTACGAATGGTCAGATACGAACGTCAGAAAGCGCACGAGCTTACCATCAGTGAATGTGAGACCGCTCCACCAGAGCAAGACGCAGACGCTGTACGGGAAGACCAGCGGTTCCGCTGCGTCCAGCGCGACTTCGATGTCCGCGCTTTGTGCGATGACGTAGCGCACGATCGCAACGATACATGCGAGTACGAACAGCGGCGCGAACACGCGAATGCTCGGCAAGGCGGCGCCGCTGTTCGACGCGCGCGCTTGCGCCAGCCAAATTCCCAGTACGAAGTAGCCTATCCAACGCAGCGGCAGCACATCGCTCAGCAACGCTCCGAGCGGCATGTGCTCTAGCAGTGGCGACAGCCAGATCATCGACCAACTCAGTGCACAGCAGCCGGCCACACCCCAGGCTCCACGCGCGAAGTAGCGCAAGACGGGATAAAGCAGGTAGAGCCGCACGACTGCAGGCACGAAGTACAAGTGACGACTGGCGTGACCGGTGATCAAATAGTCTAGAAGTGTGCGGCCTGACATCGGTTCATCGTGCGGAAGCAACCACGCGTAGATGAACGTCCAGACCACGTATTCAGGAACGATGCTGGAAAGACGCCGCCAAACAAACCGCGGGTAAGTCTCGGCGCGGCGAGCAGACAGCGTCAAGCCCATCCCGGAGAGCATCATGAACACCGGCACGGCGAAACGCGCGGCCACATTGGGGACCAGCAGCGTCCAACTCGCGTGTCCCAGCGCGGCCTGCTCAGTCAGCGGATCAGAGCCGGCGTGAAGAACGATCACCGCGAGCGCGCTCAGACCGCGCAACACATCCAGCTCAACGGCCCGACCGCTCTGCTCAACACCCAGATTCACTGCCGTCATCGGCTGCAACACCGACCACGCCGCAACCCTCCACGTCAAGCTCAACCCGCACTGCCGTCGAACGAACGAACAAAGCTCGGGCGCGTTGCCCGGCTTGTGTCCCGAACAATGGAGGTTGCCGCTAACGGCGGCGCGGTGGGCGGCGGCGTTTGGTAGGCTCTGCTGTGGAAGGTGCGAGCTGGGGTTGGCGGAGGTGGGTGTAGAGCTCGTAGCCGAGGATCGAGGCGAACGAGACGAAGAGGTAAATGTTGAGCAGTGTGTAGAAGACGATCGGAGAAGGTTTGAACGCGTCGGTGATGAGCGCGCAGAGGTTGAATGTCAGTAGTATGTAGATCGGTACGAGTGAGCCGGCTCGTCTGAAGAAGAGCAGGATGAATAGGCACAGGAATGTGTAGTAGTACCCGGAGACGTAGCCCGTGGCGTAGACCAAGAAGAGCGGCCATAGGACGCTGTGGCTCTCGTGCTCCTGCCTCCGCCATATCACCGCGGTGATGCACGCGAGCACAACGAGCCCAGCGAAGATCATCAGCGGTTTTTTGTTTCGTAGCTCGTGCTCTTTTACGTCCTGCCAATGGCGAACGATGTCCGGGCTGCGGGTCTTGAACGCAGTTGCGAAGCTCTCGAGCGAGAGTTGGCTCGGCTCAAACAACGCGACGCCTGCAAAGCCGAGGTGATTGACGTATACGCCGCTCTCGTGAAGCCTGATCTTGCCGTAGAAGTCCTTCCACGGCTGCGTCACGGAACCGAGCGACACCGAAGGCAGCACAAACAGCAGCAGCGCAGTGGCTCCGGCCACAGCGGTGAAGCGCGCAGACTGTCTGTCGATCTTGCGCGTCGCTCTCAGCTTCTGAAACATCGTGACTGCGATGCCGAAGAAGAGCAGGGCAGGAAATACTCTTAGCATCGCGGAGAGCGTCAGAAAAAATGCCGCCCACGCATACCGCCCGCGGTCGAGTAAACACACTGCGACGACGATGTAGAGCAGCCAGTCGTAGCGCAGCAAGCTACCGGACAAGAACTCTTGGCCGCTCAAGATGCTCGTGAAGAAGTAGATTGCAAACAACGCCCCTAGCTCGAAGCCAAAGGTGCGGAACACGACCGCGATCATGAGCAATACGAGGCCGACGTCGATAAGCGCGAGCCACAGCACTTGCGTGACAGGCACGAGGTTGGCGATCGTTCCAAGTAGAAACGTGGAGACCGGGCTCCCGTTGTAGCCGTGATCCATGAGCAGAAAGATCATGTCCGGCGACTTCGGTTTATTGAGCTTGCTCTTGAAGTAGGCGACGTCGGCTTTGAACGCATCCCACCTTTGTTCCGAGAATAGGCCCTTGATCCTCAGTGCATCTCTGACAGCTACATGGCGCTTGAGATTCTGATAGGTCCGCAAGTCCGTGTAGAAGGGCAGGGCCGCAAACTCGTTCCCCTGCTCGGTGTCGGCGACGATGACCGCGTTGTAGAGCTCGTAGTGACCCAGCTCTTTGAAGTACTTCGGGCCGACGTAGTAGTGGAACATCTCCCCGTAGTGCACGAACGACCCGCCGCGAAACGTGCCCAGGTTGTGGAAAACGCAAAACGAAAACGCGACCACAAGGCCGACGGCGACCTTCGTCCGGAGTGAATACGCGCCCGTTTTTCCCGCTCGGTACCGGAGAAACAACAGAACCAGCGTCACTGCGGTGAGGAGAAACTTCAACCACAGGGTGCTGTGGCTGAACGTCATGAAAGGGGAGGATTGGTCCATGGGCTCGTCGCGAGGCCGACGAACCTCGAATTTCCCGAAGGGCGTGTCAAGCCAACGCTAAGCTCGCTCAAATCACGCGGGGCGAGCTTCGGGATTTGCCGGGGCTGGCTCGTCTGCGGGCATGGCGTGTTTGCTCGGGGTGAGCTTGGCGCCGCGTGAGCGTGCGTAGACCTGTGTGAACTCCGCGCCCATGAAGAGGATCTGCGTGGCGTAGTACACCCAGATTACCAGCACGATGATCGAGCCTGCTGCACCATAGGGTGAAGCCACCGAGGCACGGCCGAGGTAGAGCCCGAGGCCGAGCTTGCCGATCGAGAAGAGAAGAGCCGTGAGCGCCGCGCCCATCCAGACGTCGCTCCAGCGCATCTGTACGTCGGGCACTGTCTTGAAGATCAGCGCGAACAACCCGGTGATGATCGCGAACGAGACGACGAAGTTCACGGCGCTCCATAAGCCTGCGCCACCCGGCAGTTTGTGCTCGAAGAACGCGCCCACGGCAGACAGGCCTGCGCTGAGCACCAGCGACACAAGCAGCAGGAAGGCCACGCTCAGGACCATCGTGAAGGAGAACAGACGCGCCCGAAGAAAGCCCTTAATGCCTAGCCCTGGCTTGGGCTTCACTTCCCAGATGGTGTTGAGCGCAGATTGCAGCTCGCCGAATACACCCGACGCGCCGAAGAGCAGTACTGCCACGCTCACGATCGAGCTGATCGTCCCGCCGGAGGGCGAATTCGCGTGTTGAATCACGGTCTGAATGCCTTCGCCCGCTTGGGGTCCGACAACGCTCGCGAGCTCGGATGCAACCTGCCCGCGTGCGGCATCTTCGCCAAACACGAGACCGATGATGGCGATCGCCAGCATCAGCAGAGGCGCGATGGAGAGCACCGTATAGAACGCGAGCGCCGCGGCCAGGCGCGTCGCGTTATCTTCGGACCATTCTGAGGCCGTCTGTTTGGCGAGCTGCCACAGGTGCAAGAGCTTGGCTTTCATAGTTCCCAACGCCCTTGCAGGTGCCGTTCCATAGGCATTTTTCACCACGCCGCCGCAGGGAATCCCCGGCGCCCGACCCACGTTCTGAAGTTTGGTTGTATGGTCCGGGCCATGTTTCTGCGTATTGTGCTGAGCGGTGTTTTCGCTGTGTGTGCCTGTCAGAAGCCCGCTCCGACGCGCGAAAAGGAGCCCGCGGCGCCCGCTGTGCAGGCAACGGCAGCAGCGCGCTTCGACTCTCCAAATGCTGTGTACAAGCGTTATGCCGACACGCTGCGCGCCGCGCAGTGGGCGGAAGCCGTCGCGCTCTTTACGCCAGCTGGCAAGGTTGAGCTTGTCGTGTCGAACTTCAAGGGATTGGCGGTGCTGCCGGGCAGTCCGCATCCGAAGAAGTTAGAATTCAAAGCGGTGCTACGGGAGTTTTGCCAACGCCACACGTTGCGCTGCGCCGACGAGAAATGGAACGAAGGGTTTGTGCCTGCGCTGCTCGCCGGCGCCAGCGTGAAACCTATGCTCAGCGATGTCGTGAGCCTCGCAAAAGCCCAGCCCGATGCCACTTACGTCGAGCTCATGAAACTCGTGTATGGCGTCGACCAGAGCTCGATCATCCCACTCGATCCGACGCTGACTGAGGTCAAGCACACGGAGCAGAGAGCCACCGGCACTGCGCGCAGAGCCGATGGACAGACCACCACGATGACGTTCGAGAGCACCCCCGAGGGTGGCTGGTTGATCGTGGAGTAGTTTCCACGGGTGAAGGCTGACCCGGTTGTTGCGGGGTGTTGCACTCATTACAGCTGTTTGTCGGTCGCGTTCAACGCGAACTGCTCTTCTGGCGACAGGATCAAGCGGTGCCGGCCGATCAGCGCGAAGTATGCGAGCCCAGCTGCGTACCAGATCAATGTGGCGTACACGCCGCGTACGTATGCCGCATCTTGCAGCTGGTAGTACATCGTCCAAAGCGCGATGAGCACGCTGACTAGCGCGCCCGGCACACCGAGCGGGCTCTTGTACGGTCGCGGCAGCGCAGGCATGCGCACGCGCAGCGCGATGAACGATAAGCCCTGAAACGCGTACGAGATCATCGCGCCGAACACGGCCATGTTCAGCAAGCTGCCGCCGATCAGCGCGGCGCCTTGTTCCGGACCACGCAAATAGAACGCGCACAGGAGCACGCCCAAGCCGATCACGCTGCCCGTGAGCAGCCCCATGTACGGCGTCTTGCGTGCGCCGTGTGTGATCGACATGAACGGCAAGTAGTAACCCGCACGCGCGAGCGAGTAGATCTGCCGGCTGAACGCGAACATGATCGTATGAAAGCTCGCGACGAGGCCGATCACCGCGCACAGCGCGAGCAGCTTGGCCAACTGCGCGCCGTACAGCGTGCGAAAGCCATCGAGCAGCGGCTCGCCGGAGCTGCTCAGCCCGAACGCACCGTGTAGCTGCCCCGGCCCCGTGCCGCCGACGGAGGCGTTGAGCACCATCACCAGCACCGCAAACACCAGCAACGTGACCATGCCAAAGATCAGGCCCTTGGGCATATCGCGTGCGGGATCGTGCGCCTCCTCCGCTGCGAGCGGCAGCTCCTCGATGCCGAGAAACAGCCAGACCGCAAACGGCAGCGCGCTGAACGCTCCGCTCAAGCCAAACGGCAAGAGCGCGCCGCCACCACCCGGCAGCTCTGCAGCGACGCCATCCGGCCCGCGCACGATGTTCAGCGCATAACGCGTGAAGTCAGCATGCGGCAAGGCACTGACGATGAACACAGTCAACACACACAGTGCTAAGAGTGTCACCGTTACAGAAACCTTGAATGACAGCTCCACGCCCCAATAGTTCAACAGACCAAACAGTACATAACACGCGCACCAATACGCCGGCTCGAACGCGGCCTCTGTCTCGAAGATCGCTGTCAGGTACGTGCCGATGAAATACGCGATCACCGCCGGCGTCATGATGTACTCGATGCTCTCGGCCAGGCCGGTGATGAAACCACCCCACGGCCCGAGCGCGCTGCGCGCAAACGAGTACGCCCCACCGGTGTGCGGCAGCGCTGGCGATAGCTCGGCCAGCGAAAAGCACAGCCCGAAGTACATCACTGCGATGATCAGCGCGGCGAGAAACAGCCCACCCCAACCAGCCGTCGCGAGCCCCAGGTTCCAGCCCGAAAACTGCCCCGAGATCACCGCGCCGACGCCGAGCGCCCAGAGGGACCAGACCCGCGCATGCCGTCTCAGCCCACGTTTTTCGAAGTACGCACCATCCGCGGCGCGGTACGTGACATTGCTCATTCGGACTCGGACGGGTGGTGCGCGGCTTGGTCCGAGGCGTGATTCGTGGCTTGGGCAGGCGCGCTCAAGTAGCGTTGCAAATGGATCGCGAGCATGGGCGGAAAGATGGTCTCAGTGGTGCGGTGCAGCTCGTGCAGCGGCCACCAGTGGAAGCGTTCGATCGTACGCGCCTCCGCTGCATCTGACATGAAGGGCTCGAAGCGAGGATGTGACACCATGAACAAGCGCTGGCGATGTGTCACCCGGCGCGGCCCGGGACCCACGAAGCTGTGCTGCATCAAGAGCGGCCCCAGCTCGAAGTGCGTCAGGCCCGTCTCCTCGTGCAGCTCGCGCCGCAGCGCCTGCTCATCGGACTCTCCCAGCTCCACACCACCCCCTGGTGTCACCCAGTACGGGGGGCGCGTGACAGGGCGCGTACGGATCAGCAACACCTCGCGCTCTGGTGTCACCACCACCGCACGCACAGCAAAGCGTTGCCGAGAGAGAACCATAAGCCTGGCCTACCATACCGTAAGGTCGCGCGCTGGGGGGAGCGGGCATCGCGAGTGATGACGTTACATGCCTGCAAACTGTTTCGTGCGATGGTCAGGCCCCCGCTTATTACGAGGCCTTATGTTTCGATGTCGCGCTCAGCTCGTGGTCGCCGCGGGCGTCGCCTTTGCCATCGGCTGTGCAGGCGCCGCCCGGTCCACGACCCTGACGGCACCGGCCAATCCGGCCCCCGCGCATGCGCCGGTGGACAAACCCGCAGCTCCAAGCGGCGAAAACCCGAGCGTGGCTTGCCCCGCAGCGCAGACGCTCGACGCCGCACAGCTCGAGCAAGAGGCCGTGTGCCTACTCCGGCAGTATGTACAGATCGACACCTCCAATCCCCCGGGTAACGAGCTGGCCGCCGCTGCATTCCTGCGGGGCCTGCTCGAGCGTGAGGGCATCCCAGTGACCGTGGTGGAGTCCGTGCCAGGCCGTGGGAACCTGCTCGCGCGCTGGCCGAACACCGCCAAGCCCCTGATCGCGCTCGCCCACCACATGGATGTCGTGCCCGCGGTCGCGAGCGCGTGGAGCGTCCCGCCCTTCGCCGCGACTGTGCGCGACGGCATGCTCTGGGGGCGCGGGGCGCTCGACGACAAGGCGGGAGGCATCGTAAGCCTGCTCACCTTGCTGATGGCTAAGCGGCTCGGCATCGAGCTGCCGTACGACACGATGTTCCTCGCGCTTGCCGACGAAGAAGCTGGTGGCGGGGTGGGTGCGCGCGACCTGCTCGCGAAGCACGCAGAGCTCGTGCGCGACGTGAAATACGTGATGAATGAGGGCGGCGGCATCATGGAGCTGCCCGACAAGCACGTCCTCTACCAGATCGAAGTCGCACAAAAGGCCCCGCTCTGGCTGCGCCTGACGGCCCACGGTCCAGCAGGTCACGGTTCCGCCCCGAGCGCGAACACGGCCACGGCGCGCTTGGTGCGCGCGCTCGCTCGCCTGGCTGATCACAACTTCCCGATCGAGGTGCTGCCCGAGGTGCAGGCGCTATACGCGCGCAAAGCGCCGAGCTTGCCAGCCCCGCTGCGCGATGGTGCGCGCGACCTGCGTAAAGCGCTCGCACGCCCTGATTTTCGCGAAGCCTTCTTACACGACGCGCACCACGCCGCGCTCGTACGCAACACACTCGCGATCAGCATGTTGCACGGCAGCGACAAGGAAAACGTGATCCCCGGCGAGGCATCTGCAGTGCTCGATATGCGCCTCTTGCCCGGCCAAGACGCGAGCAAAGTGCAAGCCGAGATCGAAAAGCTGATCGCGGATCCCGCGATCGAGGTGCAACCCCTCCTGTCGTGGACCGCACACAGCAGCCCTCACGACACGCCGCTGTTTCGCGCGATCGAAGCACGAGCGCAGACACGCGACCCGGGCGCACAAGTGCTCGCGAACGTGATCGGCGGCTTCACCGATTGCAACGCGTTTCGCGCGCACGGCATCGTTTGCTATGGCTTCATGCCGCTACGGCTAGCACCCGACGCATTCGCAGGCATCCACGGCAACGACGAACGCATCCGCACCTCCACGCTCGGCGAAGCGGTCATCGCTTGGCTAGAGTTGCTGCGCAGCGTCGAAGTTTCAGCGAGTCCCAAGCGCTGATAGCGTCTCTGGCAGGTGCTGCACGTAACGAATCACCGCCATGCATACCGCGGGTGCTGCAGCCCACAGCAGCAAGAGTCCAGCGCCGACGGAGATCGAAAACGCAAACGCGAACAAGTGCACACGTGGTGCAGTGCGCGACACGAACGCCGTCCAGATCTGTACGATGTACAAGCTCGCGAGCACGGGCATCGCGATCTGCACGCCACGGCTGAGCAAGTCGGCGCCGATCCAGAGCGCACTGCCACGCCATGCGTCAGTGAGTGGAGCGCCGATCGGCGCAGCCTGGAAGCTCGCAGCGATGCCCGACAAAAGCACGTGGTGACAGCCCAAGCTGAAGAACACCAAGCCAGCGATCGCTTCGAGAAGAAACGCGGTGGGGACGAGCGACTCGCCGTAGTTCGGATCGATCGTTCCCGCAAAACCTAAGCCCATCGCTTGCCCGAGGATCGTGCCGGCGACCTCTGCTGCAGCCAAGGTCACGCGCACGGTCAGCCCGAGCACCATGCCGATGAACATCTCGAACACCGCCGCCTTGGCGAGTACGCTCAGCTCGAGCGGGATCAGCGGCAGGGTAGGCAGCTGCGGGATCAGCACGATCAGCGCGACCATCAGCGACAGCGCCGTTCGCAGCTGCATCGGTGCGACACCGCTGAACGGCGCAGGCATCCCCGCGAACGTGAGCGCGATCCGGATCGAGCCCAGGATAAACAGCGGCATGCGCGGTGCGAGCTCCTGCACCACCAGCTCGACCGAGCCCAGTGACAAGGTCAGGTACTGCGGGATTGGATTCACAAGCGCGCCATGGCCGCGAAGATACGGTGCGTGAACTCGATCATCTCCGTGAGCATGAACGGGCCGCCTGCTGCCAGCGCGATCACGATCCCGAGCGCTTTCGGCGCGAACGCCACGCTCTGATCGTTGACCTGCGTGGCGGCCTGCAAGATCGCCAGCACAAGCCCGATCACCACCGTCGCTATGACGGCCGGTCCCGAAGCCAGCACCGCCGTCCACAAGAGCGAGCGAAACCAATCCACTGCGGCAGCCGTAGTCATCCGAAGCTCCCTACTAGCGAGCGAGTCAGTAAGCTCCAGCCGTCGACCACGACGAACAAGAGCAACTTGAGCGGCAATGCGAGCATGGTGGGTGGCAACATCACCATGCCCATCGCGGTCAGGATCGAGGCCACCACCAAGTCGATCAACACGAACGGCAAGAACACCAGGAAGCCCATCTCGAACGAGGTCCTGAGCTCGGAGATCATGAATGCGGGCACGAGCAGGTGCAGCGAGACGTCTTGGCGCGTCTTCGGCAGCGGTGAGTGACTGAGGTCGTAAAATAGGCGCAAGTCCGCCTCGCGCGTCTGCGGGACCAAGAAGTCGCGCATCACGCTGGCGGTGGCTGCAAACGCCTGCTCCTCGTTCATCTGTTTTTGTGTGTACGGCTCGAAAGCGCGCTCATCCACACGCTTTGCGACGGGCGTCATGACCACGCAGGTGAGCAGGAACGACAGCGCCATCATCACCTGCGTGGGCGGAACACTCTGCGCGCCGAGCGCTTGGCGCACGAACGAGAGCACGATCACGATGCGCGTAAACGCAGTCATCGAGATCAAGATCGCCGGAGCGATCGTCAGGACAGTCAGCAGCAGCAGGATCTTCAGCGCAGGCACGACCTGTTCGGGGCCGTGAGCCTCTGCGATGTTGAGCGTGAGCTGCGGAATGGTCGGCATGGCTAGCGACGCTGACGTAGGCGCGTGATGCCTGCAACGGATTCAGACTGGCGTGCGGCAGGGGCGGGCAGCGAGTGCAGGAGCGCACCACGCTTTTGAGTAGCAGTGCGCAGCTCGTCGCTGAACTCGCTGTCGTCGCCGCCGTCAGCAGCCGCCTCTGATGGCTGCTCGCCATCGCCGCCGACGCTGTCGAGCAACTTGCGCAAGCGGTGCTGGCTCGAGAGCCGCGACATCAGCCCGATGCCACCGGCTTGCGACACCGGCTTGTGAGTGCTCGTTTGCTCCGAGCTGCTGGACTGCGTGTTCGCAGGCAGCGTCGTACCCGTTGGTGTCGAAGCGACCCGCTCTGCGCGGCCGTTCGTGCACAAGAGCAGGTGATCCGAGCCGAGCGCGCGCACGATCAGGAGCGATTGTTTGTGACCGAGCCGGCGCGTGCCGACGATCTCGATCTGCGGTGAATGCAGCGAACGTGCGCGCTGCAGGTGCTGCAGGCCGAAGTACACGAACGTCAGGAGTACGCTTGCCGCAGCCAACAGCCAGATCGGATTCGCATGCTCGGCGTCGTCTTGCGTGCCGAGCTCCTCTTCTTCTTCTGAGGCTGAGTCCTCCGCGGCGCCGATGCCGGGCATCTGTGCAGCAGGGGCAGGGGCAGGGGCAGCCGCCGGCTCTGCCGCTTTTGGCTGCGGAGCCGCTGCCGCCGCGACGGGCGCCGGTGCGGCTGCGGCAACAGGCGCAGCAGTGGGGGCAGCAGCGGGAGCAGCGGCTGCAGGTGCAGTCGCGGCAGGCTGCGCCGTAGGCACACGCAACTTCACGGCGGCCTGCAAGCCATCGCGAGAGATCACGATGTCATCGCGTGTGATCGCGTGGCCGGTTCCTAGATCCACGCGCAGCAAGCCAGTCTCGCTCGCGCCACCACGCAGCGCGAGCGCGCGGATCGGCTCGCTGCCGCCGCGCTCGTGATCGAAGCGCGCGACGTCTTGCACGTGCGGAAACCAAATCTTGACCGTACGACCTTCGACGCGCAGCCACGGCTCACCGACCGGCGCATCCGACTCCAAGCGCACGGTGCCGCCGCCATCGTCCATGTCATAGCTCGTGACACGCAAGCGATCCGCGTGTGCGATCGCCGGCAAGAGCAAGCAAGCTGCCAATCCTAGCAACGTATTTCTCACGACTAC
>Ga0114940_10000129_pt1 | contig 47337 bp, 55 predicted proteins | sample ColdCreekSource_FD_87195 | JGI IMG/M metagenome (GOLD analysis project Ga0114940, IMG submission 87195) | Groundwater microbial communities from Cold Creek, Nevada to study Microbial Dark Matter (Phase II) - Cold Creek Source | ecosystem: Environmental > Aquatic > Deep subsurface > Groundwater ...
AGGCTGCGCCGCGGCTGTTACCACGCTCTTCAAAGGCAACCTCCCAGGCAATCGGTAAGCGTTTGCGCAAACTCGGCATCAAAATTTTCCTTAAAAGCGCCGTCCAAGGACAGGACGCCGAAGGCTTGATCGTCAACGGCAAGCCAATCCAAAGCCATACGGTTGTTTGGACCGCAGGCGTTGCCAACAACCCATTCTTTAAAGAGAACGGCTTTGAGCTAAGCCCCCGTGGCAAAGTAGTCGTTGACCAATACATGCAGGCCGAGCCTAACATCTACGTACTTGGTGACAACGCCGAAACAACCTACAGCGGCATGGCCCAAACGGCTCTGTCTGACGCCGAACATGTTAGTACCAACTTAGTACGGTCAGTGCATAACCAACCACTAAAAGCCTACAAGCCTACCTTGCCGATCACCGTAATCCCAGTCGGCCCGGATTGGGCAGCCGTAGAATGGGGTAAGATCCATTTTGCCGGCGGCACCGGCTGGCTCCTACGGTCCGCCGCTGACTGGATTGGCTTTAATGACGTTGAGCCATGGTGGAAAGCAACCGAGCAATGGTTCTTGGAGTACGGCCAGCAAGAAGACTGTGAAGTCTGTAAGCTAGCTATGATGCAGAAGTAGCACAAGCTAGACAAGCCACTATCCCAATAAAAAACTGCCGCATAGACGGCAGTTTTTTATTGTATCCTAAACGTTATTAGCGCTTGGATTTTTTGGAAGATTTGCGGGACTTTTCGGCCTTGGCAACCTTTTCGGCGCGTTCGACTTTAGCCAAACGGTCAGCAGGTACGGCTTTTTTGTCTTCTTTGACGTGCTCGATGACTGCGGTGCTAGCTTTTGAAGGCTTGGCAGATGCGGTGTTCGATGAGTCACTACGAGGAGCAAACAGCAAGCCGTAAAGGTTAACACCGATAATTGCACCAAGGACAGGTCCAAGGACATAGGTGCTCCAGGCAAAGGCATTATTAGCCAAAGCAACAGCAGGGTTAACAAAACCGAGCGAGGCAGCCGAAGCGACCATAATACCGATAGTCAGACCAGCGCCAGACATAATCTGACGTACGAGCGGGTGAAGCTTTTGGTAGGTCATTGCCGATGCAATAAAGGTAAAGACAAAGGTACCGACTGCTTCAGCTACGAGTACGTGACTGTCATAAGTGACTTCTGGCGCTTGGACAGTGCCACGCGAGAAGTACTTGAATAGTGTGTACGCAGCTAAACCACCGAGCAACTGGGCAGCGATGAACAAGATTGCCTTAACTGTTGGAATGCGGCGGGCAGTCCACGCAGCAATTGTCAACGCCGGGTTAAGGTGCACGTCACGCTGCAACGCAACGCCAAAGGCAGCAACCGCCAAACCTGCAGCAATTGCTACGAAGTAGGGGATGCCGATTTGTGAACGGCTTATGGTTAATACTACGAACGCTAAAGTACCGGTTCCAAGGAATTCGGCTACTAATGCAGCTATTCTCCGTCTAGAGAACATACAGGTTCCCTCCGTATTAAAATGTTATACACCTTAGCATAGCCTCGCTTAGGTGTTTTGTAAAGTGTTAGCCCAAATGTCACACCTTTGAGTAACCTTACACAACAGATACGCCGGCCAATCCGCAGCAATTTATAATTGACTACCGGATGAGTTTTATATCATATATGATAGGCCATCTGCCGGCTTGGCGACATCAATCAAACAGTATGCATATTTGCTTCGCTTATGCTTCTGGGACGAGCTTTTGAGTATTAAATCACATTCGACCTTTTATTGCGTCCACTTAATCCAGCCTGGGGCTTCTGGAAGTATCTACTGCAAGATAATACTGAGATCTAACCTATATCAAAAACAAGCATAAGCGGAGCAAATATGTATATAGCTTAAAGACTAGTGCCCATCTCGTCACATACAAAAAGCCGATATACCAGAGGTGGTATATCGGCTATATCTACTTTAGGTATACAACGGCTGCCGCCATGAGCGTCCCTAAGATTCAGCACTAATGACGAGTGTCTGCATATCGCAGGCAAGCGTGCCATGGCCAGCTGCCGCAAAGTCTTCGATAGCCAAGCGGGCTGTCAAATAGTCTAATTCTTCGTCGCCACCACGACTAAACAAGCGGGCAATTGCGTCGGCGCGGCTACTATTAACCGCGAAGACTTGTACGCCGTGCTCAGCAATAAGTTTGTTTGGGTTCAGTGCTAAACCCTTAACACTTTGGTCGAGGTAGACTACTGCTTGCTCGAGATGCCCGTTAACACCATTGCCATCGTTAATATATTTTTCGACGGCGTGCTGGCCAGCGACGTCTTCGGCGATTTCACAAACTAGACCATCACGGTAGCCTTCATATGTGCCACTATCGAGACGGCTTTGGTAACCGTCAACAATTGCCCGATGTAAGGCTGGGTCGTACATAGCATCTGGCAAGAGCTGCTTAATACGCTCTACGTAGGCTAGGTCATCTATAAACTGGGCAGCACGGTTAAGTACCGTCGTAAATCCACCAGCAGCGCCACAGGAGATATGCGCCGTGGGCTTGTAGCCGTTATCAAGCAGGAAGTGTTCAACTTTGGCAATCCGCTCCGCTACAGGCGCTGCTGCGTCTTGGCTGCCATAAAAGCGTTCACCCAAAGCCTCGGCAGCTACAAAAGCCGCCATCGTGTCGGTGCCGACCAATTGCTCACGCACGGGAACAGCACCACCATCGAGTAAACAATCACGACATCGGCCGTCGGTACAAGTAGAATAAGCCAGTTCGAATTCATCAACCGCTTCGATAGAATCAATAACTGCGTCCATGAGCGCCCGGCGTTGCACATCATCTGACAGGGCCGCACCCTTGATTGCCCCAGCCATCCAGTTCGACGGTTGAGCTAGCCACACACCACTGAGAGCTTTTTTATCAGCAACAGAAGTGCCGGTTTTACCAATAGAAATACTATCTTGCATATTTTTATTATACCATATTTAAAAGTTTATTACAATACTAATACATCAACTAACTAGAGAGATCGACTAATCAACTTTTAATATACGCCCCCTCTAATAAGCATGCAAGCGGTGCTTTTAAACATTAATAAGCTGTATATCCGCCCCAATGTGACGAAAAGCAAACACTCGCTGTGAGAAACATCACAGTTACAAGCCGCTTATATAGCTACACTTATACATACGATGGCGACAATACCTGACAATAACCCACCATTAACCAAAGATATGGTTGTGGCGTGGCTGGGAAAGACAAGTCGTCAACAATTGCATGATGCCGGTTGGATCGAGCTCAACAAGCGCGCCCACCCAATCGCCCTTGGCGCCCGTGAATTCGCTAACAAACATTTCGACGCCAGCCAATCGCCCGAGGAGCGTGAAGCGTTCTTTGATGGCGTGACGTTTGGTGTGCTGCTGCAACTACACGGACAGGACATCGCCCAGGTAGGGGCAATGCTCAATAACAGCGTTGTAGCTAAGTCTATATCTCCTGATACTTCATCGGCAACATAACCGACCGTGGCATTGTCGTGACGTTACTCATGCATTCCAAGTCATCCTGGTCTCCCTGGTTTAGGTCAGTACTCGGCTCGATAGTGTAATCGGGTTCGTGGCGCTCCAAAATCCCCATAACTAAGCGCATCCACCGGTTAGGATTCTGCCATATCGAACTACTATAGGTAGCATAAAAATCATCCTTCACACGTGGTACACATAAGAAATGCCCCCGTTGGAAGGTCGATGGCCCAACTTGCATAATGCTAGACTGCGTCAAAAATTTGCCTGCGACGTTGCCGTAGCGCACATCGTACCAAGCCCATTCCGACTTGCCATGTTCCAAAAGTTCTAAAGCTGTTTCGGCTGGGGTATTTTGCGGCAGCTCAAAGGCGTCACCATAGAATGGCACCGGCATAGCATCACTCTTGTGTACTCGATACTGATTAACATATTCATGTCGTCCATCAATATTCCGTTGATAGTTAAGGAAAAAGCGACGAGCATCAACCATACCACTCAAGACGGCGGTGGCGGCTTCAGTTTCGGGGATATAGCTCGTCGCCCGCCATTCTTCGTTAGGCGCATTACGTAGTAAGTCCTCGGTATGCCCACGGGTCATCGCGTATAAGGTAGAGAAGGCGTCCGTTCCGGTTAGATGTAGCTCGCGATAGCGTTCCCTGAACCATGGCGTTTCTGGCCAATCATTATATGCAGCCATCAACTTACGGTCGCTACGTGCCAAACGGGCGTCAGTCTTATATGATTTGTGATGGGCCTTAGCGAACGCCTCAGGGTCGTCGGCTTGGAGACGTTTACTGCCTAGAGAGCGGCTAGCGTGGAAATCATTACAAGCAATACTGCCCAAGATTAAACCAAATTTGTGCAGTTTTTGCTCCTCTGGGGTAGGGAAGCGACCAGCGAGGATATGACTATCTGTCAGGTTGAGTGGCTCATGTAATAAAGCCGTTGTTAGACGTTGTGAACCACCATCAGACCGTACATTGACCACTGCTTCGACATCGTCCCAACTAACCTGCAATAACCGCTTACTAAGCTGTAGTAGATCGGCTGTTTCGATATTAGCAACGCTATGTTCTGGCTCGGCAGCGTCAGGAAACCACTCAGGGTAGGCCGCCATGGCATCGCTATCAATATATTTGAGATAAGGCATAATTGTTATAATTTATACAATAATTTGCAATATTATGCAATAGGGTGTATGCTGATATGGTTTTTAAAATATTCTACTAGAACAACTACGGGGATGTAATGAGCATAGAACTAGCTGAACGATCAGTTCAGAAGCCAATAGCCGACGACTTATCATATTTGGAGCATCAATTTGCACCAGATAATCTATATGCCGAACAAGCAAGCGGCATCTATGTACCAATCCCAAAAAATCTCAATATCATCACCGCCTGTAGCGATGACCGCTCACCAACGCCAGAGTCTGCTAAAGACCTCAATAATAGCTTTACTAACATCCTACATGTCAATGAAGGGTATGCCCGCATATGGGGTGGCAAGTACGGTGTTGCCCTAGGTATTATGGCAACCGGTTCTATTGTCCACGGCGAAGGTTTCGTCCAAAAGGCCGGTGGTTATAAAGGGATAGTCGGCGCTATTGAGCGTGCAACTAGCAACCGGGCAATCAGTCACAGCGCCGAAGGCAATGAGAAGAGTCCAGCTACATTCTGTGCCCACGGCAACGCCGGTCTCGGTTGCTTGGCTTGCGTAGCTATGGGGGCCGCCGTTTCAGCACTTCTGGCCGACGAGCATATTCTTAATACTGCTCATGCTGACCAAAAAGCCGTATTTGGCACCGACAATAATTTCCACCGAGCATTGCTAGGTTTTGATACAGTAGCCCAAGAGTTTGCTAGAATATCACCAAACGGCCACATTGCTGGTTTTAATGTCAGCCGTCAGGATTTTATTGAAGACATCAACAGAGGCAACAAGATAATGATACTTAAAGGTGATCATGCCTTGGCACGTGATACGCAAGTAGTGTTAAACCTCGAGCCTCGCAGCGTCAGCAATCCCACTGAAGCCAATCGTATTGGTCATCCATTGTATAGCGTTGATGTTGCGACCGTCGGCGAAGAAGTAGGTACGCTTATGCAAGAATACGACCTAAATTGGAAAGATTATCATAGCGTTATAGCCGGTATCACTACTGTGGTCAGAGGCGCACTGGTTGCCCACGACAAAGATGAGGCAACGAGCAGCCACGGCATGAAACCTGAGCATCTTCGGATGACAGTCCGCGGTGACGCCAATGAGTCAATCAAATACTTGGAACGTAAGTTCGGCAACTAGCTAGTTTGCAACCAATATAAAAAACGGAGTCCGATGACTCCGTTTTTTATATACCCTGAGGGTACGATTTAGCGCCGGTTGCGGCGGTGTAGCTGGGCGACTTGCAAACGCACAGCTTGGCGGTCGACCATGCCTTGGGCGTGGTCGAGCTCTACCTGGTTACTGGCGTTCTTGAGCAGCTCTTGGGCATGTGCCCGGGCTTTTTCGGCCTCGGCAATATTGATATCTTCGTCATTATCGGCTTCGTCGACCAAAACCTGGACATCGTCACCAATGACCTGGACAACGCCGCCAAAAGTGGCGTAATGCTCAAGGGCCGAATCCGGATCCTTGGCGTTGCGCCGTACGGTGATGACGCCCGGTATCAGAACGCTCATCAGCGGTTCGTGGTTGGGCAGGATAGTCTCAACACCACTGGCCGTCGGCAGGGTAACTGCGTAGGCATCAGCGCTGTATTTGACGCCGCTAAGGGTAATTAGTTGGAATTGCATATAGCTTCCTTACCCTACGCCTTAACCTCTTCGATGCCACCCTTCAAGTAGAAGGCGCTCTCAGGCTTGTCGTCGTGCTTGCCATCAAGGATCTCACGGAAGCCCTTGATAGTGTCTTTAAGACTGACGTACTTACCAGGGGCGTTCGTAAAGATCTCAGCTACGAAGAATGGTTGGCTGAGGAAACGCTGGATACGACGGGCGCGGGCAACAGTCTGCTTGTCAGCTTCTGACAGTTCATCCATACCAAGGATGGCAATGATGTCTTGCAAGTCTTTGTAACGCTGGAGGATACGCTGGACTTCGCGGGCAGTATTGTAGTGCTCTTCGCCAACAATCTCTGGGTCAAGCACGGTTGAGCTTGAGTCCAACGGGTCAACAGCTGGGTAGATGCCAAGGTCGGTCAGTGCGCGGTTAAGGGCAATGGTCGAGTCAAGGTGGGCAAAGGTGGTAGCTGGAGCTGGGTCAGTAAAGTCATCAGCAGGGACGAAGACAGCTTGGATCGAAGTGATCGAACCGGTCTTAGTCGAAGTAATGCGCTCTTGGAGCTGGCCCATCTCTTGCTGCAAGTTAGGCTGGTAACCAACAGCTGACGGCAAACGACCAAGCAAAGCAGACACCTCAGAACCGGCCTGAGTAAAGCGGAAGATGTTATCCACGAAGAACAAGACGTCCTTACCTTCGTCGCGGAAGCCTTCGGCGATCGTCAGACCACTCAAAGCGACACGTAGACGGGCACCTGGTGGCTCGTTCATCTGGCCAAAGGTCAAGGAAGTGTTCTTCAACACGCCTGATTCCTTCATTTCAGCATACAGGTCGTTACCTTCACGGGTACGTTCACCGACACCAGCGAACACCGAGTAACCGGAGTGGAACTTAGCGATGTTGTTGATAAGCTCTTGGATCAAGACGGTCTTACCGACACCGGCACCACCAAACAAACCAACCTTACCACCCTTAAGGACAGGGCAGATCAAGTCAATGACTTTGATGCCAGTCTCTAAGATTTCTACCTTACCAGATTGGTCGGTAAAGCTTGGAGGTAATTTGTGGATAGGGGCAAGCGGGGCGCCCTTGACGACTGACTGGCCATCAATCGGCTCACCAATGACGTTAAGCATGCGGCCGAGGGTTTTTTCACCGACTGGCACGCTAATAGGCGCACCGGTATCTTCGACGCTAGCGCCACGGCGCAAACCATCGGTACCAGCCAAGGCGATTGCCCGGACGGTGGTTTCACTCAGGTGCTGGGCAACCTCAAGCAATAGCGGCTGGCCATCATGGTCAGCTTTTAGGGCAGTATAAATTTTGGGAACTTTTCGGTCGGCGAATTCGACGTCTACGACGACGCCAACGACTTGGACGATGGAACCAACATGGGTTCCGGCTTTAGTTTTTACTTCTGTAAGTGGCATATTATTGTTCTCCTTCTGTACCTAGGCCTTGAACCCCGGATAGATTATGGTTCATGAGTCTTGCTAGTCTCTCTAGTAAAAATTGTCGGTAATGTTCATCGGTCGAGAATTGTACTATTCTCTCATTATACTTTCTAATATCCCTGACGACTAAGTGACAGCTAGTCTCTAGGTCTTTTCTTACCCGACCATCATCTGCTCGTTTAGTACCCGTAAGTGCCATAGCAGCATACACGTACAAGCTATTCGCATCGGGCACAACATTGTCGCGTGTCTCCTCACTAAGTTCGAATGCGGCCTGCATCGCCAACCAACTACCCAGATAATGTCGTTCGAGCGTCGCCTCTGACGTGGGATAATCTAATGACTCTCCAAGTCTCCTAAGAGAGTCTGATTGAGCTTGTGCATACAGTTCTGGGGTTATAACCTCTATCATTTCATAGCCTCAGCGCCACCGCTAATCTCGGCAAGCTCTTGGGTAATTGCCGCCTGGCGGGCATTGTTATATTCCAAGGTGTATTCATCAATCAAATCTGAGGCATTGTCGGTGGCGTTCTTCATGGCAATCATACGCATGGAGTGTTCCGAAGCGGTCGATTCCAACAAAGCTTGGTAGATCTGGACTTCCAGCAAACGCTTGGTGGTTGACTCCAGCAGTACTTCTACTGATGGCTCAATGGTAGCATGTTGGATGTCGTTACTGACTGGCTCTTCTTGGAAACCGGCTGGTAAGAGCTGGCGGACTTGGACGATCTGGCTGATCGTCGACTTATAGTGAGTGTAGATGATCGACACATCATCAACATCACCGGACTCAAAGCGGTCAATAATAGCGGTCAGAATTGGCCGGATATCGTTGGCGCTTGGGTTCTCCGGGAATCCAGTGTATGAGCCAGAGACGGTCATACCTTGGATACGGGCAGCCGCGTTAGCAGCCTGGCGACCGATAGTAATGACTTCGGTTCCAACGCCAGCGGCTCGGTCGGACTTGAGCTCATTAATCATCTGGCGGATGACATTAACATTATATGCACCGGCGAGGGTACGATCACTGGTGATCACCAGCAACATCCGACGTTTGACCGGCCGCTGTTTGAACAACTGGAAGGTCGGCTCACTAGCGGCTAGTTGGCGCAAACTTGTCAGCATCTCACGGGCAACCCGTGAATACTCCTGTGGGCCAACTGCCGCCACCTGGGCTTTGCGCAACTTACTGGCAGCCACCAATTGCATAGCCTTAGTAATCTGCTTGGTGCTTTTGACCGAGGTTATGCGGCGCTTGATTTGTTGTCGTGAAGCCATTAGTTTCGCTCCTCGTCTGCCTTAATCGCAGTTAATAGCTGCCCTATGCGTATCTTAACGGCGTGGCTGATGCTTCGATTACTGCCAACATTTGAGCCATCAATCACCAAACCACGTTCTCTTTCTTGAACCCTGAAATCAATAGGAAGTTCCTGCGGACGTAGACTCGACAGAAAGCGACTATCAGGGATAGGATTTTCCACGACTTCACCTGGGGCAGCCTGAAACGCTATAGCAGCTCTATACGCCACAGAATCAGTCTCAATTATGACTGGTTCAAATTCGGGAAATTGTTCGCGGCTAGCCATGCTTACGCTTCTTTCTTAGCCTCTTTAGCCGCCTTGGGCTTGTAGGAATGGGCGACCTTTTTCGCAACAGTTAAGACGGTTTCGATCATAGCCTCATCAGGCTTGCCACCATCGTTGAGGGCTTTGACAACATCTTTGTGGCCATCTTCTAGGGCAGCGATAACTTCTGCTTGAGCAGCTTTAACCTTGTCGACTGGTAGGCCATCGAAGGCACCCTTGGTAGCAGCCATCAGCGAGATGACTTGGTCAGCAATGCTTAACGGACTGTACTGCTTTTGCTTAAGCATTTCGGTCAATAACTGACCGCGCTCAATCGAGCGCTTAGTTTCGTCGTCAAGGTCAGAGGCAAACTGGGCAAATGATGCCAATTCACGGAACTGGGCCAATTCGAGACGCAGACTACCGGCGACTGACTTAACAGCCTTAGTCTGGGCAGCACCACCAACACGGGAGACTGACAAACCGACTGAGATAGCTGGGCGGACACCCTGGTAGAACAAGTTAGTCTCCAAGAAGATCTGACCATCGGTAATAGAAATCACGTTGGTCGGGATGTAGGCTGAGATATCGCCAGCCTGGGTTTCGATAACTGGCAGAGCAGTCATCGAACCAGCGCCAAGCTCATCGCTCAGCTTAGCAGCCCGCTCCAATAAGCGTGAGTGCAGGTAGAAGACATCACCAGGGAAGGCTTCGCGGCCCGGTGGGCGGCGGAGCAAGAGGGACATTTGGCGGTAGGCGACGGCATGCTTGGTAAGGTCATCATACATGACGAGCGAGTGTTGCTTGTTGTCGCGGAAGTACTCGCCCATGGCGGCACCGGCGTACGGGGCAAGGTAAAGCAGCGCAGCTGGGTCAGCTGGGCTGGTGGCAACAACGATTGTCTGGTCCATCACGCCTTCGCGCTTAAGACGCTCAACCAAGGCTGAGATCTTAGAAAGCTTCTGGCCGACGGCAACGTAGACATTGATAATGCCAGACTTTTGCTTGGCCTGGTTGATCATAGTATCAATCAAGATAGCAGTCTTACCAGTCTGACGGTCGCCAATGATCAACTCACGCTGGCCACGGCCGATTGGTACCATGGCATCAATCGCTAGCAAACCAGTCATCATTGGCTCATGGACACTCTTACGGGCGTTTACACCAGGGGCAGGACGCTCAATGAGGCCTTCTTGCCTAGCGTTGATTGGGCCTTTACCATCAAGTGGACGACCTAGTGGGTCGACAACTCGGCCAACAAGCTCAGGGCCGATTGGCACCTTAAGGACATGGCCGCTAAGGCGGACTTTGGCGCCGGCAACCACTTGGCTGTCTTCGTCCAAAATAACCGCACCGATTTCATCTTCTAGTAGGTTAAGCGCAAAGGCGCGGACAACGCCACCATCTTCGGTGGCAATTTCGACAACTTCGTTATAGCCAGCATCGCGTAGCCCATAAATCCAAGCTACGCCATCACCAACACGGGTAACGACACCAGCTTGTTCGAGTCCGGATTCAGTACGCAAGGAATTAATTGCATCTTGCAGTTCCTTGGACAGTTCGTGGACCGATAGATCAGTACTCATATGTTAATTCTCCTGTTATTCCTGTGCCAAACTTGCTAGTTTGTTGAGTTTGTTGCGTATACTGGCGTCGATTTCGGCATCAGGGGTCTGCGCTACAAAACCGCCGAGCAAGTCTTGGTCGGTAGTTTCGTGCAGCACGACGTTGTCTGCACCGGTCTGACGCTTGAGCATATCTTTGATCGACTGACGCATGTCATCCGACAGCTGGCGGGCGCTAGTAACCTCTGCGGTCAACTGGCCAGCCTGCTTAAATAGTTCGTGGGCGATGTCATTGATAATCAAGTCGACATCGTCGGCCATCTTGTGGATCACCAAAAAGGCTGCTAAGCGCTGCAGCCACTCTGAGCGATGCTCAGGTTCATCAATCAACTTCTGGGTAATCACCCGTACGGTATCGCGACGAGAACTGGCCTTGCTCATGCTTTGTCTCCGGTTTGTTTGTCGATAGCCGACTTAATAAGGCGAGTGTCTTCGCTTGAGTTGAGCCGCTGTTCGACAACTTTCTCGGCAGCCGAAGTCACCAACGAAAGCATATCTTTTTTGAGGGCAGTGCGAGCCTTGAGGACATCAGCGTCAAGTTGGGCGCGGGCATCGGCAACCAAACGGTCAGCACGCTGCTTAGCCTTGGTTTCGGCGTCAGTAATCATAGCCTGGGCTTCGCCATGGCTACGGGCGACAATCTCGTCAGCTTCTTTGCGGGCTTCAACCAAAAGAGCTTCAATCCGCTTTTCGGCGTCTTGGTTAGCTTCTTGGGTCTTCTTAGCTTCTTCGAGACTGGCTTCGATGGTTTCGCGGCGACTGTCTATAGCCTTGATGAGGCTAGGGAATACAAAGCGGCTCAAGATAGCAACCAGAATCAAGAACGCAACAGTGTTGATGATCAGCTGCTTGAGATCCAAGCCCAAAGACTCAAATAGCCCAGCCTTCTCAGCTTCAACAGAAACTGTCTCGACATGCCCCTCGGCAGAAGCGATTAGATTTATAAAGTTCATACGCTAGGTGATTCCTTGCTTATAAGAACTTGATAATTAAAGCAACGACTAGACCAATGATAGCCAAGGCGTCAACGAAGGCCATGGCCAAGATCATGAGAGTACGTAGCTGACCGATTGCTTCCGGGTTACGTCCAGCGGCCTGCATAGCACCAAAGCCAACAAGGCCAAGGCCAATACCACAAAGACCAGCACCGATAGCGTAGGTCAGACCAAATGCTAAGTTTTCCATTAATTTTCTCCTTTAATTTACTTAATTATTAACCATCGTCCATCTAATGAGATGGCTTGGCACCCGGAGATGCAGCTTCGGGCGCATGCCCGTGCTCGTCGTCTCCCGGCAACCCTAATGAAATGAACGCAATGGTTAACATGAAAAATACATATGCCTGAACGGCACCAACAAAAAGCTCGAGGATGTAGAAGACCGGTAGCGCAACTGCCGCTGCATAAGAGGTCAGGAAGGCGATAACAATCAGCAGGACTTCACCGCCAAAAACATTACCGAACATACGCAGGGCTAGGGCCGCAGTACGGCTAAACTCGGCGATAAATTCGAGAATACCGATAAAGAAGTGCAACGGGTCTTTGAACGGGTTGCCTGTATAGCGTGCAGCGTTACCAAAGAAACCGCGCCTTTTGATCGCCCAAGCTTGGGCTGTAATGATTGAAACAATCGCCAAGCCAAGCGTTGTATTGAGGTCGGCGCCAGCACCCCGGAACAATGGGTCACCATTCCAGGTAAGCGGGCCGACGAATGGCAGCAAGCCCAGCCAGTTGTTGATCAAGAAGAATAAGAAAAGTGTAACCGCCAATGGCAGGACTTTTTTAACAATCTTCTTATCACCGATCACTTCTACGGCAGTGTCGTAAAGGTTCTCGAAGAGCCATAGTACAGCATAGACCATACGGCCACGCTTACCTTTGCGCAAGGCGGCGACCGTACTAAACATCAGCCATAGCAAAAGCCCGATACCAATGACACCCAATATTTGGGAGTTAGTGATCGGAATTGGACCAACGTGGAAGAGAGTCTCAGGTGCGATGCTGATGTGCGGGCCATCAGCAGTCTCGGCGGCAAAATGGAATAATCCTAGCCCCATCTATGCTCAATTCTTAAGTTTTTGATATTAGTCACTGTAATAATCCTTGTTTTCACTGTCGCCAGGTTTACGGTTACGTTCGTAAGACCCGGGCTTGACTGGCATATCTGGCCAGCGTTGAAGTTGCTTCTTAATAAGGTAGGCGGCTACAAAAAAACCGACAGCCATGCCAAGCAATGTCATCCACGGTCTACTTCCTGTAGTCCGATCAATAACAATACCCAGACCTGCAAATAATACTACAGGAACGGTAATTCTCCAAGTGGTATCGGCCAGCTCAGCGCCAATTCGTAGCTGTTGCAGCCCGGCGGGCGGGGCAGTATCCGGCCGCGAAGGCGATTTTGCCGTTGGTTTAGCCATACGTTATAGATTATCAGCAAAGGCAGCCAGCCGTCTATCTATAAACCTACGGACTGGCTACCTCTGGGTAATAACGACGTATAATTCGGCGTATACCGGCAAGCGTGATGCGGCGGGTTTGTGTATCTTCTTTATGATCCTAATCTTGCCAGTCTTCGTATTGCTGGTGTTTTCGATGCTCTGCACTATACGTCGAGAAGTTTACTTGAGCTGACATACCGAGCTGTTCAGTAGTAGTGATTGTTATAATTTTGCCAGCCAGCTCGTGCAGTTCGTCGATATACTGGTCCGGGTACAGCCGCTTTAGCTCTGAGCTATATGCCCATGCATCGTCGCTTATTACTCCCGCAAATTCCATTTGAGGATTGCTTTGCATAAGGCCTGCGATGGCTATATACGATTTGGCGTAGACATCCGGTCGTAACTGCTCGCCATCAACCATATTGTCGCTAATGATATGTGCCAGGCCCAAAATATCCCTGTCCATGGCATGGGCCCCTAAGTACCAGTCGTCTAACCCGACGCCATATGCTTGATCAGGATCGTTAGGCGGATGCCAGAGGCGAGCGTCTACCGTTGCGCGGTGGGCAGGAATATGCGCCCGGACTACGCCCTGCGTCGCCTCTACTATTAGGTTGCCTACTGGTAGCCATGCGGCGGCGGCCAGTTTGGATGACTCGTAAAACTTTGGTCAATATCACCCTCGGCAATACGCTTGAATATCCACTGGTTCCATTGCACCGACCGTTCTGCTATTCCTGGAGGCAATGTCAGGCGCTGGAACATCATGCCGTACGCGTAGTCGATAGCCGGGTAGCTAGGATCGTGCAAGGATGGGATCGAAGCCTCAATCGGCACTGCAGATTCTTCGTTCAACATATTGCCAATCCAACGATAATAGTCGGCGATATACGCTTGCAGGTGCATAGCGCCATTGGCATAGCGCGTTGCAAGCTGCCGTGCCTGTTGGTAGCGATGGCTGGCCGCCGTCGGCAAGTCTAATACATAGGGGTGGGTACGCATGACATAACGCCCCAGGGCGTGCATAGCCTCCACCGTACCGCCCGCATTATATAGCTCTTGCTCTGTTTGTCGGGCGGTTGCAATACCCCATCCACCTTGGTCAAAAAACGGCTCTATCATCTCATCGTATATTTCAGCCATAAGTATATTTCTATAGTAAAAGACAGGGGAGTCAAGCATAATGTCAATTATCGACTTTACTATACTTTGTATACCATGTTATACTTTAGACACTATGACAGATACACCAAACAATAAGTCAGTTACCATCTATAGCGCCGATTGGTGCGCATTTTGCCACGCCGCAAAAGATTACCTTACCAGTAAGGGCATTGAGTACACCGAAAAGAATGTCGAAGAAAACCAAGCATTCGCTAAAGAATCGGTCGAAAAATCAGGTCAGATGGGCATCCCGGTCCTGGACATCGATGGTGAAATCATCGTCGGCTTTGACCGGCCTAAGATCAACCTCGCACTCGGTCTCTAGCCGGCCCTTTGGCGTTTCTAGTGGCGTTTGAACGTAATATAGTACACTGGGGTAGATATGGCATTTGAGGATTACAAGACAAAAGAGTCAGTAGTTATCGTCTACACTGGCGACAGCAAAGGCAAGACTAGTGCCGGACTAGGTTTAATGGCCCGTGGGCTCGGCAACCGCTGGAATGTGGCTTTTATCCAATTTATTAAATATTGGGGGGTTAGCGAGCATGTCTTTATCCGTGACATCCAGGGCGTATTTAAGAACAAACTGTTCTTTTACAAAGGCGGTAAAGGCTTTTATAACGCTGGCGAAATGAGCCCGATTGAGATCAGCGACCAGCAGCACCGCGATGCAGCCCAAGAAACATACGACGAAGCCATGACCGCTGCAACCAGTGGCAAATTCCAATTGGTTATTTGTGATGAGATCAACAATGCCGTCCATGATGGGTTATTAACTGTCGACCAAATGCGCCAGCTGATCGAAACCCGGGCACCTGGCACCAACCTCTGTTTTACCGGACGAAATTTCCCAACCGAGTTACTCGACCACGCTGACATTGCTACCGAAATGCATAAGATCAAGCATCACTTTGATAATAAATTCTTAGCCAACAAGGGTATCGACTTCTAAGCTACTTGTTTAGTGGCTTTTTGCCAAACAGCTGGGCACCATATTCTAGGAAGAACAATAGTGGCTGCATAATATACCATAGGAACCAGTTTCCTATGGTCGCCAACCACCAATAATAGTACCCGTGCACCCGCAATGTCTGCGGCCAACGTTTCATGTGCATGTGGACATACTTGCGCTCGCTGTAGACCCGCTTTAGGCAAACGCCAACCCGCAGACGTCCATGATACGTGATCGCCACTCCTAGATTGTGCAGATGAAAGCTCAAATCTAAATCTTCGTGGATGTCCTGACGTTCGCAGGTGCTATTGCGCACATTGAGCCATAGTTGTCTAGGGAAAGCCATGTTAGATCCCCAAAGCACATAGTGGCCAATAATAAGCCGGTTGAGCCGGTAGGCGAGCTGGCTCTGTATCCACCCGTTGAACCGTGGCCATCGGACATTATAGAAATAACCACCGCCCGTCAAAGCCTTAGTATCATTGTTACCACCATCATAAAATTGGTGGACGCGCGATATCCAATTAGTCGGCATAGTTGTATCAGCGTCAATCCGTGCAATAATGTCAGACTTAGCTGCATCAAAACCTATATTGCGAGCTTCAACGATGCCTTGTTTTGGCGCATTCACAAGTGTCACAAACGGAAAAGACTGGGCAATGGCCACAGAGTCGTCCGTCGAGTTATTATCAACTACCAAGACTTCATCTGGCTTAATTGTCTGGTCCGCGATCGCCTGTAAACAAGCCGGCAGATACTTTGCCTCATTGTAAACCGGAATTATTATACTTATGCTTTTTTTCATTACCATGTAAACTGTATAGTATTGTATGGTAAAAGCCACGAAAAAGAAGCAGTCAACTCCTATGTCTGCAGTCAGAACTAAGCTACTGGCTCCAATTTGGCGCTGGATTATAGCGTATTGGCGACACAGCTGGTGGCACAAAGTCCTAGTTGTGTTGTTTATTTTTATCTGTCTTTCGGTCGGGACGATGTACGGCATCGCACGGTGGTATATGTGGTCACAGTCATCCAAGCCAATAGTGCTTGGTGCTTCATTCATCCCCGATTACGCTAAGAGTCTCGGCGTCGACCCCAAAGAAACGCTCGACGCTATGCTGACCGACCTTGACATAAAGCAACTACGCTTGGTCGGCTACTGGGACAAAATTGAATCAAAAGAAGGCACCTATGACTACAGTGAGCTAGACTGGCAGTTCGAGAAAGCTAACGCCGCTGGAGCCAAGGTCAGCCTAACGCTTGGCCTCCGCCAGCCACGCTGGCCAGAGTGCCACATGCCCAACTGGGCCAAAGATGAGCCAATGGACGTATGGTCGGTCCAGCTCAAGGACTTTATGCGCAAAACTATGGAACGCTACAAGGACAACCCAGCTTTGGAAAGCTACCAATTAGAGAATGAGTTCTTCTTGACTGTCTTTGGCATCTGTCCGGACTTTACCCGCGAACGCTTGGTTGATGAGTATAACTTTGCCAAAGAGATTGACCCTAACCATCCAATCATCATCAGCCGCAGCAACAATGCCATGGGCATACCGATTGGCCAACCTCAACCAGACGCCTTTGGCGTGTCAGTCTACAAGCGCGTTTGGGACATCACCCTTACCAAGCGCTACGTAGAGTACCCATTCCCAGCCTGGTTCTACGGTTTCTTGGGTGGAGCCGGTAAGATATGGACCGACAAAGACCTCTATATCCACGAGCTACAAGCCGAACCATGGCCGCCGAATGGCCAAGAAATCCGCAATACCTCACTCGAGGAGCAGAGCAAATCACTCGACGCCAACCGCCTACATGACCGTTTTGAGTTTGGCAAAGCTACCGGCCTGCGCAAGATCGACCTCTGGGGCGCGGAGTATTGGTACTACCGCAAAGTAGTCCTCAACGACCCAAGTGTCTGGGACGCCGCCAAAGAAGAGTACGCCGAAGCCAAAAAGGATAACTAAACCGTTATTCGAACATGTTCAGGTCAGGGCGACGCCTAGCCCATTGTTCAGGGTCAAACTTCTCAGGCCGTCTTAATGTTCGCGTCCATTGCGATACCTGCCGGCCGTAGTTTATCGGCCCCAGCCCATGGGTGTGGTGGACCGAAAGAGCTGGATCATGGACAATCGTCATACCGGCATCAAGCATCCGCTGCGCTATCAACGTATCTTCACCGCCCCGCTCATACCGCTCATCAAAGTAGCCCAGTTCCTTCCACGCATCTTTCGACACTAGAGCGTTTGTAGCCCCCAAAACTCCAAGGCCAGCTTTCTGGACATTAGTTTTCCGGCTCATCGCCATCGGCGTACCCAAGGCAACCAGGCGTTCAGTCCGTGAGGCATTGAGATGAGGGACTGTCGTACCGAACGCGCCAGCAGCATTAGGATTATCTGGATCATTGAAGATGTTGCTGGCTGCAGCAAGGGTCTGCGTATTAGTGAGGTTGGCGTGTGCAACGGTTAGTAGCACGGTATTATAGGCCGCCGCCCGCATACCAAGGTTTAGAGAGTATGGGTGAGTAAATTTACCACGGGGCAGATTTATAACTTCAGCACCATGCGACTTGGCAACTTCGCTGCTATCATCACTAGACTCATTGTCCACAACAATTATCTGGACCTCGCTTGAGAATATATTTCTCTCGATATCCTTAAGCAGGGAATCTAAGGGGCCGGCTTCGTTAAGGGATCGAATAACGACTGTAACATTCTCTTCGGCAGTCGGCATACTAGCCACTTCGTGGGCCCGCTGGTCGATGATATCGGCAACATCATCGCCGACTACTGGTATAAGGTCAAACAACTCTGGATGCGAGAGATGCTGTGGTGTAAATTCAGGCATATCTTATAATTATATAATAAACATTATATTTTGTCTACAGTTCAATGTGGCGCAGTAGTGGGGCGGAAAAAGCCGCCTTCTAGGGCTAACTTAGCTAATAAAGCGCCGGCAAGAGGGTTTTTGAAATAGGACGGCGAAGATTCAGGGACAGTCAGCGGGATAACCGTGGGGTGGGTTTCAGCCATAGCATCTGCAATAACAGGAGTGATCTGAGAGCTTTGACTCGTGCGGCCAATGATTACCTGGGATTGGTGGCGCATATGGCCTGCGAGACTGCGCATCATAGAGTCAATATCAAAAGTAAACTGGCCTTTGTTGAGGCCCCATAGCAAGGCATCGTTAGCCGACGACTCCAGTGCCGCATTAATGGCATCCATGTCGGACAGCTTGGCTAGCTCGCCTATAAGCCGAGTAGTGCCCAACGGCCGGACATTGGACGGTTCAAACAGCATCGACCCACAGACGCTGAGGCCAGCAGTTGAGGTGGCAGCTTCACGCAGGGTAACAGCGCCTAGCGACGCCGCCTGACCCATCCCAATACAGTGGAAGCGGTTAATACCCAATTCGGCCATTACTTGTATGTGGCGCTCGGCAAGTGGTTTAAAATTACCCTGCAGCGTGTCAAAGCGCTCACTGCTATCCAGGATATACGACACCTCTCGTCTGTCGGCGTCGTTTGGCAGCACTACCATTCGGATAGGCCGATTAAGCATACGCGCCATCGCCTCGGTCGTAACCGCGCTCTGCACACCCCAATCATCCTGCGGCAACAATAACGCTAGGCTTGGATCGCAATCCTCGGGTAATATGTCGACGTAGCCGTGGTAATGCTTCGCGGAATATTGTACCGGATGCCGGCTGACAAGCTCCTGGGCACCATTATCCGACAAATCGCTATACCAAGCGTAGGTATCTAAAAATCGGTCATCCATATGTGGGCGGAAAACGGGTGGAAATTCTCCTTCAGGCAGTTGCATCGCTCTATAGTAATGGGAATTGGCTGCTTGTCAATAAGTTGTCAGGTATAATACCACTATGAACAAGAAAGCCTCCAAGGCTAAAAAGTCCACTCAGACGAAAAAAATCGTCAACCGCCGTGCCAGCTTCGACTACGAACTCGGGGATAGTTTGTCGACGGGCATCGAACTGACCGGGGCCGAAACCAAATCGTTGCGCATGGGGCATGGCCAGCTCCGGGGCGCCTACGTCACCGTCAAAGATAACCAGCTTTGGCTGCTCAATGCCGCCATCAACGGCGCCTCCGGCGTACCGATAGAAGAGACTGCCCAGACGCGCACCCGACGCTTATTAGCTAAGCGCCGCGAGATCAACGCCCTGATAGAAGCCAAGCAACAGGGCAGGACCATCGTGCCTCTCGAGCTAATCACCAGCGGTCGCTATATCAAGCTACGCATCGCTATCGGCAAGGGCAAGCGCCAATACGATAAGCGTCAAGTGCTCAAAAAACGTGACGAATCCCGCGAGATGGATGCCGCCATCAAAAGCCGCCGCTAACCGCATATATAGCAAAAAACCGGTTTACTACGCGTACTTTAACGTAGCCCTGAGACAGTATAAGAAAAGTATATGCGCCGTATATCACTTGACTATGCTTACAAAAAGGGTACAGTCTTAGCGCATAATGGAGAATCAGGCTATGACCTTCGGCGCAGCAACCACAAGCCATAAAGACAATAGGAGCAAAGGCGGTTCTAAACGTATACTTCTCAGTATGCCCGCGGAGTTACTGGCGGCAATTGATCACGAAGCCTCATCCTATTACATGACGCGCAGCGACCTGATGCGCCGAGCACTTATCTGGTACCTACAGCCACAATCACGGCTTGGATCTCTCAACCCGTCCCAAGGCAATGATTCTGACGGCCTCTGTACTAATCCTGAGGAGCTGCTAAAGATCTTGCAGCATCAAAAGCTGCTCAACGGTGTCAAAGCCATACAGTACAACATGAAGAAACAACGAAAGGCTCTTAGGAGTAACAAATAGTTGCCAGTTCATTGTTCATTCGGTATAATCCACTCTGTTACACAGATAGTCCGGCTTAGCTCAGTGGTAGAGCGCCTCGCTGTTAACGAGGATGTCGCTGGTTCGAGCCCAGCAGCCGGAGCCAAGTAAGAATTACAACAAAAAGACCGTGTTCCTATGACCGGTCTTTTTGCGTATTTAACCCCTGTAAATTCGCTCGAAAAGGGCAGTGACCGCAATGCTTTACGACGCCTCAGCGTCATCTTATTTGACCGCGTTCCTAGACCGCACCAAAACGGCTTTATATCTGTTATTTTGGTTCGAGTCTAAGCTCTATGAGGCAGGCTTCTTACCGGCATCAATTACGTCTTGTGAAACCATTTTGTACTTTCCACGTCTTGCTCGCATCTTATGCGTAACGGTTACGAAGTCTACATTCTCCTTACCAGTAGCACCTTCGACTTCTTTGGCGCTCATCATCTCCTTGATCGTAGGATTTGATTCCACGTCTGTTTTTTCTACGCGCTTAGCCACGCCGGGCGGCACTCCCTTAACAGGATCGCGCCAGCTTGGGACGCAAAACTCATCCCAAGATTTCGTGATTGCATTGTCCATATTGTACGGCGGTACACCCACAAAGCTCATCAGGCCGCACTCTTCAATCTCGGCCTGAAACTGAGAATAATACTCATCCATCTCTTTACAAGCATCCTTCAACTCTTTACCTGGCATGAATATCTGTCCCTGCTCGCAAAATAATGGCGCAGTCTTAGCGTGTAGCTTATCGGCAGATGTAAAAACTTGGCAAAATGGCAGATAGTACAAATAGGCTATGTCTAACTTATTACTGGCCCGATCGGACGATATCAAGCCTTTTATCATTGAGACGTAGAAGAACAGATCAACTCGGAGCACATAAGTAGCATACGGAGCCAATTCCGCAATATTTCTTGCGCCACTTTGTCTGTATGCGTCAACGAATGACTGATATCTGTTTGAATTAATTCCAAACAGCTGAAACATCAGGTAAAGTATCTTTTCATCACTACCGGCAACGAACTCGTCGACATACGTTTTCACTAGTTCAAGTGTTGTGAGCCTTCGGCTAGTAGGAATTATGTTCTTAACGATTGCGAATATTGATCCGTAGTCGGTCGTATCTAAATCTTTACGCCACGCAACAGCAAACTCTTTTTCCATTTCCTCGAACTCGCCATTTTGCCACCTTTGGAGCGCCTTTGCTTCAGAGAACTCGCCAAGGTCCATACCAACGCGACCGCTAGCTTCTTGCTTAACGGTCCCGGGTCGGACTATAGGACGTCCATCCATACTCGGGTGGTTGCCGAGCATATCTTGAGCAATTAAGTCTCGGTGATGCATGCAGGGAGCGGCGCCATCAACAGGTGTTTTTACTGCGATTTCGGCGACTAAACGCATTGCGGCGACCGGATTATTGCGATCACTACGACTTTTTGTTAAGTCCGCCAAGGTTTCCGAATATAGGATAGGACATATGTTGGCAAAGAAGAATTCATCCAGCCATACAGATTGGTCGATGCTTAGCATTTCAAGCGCCGATTTATCGATTAGGATTATGGGACCCATACCACCAGTATAGCGCTGTTTTCGCGTGAGAGCTTGCTTTATAGTAGGTAAAGTGTTATTTCATTAGAGATGAACCACAACGACTACATAGTCCTATCCATTAGCATTGCGATAATTACAGCGTCCGTATTGAACCGTGCCCTCGGCGCTACAATAAAATATAAGCGCAGCGACACGTGGAGACGGCACAAGCTCTATGCGAAAATCTTCAGGCTACCAGTGGCCTTACTCACCATCGCTACTGTACTTTGGGCACTCAACCTAGACTTATCATCCTTCAGAACTGAACTTCTCGCCGGCATCTTAGGTGTAGGCATCTCAATCGCATTCGCAGTGAGTGACAAGCGGCTCAGCGAGCATAAGCGTATAAAACGCAACTTTGGTTTTCTAAAATACGTTACAGTTCCATATCTCGATAGCCATGCTGATAGCATACTAGACACATTGAAGAACTACGATGGCGACCTACCACTTCCGCATGCGCTCGTCTTTCTTAATCTAGTAGCAAATCTCGACAGTATCAACGAATCTTTTGATACATCATGGCTACAGCTAGTACACTCGCAGGATTTTATAGACGCATTGGATAACGATGATCAGTTTCAAGGAATTGCTGATATTGAATTTGAAGTCCTGAGCTTTACTAAGTGTTTAGCCACACAGATCGTGAAAGCTAGGTACTGGATATCAGGATTGCCACTACTCAACGACGAGCAACAAGCGGTGGCGGTTAAGGACATCAATGTCATGAGGAATGAGCTGCGAGATAGTGCGGCATCCTTGAAAGAATATGCCAAAAAGCTCGATGATATGATGGGGCAGTTCCTGTTTAGTAACGGCGCCAAACAAGAATCAATACAGCATAACTCCTAAGTAGCTACTACCTCACCATTCCGAAGCGCAAACTTTGTTTGAATGCCCTCAACTAGCCCGGTAATTAACTTTGCGTTGGAAGAGGACAGCACATAATCCGCGTATGACGCCAATGGCTGGATATTTGTCGTCGACACTCCATGCTGAGGCAAATGATACAGCAATACCCTCTGATGATGCGCCATCGCTTTTTGAATCTGATATGAGACTTCGATACCAGAAGCGTGGCTCATGACGTAATCTTTGATCTGCTGCTGCATGTCAGTTTCATTAACGTACTTCTCGGTACAGTTCGGATCTTTGCGCTTAGTACAGTGATAATACACATGCCGGTTGTAGCTACCGTCTTTCAGGAGTTTGTATTTTTCCTCAGCAGTGATCTCGGCACCACAGCTGCCGCAAGTAAGTAGCCCCTTGAAGGCGAACCGCTTCGATCCCCATTTGCCCTTATAGTCCACCCGACCGACATGAATCTGCTCAAACAGCTCTTTACTTATTAGCGGTTCGTGCGCACCTTTAAACCAAGTGCCCGAGCCTTCAGGCCATTCAAATTCTCCATAGTAGAAAGGATTATTCAGGATCAGATAGACCTGCGATAGCGTCACGTTTTTCCCAGAGCGATTCTTGAATTCAACTTCAATGAGCCAGCGCTGGATTTCACGACCGGATACGCCTTGTGCCGTTTTTTCAAAGATTTGCTTAATAAATGGCGCTCGCTCTGGATCAACGATAATGTCTTTCACACCATTGTACGCTCGATTCATATAGCCCAGTGGGGCAACGCCCGGTCGCCAGCCCATATTTAGCTTCGTCTTCATGCCGCGCATAACGTTGATGCTCTTGTTATCGTTCTCGAGCTTGGCCTGCGAGCAGAGAATCATTAGCAAGAACTTCTCATTCGGATTATTCGAGAACGTCTGCGAGTAGGTCTTGATATGAAGCAGCTTACCCTGATCCATTAGGTCAACAATAGACCCGAGATCACCGGCATTTCGACTCAATCTATCTGGCGCCCAGGTAAGGACTGCGTTGTACTCGCCGTCGGCAATCGCCTTAAGCATTTCGGCATATACCGGACGCTTTCCCGAATCTTTTGCCGAATGGCTTTCTTGAAGTTCACAGACGACTTTCAAGCCCTCTCGATCCGCAAGCTCGCGCATTTCATCAAGCTGCGATCCAATGCTCATTGCTTGCTTTTCGTCTGACTCGGAAGATTTGCGAGCATAGAGACAGTACTTTAGCTGCATATTGCTTTCCATCAACAACAAGATACCGCAAAGCAATATAAAGTCCAGCCCAATAGCGTACTATGTAGATATGAAAAAGTTACCCGTGAATGAAGATGGTATAAAAGTCTTTTCAGAACTGATAGAGTCGCTCTACAAAGCCATGGGCGAACCGCTACCGCATGGCGAAGCTATGCGCGGAGGAGTAGACAATTATACCAATGCAGAAGGCGTAACCGATTTTTCAAAAATGATGAGAAATTCAGTCGCTAGCCAACGACTATTTTCTCTTAAGGACAAGATTGCTGACCTAATTTTCACCCATCAGTGTATAAGTGGTGACATAAAATTTGGCACTGAAAATATCGGTAAGCCCTTTATCGACGAGTACATGTCTCGCAATCTTACATTTTTAACAATGCAGGCCGTAGGTGCTGTATGCAACTACACGGCATATTATTTCGATCTTGACACTAAAGATGCGAGCCTTGAGTTCATGGCGCTTAGGAATTTTTTGTTTATACATGACCCCGAAGTTTGCCTGAGCATTGAGAGCTACTTGTTGAAGGCCGACTCAGTACAGACAATTGAGTCGCTCTTTGCAGCAACAAAGAATGACTATTTGGGGCTCTCAACAACAACCTATAGTCCGGAAAAAAATATGACAACGACAGCGATTACAGGCTATCCGGTTGAAGAGATTATTGAAAATAGCAAAGATATATTAAATAGGATTTACAATTATCTAATTTTCTTCGAAGCTCACATAAAAGACAAGTACAAGAACCTGGGGTTCGATTCACCCAACGACTTTGCCGTCAGCGTCAATCCAGAAGGCGGATTCTATCAACGAGCCGAGCAGGCTGGTATAGACGCTGCAAAAAGAAAGATACCCGTCAAAATCTTTAACCTTACGACAGATACGCCGACTCATATAAGTACCGATAGTTTCGATTTATATAAGACCCGCACATTCGACGACCTAAAGGATTTATTCTATAGGTCGGGGACTCGGACTCATACGACTTTCAAATTTGGGAAGGAAGGAACATCCGAAGTTAAGCGCACCTCGTTGCCACCTCAAGAAGGTGCGCTATATTGGACTCATACATATATACCCAAAAATGATGCCAAGCAAGAGTCTCGTTTTCTTTTCGATGCGGAATACATAGAGGATGTCTGCCTACTATTAACTTGGCTAGGGGGACGGGGTGTATACACTCAGCAAAGCTCCTTACGCTACAGCCACAAGGCTAAGTCCTCGGTTCAAGTTCATAGCATAGAAATGGCTTCAGCGCTAAACCAGGCGCTCTCCTCATACTCAGAGCTAGGTGACGATAAGGTTGTCGGCATAGGCTTGGCGCTGACGAAATATCGTGAGTCATTACAACCAATGTCTGCTAACATCGAGCTGGTCAGGCAGTGGGAAATAATTGACATGTTGGCCGATCTCTTCTGTGAAAACCCAATGAAGAATATTCCTAAGGAATATAAAGACAGGCGTGACGATCTACTAAACGATGTCATTGAACGATTAAAAATTGCCGAAGAAGGAACGCCTTTCGATTTTACCGGCGACGAGAAACTTACGCCTGTCATGCTAGATAAAAGCATTGGGCAGAAACTAAATGAGCTGATAGAAAAGCTTGGGATTGCCGCTTACTTAGAAGTTGACCCACAGAAGCTTAATTCACGTATAAAACAATCTTATTCATTTCGAAGTAAATTCACCCACTCATCAAAGGCTATTTCAGGAAATAAAAAGAAAGATCTAGAGTTCATAGGCTATTACTTCTTCTCTGCACAATTACTTTTTGTGATATTACTTAAAATATTTTCGGTGAACGCGCCCGAGACCATACTAGGCTTTAAAAGAGATTTTGCCGGATTTTTAGAGAATAAGAACTATTTTGATGAAAAGAGTAGGGCAATCAGTGCCAAGACCGAGAAAATGGAAGAGGCGCTAAAATACTCTACTGGAGAAAAAGAGATTCCGGATGGAAAAGAAATAAAGATTACAATCTAGAACGAGTCGTGCTGCAGGCTGAATGTTCATACTCCAGCCTGCAACACATATGTTATCTATTGTAAGTTGACTTCAACGCCACCACTGTATGCCGAATCGTGCAGCTCTGCGGTCGTAGGCGTCACATCCTTCGGCACGTCGAAGACTATCTTTCCTTCGACGCTGTTGCCAGGATTGATATCGCTATACCAACTACTGCCACTAGGCGCAGCATATATCGTAGCCGTGTCGTCGGCAGAGTATTCCGTACCGCCATTCAGCAGTTTCTGATTACTAGAGAACAAGCTCTGCTTCTCATTTCCAATATTTTTGACGCTAATGCTCAGCAGACAGAATTGGCCTTGTGGAGTTTTGGTTAGATATTGATTGCTTCCGACCGACATGACGCCACATTCTAAGCTTTTTGCGATAAATTCAAACTTACCATCACGGGCGGCCTCGCCTATTTTTATAGCTTGGGCTTTAGTATCCGCCTTACTATTAGCCGCGCTACCATTCGAACTTGGCGTTCCTGACTTATCACCACCGCTTGCAGCACTGCCGATAATCGCGATGACGATAAACCCTAGCACTACTGTTAATATTTTATGGCGCCCGAACCAGTTACCGCTTTTATCTTTACTCATTTTGACAGCCCCTCCTGAAGGCCTCATTAGTTATCGGAGGCTGTCATATATAAAAAAGGACAGCCACGCTAGGACTGTCTAGATCACAGGTAAGCTGTTAAGCCTACTTTTCGCGTAGCTGCCCATTTTCATGGCTTAACTACGCGAATTGCTTCGCGAACCTGTAATCTAGACGTTGTCAATTATACCGCCTACAGAGGTATAAAGCTAGGCCATAAGATAACATGAATGTTTAGGTTTTGGCGCGATCAAGAATCGAAGCGACATACTTCATCGCCAAAACCTTTTGCACCTCCTTGTCCAATCTGTGGTCTATTCTGTCGGAGCTATTAGGATCAAAGTTCTCCAGATCAAATAGCTCAATAAGCTTTTCGGAGGGCAGTGATTCCAGGAGTATCCGCGGGATGAGATCGAGAGCCTCAAAATCACTCCGGTTCTTATGCTCCAGTATGTCCTTGAACTCCTGTAGCTCACGCCCATACATGCTACGATACCGGGTATCATTGTGCTTTAAATAGAACTCAACAGCTCGCTGCGAGCCTTCGTTAACGTTCTGCACTAACTTCGATTCGGCAAAGTCTATCATATTGGCACGACCAGCTTCGATCGCCATATCCGCAGCCATGCGAAATTCGATGTCGTCGTTGTACCAGCGGTAGTAGGTGCTTCGCGCAATACCCAGCTTACTACATGCATTGGAGGCTATGCCGGTCTTCTCGAGTTCGGCGAGCAGTGTTTTAACTGTGCGCTTATTTTTCCTCATCTCGCGTTACCTTTGATATGAGTTTGCGCTTGAGACCGGTCTCTTTTTCCCAGCGCTTCAGGGCCACCTCGGCGTATACCGGCGACTTCTCCATGATGTAGCAACGTCGCTTCAACCGAGACGATGCGATCAGAGTCGATCCTGACCCACAAAACGGCTCTACGACAAGATCGCCGCGCTTCGTCAGCACCTTTATGTAGGGGATTAGGATGGGAAGGGGTTTAGTGCCGAAGATAATCCCTTGGCCAGAATTCTGCTCATCATCGGCATTGAATTCGATGAAGTCAGTCGGCTGGAACATTTTTTCGCGACCTTTCTCATAGCCCTCCCATTGCGGCTTTCCCGAGATAGCATATAGGGCAGTTTCGAACTGCTCCTGCAATCCATCCAGCTCTTCGTCGTGATTGTATTCTACCGCGCCACCGGCACCAACAAGAGCGATATCATGCTTTGAGAAGAACTTATATTTAGCAGCAAATCCCTGGTGGCGGTTAGGCAAATGCCAGACGATCATATTCTTCACTTTCCAATACTTATCCATTTCGTCCCAGATAGTACGGATATTTTTCCAGTTTTCGTAGCAAATGATGGAGAAGTCAGGCTTGGCATGCTTGGCCACGTTAGCCATCCACAGTTCCGTAAAGTCGTCCGGTATCACCTCGGTCTCCAGATAGCGGCGATTCTTCTTAGCGCCGAATCCCGTGACCGGTTCACCGCCGCGCTTGGCATGGACATAATCGAGAATATACGGCGGATCGGTCATGCACATGTCTGCATGCTGGCCGTTCATAAGCTGATCGAAATCAGCCTCAACCGTCGAGTCACCACACATGAGGCGTGATTCGCCGAGCTGGAAAATATCACCCTTGTTAACAGTGATGCCTTTGATGTCTAGCTTCTCAAGCTCTTTCTTCAAGTCAAAGCTATCCTCCTTGACTATGTCTTCCGTAAAGATACCGTCGAGCTCCATGCTATCGAAACCAATGTCGGCAAGGAGGTTCTGGTCAAACTCTTTGAGCAGGTCAAAGTCCCAGTCGCCCAAGTTTTTATTTAGCCTAAGGTTAAGCTCTTTCTCTTTAGCTTCGTCTGGGATGTCGATATACACGACGGGCACTTCCGTATAACCAAGATCTTCGGCAATCTTAAGGCGAAAGTGGCCACCAATAACGATGTTCTTACGCCCCTTAGCACCGTTTACAAGAATCGGGTCGACGAGCCCAAATTGCTGGATACTCTCGGTTAGTTGCCGAATTTTGTTTTCGCTCCACTTGCGCGGGTTATATGTTGCTGGCTTTAGGTCAGAGATGCTGACCTGTACGATGCGAAGTTCTTCGCTCATGACGTTCCTCCTTGCGGCTTACGCCGCTTTTATTTTGGAACCCATGCTCGTTTCTCTAGATATAAAAAGAGAGCGTGCATGAGTAATGTTATTTACTCGATGCACCGCTCTCATCGATTGACTTGCCATGTCTGACAGATCATATTACGCGGCCTACTAATCGTAATCTCACCGATCAGCCCATGCTAGTATTTTACGACTAGTCAGGAATTGCATAATAGCATGGCGCTTGTATTCATGACAATAAAGTTTCGTAAAAATACTCGGAACACTATATGTAAGCATTAGCGTAATAAGAATACGCTATATATGTGATTGTTTGCGCTTGTGCATGGTATACTAGATTAAACGCTAGCAAAACTAACATGCGACCTAAAGAGGGAAGAACCTGTGTACGAAGTCGAATTCTTATCATCCACATCGGACACCCAGAGCGAAACACGGAAATATGACGCGATAGTGATTCGATTTCAGGAAGAGGGAGACCCGCGACCCTACATAGTTGTGATTGACGCGGGGTATAGCGACATAGGACAAGTTGTAGTTGACCATATTAATCAGCACTACGGTACAAACCGAGTAGACTTACTCATTTCTACCCACGCAGACCAAGATCATATCAACGGCATTCCGACCATACTGGAACGAATGGAAGTAGGAGAAGTACTTATCCATCAGCCTCGACTCCATACCGATAATGCAGCCGATTTTTCTAACATCGAGGCAGTGGATACAATTTTAAATCTTTGCCAGCAGAACAGCATTAAGTGCGATGAGGAGCCTTTTGCCGGCGTGGAGCGTTTTGATGGACGTATAGTCGTGCTCGGTCCAAACATTGCTTTATACGAAGACATGCTCCAAACTCATTTAGATGAAGTCCGTACAAACGCATTTCCGGCATCCGCAAACTCATCTCGTCCTACGCTAGAATCCGTACTTGCTGCACTATCCGGGCTCCAGAATCGCGTATTAGATTTACTGCCGATTGAGATCCTTGGCAATAGCGGCAAAACCGGTCCTCGAAACAATTCGTCCGTTATCACTGCCGTCAATATTGCAGGTCACCGTATGCTGTTTACTGGTGACGCAGGCATTCCCGCCCTGGAAATGGCCGCAGACGAATATGAATATCGCTTCGGTCTTTTTTCCGCCAACCCGCTAGGTTTTTTCCAAGCACCGCACCACGGCAGCAAGCGAAATCTAGGCACCGACATACTAGATCGTATGCTTGGCCCGAAAGGCGCAGGTCACAATGCTAATTTAGTTGTGTTCATCACTACAGCATATAAGTCCACTAAGCACCCATCCGCTAGGGTTACGAATGCTGTCATGCGTCGTGGATGTCAACCCCATAAGCTTGGGGTAACGAAAGCAAGACAAGGCTATATACGCCATCACTATAATGCGCCGACCCGAGCTAACATGGTGCCGTTAACTCCTCATCCGATATTGAGCGAAGATGAGTAGCCTTATTGACCTTGGAGAAAAATTCGACGATTATACACGCGCTGCACGCGTATATCCTGCGCTCATCACAATTTTGCCTATTTTCCTGACCTCTATTTCTATAATCGATGGCATTGTAATAGAAATCTTATGGCCGCTCTTAGCTTCAGTAGGGTTCGTCTACTTGCTTTCGCATATTGCTCGCAGTCTTGGTAAACGACTAGAGCACAAACTAATCCACGATTGGAATGGAATCGCTACCACTCACTTGCTCAGATATGCCGAAACGGACAATAAGCCTTTGCTTAACTTGTATCATACACAGCTAGCTCAATTCGCCCCAGCTATATCGATTCCAACAAGAGCCCAGGAGCTCCGTAGCCCGGATACGGCAGACAAGTCATATATTGCAGCCGTGAAATTGCTAAGCTCATACGTCCGTGAACGCAAAAAAGAATACCCACGAGTTCACGAGGAGGTAATTAGTTATGGTTTCCGCAGAAACTTACTAGGCCTAAAGGCAATCGCGATAAGTGCACTAATCGCTTCAACATTATTACAGCTTAGCGTCTGCTTTATCGACAAATTCAGTGCCCTACGTGTTTGTTGTACAGTCCTGCAGATTATCATGATCGCCTTTTGGATCACTATAGTCAATCCTAGTTGGGTATACCAAGCCGCTGAACTGTATGCAGCAAGACTATTCGACGCCCTAAATGAGATAACGAAAAAAGACGCCGAACAAGAATCTAACCGGCAGTGATCATTATTCGATGACAATAAAGCTGCGTAAGTAGACTTCCAAGTTCTTCATAGCTAAGCTAAAGTAGTCCCACTATGAAGATACAACCATCCAAAGAACGGGCCGAGAGTAGAATAGTTAGCAAGTATCATAAGCTATATAAACCGCTAGTCGAGCTAGTCGACGCCTTGCAGGATCTGGAGCCGGGCGGCACTCTCGTCGACGATGTCAAAATAGGCAAATCAGAGATCGACAAGAAAGTTCGTGTAGAATATACTGCCCGACCAATGACTCTAACGATCAAAGAGGATGATAGAGCATTTGTTTTGCGGATCATCGAAAAGAACAAATAGCTATCGTATTTTACAGATAATCCTTTACGCAGCATAAAGCTGTGGCGCATAACACTTCTTACAACAATTAAGTAGGAGGGGTTATGAACGCAATATTATATATACGAGTTTCAACGGTCGATCAGGCGGTACGAGGCGATCAGCCCGAAGGCTTTTCTATACCGGCACAAAGGGAAGCGTGTAGACGAAAAGCTAAAAGCTTGAAAGCAGTCGTTATAGATGAATATGTCGACCGTGGCGAGTCGGCTCGTTCGGCGGATCGCCCCGAGTTGCAGCGATTACTTACGGACCTGCAAAACCACAAGAAGAAGATTGACTACATAATCGTTCATAAAGTTGATCGGTTAGCGCGCAGTTTGCATGACGACGTCATGATCGGCTTAGCGATCCAGAAGGCTGGGGCTCAGCTAGTGTCGGTTACCGAGAATATCGACGATACACCCTCAGGCCAACTACTACACGGCATCATGGCTACAATTGCGGAATTCTACAGCCGTAATTTGGCAGCGGAGGCGCTGAAGGGTGCGACTCAGAAAGCAAAGCATGGCGGCACGCCGTATCGAGCACCGCTCGGTTACATCAATGTCAGCCGACAAATAAATGAAAGGGAAGCTCGTACGGTCATCGTTGATTCTGAGCGAGCCGAGTTCATTACCTGGGCGTTTAAACGCTACGCAACGGGGGACTACAGTATCAAGATGATTACTGCCGAGCTTTACAAGCGAGGCTTCCGTAATCGCCGGACTGGCACCTCAATGTCCAAGCCTATTAGTAAGGGCGGTATAGCTAAAATGCTACACAATCGCTACTATGCGGGCTACGTCACATACTGCGGGATTGAATATCGTGGCAAGCATAAGCCATTAGTATCGGCGGCGGTCTTTGCGAACGTCCAAGCCATGATTGATGGACGCACCACAGGCAGACACGCACGCAGGCATAATCATTATCTTTTAGGTACAATCTTCTGCGGACAGTGCGGACGAAGGCTATCCTTCACCCCCACAGTTAATCGCTATAAGAAGGTATATCCGTACTTCTATTGTTTGAGCCGACAGCAAGGCCAAGCATGCAAACAATCCTACATACCAGTAGAGCTAGTCGAGCAGGCAATAGCGAAACAATTTCGCACAATAAAGCTCACAGCAGCGGATCGAGTTGCACTACAGAAGGAAGTTAAATCGCAATTGCGTTACGATATCGCCGATGGAAAGATCGAACTCAGCCGCCAAGAAAAGCGCATGACGCGACTACTCATGGAGCGCCAGCGCATACTCCAGGCATTCTACGAGGATGAAGTATCGAGCAGCATGCTTGGCAATGAGCAGAAGCGCATTGATAAAGAGATAGCCGAGCTAAAAGAAATCGTAGACGAAGCAACCAAAGTGCGTAAAGCTGCAAGGAAGAACTACGATGATGCCATTGAACTCGCAACAACGCTTGACCTTGAAGCTGCATATTTGAAAGCACATCCGCTCATGAGACGTCGACTTAACCAGGCCATGTTTTCTAAAATACGCATCGACGATACAAAGACGGTGACATTTGCCGGTAAGTTTGGCCCGCGAAAGGAACACGATGTCCGCGTGTTAGGCGTTGAGAAGCACCTGAAGATTGACCACTCACGGCTCGCGCAAGCAGTGATTGGATTGACGATGAATAAATCTGAGCTAGGATAATCTGCCAAAGAAGTTAAGGTCTTCTTGCCAAGGATAATATCGTGTAGCGCTAATGATTAACGAATGAATAATAAGGTAGTAGACAGTTTATTCTTATCGCTGGATGCGAAAAGGCAGACATGTCCAGGTCTGGGGTGTGGCTCAAAAGCGCCATAGCAGCGACGCTTCGGACTGCGATCAGTCGTGAGCCTTCAGTCCTCCTGGTAGAGCTTGCTGGTTACAGCTCGGAGGCCGTCACCAGTTGTGCGAATTTCGGCAACACATGCATCGACTTGTCGTGGTCTGCCTGGCTGGCTGCCGCACAGGCGTCAGTCACCACCGAGACCTTAAAGTCGTTGTCATGCGCTGAACGGGCGGCCGCTTCGACTGCGAGGTCCGTAGCCACGCCGGCGATGTAGACGTCGGTGACCCCTCGGTTGCGGAGCGTTTCTGCGAGATCAGTACCGTGGAAGGCGCTGACACGCGTCTTTGTCACGACCTCGTCGTCCTTGCGGTAGTCGACCGCATTGTTGATCTCGGTTGACCAGATGCCGTCGGCCAGGATGCCGAAGTTGTGGGCCTGTCCGAAGATCGGCGACTCCTTTGGCTGGTCGGCGTACGACGGATCGAAGGCCAACCGAACGAAGACCACAGAATCCTCGGACCGCCTGAACGCACCGATGGCATCGTTCAGATGCGCGAGGGTTTCATGATCGGCGATGAAGCCGGCATAGCCCTTGGCGGCCAGCTTGCCAGCGGGATCGACGATCTCGTTGATGAAATCGATGACAAGAAGCGTACGCTTCATGGTGTGTACTCCTGTTCCAGTTACTTGCTCGTGGTGATAGGACGGGTCTGGGTCACGATGATCTCGCCATTGGCTACGACGAGTTCAATGTCCTGGGGCGAACCGAAGTGCTCCTCGATGTGCATACCCAGTCGATAGATCTCAGCGATCAGCCCCTCCGAAGCAGCATAGCGCATGCTCAGCTCTTCCGAAAGAGGCTGTTTGATCTTGTTGCCGATCTCAAAGCTAGTCATCGGTTCGTATCCGATTGAAGAAGTCTTGGTTCCGACTTCCGCACTCAGCACCGCTCCAGTCGTCCGGCTGAGCAAGTACAGGTCACCCTGCACCTCGCCGGAAACCAACGACTCGCAGGCACCGTAGGTGACCTCCATGCCGAAGTTGTCGCCACCCTCGACAGGATCACGGGTCATGACTACAGCACTGAGATCGGCCAGACACATCTCCTGCACGAGCACGCTCATGCGACTCCAAAGATAGCGCCCATCCTCCTGCACCTTGAACTGCCTCAGGCAGCGTTCGGCAAAGAGGGATGCGTAGCACCACAGAATAGCCTGCGGCACATTGTACGCCGGAACCAGCAGGAACGATTCGTACTGACCAGCGAGCGAGAGACCAGCCGAGTCCTCGGCAGCCTCACGGCCACTGATGATGGGAGCACCGGAAGATCGCACTGCGAAGTGCGTAGCACCTGGCATGTGAGTTTCCAGCGCCTCAGTCACTGATTCGGCTCCGTCCAACGATGCCGACACCACAATTTCGTGGAGCCGTTTCGCCATGTCGGAGTAATCAGTGGCCTGTTCACGCACCCGTTGCATGGTCGGCAGCAAATCGGCAACGAAGTCCGTGTAGACGCTGTACGGCAATCCGAACCCACGGGGGACTCGCACGCCAGCCCGAGCCAGGATGGCAAGGTTTTTGACCTTGTTGCCCAACTCCGGCGAGGTTGCTGCAAGCTGACCCATTCCTAGGATAGGAATAGTCATCGTCAGATCACACTCCCGGTTCCGGGTCAACATCGACCGTGATCGTCTTGGCGTGCGTGTCGACGGTGATGATGTCGCCGTCGTTCAGCTCTTCCATAATGCCAACCACGCCAATCATGCACGGGATCCCGTTCTCGCGAGAGGACGTCGCAGCATGCGAGTACCGACCACCTTCGACGGTGATAACAGCGCCGGCTTCCAGCATCTGAGGCGTGTAGTTGACATCGGTCTGCTGAGCGACGAGGATGTCGTCCTTAGCCACCCTCTCCAGATCGGCCTGTGATCGCACGATGGCAACACGGCCGGTGACCGGTTCGGTAGCGTGGCAGCCGACGCGCCAGGTCTGTCCTTCGAGAATCTTCATGTCACTCTCCCATTTCGATTAGAGACTTGCGCATGGCGTAGACGTCTTTGCTGATACCCGTAGCATCACTGCAAGCAGTAATTACAGCCACGTACATCAGTCCAGCCCATCCCTTGAAGCTGTACTTCACCTCCAGGTTGAGATTTAGGTAATTGAGCACCCGCACCTCATCCAAGAGCACCTGCACCGTATCGCGCGTGTCCGCCGCCAGTTCAGTGAGGTGCTGTGCGAGTATGGAACGAGCTTCCTCAGCCTGCATACCAGACCGCTGACGTCGCGGTGATCCACTGCACAGAGTGCGGTATTTCACGTTGAAGCCCGCGAGCGAGTAGCGGCAGTAGCCACGAAGCAGCAACAGTGCCGCCTCATTCGGCTCGTCGAGCATGTCAATCGTCAGCTCGCGCCCCACCTCTCGGTGATACGCTTCGAACAGCTCCACGATCTCGTGCTCAGCGGTGATACGAGCGGGATCGCCGATGTAGACACCGCCGTAAGACAGAATGTCATCGACAGCATCTTCACCGAGCGGAGTCAGCAAGTTCTCGAGCTGCGCGACACGAATGTCGAGCAGTGCATCGAGACCAGATGGCGACCGCTTGCCAACCCACCCACGCATGGTCTCCGATTGGATAACCCGCGTAAGCATTGCCGAAGTGGCTAGAGCGTCAAGCGACTCACCCTTCGCCAGCAAAGCAAAGATTTCCTCTGCCAGGCTGAAGTAGGTCGCATGAACTTCACCCCACCGCACGAGAAACGGCTTGACGTCGACGTCGCACAGCGCAGGGAAGTACCACGGATTGCCACGGATCGTGTCCTGATAACGCTTGATAGCGCCATCCACGATCCCAGGTGGGAACGCATCCACCGCAGACACCACGGTAGCGAGTGAGTGGCGTTGCTCGAAAGCAGCCAACCGCTCATCGCCTTGGTTTGCGAGTGTTTGTAGCAGGTGCACTACACCTCCAGGTTGTTAAGCTCCACCTATGTCTGCTATCTGCAGATCGTGGAATATTATATCATCAGTTAATAAAAATAACAACGACATGCTACAGTATTACTATGCAATCTATCCTCTCCTGGGACATATACGAAATAACAACCGAAGAAACACTCATCAATGGCGTGATGCTTCGTGGGCGTTTACGAAAGCTAGGCCTAGAAAATAATCTGAATATTCTGTGCGAAAATGCTTCAGATATCGAGAATTGCGTACGTTTCGCAATATTAACGGATGAAGATCCGAATACGGTTACTGACTACCTAAATTCCATCACTAGCGATGCTCGTGTTAAGCTCGTCATGGCAGCTGTACAGAATCCTGTTCTCTCCAAACTGAAGGTCAATAAGTCGGAACGCTATAGCCTATAGATTCACACACTGCAACAACAACTAAGAGCAGCATCCCAGTGTCTCATTTGTAGCACTTCACTCTGTAAAAGTTCGAGACCGTCATGGGGAGCCAATAAGCTTATGTTTAAAAAGACTTTTAAAAAGTCTTTTTTATTATCTAAAATTAGCAAAGAGACAAGGGTACGCATTACAAAATAGGGCTATTTTTTGTTATAATATAGATATGCAAGATATTGATGAAATAAGCAAGAAACGAGCCAAAGAACTCTTTGGGAGTAGCGATTTATCGTCTTTTGACGTCGGCACGACTAAAGGCTTGCAGCAAATTCATCAGTATCTTTTTGGTGGCCTTTACGACTTTGCCGGGGAGATCCGCAAGTTAAACATCAGTAAAGATGGCTTTCGTTTCGCCAATTCACTATACCTACAAGAAGCCCTGCAGCGCATAGAAGAAATGCCGGAGACTACTTTTGAGGAAATTGTTGAAAAGTATGCAGAGATGAATATTGCACACCCCTTCATGGAAGGGAACGGTCGTAGTGCGCGGATCTGGTTGGATTTAATTCTAAAGAAACGCCTAGGCGCATGTATAGACTGGGCATCTATCAATAAAAATAACTATTTTGAAGCTATGATACGCAGCCATGTTAATAGTATCGAGCTCCGTGAATTGCTCAGGACAGGCTTAACTGACAAAATTGACGACCGAGAAGTATACATGAAAGGCATAGATCAATCCTACTATTATGAAGAACCCGATGATTATAAAGGTTAATCAGGGAGTATGAAGACCCACGTGCTAACACTCGCAAGCGAACCATTTGAGGCTATCAAGAACGGTAATAAGACTATAGAATCTCGACTTTACGATGAAAAACGTAAGCTAGTTGAACTAGGCGATGAAATCGTTTTCATAAACCGTGAAGCACAAGATCAATCTATTAGAGCTGAGGTCGTCGGTCTTCTTCGCTATAGCTCGTTCAAGGAGCTATTCTCGCATAACGAACCTACCAAATTTAATGGTTCGTCGGTAGATTGGCTACTAAATCAAATTCACGAATTCTACTCCGATGAAGATGAGGAGAAGTACAGTGTGGTCGGTATTGAGTTTATTGTCATGCACTAGATAACTGCAAAATCATACTTAATCGCGGTTATAGTGTCCTCTATCGTGGTGAGCCAAGTTTTGATAAATACCACTTTTCGTGGTATTTTTTATTATCATGTCAGGGCATGACTGGCAGCATTACCGGGATGCCGGTGAGTTACCTGTAGCGCGTGAACTAGCCCAAAAACGTGGAATTCCAGAATTTTTAGAAGCCCATGGCTATATGGCTGCAGCCCAGGAACTAGCAGAGACAAACGACCTGCGGGTAGTTGTTCTGGATAGTGAAGTAGCTCTCGTGCTTGATGTGGACTTCGGGGACTAAAACTAGTATTTGGATCATGTTCTGAACACTGTTAAGCTTAGTGTTATACAACTAAGTGGAGGGTACGCCATGCTAGACCGAGTTATCAAAGAAGCAACCGATGCCGTAACTGCAGCTATTGAAGGTACCGGCGACATTGTTGGAGCCGTAACCAACACCGTCAAAGACCAAGTTATCAATGTTATTAGTGGCACCGGTGAAATCGCAACTTCTACCGTTGAAGCGATCGCATCGGTAGCTAGCGGATCAGCTAAGGCCGCTGGGACTGTCGGAAGTTCGGTAACCGAGGCGGCCGCAGCTACAATGAGCGGCGTCGTAAAAGGCGTATCTTCGGTGAGCGGTGATGTTATGGGCGCAGTCTTTGGCGCTGCACAGGGTATCGTTAAGGGTACCGCAGAGACTGGTGGTGATGTTGGTGCAGCAGCCGTATCTGCCGTCGAAGGCGCAATCAAATCAGCCGGTGACATCGGTGCCGACACCGCAGAGGCCGCAAAATCAGCAGTTGGTGGCGCCCTTGATGCCGCAACCGGCGTCGGTGGTGACGCAGCCGGTACCGTACGCAATGCTTTGCTATCTTCGGCAGCTTTGCCCCGCGATGTGATCGAAGCTGCCATCAAAGGCTCCGACGACAAAAAATAGAGTCAGCCGATACATATATACCGTATCGTACAAGGAACGCCTACCTTACCGTGGGCGTTTCTTTTACTTTTTGATATTATGGTTTAATGCAAGAAATAGGCGTCGAAACCACTATATTGGCCCAGATATTATCCGGCGAAAAAACAATTGAAGCCAGGCTCGGTAAACCAAAGTTTCTGAAAATCCGCACCGGCGACATTCTTTCTCTACGCGAAGATGTATGGGAAAACGATAGTATCGTCCGCGAGGTCCATAACCGCGCAAGTATAAAAGTCACCCAGCTACTATATTTTGAAAGTTTTGATGAATTGTTCAGTGCGATTGACTATAAGGCGACCTTACCAACAGCAGAATCAAAAGTAGACGCCCTCAACATATATAGACAGTTTTATTCTCCAGAAGATGAATATGAGTATGGTGTCATCGCCATTACTTTTAAACTCCAGTAAATCATTAGCGGCTATCAAGCACCACTTGCAAAGTCATAATCACAACCTGCTAACTCGCACCTTTTGTTACACTGACGGTATGGGGCTAATCAGCAAAACCTATTATTTTTTTACACCATATACCGATGCACGCGAGCAGGCCGTAGGTCGGTTCTTTAAGAGATTGACGGAGCGCAGCAGACAACCACGTGTTCAGCGCAAGCTCCTCAGGCTCTTGCAGCAAAATGCCGCCGTCATCAACCTTTGGACCGAGCACCGCTACAAAGGCTACAGCTATCTCAACAAAACTGAGCGACAAAAGCTATACTCCAACCTGCAGTTAATCACCGATGATTTTAACCGTTATTACGAGCCGCGCGGATTATCGGACGATGATGAGCGTATGGCCTTACTCAAGACGCTTATGGCCTACTTTTCGCCAAGGCGTGGGTTGTACGCATACCGTGAGTCAAGTTCGTTCGGCCGGTTACTGCGTGATCCGACGCATGAAAAATTAATAGGTGATTGCAACCAAATAGTCACCTTATACATCTATCTGTACTCACAGTATTACGACATACGTGATCTGCAGATCCGCGAACTGCCTGAGCATGTTGCACTACATTACAATGGCACCGATATCGAAACGACTGCCGGCAGGTTTGCCGATTATAGTCGGCGGAAGCATAGCCGGCTATTACCAATACAAGAGATAGTCAGTATTAATCTGCTTGATACAACCGATTCATATCTGTCGAAGCACGAAGTTAGTCCAGAGGATTTTTTGCAAGCCTCACGCCTAGCATTTATCGTGTCAACCAACCGTAGCATCGTCACACGTAACTTGAAGGCCGCTTACGTCCGGTTGATTAATTCGCTTATGAAGCGCAATGATTACAGCCGGGCATTAAAGCTTGCAGCCTATAGCCGCGACAAAACACTATTAGGCATCGTCGGACATAATGGGGCAGCCTACGAAATGGGCCGCAGCAATTACACTGCCGCCCAGCGCTTTGCAAAACATGCACCAAAGCGTGAGCAACTGATACGCCGGTGCTACGAGGGCATGTTCTTTGAAGAACAAAAAAAGCTAGGAACCAACTTAACTACAGATTCTCTCAAAGGCTACGCCAGCACTATCAAACGCATGCGCCACTACGCCAAAAAATCCCATAATAAAAAATTAGTCACTTACGTCAACAGCTTATATAAACTACTGTGAATTATCCTTATTATTTTACAACCGGACACTCCCTATTTGCGCAAGCACTAAAGCTTAATTAAACAAAAAACCATTGTTCGAAATCGAACAGATTAATTCGTGTTTACGCATCGTGTACAGACCAAGCTAGGATAGGGCATCATAAGCTTACCAACCATTAGACGTGTTATTTGAACACCGAAGTACGAAAACTATATTTGGCAATACTACAGGTCGTGCATGCATTTTTGCCGGTCAACGGTTACAATTGTATATAGCAACTATTAAGTACCCTTACAATGTTGAGAAATTAGGAGTAGAACACATGTCTAAAGGCCAAGATGCAAAAAAGAAAAAAATGAAGCCAAAGAAGATCGTTGAGTCTTCTTCGTAGTAGCGAGCTGTGCTATAGTTAAGGCGCTTTGGAGATATCTTAAATATTTCAAGCACCTTGACAGACAGACAAATTGAGCCGGACTATAGTGGTGCAATCCTATTACAGGATTGCACTTTTTTAGTCCTGCTCAACATCTACAAAAGGAGACCGCCGCCGCCCACCGATCAGTTCCATGGCTAGAGTTGTTATGCAACCACCAGAGGAGCAACAGTGATCAAGGCTGAGACCATGCCCAGCACCAATTCGGAACCCGCCGAGAACACCACCCCGTACTTGACGACCGACCTGGCCGAAGCCCGTGCCGACTTACTCAGGTCTACTGACCGGCTCATAGAGCTGTTCAGCTGGATGAAGTGGATTCTGATCTTCATCACCATCTTCAGCCCTATCAGCATCTACATGCTCAACAGCAACGCTCAGGAGACAATCGCCAACGCGTTCTTGTTCAGCAAGCCAGCAGGCCTCGCCGCCAGTGTACTGGTCGCCACCGAGCTGACCGTACGTCACCGTGAGCAGCTGCGTCGGCACGTCATCATCCGGCTCCTGCAGGTAGTGTTCGTGATGTTCGTGGTCTACCTGATCACCATGGCCAGCTAGGCTGTCGGACTCCGCACTGGCGACCGTGACAAGCAGAGAGAGTATCAAAGCTGAGGTCGTCATGGCGTACCCGTGATGTGTTTTCCTTTAGTTTAGGTACTTTGTCTGTTTGTCATGTTCGTCTATGAATAATTACTATTAACACTATTCCTGGACATAACGGACATTATTCATCACTAAACAGCCGAGTTTATCTCATTCCTGACATAAGCACTATTGACTTAGTAGCATAAACGTAGTATAATCGTATGGTTTTGTCGATATTATCGTCAAAGCACTTTGACAAGATAGACACGATAGGCTCGGTTGGGCAGTTGGCGTATTAATACCTACTCTTAGGCCATTATTTATACCCTAGCTGCTCAACTTGAGTTATGAGTTGTAGCGAACGCAACACCCTGATTCTGACCGTCATGCCGTTACCGGTATCCACAGCAGGAGACACTTTCATGTTCGACACCCTGATCGACCCCAACTTCGACTTCGACACCACCCCGGCCCCGGCTCCCCGTAGGAGACTGACCCGTGGTGACGACGAGATCCTTGGCTTCTGGCTCTGGACGGTGTTTGTCGTTGCGTTTGTGGGAGTGGCCCTCTACATTCCTTGGCACATCAGAGAAGACGTTGTCACCCTCACCGGCACCTCGGTGTCGACCGGCTACGGCCAGAAGAACATCGTCCACACCAGCAAAGGCTCCTTCGAATTGTCGTCGGAACGCGTCATCTGGCATGGAGGCAAGACCGAATTGGCGGCTGACTACACGTTCGGCCAGCTCCAAAAGCTTCCCATCAACAGCAAAATCACCGTCAAGTGGTGCGGCATCCGCTTCGGCGACCACATCGTGAGCGTCAGCTCATAACAACCCCACGAACCGACTGATCTAGCATCCAGCAAGACCAGTCTGCAGCAGGCGAAGTGCCAGGACGGTGACATAGGGTTGCTCCATCGCTCCTCATACCCCTATCTTATCTACCTTGCACCTTCGTCTACGAATACAATTGTCGTACCGACGAGCTCAGTCAGAGCGAAACGAAGGTGAAATTATAATCTGAGTAAGTTATTTGGCAGCGCCAATGGCCACCGTAGTGCCACCGAGCTTATCGGCAAAGAAGCTATCATGCGAAATGTAAATAACTGCGCCATGGTAGTCAGTTAAAGCCCGCTCTAATTCCTCGATACTCGGTAGGTCAAGGTGGTTGGTCGGTTCATCGAGTATCAAGAGCAAGGGATTGCTGGCGAGCATGCGGATGAGCTGGAAACGGGCCTTTTGGCCACCACTTAGCTGGGCAACCGGCATAGCTGCATCACCAGGTGTAAAGAGGTAGTCGTTAAGCAAACGTCGGATATGCTGGTCATTGACTGGCAAATCTTTGTCACGCAGGACATTCTCTAAGGCTTCGTACAGGGTAAGTGGCAGGTATTTTTCATCAATTTCTTGCTCGTAGAGGCCCACGGTAATCTCGCGTTCAACGGCGATAGATCCGCCGAATGACTGCGAGGCTGCTGCTGGCGCTTGGTCATCAGTCTTAGCCATAATTGCATCAACCAAAGTTGTCTTGCCGGCGCCGTTACGGCCATGGAGACGGATACGCTCACCTTCGCGCAGCTCAAAGCTGACATCCGAAAAGAGTGGCTTGTCGCCGTAGCCAAGGCTCAACTTACTGACCTGGACTAACAGGCGGGAAGACCGTGGCTTGTCTTGCTTGGCATTAAGCTGAATATTCTGAGCCTTGTACTTTTCGTAGGCATTAGTCATTTTTTGGTTAAGACCTTCGGCTGACTCTTGGTCAATCCAAAACGAGGGCTTTTCGACCTTTTGCAGCTTTTCCAGCTCGTTAGAAGCCTTGTTCTCTTGGGATTTAAAGCGCCTAATAGTACCTGGGTCGCGGGCGCGTTCCTTGAGGCGGCGGAAGCGAACGATATCTTCCTGCAGATTAACGATCCGGCGCTGGGTAAGGTCATATTCATTCACTTCGTTGGTGACGCTATTGGCATTAATTTTGAGGTACTGGTCGTAGTTGCCACGGAAGGTGTAGGCTTGGCCGTTACGGATCTCAACGATGCGGTCAACGCGCCGCAAAACATCGCGGTCGTGGGTAATGACCAATACAGCCTCGGATGCGGCATCGAGCCATTTAATAAAGGCCGCCTTGGCCACATAGTCCATGTGGTTGGTCGGTTCGTCGATCAGCGCTAGGTCACCACGGCTACGCTGGACTTTGATCAGTTCTACCATTCGCTTTTGGCCGCCAGACAAATCGCCCATCATGCCATGGAGTTTAGCCGGATCAATCTGGTAGGCCTCAAACAGTTGGCTGATTTCGTCTTCGATTTGATAATAGCCAAGCTGGCTAAACCGCTCGAGGGCCTCGCTATAGGTTGTAATTTTAGTCAGGTTGTCACCCATATGCGCTGGATAGGTGTCAATAATATGGGCCAATTCTGCAAACTCTGGCAGGTCAGACTGGATATACTCCAGCACCGTTTTACCATCAAGACCGTGGTGCTCTTGGCGGCTTGACACCATAATTACATTACGCTTAGTAGCAATCTCTCCCTGGTAATCGGTATCGGCACCGAGGATCATGCCAAATAAAGTTGATTTACCCGTGCCGTTACGACCGATCAGCCCAACGACTTCGTTAGGCTGCACATCAAAGCGCAAGTCATGGTACAACGACTTGTCGCCAAATGATTTTTCGGATACGTCTACAGATAGGAGCATAGCTTTGTATTATACCAGTACTGAGGTGCTTACGTTTTGTTTTTTGGAGCTATCGGGGAGTGGCGTGGGCCAACGGCAAGTGTGAATAGCGAAGCAAGATAGCCAACACGCTTCTGTTGTCTCGGTAGAGTACCGACTTTTTGTTGCTGCATAGCTACATATTCTGTCAGGCTATGCAATGCGACTTGGTATGCTGAGGTAATAATACCGTGCGGGTCCTCTACTTTGTAGGCCGGGTCATTTACGCCCTCACCACTAAAGTGACGGATAATCATTGGCAGACCGCTGCAAACTATCTGGCCATCCTCAGTAATAGGGAATATATGGTGAGAAGGTTGGTCGACGGCACTTCTTATACCGACCAAGAAGTACTCGAACAGCCTCCAATCATCGTCCGGCTGTACTAATCGTCCGCAGCCATCCTCCGCTTCACAAAAGCGACTTTCGGATGGAATAATAATATCAGGAGAGACGATAACGCACCTAACTTTCTGTTACGAAGTCAATTTATTGCAATAAATATATCATATACGCTATCAATAATGCTATAGCTTAATATTATTTTTGGCCGTGCCATCCAATTATTACTCAGGTGTACGTAAGATTTTTTACTGCAATCATACATCTTAAGCGTTACGCTACATATATACCAACCAATATGGAGGTACTATATGCGCACAATCAACGACACGATTATCAAAGAATTTATAACTGCCGGCACTTCTGAGCCGGCAGTTACCATATATGCACCGATGCACACGACAGCTTCGCCGCAACATGTAAGCCAAAATCAGAGACGGCTCAAAAAACTGATACACGCAGCTAGCGCCAAACTTACTAAGGAATATGGCGCCTCTAATCCGCTTATCGCCGAACTAGCTTCGTGGCACGATCTCCACCAGGATGATATGGACTTCTGGAACAGTCAGACTACTGGCTTTTTGCTCTGCGCCCAGCAGCGCCAGGTGCACTGGTTTAACCTGCCGATAGAAACCGATGAGTATATTGCTGTCGATACCAGCCTCCACTTAGCGCCAGTACTGGCAATGCTTGTCCACGACCAGGAATATTACGTACTTACTGTCGACCAGCACAGCCCTAAATTATTCAAAGGCAACGCCTACGAGTTGCGTATGTCTCCGATAGCCCTGCCAGCCTCACTCGATGCAGCACTCGGTATTGATGAGGTCGGGCAAAAAGGCGAGAGCCAAGGTTCGGCTTCTGGCTCAAGCCTTAATACCGGCTTATTCAATGGCCGGGGCGGCAACCGTGACCCGCACGAAGAAGATCGGCACAAATTCTTCCGTATGATTGACCGTTTGATCTGTGACAAGGATAAAGTACGTTTGCCGCTCATCTTGGCCGGCACTATATCCGAAACCAGCGAGTACCGGGCACTAAGCAAATATCCGCACCTAGCCCACAAAACCATCAATGGCAGCCACAGCGACAACAATATGGAAGCGCTGCACCGCCAGGCGTTAGATATTATTGACCAAGAATTAATCCAGCCCGCCCGCCAAGCTGCCCTCGAGGAGTATCGGCAACTAGAAGGTGTCACGCCGCAAAAGGTTGCCGGTGACGTCGAATCAATTGCTATTGCTACACGCGAGGGCAGGGTTGCTACGCTACTGACGTCAATGAGTAGTGAGACCGCAGACAGTATCCAAGATGGATTACAGCCAGTCCACAAGATCAGTTTGCCGGCTGGCGAAAAGGGCAAGCTACTCAATAACTTAGCACTCAAGGTCTGGCAGATGCGCGGTACGGTCATTAACCTCAGACCACAAGATATGCCTGGTGGAGCCAGTATGGTTGCACAGCTGCGTTACTAGCGCTAATTTGCCCCGCACGCAACCTTTGAGCTGTCAGTTAGATTTGAGCAAATGTCGAGTTTGACATGGTACATTAGGATACATGTACCCGTCCGACCTAGAGCTTTCAATCTTTCACTATTTCAACGACTGGCCGGCCAGTCTACATGCCATCTTTGCAATTATCACTTTGGGAGGTGGTGTATCGACAGCCTTATTGGTATGGGTTGTCGTAGCCTATGGGCTGGCTGGCCGTCGTGCGAGTTTAGCGACAGCGACAGCCGGAATAGTCGCTTGGATACTTGCCCAAGTAGCCAAGATGATGATGGAGCGCCCACGACCACAGGCCATACTCGACAATCTCAATATCTATGGACATCAGTACGACACATGGAGTTTCCCGAGTGGCCATGCTACATTTGTTGCCGCATGCGCCGTCACCGTCGCCCTCTATGCCAAACCTAAGCATTGGCCCTGGCTTGCCTTAGTCATCCTATTAGTAGGCATCAGTCGCGTGTATCTCGGTGCCCACTTCCCGCTGGATGTTATTGCCGGCTGGGCACTGGGCTCAGTTATAGCTGTTATGTTTAAATCCTTATTCGATCGCCATCTCGGAGCTCCCGCTCCAAATAAAGCTAAAAATTAATGGATTTATATCATAGCTGGTAGTGGTATCAATGTCGTTGGGCGTCCTTTCGGTTTTGTATACGTATTTGCTCTGCTTATGCTTAGTTATTGATGACGTGCCGCCTCGAACCGACGACACACTTAAGCCAATGCTGAACCATATACAAGCCGATAATCAGCGGAGGTGAGATCGACTTCATTTTTTGCACGCAAGGTACCTGATTAAAACATAAGCAGAGCAAATACGTATACAGCTAAGCTCCTACGACAGAATGTAGCAGGTCCACAAAAGTCTTATACTATTTAGGATATTAAACCTAGGCCGCTCGGTCATCGTCAACGGGAGCATCGGACCGGTGGCTGAAGCTAAAATGCTCGGTAGCATGGGCCAAGGCCAGCGCTGAGCGGCCAGCCGTCAGATAAAAAAGACCTAGTCGTGAAGCCTGCCGGTCTCGATAAGAATACAATAGTTCCTGAGATTCTGAGTTAAGCAACTTGACCTTTTCGTAATCTCTCCAAGCATTTAGCCTGCCAACATGTATCATCCGGTTCATTATAGGAATCATCATTGATCGTAGGCTATGATGCCCGGGCATAAGCTCTGGCGCAAGCTGTTCAATCGTCTCAGCGATATGCCTGGCAACGACAGTCATATAGTCTTCCTTATAGCCTTCCGGCGGATCTACGAAAACAACCGTCGGTGCAAGGTCGACGATAATATGGCTGCCAATCCCCATAGATGTCTGTATGGCGCCTGGAGCATCTGGATCTAACAATTTTGAATGGAGCATAGATTGTATCCATGACTGCCGCATTGTATAAAGGGCGGCATCTTCACCCTTGAGGAATTTCGTCATACTCAGCAAGGGGGCGGTATACCGCCCTTTAAAGTTAACTACCGCATCGCCTAGCGTGTCCGGCGAGTGATAATCCGAGAAATTTTCAGCAATAGTCTGTGTAAGGCTGCCGTAGGTATGATTAAAGGCACCTGGCAGGCCGGCAAT
>Ga0114940_10000130_pt1 | contig 46679 bp, 39 predicted proteins | sample ColdCreekSource_FD_87195 | JGI IMG/M metagenome (GOLD analysis project Ga0114940, IMG submission 87195) | Groundwater microbial communities from Cold Creek, Nevada to study Microbial Dark Matter (Phase II) - Cold Creek Source | ecosystem: Environmental > Aquatic > Deep subsurface > Groundwater ...
AATTCTCTCAGGGACTTTCTTGAACAACAAGGAATATCTCTTTAAATATTTATTCATTTAATCCCTAGTATTATGACTAACTTACACAACGATCGCCAAAACAATCTCGTCAGTTTTTTGCGACATCACCAACCCCTTCCCCCTGATGCCCCTGTGGATCTCGAACAGCTTTTAATTGATTCTTTGGAACCCCATCCTCGTCAGAAAAAACTTAGGTTGAACTTTAAGACATTTAAGATAGCCTGGAATACTCCCAGGGGGATTACTCTCCGTGTACCAGCAAAACTGATTGCTACAGGATTTCTCTTCACTTCCTTTAGCTTTGGTTTAAAAACCCCACGAATCGCTCTAGAACCGAAAGATTTAGATAATTTTTTGGTCAAAAATTGGCATGATACCCTCGATAGCAACATCTATAGCTATGCAGCAGGGGAAAAACCCGAAGCTTACTGGCTGTTGCCCACTGTCTCTGAACCCCAGCCCGCCTTATCCTTCGCTGCACAGTAGATACTTTTAAGCAATGATTTTTCAACCTCTAGTCCGACGGCAGCGATATTTACTAACCCTAGTGGCGATCGCTCTTTCAATTTTTTACAGCCTACCCGTTTTTTCGGCTGCGTTTTGGTCATTTCTCCCCAGTTACAGCTCTCTTGCTGCTAAGGAAACCGCAACGGAAATGATCTTCGCAGATCGCTCTCTTTCTTCAACGTCACAAGAGGGATTTACGAGCCTGTTTCAGCAACTAAATCTAACTAAAGAACAGGCGGAGCAGATCAAGCAAATTCATCTTCAGTATCAACAACAAATACTCAGTAAAAAGCAAGACATCGTCAGATTGCAGCAGCAGCTATCGGACATGCTCATGGGAACAGAGGCGGTATCCCTACTCAGAGCAAAAAACCAACAGCTGAGTATTTTACGCCAAGAAATGGAATCATTACACTTTGAGAGTATGTTAGCTACGAGAGAAACCCTAACTCCCCAGCAGCGGCTGAAATTTCGAGAATTAGTCCAAAATTCTGTTTCACAATAAACTCAAGTAATTAGCCCAACAATCTAGTTCAATATGTGATAGGTTAGATATTACTAAAATGAGCATCATAGGTGCTAAACGCGAAATTTAGCCTCTAGAACGTTCAATTTGCGGATGTGGTGGAATTGGTAGACACGCACGCTTGAGGGGCGTGTGGCTAACGCCTTGCGAGTTCGAGTCTCGCTATCCGCACTTTAGGCTGCGCTTCAGTATATAGGACTTTTACTCGCAGGATGTAAATTGAGATCAAAGTTAATCTAAGATCATATAGTGGTTCTAATTATTTTCCGTATGTTGGCAGATGATGCGAGAACCGATAGTCCTTGTATTGGGGGCGGTTCGCCCTAAAGGACTAGCTCCGTGCCGCGAATCGCCCCTACAAGATCGTGTGTTTTTTATTTGGAATGACTATAATCTCAACCAGCATACCCTTGATCAGTGATTAAGTTATTACCGTGGGCTGCGGCAACCGCTAGTCGATCGCATCTTTCATTTTCAGGGATACCTGCATGAGCTTTTACCCAGACAAACTCCACATCATGGATCTTGCAGAGATCGAGTAATTCCTGCCACAGATCGGGGTTTTTTGCCATTTCTTTGGCATTCCTACGCCAGCCGTTAGCCTGCCATTTTTTTGCCCAACCTTTGACCACCGCATCGACTATATATTTAGAGTCACTGTGGAGTTTCACTTTAGCATTAGATTTAAGGGATTCTAAAGCAGCGATCGCTCCCATCATTTCCATACGATTGTTGGTAGTCAGTTTATACCCCGCCGAAAGTTCGACCCGGCGATCGCCATCAATAATTACCGCACCATATCCTCCCTTGCCAGGATTCCCCGTACAAGCACCATCGGTATAAATGATAATGGTGTCTGTAGAAGCTGAAGATGCAGCTTGAGATTTTGGTTTAAGTGTTAGCTTTGATTTAGTAACTGTCACTTTGGGTTGAAGAGTTTTAACGTAGCTAAGTAGTTCAGGCAACAATGATTCAGGTATTGCCTCGACTTGCGTCATAATCTCACTTTTATAATCCATTGCCAAAGCTCAACCATTAATTTACGTTTTTTATGATAGTTCATCTGAACTTGGCTTTTGTGTTCTAAATTTAAGATCCTAAAATAATTGAAACAACTCAAGAGCTAGATTACTCAAAAGCATAGACTTAACAATAAGAATTAAATTTAGCTGCAATCAATATGCCTACAGTTGATGTTCGTGGGATAGCTCACTATTACGAGTGGATTCGTTCTTCAGAAAATTCCTCTAAACCAGTGATGGTATTTGTTCATGGTTGGGGAGGCTCGGGAAAATATTGGCGCAGCACCGCTGAGGCGATCGCTGCTGACTTTGATTGTCTACTCTATGATCTACGGGGTTTTGGTCGTTCTATTTTGCCTCAAAATCCCCCAGTTTTGGGCTATAGGATGGAAGATTATGCTGATGATTTGGCTCTGTTGTTAAATGCCTTAAACCTTCATCGAGTCTATCTTAATGCCCATTCTATGGGAGCCTCCATCGCCACCTTTTTTCTCAACCGTTACCCTGAAAGAGTACATCAGGCAATTCTCACCTGTAACGGTATTTTTGAGTATGATGCTTTAGCTTTTGCTGCTTTTCATAAATTTGGAGGCTATGTAGTCAAGTTTCGCTACAATTGGTTCTTGAAGTTTCCTTTTGCCGATAAGATGTTTATGGCGCGGTTTCTGCATCGCCCCATTGCTCAAAGCGATCGCCGAGAATTTTTACAAGATTTCCTCCTGGCGGATTACGCTGCCGCGGTAGGCACGATCTATACTTCCGTTAGCAAAGAAGCAGTGGAAACGATGCCTCAAGAGTTTGCCCAACTAACTGTGCCTACCCTAATGGTGTCGGGAGCAAAAGATATTATCATCCCCGCCAGTATGGGTAGACAAGCAGCAGCTTTAAACGACAAGATTCAATATGTAGAGCTACCTAAAACCGCTCATTTTCCGATGCTGGAAGATCAGCCAGCTTATCTCAATACAGTCAGAGAATTTTTGCAGGTTAGTAGTGCAGTAGCATAAGCACAAATTCACTGATGATCTTGTAGATAGTTATTTCCCATAGTTTTCAAGCGATCGCCTTCAAAGATATAATTATCGATCAATTCCTTCATCTTAATCTGAGGCTGCTGGGCTTTTTGATGTTGTTGCTGCTCGCGATGTTCGGCTCTATTTCCTTTTCTGGTAACGTGGTTAGCCAAATGATGCTCGCCAAAAATATGTAGTCCAATAGCAGCTACTTCATCTAACCCAAAAGTAGTTTCTGGTTGCTTCATCTCTTTCAGTTTGGTATTTACTTCTTGTTTAAACTGATTAAGCTTGATTTGGGCTTGATTAATGCGCTTAAGTTGCTGGCGTACAGATTGAGGATTATCTAGATTCAGGTAGAGTTCGGCTGATACTTGTTTAATTTGTTGCAGATTAGTCATAACACCAAGATAAAAAATTGCCTTCATTCTATTCTAGATAAAGACTAATAACTAAGAACTAATGACTCCTAATTCCGTCGATTTACCTAACGCAGTTCCCGATCAAGAACTAATTGAACAATTGGAACTAGCAACCAAAGATCTACTGTGGTTTAGTGAGACGGAATCGCCGATTCACGTTGTCTATTGGCGTGATGCAGATAATTTTAATCAAGATACTCTATTACAGCAGGATCATGATCCTGCTGAGACAAAAATAGCGATTCAAGATTTTTCTGCTTTCTTTGCTACGGCTACTAAGCAAGAACCTTGGCATAATGAGGCGGAACAAGCTGAGGTGGCGAAATATCAAAATTTAGTCAATTTGCTGACCAAAAACCTCATGGATCTCAAAGTATATTTAATAGGAGAAGTAGAAATCGCTGTCTATATTTTAGGTCAAACCCAGCAATTAGCGATCGCTGGTTTGACTACTTCCATTGTTGCCACTTAAAAAGGGATCTAACATCAAATGCTGATCCCTTTTTAGTTTATTTTCTATCTAAAGGTAGATTATTTTATCTGCTTAACGAATGTATTCTTTTAATATGCTGTTGCGGTTGGGGTGACGCAATTTACGTAAGGCTTTAGCCTCAATTTGACGGATGCGCTCACGGGTAACATTGAAGATCTGACCAATTTCTTCTAGAGTTTTCATGCGACCATCATCTAAACCGTAACGAAGACGCAAAACATCTCGTTCACGGGGGCTAAGGGTATCTAGTACGCTTTCTAGATCTTCTCTTAAAAGGCTCTTGGATACCTGATCTTCGGGAGTCTCACCATCAGCCTCAATGAAATCACCTAAACGGGAGTCTTCTTCCTTCCCAATGGGTGTTTCTAAGGAGATTGGTAATTGAGCCGATTTAGCGATAAATCTGAGCTTCTCAATGGTCATTTCCATGCGAGTCGCAATCTCTTCTTCGGTGGGTTTGCGTCCTCTTTCTTGAGAAAGTAATTTAGTAGTTTTTTTAATGCGAGAAATAGTTTCGTAAAGGTGAACAGGAAGACGAATGGTGCGGGACTGATCGGCGATCGCTCTAGTAATTGCCTGTCTGATCCACCAGGTAGCATAGGTAGAGAATTTATAACCTTTTTCGTGGTCGAACTTTTCAGCGGCTCTAATTAGACCAAGAGAACCTTCTTGAATTAAATCTTGGAACGATAAGCCACGGTTCATGTACTTTTTGGCGATGGATACCACCAAACGGAGGTTTGATTGCACCATCTTGTCTTTAGCTCGACGACCAATAAACAAGCGACGGCGGAATTTACGATATTCCATGTCCACTTCCCTTGCCCACTCTTCATCGGTAGCTTCTCTACCCAAACCGTCTTCTAGACTATCTTTTAGTCTTTCTAGTTCTAACAAGTCGGCAATCTGTCGGGCCAATTCAATTTCTTCTTCTGCTCTGAGGAGTCGGATACGACCAATTTCTTGGAGATAAATACGGATAGAATCTTCAGTGTAGGGCTTTTTTCTACCTCGTTCGGCACGTTTAGCGGTACTAGCTTTTTTCTTTCCTTTGGCTGCTGGCTTCAAATCATCACTCTCTTGATTCTTGCTACTATCTTCTTCGATTAGGCTCTCCCAATCGTTTCCAGGATTGGCGATCGTTGCTAGAACTTGATTAGCTTGGGTCATGCCGTTTTCCTCTTGCTCCTTCAGTGAAAAAATAATAATAATTTTGGTTACGTTTAGTTAAGCTGGGCTTAACTGTGTGTCTAATTACACTGTTACTGGTTTTGAGTTTTCAGGAAGTTTTTTTCTACTCAAACATCTTGAAGATACTCTATTTAGACTCAAATGACACTAAATTGTCGACTGAGTGGTATCAACTAGAAACTTGCAATTGTCTCTCGATTTTAGCCTTGATTGTTGTGACTTTGGTAAAGATTGAACAGAAATTTGAGCATGTTTCCTTAAATTTTATAAAGAGACTACAAAGTTTCCTTTAATCACACTCCACTTGGCATTGTAAGTAATTTAACAAAAAATGACACGGATCAACTTTTGATATTTTTTGGACATCTAAGACATCATAATTATGACATCTAGACATTTGATAGGGTACGTACAATTACTTACGGAATTACCCTAGCTTCTTCAATGTTGATTGGGATGAATGATTTAGAATTAGTTTATGAAGATTAGGGAAAAAAATGTCACAAGATAGTCAAGTGCCGATGACAGAAGCAGAGGCTCAAGAGTTAATGAGATCGCTACTCCACAAAGAAGGCAGTTGGGTCGAATGGGGACAAGGATGCCAGCAATTACAACAAGCTGGATACAGCACTCAAAAGATTTTTGAAGACACGGGGTTTCAAAATAGTCAGCAGAATCTAGTAATTGTTGCTTCTCAGGTATTTGAAAATTTAGTTAAGGCGAGTGTTGCTCCTGAAATTTTGGACTACTTTAAGGGACCTCGTAGTGATGTTCTCTATGAATTTCGAGTACTCAATCAACAAGAGCGGGTAGATGCTAGTTTGCTGGCTTATGACAAGAGGATCGATATTGATGGCGCGGTCTTAATCTCCAGAGCTATCAAGGATGTTTCGCGAATGTCTCAGCTACCAGAAGCTTTTACTAATCATCCTGGAGATTGGGTGGCATACTTGTCTTGGAAACGCGCGAAAAGTCTCAAGGATCTGCAACAGCGATCGCGTTTAATTGCTCAAGGGTTGAAATTTGCTCACTCTGTTACTGCCAGAGAAGCGATCGAAAAGTTATTGAGCGACTTTACTGTCATTAGTACTGTCTCAGAACCTTTATTGCCTTTATATCGCCTAGAGCTAGAGGAAGAATTACCACGGATAGTTCCCCTAGCTGGCGCTTATCCTCTGAATAGTCAAGCAGTAGCGACAGTAGAGCAGGTGGAAATCCAAGGCTCATTTAGTCAAACTAAAGCTAATGCTGGTACTTACGTACCGATTCCTGGATGGCAAGTCGTGCTGAAGGCAAAAGATCCCGTGGGTTACTTATGTCCGAGTAACCTTTTGCCTAAATATCTTGGTGGCAATGTCGAAGAAGTTCTAGTTATTTTGGATCGAGCTAATCGAGTTTGGGATGTTAATAGTTATTTTGTCGTTGAAATAGAGGGAAAATTAGAGCTACGCTGGTCTGAAACTGTTCCCGAAGAGTCAATTGTCGGACAATTAGTTTTAATTCTGCGTCCCAAGAAAATTCTAGACGAGAGTAACATTACTCAGCCTTGGCAAATGGACGACTAATAGAATAGTTCGGAATTCGGAGTTAGGAATTCGCCCTCCGGGTTCGACAGTTTGCTTATCCGAAGGTGTATCCTCCTTCGAGGACGTAGTCCTTTAGGACGCAATTGTCTCAGAGTTTGAACTCTAGTTATGCCGTTCATTAAACTCTAAACAGTTGTTTGTATGAATTCATACTTTCTGAGTTTATGCAAAGTTGGGCAATCTCCCTCATGGTTCGGGATTGCATTTTGCCTTGGGTATTCAGCTTTTGGTATGACTGAAGAACTTTTTCTAAAAAGCTGAGATTTTCGGCCAGATTTACTCCAAAGTTGTGGGGATGCCACCATAGATGATATACCAGCCCACGATTAGCAGCATACTCCAGCCCTGAAGTGATGCGACGTAGGCGTAAACCGTCCAGGAATCTTACCTTGGCTGAATAGGGACGTAGAAAACGGCTAGAAGGGATATTGATCGGATAGCTAGAGCGCAAGTCTGACCAAGAATAGCAATTTTGACCAGTTAAATTAAGATAGGCATCTAACAGACGGAAAATTCGCTTGTCAGCGCGATCGCCATTTCCTTTCTCGTCATTATAAATAAAATTAGTCTCATTCCCTCGATAACAATTGATACCGCAATCAGCTATCTCTCCTAAATAAGCCTGATTATATTGGTTGCGCGGAAATATTATGCTGGTTGTGCTGATATTGGCTTTTTCGGCTATGGCGATCGCTGCTTGAAGATCTGCTTTAAATTGTTCTTGGGTTTGTCCTGTTTCTAAGCAGTAGTAATGAGAAAAGGTATGAGTAGCAATTTCTTGTCCTGAATATTGTTTAATTAGCTCAATTAAATCTGGACAAAAATGCAGTTGTTGATTACTTTTTTTCTCTAAAGTATTGATGTATTGATAAGGATCGAGGTCTGATTTATCGTAGCCAGGTAGTTGCTGAGGAATATCTTTTTGCAATTGTTCGACATCAGCATAATATAGAAAACCAACAGCAGCCCAAGTAGCATGAATTTGATACTTTTTAAATAATTCTAAAATAGCTGGTAAAGCCTGGCGAACTCCTTGTAAATTTTTTTGATAGTTGTCTATAGAAACAACGTCGCGCATACCCCAATAAAGCTCCAGATCAAGAGAAATAGCTAGAGTTCCCTGAGTTGAATTATTCATATTTAATTACTAGTTAAATGATAGATATGTCAATAAAAAAATGATTAACAAAAAGATGCCATTTAATTTGTTTAAACAGCATTAACAGATTGCTTTCGAGGTTATATTCTCAGACAGAATAAATCTTGCACAATGAACTTTTTGCAATCTAAAGCCACATGTATGCAGGCACAAGTAATTTCTAAAAAAAATCCAAGTAAATTCTATTTGCAAGATAGTAACATAATTGAAATAAATATTCTAGAGTTTAAATTGCATGTTAGTTACACATTAGTTACGCAAGGTGTCTTGCTCAACCTTTGTAGTCTCGCAAGAAGGAAAAAGCAGTAACCTAGTAGACGTAGGTGTAAATAAAGTTACCATTCGTAAATTGTCAAAGCCTCACAGTTAAATGCTTCTGACTACATGCGGCTAAAGCCTTTTTGACTGCATGCGGACACACGAATGTCCTTGGCGACTTCTGACTTCCGCGCAGCGGTACTAGTACCCCACCTCCTGGTTCTGAGAATCGCTACATCTTTCTCGCTTAGCACTTATTGAGAATAATTTGCAAGAATTTGTAGAAAATGATAGGTTATTTTTGTTGGTTAAAAACAGAGCAAGCTAATAAGATTGATTTATCAAGCTGATCTTCCTGCTTGTGTAGAACCAACCATAACTGCTCTATGTCTGGTGCGTAGCCTAATTACGCATCAGTTTACCTGGTAGCGATCCTCTGACTTGATAACTAATCTCAAGTGAGAATAACAATAAATACCAAATAGCTAGTGAAAAAAACAATCATGAACACACCTGATAAAAATAATCGAAATAAACTACCTGAATGGCAATCAGAAAAAATGAGAACTCTGATTGAGGAACGTTGGTCAGAAATATGGGAAGCTGTTATGGCCAGAGAACGTTCTACGCAAAATTTACCTCAGCACTCAGGTAGAACGCAATATTAATGGGATGTAGATTGAGGGTCAGTTTTAAGATAGGCTAAAACAAGTGAGTAGGCTAACTTAATTAAACTGAGAGCATGAAAAAACTGCTAACTAAGGTGCAAAAATCTTCGTGGTTGGCAAATAGCTCTCTGGATACTCGCTACGCTTTATTAGAAGCCTGTTTAATCGGTTTGTTTTCGGCTTTAGCTGCGGTATTGCTCAAACAGGGTATCGGTTGGCTAGGAGGCTGGCGAGTAAATACAGCCAATCTGATCGGAGGCAAGGTTGTTTTGCCCTTAATGGGTTTAGCTTTTGGTACTCTGGCAGGGGTAATCATTGAAGCTTTAGCTCCTTCGGCTGCTGGGGGCGGTATTCCTCAAGTAAAGGCAGCTTTAGCTAAATACCCTATAGTCTTAGATTTACGGACTGCCTTAGTTAAAACCCTCGCAACCATCTTAGTTGTAGGGGCAGGGTTTACTGTTGGTCGTCGAGGTCCTACTGTGCATATTGGGGCGGCATTAGGGGCTCAGGTGAGTCGCTGGATTCCCAATTCTCCGACTAATCGTCGTCAGATGATTGCAGCAGGGGCAGCAGCGGGGTTGGCTGCGGGCTTTAATACCCCGATTGCTGGGGTGCTATTTGTCGTGGAAGAGTTGATGCGGGATATTTCTGGTCTGACTTTAGAAACAGCGATCGCCGCTTCTTTTACTGGTGCTGTTGTCTCCCGCATCCTGAATGCAGCGGATTTAAATGTTCCCCTGGCGGTAATTGATTCGGTGCCTCAAGGCAGTTTTGCCATTATCGAAATTCCCTTTTATGTTTTATTGGGGATTTTGGCGGGGATATTGGGGGGAATCTTCAACCGTGGGATTATTCACGGGATCAAGTTTAGTCAAAATTTACCTTTCTCCAGTCCCCTGCGGATTGGCTTGGCTGGGTTAATTTCTGGCATCATAGTTGCTTGGTTGCCTCCCTTTTTTCAAGATAATGCGGGGCTAAAAGAGTTATTAATTGCAGGGCAGTTTGGCTGGCAGACAACAGCGATTGTGTTTGTGGCGCAATTTTGCCTGACTATCCTGGCTTATAGTGCGGGGGCGCCAGGAGGAGTATTTGCCCCTGCTTTGTTATTAGGCTCGGCTTTGGGCTATTTAGTAGGATCGCTGGAGGTGGCTTTGATTAGCTCGGAATCTGCCTATACTTTTTCTCTGGCTGGTATGGGTGCATTTTTTACCTCAGTGGTGAGAGTTCCTGTAACGGCAATTATTATTGTCTTTGAAATGACCGCAGACTTTAATTTGGTACTGCCCCTGATGATTACCTGTGCTGTAGCTTATATTGTCGCAGAGAGTGTTTCTAAGGGTTCTTTATATGAGCATCTATTGGAGATTAGTGGCATTGTCTTAACGGAAGATAATCTCCACCATGATTTTAGGACGGAATTGAAGGCAAATGATGTGATGCAGTCGAAAGTGGAAACTTTGCCTAGTAATCTCTCGTTATCGGACTTAGTTAAAGCAGTATCGCGATCGCATCACCGAGGTTTTCCCGTGGTGGAAGACGGGAAATTGGTGGGAATTATTGCCCAGTCGGATATTCCTGAAGATCTTAACCAGGGAACATCAATGCTGCTCAAGGATATTATGACTCCCCAACCGATCTCTGTCTCCCCTGAAACTTGTTTGGCGGATGTTTTATACCTCCTCAATCGCTATCAACTATCTCGTCTGCCAGTGACGGAAGGTTATAAACTTCTGGGAATTATTACCCGTAGCGACATTATTAAAGCTGAAGCTAAATATCTCAACTTCGATCATCAACCGAAAGCTCGCCTCGAACCTTCTTATGTAGTGTATCAAAGTCGCTCTCCCGCCACGGGGAAAGGACGTATTTTATTGCCCTTGGCAAATCCTGAACATATGGACGGGTTATTAACCATTGCCCAGGCGATCGCTCAAGCTCAACAGTATGAAATTGCTTGTTTGCGAGTTGTCTGTGTACCGAATTATGTTTATCCTGCCCAGGCGCAAGTGGACATCACCGCAGAGCGTCAATTAATGCAACAGCTAGAAGATTGGGGAGAAGCTAAAGGGATTTCCGTTCACGCTCAAATTCGCGTTGCCACAGATATTACCGAAGCTATTTTAGAGACTATTACCAGAGAGCAGATTGACTTGTTGCTCATGGGTTGGAAAGGCAAAAGTTCGGGTATGGAACCAATTTTTGGTAATGTGGTGGACTCTCTCATTCAACAAGCAGCCTGTGATCTACTGCTAATTAAATTGGGTGTCGCTCCCCATACCTTTCCTCAACAACTCGATCAACAGCAGCAATGGCTGATTCCCACTACAGGAGGCGATCGCATTAACAAACTGTTAACTATTCTGCCCGCCTTCGCTAGCTTATATGACATTCCCCCCAGCATCCAGTTATGTCAGGTATCGATGACGGATTTAGAGCAGCACCATACCGTCGATTTTGACCAAGCCGTTGAACTAGTCAGGAATAACCTAGACTGCCCGATCTCTCCTCTGCTAATTCCTGAAAATTCTGTATCTCAAGCCGTTATCAAATTAACTCAACAACAAGAGTACGCCCTAGTCTTACTGGGAGCTAGTAATGAAGGATTGTTACAAAACGTGATTAAAGGCAATATACCCGAAGCGATCGCCCATCATGCCAACAGTACTGTAATTATTTTTCGCAGTTCAGCTAAATAAGTTATCCACAATACAGATCTTTTTAGCTGGCTGGGGCAGCATAATAGCAGTTCGTACAAAAAGCTGAGAATGATTTAGATTTACTTAACATTTATTCTTAGATGATCACAGTGTTCTAGCCCCATCTTTAACATTTCTTGACATAAATGTTGCGTACTTTGACGATTTTCTCACTAATTGAAAATCGTGTCTATATTGGATGTATAGAAAAAAATTAAGTTTTAAATCCCCATTTGTTTAGATAGATTACGGTATAAGATGATGAATGTCAATAGTTCCTGCCCGTGTTGTTCCAGTTCGATGCTGCTACATATCAGTAGCCGCAGGAGTTTCTGGCTTTGCAGCCACTGTCGAGTAGAAATTCCCAACTCTCCTGGCAAAAAAAGCCTTAACAAAAGTACATTGGTTAAGTTTAACTCTTCTGGGTTTAAGGCAGCGATCGCTCCCTTAGAATCAGCACCAACAGTTGCTATGGTTTAGACATTAGACAATTTGAAAGATAGATGATTCAATTATTGTTTAACAATTGTGGTGTTTAGTCAACTAGTATGTGCAGTTTCAAATATCAATCAAGACTATAATCCTCGATTTAGTCTTAAGGATTATGGTCTTTAGACTCCTTCAGCTCTACTCAATTTTTTTCCAAGTTAAATAGCTAAACCCAAACAGACCACTACTGACTCAGGATTGCGGTTAGGGTACTCACAAAATCAGGATAAGAGATCGAAGCCGCTTCTGCTCGATTGATGGTAGTTTGTCCTTGAGCATTTAAAGCAGCGATCGCCAGACTCATGGCAATACGATGGTCAGTGAAGCTATCTACCTCTGCACCCTTTAGGGGGTATCCTCCTGTAATTTCCAAGCCATCTGCTAGCTCAGTAATTCTTGCCCCCATTCTACCTAATTCCGTCGCCATTACTGCCAGGCGATCGCTTTCCTTGACTCTTAATTCCCTAGCATCCTTAATGATGGTTGTGCCTTCGGCAAAAGCAGCCGCCACCGCCAGCACAGGAATTTCATCAATCAGACGGGGAATTAAATCCCCTGCAATTTCACAGGCTTTGAGTTTACTGTGGCGCACCCGCAAATCTGCCACAGGTTCTCCTGCCACAACTCGCTCATTGAGCATCGTAACATCTGCTTCCATCATTTCCAGAGCTTCCAGGACTCCGATGCGAGTGGGATTAACCCCCACATTCTCAATCAGTAAATCTGCATCAGGCACGATTGCCCCCGCCACCAGCCAAAAAGCAGCAGAACTAATATCTCCAGGCACAATTACCTTTTGTCCTCGTAAAATAGGCTTTCCTGTCAGGGTAACGCTGTGGGTATCGTGATCAATTGCTAAATTAGCACCAAAAGCCTGAAACATCCTTTCACTATGGTCACGGGATAAAGCAGGTTCCGTCACGGTGGTTTGACCTTCCACCATCAATCCTGCCAAGAGGACACAAGACTTGACTTGGGCTGAAGCAATGGGGGAATGATAGTGAGTGGGTTGCAACTGTCGTCCCTGCACTGCCAAGGGAGCGAGGGAATTACCCTGACGACCCCAAATACTAGCTCCCATCTGGGTTAGAGGTTTAACCACCCGTGACATGGGACGCGATCGCAAAGAACTATCTCCTGTGATAGTAAATAGGCGATCAGGATGAGAAGCCAATAACCCTAACATCAAGCGCATGGTTGTTCCCGAATTCCCTGCATCCAGAACATCTTGTGGTTCTTGTAAGTTACCTAAGCCAACTCCTGTGACGGTAACCCGTTGAGAATTCAACTCCGAAATCTCTGCTCCCATCGCTCGAAAACAAGCTGCGGTGCTGCGGGGATCTTCTCCTAAGAGCAAGCCTTCAATTACTGTTTCCCCTGTGGCGATCGCTCCTAACATCAATGCTCGATGGGAAATAGACTTGTCCCCAGGGATGGTAAGTTTACCCTGAACTGAAATGCCCTCTCCAGGAGGATTAATTAACAACTGCTGCGAATTTTCTGCACCGTCTTGAATACTTACAATTGGAGAAACCATAGGTTCGATAATTGATAATTGATAATTGATAATTGATAATTGATAGGCGACTTATCGAACTCAAGTATCACAGATCCATTATCAGTAAGTTATGAATGAATGATAATTGTATTGCGTTGAGGGCGGCTCAAAAAATGCTCTTGTTCTAATTGATTAATTAGTTTAGTGACGGTCACTCTGGTTGTCCCCACAAGTTCTGCTAAGTCTTGATGAGTGAGGCGTAAGTCAATCAGCTTGCCAAGTTCCACTTCTTGACCAAACTTTTGTCCCAGCCAGATTAAAATGCGACAGAGCCGTTGATAGGCTTTATCAGAGCGCAAAATGTAGAGGATTTCTTCCGTTTGTTGAATGTGATGTTGAATTAAGTGAATAATTTTGTCTGTTTGCGAAATGGGAATACGCCCAGCTTTAACCTGAGTCAGACATCTGACATGATAAGGATAAACAAGGGATAAAGGTTGTCCAATTAGATCATTCATCCCCCAATATCCTAAAGTAATTGCTGTTCCTTCTTCTGTCCAAGTACATGACTTCACCGCTCCTTGATGCAATAACCAATAATAATCAGTCTCCAGAACAATTAATTCACCAGAGTCAAAAGTTTGATGCTCTATATAGTCTTGTAGGTTTTCTTGCCTCAGAATATCGATCATCATTAATTACTTATTTAATTACTTATAAAGTTAGGGGATTGTGCAGTCTTGGTTCGCTCCTGTAAATAATAATCTTTATTAACGACTAAATCAATCTTGCTTAGGGCTAAAACTATAAATTATTTGACTTTCAATTTCACCACAGAATTGCGATGGCTTTTGAGTTAGATACTGACGATCCAATTTGATTTGTAATCCAGACATGGGATCATCCCCAGGGGCAATTAAAAACTCTAAAAGACTAAGATCTTGCCAATCGGTTAACTGATCAAGGATCTTGAGTATTCCTTGAAGGTAAGGATGGGTACAATCTTGATACCAGTTCGCTGAAGCTAAATTAGATTGGTCAAATCCTAAATGAAAGATTAATTGGGAATTACTAAATAAAGCGATCGCAATGGGCCGAGCTTCTTCTTGCACAAGAAAGTCCTGTTCTTTGGCGAGATAGCGAATTTTATCGAGTTTTTCCTGTTGAGCTTCGGGAGAGATTGCCCCTTGTGACCATGAAACCGCTACCGTGACCAAATAGGTTTGGAGTAATAGGTGTCCTAGCTTTTGGGCTTTGGTGGCTAAATATTGAGAATTATAGTCCGTAGCTTCAATTAATAAGGGCAGGCGATCGACTATTTCTAGACCATAGCCTTTCAACCCAGCAATCTTGCGGGGATTATTAGTAATCAGGCGAATCTGTTTAATACTGAGGTCATTCAAAATCTGCGCTCCCATCCCGTAATCTCGCAGATCGGCAGGGAATCCCAGACGCTCATTGGCTTCTACGGTGTCTAAACCCATGTCTTGCAAAGTATAGGCTTTGAGCTTGTTAACTAGACCAATGCCTCTACCCTCTTGACGCAAATAGACCACCACCCCCAAACCATGAGCCTCAATCATCTTTAAAGCTGCCTGGAGCTGCATCCGACAGTCACAACGGAGGGAACCGAGGGCATCTCCTGTAAGGCATTCTGAGTGCATTCTCACCAGGGCCGGTTTAGAAGCTAATTCCGAGGGATCTCCCTTGACGATCGCCAAATGCTCCGTATTATCTAAAGCATTACGATAGGCATAAATTTTAAACTCCCCAAACTGGCTGGGAAATTGACACACAGATTCACGATAGACAAAGCGATCATGCTGGAGGCGGTAGCTAATGAGGTCAGCAATGCTAATTAACTTCAGGTCGTGTTCCTGGGCGTATTTAACCAACTCAGGTAGACGCGCCATCGAACCATTAGGGTTTTGAATCTCACAGATTACCCCCGCAGGGTATAGCCCCGCTAATCTGGCTAAATCCACTCCTGCTTCCGTATGTCCCGCTCGTTTTAAAACTCCCCCAACCCTGGCACGGAGGGGAAAAATATGCCCAGGACGAACTAAATCTTCAGGAATACTAGCGGGATTTATTGCCACTTGAATAGTACGGGCTCGATCTTCGGCGGAGATTCCTGTGGTGACTCCCAACTTTGGTGAGGCATCAATGCTCACAGTAAAAGCAGTTTGGTTGCTATCAGTATTTTTGCTGACCATTAAGGGCAAGTCTAAATCATCCAGGCGATCGCCCGTCATTGCCAGACAAATTAAACCCCGCGCCTCCACCGCCATAAAGTTAATCATGCTGGGGGTGGCAAACTGCGCGGCACAGATTAGATCCCCCTCGTTTTCTCGGTTTTCATCGTCCACCACTACAATCGAGCGGCCTGCTTTAATATCGGCTAAGGCTGAATCTATGGAGTCAAAAGTGACGGAGCTGCTTTGAAAGGTATCGGTATCCACTACAAAAATTGGGCTAGAGGTTAAAGTACTTGAAAATCAACCCTGGTTATTAGGTGATTGTAACTTTTTTCTCTCTCGTTGATCTTAGCTACTTCTCCGTCTTACTTGTTCCCTTACAGCCGCTTTCAGTTGTTGTTTCTAGCAATGAGCGATCGCACTTGATCTTACTTTTCTCTTTTCTCTCCCACAAATTAAGTAGGATCGAGTATTGTTCTCTAAAATCATCAATCATGACATTAAGACAGATACAGGAATCAGCAGGGGCAATTTTTGATACGGAGGGGGTTGTGCTGGGGTTTGATAATGATGACCAGGCTTTGGAGGCAATTAATACTGGAGTGGCTATTGGCGATCGCTCTCATTGGGGTTTACTCAAAATTACTGGAGGCGATCAACTCCGTTATCTCCATAACCAAAGTACCAACGACTTTGAAAAACTCAAGCCAGGACAGGGATGTGATACGGTCTTTGTCACTTCTACCGCCAGAACTCTTGATTTGGCCACGGCATACGTTACGGAAGATTCGGTGTTAGTTTTGCTGTCTCCCCATCGGCAATCACAGTTAATGGCTTGGCTCGATCGCTTTATTTTTCCCTTTGACAAGGTTGAATTAACTGATATCTCGGAAACTACAGCTATATTTAGCATTTTGGGTGAACAAAGCTTTAATTTATTATCAAAAATTAGTTCTGAAACTATATCTCTCACTAATTTCGCCGATCACCAACTAGTAACGATCGCTGATGTTCCTGTCAGAATCGCTTTGGGCAGCGGTCTAGCAACCCCTGGATATACCCTAATCATGGAAAGTGATGGGGCTGGGGTAGTCTGGTCAACAATAACAAATGCAGGAGCGATCGCTTTTGGCGATCGCCTGTGGGAAAGTCTTAGAATCCAACAGGGTAGACCAACTCCTGAAAGAGAACTCACAGAAGACTATAATCCTTTAGAAGCTGGGCTATGGCAGACCATCTCCTTTGAAAAGGGCTGCTATATCGGACAGGAAACCATCGCTCGTTTAAATACCTATAATGGCGTGAAACAAAAGCTGTGGGGCATCAAGCTAAATCAGCCTGTGGAACCCCAAACCCCCATTACTCTGGAAGATAGCAAAATCGGCATCTTAACCAGCTATACCGATACCCCTTCTGGTTCTTTTGGCTTGGGCTACGTCCGTACCAAAGCAGGGGGAGAAGGTCTTCAAGTCACAGTCGGCGATGCTCTGGGAGAACTTGTTTCTGTTCCTTTCTTGTGCCATAAACAGTAAAAGGGAAATTATAGCTTCTAGCTTCTAGCTTCTAGCAAAGTTCGTTCACTCCCAACCAAACTTGATCCCTAAATACTCCTCTAACTGTCGATTATAGGGGGCAAAATACTCGGCTAAAGTCTTTCTCAGGTGAGGATCTACTTCTTGATAAGAGCCTGCGTTAACTTTCGGATAATGCTCTAAGGGACAGCTAGGTAAATCGAGAAATTTAAACGTCTGTTCCATACTTGCCTGGGGATTGAGATAAAAATCTTCGCTCTTGAGAATTAGGAATTGGTCACGTCCTAGGATTTCGATCCAGGGTTTCAGTTTATGGAGGTAAAGACTACTGATGATGTTATCGGGATTATGGAATCCAGTTTTAGTAATCTCTGCTTCTGAGACGGTGGTCAAGCGCTCAATTTCAGTGGCGATCGCCGTTGCCAAATCCACCTTGGTCAAGCCTGTATTGAACTTATGATAATGCCAAGAGATTGCCCGATCTACGGGATTTCTGAGCAAGATAATAATTTTAGTCTGGGGAAAGGTATCCTTAATTCTCTGTGCCACTTGGGGAAAGCGGAGGTAATTCGGGGTCGCTTCTCCCGTGAGAAAATCGGCGCGATCGGTAATCGTGGGGAAATGAGCTAAATACCAATCAATACCCCGCTCAAAATTCTGCCAGTAGAAATCAAGTTCTTTTTTGTGGGAGAGCAATACCTGGGGATGATGGCTCAGATAGTAGTAGATGGAAGAAGTGCCGCTTTTAGCTGCCCCCGCAATAATAAAGTCGGGTCCAGATTTTTTTTGAGTTGGCCAGTCTAACTGGGTCAGATCGGGATAGGCTTGAATTGCCTGTTGATAGCTGCCTTTACGGTAGCAGTCGATCGCTTCGGGGACTCGATCCTGTTGGGTGAGAATATCACCTAAGTTGCCCCAGGCGATGGTAATCTCAGGATGCTCTGTAACGATCTGGCGATAAACTTCAATTAACTCAGGAAATTGCTCCTGGGCAATGGGAGTATATTGCAGATCGATATAGGTATTCTTGAAGTGGGGATTGATTTGAATTGCCTTGAGATAAGCGGTAATTGCCTCTGGGAAGAAACCTTTAGCTCGCAAGAGTTTGGCAAGCTGATAATACAACTCCACCGTAACTTCAGGATAGATGGCTAGGGTATGTTGATAACCAGCAAACGCTAATTCTTGTAGGGGATCCCCCTTGGTTAGCTGATTAATTGCCCGACGAAAACAAGCTACCGCTAAATCAAATTGTTCTAAGTAGGGATAAACTTCTCCCATCTGGATCAAAACAGGGGCAAACTCAGGATCAATGGAGATCACCTGACGATAAGCTGACATTGCCTGTTGCCATTGCTGTTGATTTTGCCAGAGCTTTCCTAACTGATAGTAGGGGAGAGCATAGTTGGGCTTTTTGGCGATCGCCTGTTGCCAACAGTTTTCCGCTGCTGAATACCCTTGTAACTCGAAATGAGTTAAACCCCAATAATAGTAAATTTCTGCTGTTGGTTTTAGTGCTGCTGCTTGCTCAAAGTGCGATCGCCCTTGATCATATTCCTGTAGCTCGTAGTTGGCAACACCCCAATGAAAGTAGACCCTAGCACTGGACTCGATCGCTGCTGCTTGACGATAATTATTACTGGCACGCACCCATTTCTTTTGGGCAGCTAAAGCAGATGCCAGGGCAAAAAGATAGTTAGCATTTTGGGGATTATGCTTGACTCCCTGACGATAGACGGCGATCGCCTGTTCATCTTGACCCTGTTGTAACAACAGATCTGCCCAAGCCTGATACACCGACTCAAAATCAGGTTGCAGGGTAATTGCCTGACGATAATGTTGAATTGCTAATTGCCATTGTTGCTGTTGAGCATATAAATCTCCCAAATCGGCATAGACTTCAGCAGATTGGGGACTAGTTGCCATTTGCTCAAGATATTGAGCGATCGCCTGTTCAAGGGCAATGGGGTCTAATGCTAATTTGGACAAAGAACGTTTCACTCCTGAGCTAATTTACGCGGTGTGCAACTTTTTTAAAGTCCCCCTTGTTAAGGGGGATTTAGAGGGATCTTCCGACGAATACTGTTAAAGATTGATCCCCCCTAGCCCCCCTTGTTAAGGGGGGAATAAGTCAATTTTTAAAGCTTACGAATAATTAATTGGAAAGTATCAAGGGATAGATAAACTGCTTGCCACTGATCTTTAACCGAAGCCAAAAAGCGATCAATCCCGACTTTGGGATCTTGCTGAGAATCTTGGGGATTGCGCCAACCATAGTTATTAAAGATCATAAATCCCTGAGATTTTAACAGTTGCCAAGCTAATTGAGTATTGGTTTCGCTTTGCTGGCTCAATTTACACCGATCCTGAAGATTAATTAAGTCGAAACTATCAGGAATACATTCCCGCATTTTTTGGGGAGTTTTGCCTTCGACAAAGGTTACTCTAGACTCTGCACCAGTTTTAATGATGTTTTCTTTGAATTTGCCATCAAACTGGCTATCAATACAGGTTAGATGACTGGATGGGTGGGTTAATAATTGATCCAGCAGCCAGCAACTAGACATGCCTTGATAACAGCCAACTTCTAAAGCATTAACGGCTTGACCTTGAAGGGATTGAAGCTGTTTTGACCAGAGGGCGATACGATGACTAAAAGTATCGAGGGAGAAAAAATAGTCGTGGACAAGACATTGCTCCCAACCACGATGTTGACAGACTTTTTGAAAGTTCACCGCTGCTTCAGATAGCCTACCTTTTTCCCGCAAGGCATTGCCCAGATGATTATATACCCAGGGATATTCTTCCACCAGGTTGATAATGGCATAGCAAGTAGAGATAGCTTCATCCCATTTTTGGGTCAACAAAAAAGTTTTAACCAAGTCACGATATGCCCAGGGGAAGTCAGGATCATGTTTAATTGCCAGACGAAAGCAGGCGATCGCCTGATCAAACTGCCGTTGCTGAAGATAAATCGTGCCTAATTTATATTGTCCTCTGGCGGAGGATGGTTCATCCTCTAGCATCTTTTCGTAGAGAGCCTGAGCCTGGTCTAATTTGCCCTGTCGTTGATAAATTTCTCCCAGGTTGAATAAGGCGGGGGTAGCCCCCTCACTTCCGTTGGTAGCCTGTTCATAACAGGCGATCGCCTCAGAAATTTTACCCCGCTGTTCTAGGGCCATCCCTAGCTTATAGTATCCTTGCTGGTTAACTAGTTCAGGATTGATTTGGGTGGCTTGATACCAACATTCCATCTCCGCCTCATGGCGCTGAAGTTGACCATTAATTTGAGCCAAAGCAAAATAGATGCGAGCGGAATTGGGTAGATACTCCAAGGCATGCTCAAAGGAGCTAAGGGCTGCGGTTAAATTGTTTTCCAACAGATGTAATTCCCCTAGTTGAGAATAGACTTCTGGTAAATTAATCGTCCGATTCAATGCCAAGGAATGCCAGACAATAGCGCGATCGAATTCTGCCCTGCCTTGGAGTAAATTACCTAAATTACCAAAAGCAGCCTGCCATTGTTCAGGATTATCGGTGTCAGTTGTAATTGCCTGTTCGCATTGGGTAATAGCCTGAGCTAGATAACTGGAGTCCACGAATTTAATTGCTGAAGTTGAATAATTGACGGAAGCTAAAAACTAAAAACTAAAAGCTAAAAGCCAGAGCGAAGCTCTTTATACTTGCTGACAATGCTGTAAAACTAATTTCAGAGCATCAATACTAACTAAGATATCTTCAGTTAGAGCATTTTGGTACATTAAGTTGCGTAGTGAAGGGCAGCTAAAATTTTTGCCCACGATGTAATAGTGCTGTAGATATAGCTGCTGGCTAATCATCCAGTAATCAGTTCTAATGTAGTTGGGGGAAAAAAGTTCCACCACCTTAGTATCAGGAGAGCAAAAAACGAGGTTAGTTAGCCCCGAACCGTGGGGGGAAACAATCATCTTGGCATGAGCAAAGGTTGCTACCTGCTCGATAAAAGACATTTCTTCTAGAAACACCGTCACAAAACCTGATGTCGTGAGTAATTGACTAACTTCCTCCTCGTTAACTAACTGTCTATTTTTGGCTTTAGCTCGACTAACATAGATGTAAGCAGGATGAGGCTGATTATTTTGAGTTACATCAATTTGGGGCAAAAAGGTTTGTCGGAGAAACTTCATCGTTCCTTCAGGAACCCAGTCCAGATACCCAGGAAAAGATGGCACAATTAGCTCCGTAGCTTGGATATGGCTACGGCGATCGCTTTCAATAATTTTATCTTGAGTAATTCCCAACAGATTCAATGTTTCTTGCTGATAAGGTTTGCTGAGGCTATTGACGATAAACCAATCGATCTCTTTGAATTTGATCTCACTGCGGCGGAGTAATTCTAATCGTGGCAGCACATCAAACATCCAATGATAGTAAACGTGACCTGCCAAGCTTGATAATAAAGCCACTTTGCCTGTAATTGTTTCTACGGGAGCGATATTTTCTTGCTCAAAGATACTATGTTCGGCTCGTTCTTGATAGGGACATCCAGGCAAAAACCAAGGATAATCCCTAGATAAATCTCCTAGCAAATAGTTATCGGGAGTAATCACTGCCATCCCATGACAAATCACCCAGGAATTCTTCTGGGGTGCTATCCAGGCTCTACCATCGGGGATTTTGACCACAAAAGGTAATCCAGCCTCAATTTTTGGGGCTTGGTCTAGGGAACAGCGATAAGCATTTTGCCCGATCTGAACTGGCTTGAAATGTTCAATCAGCTTGGTCATACACTTGTTACAGTTGACCCCGCCACAGTCTGGATATAATGTATTTCCAGGATTAATTTGAATGGTTTCAGGTTGTCTGATGGTTTTGGTTTTTTTCTGGCTGACTGGTTCTTGGGACCACAAGATTTGAGTAAATTCAAAGTCTTTTAAGCTACAGTCTCGCGCCCAATCTTGAGTGTGATGGTAAATTTTAGTCGGCAATGACTGGATGTTGTCTGCTGTGGGAAATAATTTGGGTAAGGGTTTCCAGTCAGATTCTGGGGGATCTTGGTTTAAAATCTGTTCATAGTATTCGATCGCTTGTTCTGCTTGCTGGGTTTTTTCTAAGACTTTTCCCAGTTGAAAACAAATCTGAGGCTGATTTGGCTCTAAAACTAAACCCTGGTGATAAACCATCACCGCAGCATCCAAGCGCTGCTGTCGAGCTAGGCAGTTGCCCAACTTAAGATATAGTTCCCGATCTTCTGGTTGCAATTGTAGCGCCCGCTGATAATAAATTTGCGCTGGTTTAATGCCGCCAAACTCAAACATCACATCCCCCATGTAACCATAGGTTCGGCCGAGATGATGATAAGCTTCCTCTGATTGTCCCAGTTTTAAGGCTTGAAGCAAACGAGCGCAGGCTAATTTGGCTATTTCTAACAGATCTTCAGGGCTGCTACTGAGTTTTCCTTGATAATAAGCATCCACAAAACTTGGTTCTAGCTCAATTATTTTTCGCCAAGATCCTAGAGTCTGGTCAAGATTGCCCATTTTATGTTGCAGTTCAGCATAATTGCTATGGGCTTGAACATTGCTCGGTTCAAGTTCGACCACCTGAGCAAAACATCGCGCAGCTTGGACATAGTCCCCCTGCTGTTGCCAGAGGCGGCCTAAATTCTGATGTGCCAGAGCCATTTTTGGCTCTAAGATAATCGCTGTTTCAAAACTGCTTAAAGCGAGTTCTGGCTGTAAATTCAACCAGTACACCTGCCCGATATTGTTGTGTAGAGTAGTGGAAGTGGGGTCTAGAGCAATACCTTTTCTGAAGGCAGCGATCGCTCTGGTATATTCTTGTTGGCGGGCGTAGGTACTCCCCAAATTACTATAGGCTCGCACTAAATCAGGCTCTAGGGCAATGACCTGCTCATAGGCAGCGATCGCTGCATCTAGCTCACCTTTTTGATCGTAGAGTACTCCTAGATTAAAGTAAGCCGCTTCATAATCAGGTTTGAGCTTAATCGTCTGGTTGTAACCAGCGATCGCTTCTTGCCAGCTACCAATCTGATGTAGCACCACCGCCAAGTTGTACTGTAATTCTGCCCAATTAGGTTGCAGTTTTAAAGCCTGTTGATAATGCCAGATCGCCTGGTTCGGATCTTGTTGCTTGCTATGAAGCAAACCTAATTCGGCATAAATTTCTGCTTGGTTAATTCCAGTGCCGAGTACTTTGCGATAAGCACTGATTCCCAGAGCAAATTTGCCTTGTTGAGCATAAGCTCTGGCAAGATAGGGATAGAAATCAACTCCATTGGGATCGTTGGCAATCTCTTGTTGACAGATATCAACAACCTGCTCCCATTCTCCTCGCCCTAAGTGGGATTTAATCTTTTTGAATGAGGATTCGTCTCTTATCATTGACGGTAATGGGAATGACCCTAACTCAAATTACAAAATAGCTAGAATAACTCGAATAATTCTAAAATAAAACTCGACGAACCAAAATGGCTACTATATTTGCTCATATAGCCTTTCCTAATACTACTTTTTTAGTTCAGCGTTCGGTAGCTCAGCCAAATACCTCAATATGCTATTCGCTTGACTTTATCCATTTTGAGAGAAAACACAACTGAACAACTTGAGGAATAACGATACAGTAAAATGCTGCATACTTAAGTTAAATCGTTGAGTATTAGGCGATCGCCTTTGGCTTTTTACTTAAATTGCGTAACATCAGTTAGTAATAGTAATCGTTTTTTAGGGCCAAAAATTACTAGAAAATATTTTAATGCTTCTCGTCCCGATTTTGATTGGCTCAATCAATTCCAAATCAATTCAAGTCGTCAGATCAATTATGTCGGCACTGTTTCTAGTTTTGTGAGCGTAGAACAGTTAGATTATTTCCAACAATGGATCGATATTTTTACCCAAACTTGTTCCAAGATAATCAAAAATTTCCCTGCTGAAAGTTAATACAAATTACAAAGCGATCGCCTTAGATCAAAAGCGATCGCCTTAAAACTAAGAAAACTACCTTCTACGTCTGGTACTACCAAAACTACGACTAGGTCTTCTTGTGCCACTACTACCGAAGCTACTAGGTCGTTTAAGCTGCCTGGGAGCGCTTTTACCAGAAGTACGTAGAGTACTAGAACCTACCCCAGAACCTGTAGCACGGCTATTATTTTTAACAGTTCTACGGGTTTTATAATTACTAGTACTACCCACAGAACGAGTGCTTCTAAAGGTGCGACTATTTCTAACCGCTGCGGGAGGTGCTTTATAGCGTTCCTGGTAACGGTTAACCGCTTGAGAATAGCTACTGCCATAACCGCCGTATCCTGTCAGAACAACTCCAGGGCTATAAATAGGCGGAACGTAATAGTGTGGTCTAAATAGAAGATTGCCGACCACTTGACCTGCGATCGCTCCTGCAAAAGGAGTCCAGAAGCTAGATTCTCTTCTAATTACGACTGTTTCAGTTTGACCAGTTTGGGGATCGTTTCTGGTTTCAGTCACGTTATGGACATATTCAATCTTAAAGTCTTCTGTCAGGTACATTACAGGTTGCTGATTATCCACCTGAAGATAAGTTTTTGTACCTTTAGTGGCTTCCTCTTCAGCGATTCGAGCCATCTGTAGTTGTGCTGTTTGCAAGATCGGTGGCGTACCCGCAGGGGTATTTAAGAGCATGAGGCTATATTCACCACTTACGTCGTCATAAGTAGCTTGCTGCACGGGATACTTACCATCACTGATAGCAATAGGCTCAGTAACCGTAGCATTATTATTATTAGAGGATGGTTGAGTCTGGGTTGAAGTAGGTGTAGTAGCTGTATTAGAAGCATTTCCACAGCTAACGGTACTCCAACATAAAGACAACGACATCAATAGAATTAAGATTTTGCGTAGCATTATAAGTTCTTGCTTTAATTGTCTGCTTTAGATTGTAAAACGTTCCAGACAAATCAAAGCTACGGGTATTACTAAAGATCAGGTGCGGAAATTAATCTGCTTTTATAGCTTATAGCTTATAGCCTCTAGCTTATAGCTTATAGCCTCTAGCTTATAGCTACTTTTCAGCGGGTAATAAGAATTTGATATAGTCGATTGCTGTCGGCAAGGGTGACGGTAAAAGCTAAATCTTCGTATTCCAACTTTTCCCCTTGATGAGGTATTTTCTGCCATTGTTCCAGCAAAAAGCCACCTAAAGTATTGTATTCATCGGCTACAGGTAAGGTTAATTCTAGTTGCTCATTAACTTCTTCTAGGTTCATCTGTGCTGACACCAGAAAAGTATTGTCATCTATTTTTTGAACGGCTTCAATTCCTGTATCGAGATCGCTACCCCCGTCACCAACGATCTCCGCGATCAGATCATGGAGGGTAATTAAGCCAGCCGTACCACCAAATTCATCGATCACCACCATCATTTTTTGTTGCGATCGCTGCATGGAAGGCAAGAGTTCATTGAGGGATGTGGATTCAGGAATAAAGCTGATGGGTTCTAACCACGACTCTAAAGTCGAATCTTGGTCAAGATCGCCTCTTTCTAAGGGTGCAGCCAATTTCTTATAGTGAATCATGCCTTGTATATCATCTAGGGATTCTCCCACCACAGGATATCCCGAATAACCAGATTCAGCGATCGCCTGCAACAATTCGCCGAAAGTTGTATTGAGGGTCAGAAATTTGATATCCGTGCGGGGAATCATCACCTCTTCCGCTGTGTCATCGCGAAATTCAAACACGTTTTTGAGTAGTTGTCTTTGCTCTGCTTCTAAACCGATGGATTCTCTTTCCGTCGCAATCATCAATTGTAGTTCTTCCGAGGTGATTTTTTCGTACCATCCATCTCCGCTATATTCGACTCCGATCAGCTTTAACAACAGGCGAGTGGATAAATTTAAAAACGCCACAAAAGGGCTGAAAATACGGGCAATAGCCAAGCTAGGAGGGCCAAAAAACCGAGCTAACTGCTCAGGGTACATCAACGCCACTGACTTGGGACAAAGTTCTCCTAAGACAATTTGCAGGTACGCCAACAGAATAAACGAGAGGGGGAGAGCGAAGGAATGAGCTAGAGATGCAGAGATATAAGTCGGTAAATTGATTTGCTCAATTAAGACAATGATTAATACGGCGATGGTTTTTTCTCCTACCCAGCCTAAAGCCAAACTAGAAAGCGTAATCCCTAGCTGAGTTGTAGATAACAAACGGTTGATGCTTCTTTGTAAAGACTGGACAGTTTGAGCCTGAACATCCCCCTCCCTAACTAACTGACTGATGCGGGAACGACGTACTGAAACAATCGAAAACTCGGCGGTAACGAAAAAAGCATTAATCGCAATTAAGAGTAAAACACCAATCAAAGTCAACCACAAATTTTGTTCAGCCATCAACCAACTAACAAGAAATGAAGAGTATAAGCTTGGATCACGAAACTAACTTGCTGGGTCATTAATTTATTTACTCTTTTTGATTCACTATGTCGTACACTTCTCGTAGAACTTCTTCTTCTTTGATGATTTCTAAACCCTTATGTTCTCCCCCTAGAGGCTTCTGGTTGAGGTTCTTGTCGTCAGTATTAATGTCTGGTTGGGTCACCACTTTCAGCGCTTCACTGCCCATAAAGTAGCCAATATAAGAGCTAGCCAGACTAGCCGTTAGCATCATTAAAAATAAAAATATCGTGAGCCACAACTTAACTCTGATTTTCATGCGATCGCAATTTTTTTAGTAGATTTAGTAGATGTTGTTAAAGATAACCGACTTATCTAATATAATGGTCTACTGGAGAAAAAATAAGCGAAAAATAAATATCCAGGGTTGGCCGAGCGGTTTAGGCAACAAACTCATAATTTGTGCAAGGCAGGTTCAACTCCTGCACCCTGGACTCAATTAAAATAAGCAATTAATCAATAGAAACAAAGCAAACTAGGGACTTTCCATAACCGAAGTATCATAGGGATTCTCTAGATCCTTAGTCATGATGCGCGCTCCTGATGAAGCTTGCTGGGTCAAACTTTGCTGATAAAGGCGATCGACTGCCTTACCATCAGAGACGATATGCTGATCGGCAAATCCTGTAAAACCGACGATGGCATTCAATTGCCCCATAATACTACTCTGTTTAAAAGCATCTTTGCCTCTAGTGTGATAAGCATCTTTAAACGCATCATCCAAAGGCTTCATTTCGGCTTTAACTTCAACTGCAAATAGACTAGCAATAGTTGCTATCACTAGTACTTTAGTTAATTTAGTAAACTTAATAGACATTACTTTACTTAATATTTGTGAACAAACTAACGGTCACAGATTACTTGGTCGTGGTATTATTTATTGTTTCCCCATTTACATAGGGCGACCAAACTACAGTAACTTCTGCTCAATCCTAGCCGAAGATTCAATGAAAGAACAGTCCATAAATATCTTTTCTCCTGCACTTAACTTATGAACCCACAACCAACTTCTTATCTTTCCTTGGCTACAACCAGTATAGATTTGGCTACAGCCAACCCAGGTATTTTACGTCAGGTTCTTTTGGATTTAATTGTTAAAGATGCCTATGTTGAAGGAGATTTTACCCTTTCTTCTGGAGCGAAAAGTTCTTACTATATCAACTGCAAGCAGGTAACTCTAAGTGCTTCAGGGGCATTAGCTCTTGGTCGTTTATTGCTACAAAAGTTACCAAATGATACATCTGCCGTTGCTGGGTTGACTTTAGGAGCAGATCCGATGGTATCAGCCGTCAGCATTGTTTCTGCCTATGAAAATAAGCCAATTCCCGCTTTAATTATCCGCAAAGAACCAAAGGGACACGGTATGAAAGCCTATATTGAAGGTCCTTCTCCAACCAAAGGCGCGAAAGTAATTGTCTTGGATGATGTTGTCACCACTGGTGGTTCGGCATTAACCGCTGTAGAAAGATTACAAGATGCTGGCTATGAGGTAACACAAATTCTGGCTTTGGTAGATCGAGAACAGGGAGGAACGGAACTTTATCAATCTAAAGGGATTGCCTTTGAAGCTCTATTTTCGATTCAAGAAATACAGCAACAATACGCGTCTGGTGGGAATTAAGTAGTGATGCAAAAATTAGTTCCCTAATTCCCTAATTCCCGTCTTACGCGATTACCCTAAAGGATTCCCTTCGGTCTCACTTGCGGAGGAAACCTCCGCGTGTCTCGCGCGCTAATTCCCCACATCAAAATATTTAACTGTAAAGAGCGTACTCGATATTAGGCCGAAATGTAGATTTTATTTAGTTTGCTAATGGATAAAGTAGTCGTTAACTTAGCTCGACTTTATCTACTTCGAGAACATGGATTTCTATATTCTGATTTTGTTGGTCATCGGCTTACTCTTACTGGTGGTGACTTTGGGTTCGGGTTGGATTGAGCGCTTACCTCTTTCTTATGCTCTGATCTATCTTGTAGTTGGTGTTTTTTTAGGGCAGTATGGTGTCGGGTTAATTAAATTGCGTCCCGATGCTGAGTTTTTACAAAGGCTAACGGAGTTTGTAGTCATCGTTTCGGTGTTTAGCTGTGGGCTGAAAATGAATCGCCCGTTGACAGGTCAAGCTTGGCGCAGTCCGATCCGCTTACTTGGTTTATTGATGCCGATCGCAATTTTGCTGATGGCACTGATCGATCGCTGGTTCCTGGGGATGGGATGGGGGGCGGCGATTCTACTAGGGGCTATTTTGGCACCTACCGACCCCGTTTTAGCTTCAGAAGTTCAATTAGCCCATATTGACGATCGCGATGAGTTACGTTTTGCTTTGACTTCAGAGGGTGGTTTAAATGATGCCCTAGCTTTTCCCTTTGTCTACTTTGGCATCTATGCCCTGAAAGATAGTAATTGGCAAAACTGGCTTAAAAATTGGGTGGTAGTTGATGTCATTTGGGCGATCGCCGCTGGTGTGGTCATGGGGATAGTAGTGGCAAAAAGCATTAATTGGCTCGACCGACGTTTGCAAAGCCAACGACCAGCAGAAGATACCCTCAAAGATTTCCTGACAGTCAGTACTATTTTACTGACTTACTCTCTAACAGAATTGATTAACGGTTATGGTTTTGTGGCGGTTTTTGTGGCGGGGTTGGTTTTACAGAACAGCTACCAACGGGAGTCCCGTCGGGATAACTCCCCTTCACGAGAAAAACATTTATCCCAATTAGGATTTATCGAGCAAATTGAAAAGCTACTAGAAATAGTCACCATTTTAATCGTCGGTTCACTACTTTTAGTCGAGCCGATGGTCAAATATGCAGGTCAATCTTTGCTAATAGCTGGCTTATTGTTCTTGGTAATTCGTCCTCTCTGCGTTTGGCTAAGTATGCTGGGTTCCCGTTTGCCCAGTTCAACGTTGTGGCTAATGAGTTGGTTCGGTATTCGAGGGATTGGCTCTTTGTATTATTTAACTTATGCCATGGGAGAAGGTTTAAAAGGAGAAACATCGGAACAGATTGCTTGGATTACTTTAACGACGATTGTATTTTCGGTTATCCTTCATGGAATCAGTGCCACACCATTAATGAAGTGGTACGAACGCAATTAAAGAGGCGAAGCCCCAGCCATTATATCAAGTGCGCTCTTTACAGTTAAATACTTTGATATGGGGAATTAGGGAATTAGGGGATTAGGGGATTAGGGGATTAGGGGATTAGGGAATAACTATTAGTTAAAGTGATTATCCGTACTTGATATTAACCTTTGGCTAGAAGCTAGAAGCTAGAAGCTAGAAGCTAGAAGCTAGAAGCTAAAAGCTAGAAGCTAAAAGCTAGAAGCTAGAAGCTTTTAAAGCACAAAGGATTTAAGTTCGCTAGTACTCCACTGCTTTTGAAAGCGTTCGACGACAAATGGTCTGATGACTAATTTAGGTGGCGTACCTGGCTGTACATCAATGCGGATAAATGAATAGGGACGACGTTTTTTTGAACCTTGACCATTGCGTCCAATAAAGATATTTGATTGCGCCACCAATTGAGTCCGATCATCGGCAAAAGTCTCTAGTAATTGTGACCCTTCTTCCCGCTGGCGACGAAGACTAAATCCACTCCCACCACAAACTATCCAGTTTAAATTAGAGTCACCATGACCAGTATCAAGAGTTTGAAGGTGTTCCAGGCAGTGAGCATGACCATTTAAAATTAAATCTACCAAAGGGCGATCGCGAAGCCCGATGCGAAGCGAGTCCTTTAGGGTTCCCGCAGGGAAATCGCCTTTTAGAGATCCAATTTCAGCAGCCACGTTATCGAGAACGCTGCGTAAATGATGACGAACAGCTAAGGTCTGTGCCTGATCCCACTTGGTTGCTTCCGTTACGTAGGGAGGATGGTGAAAATAGATGATTCTACCTCGAACTTCAGGAGTATTCCAAGAATTAATTAATCCCTCCTGTAGCCAGTTTAATTGCTCTACATCAATTGCTGGGGTTGTCTGAGTTCCTAGCTGTTTCTCGATATCAAGTATAATCTCGTCAATTTGCTGCATTTTGCTTTGCAAATCGTGGAGTTGTTCGGCATCATCGGGATTAACAAAGTTAAGTCGGGCGATTTCTTGCACAATCAGTTGCTTGTCTTGCTCTAATCGAACGCGATGTTCTTGTAATAAACGCCGATGGGTATCTCCTGCGGGAGTTTGGGGAATGGGTTGTGGTGCATTAAAGGTATTGGAATCAAGAGCAAAAAAATCAATACCACCGTAGCGAAATGTATAGTAGCGATTTGGCAGACGAGTAAACTCTCCTGGTTGGTAACGCAAGCATCTCCCTGTTTCAGTTTGAGCGGTGTAGTGTTGATCGAGATAGCGATCGAGCAATTCTGAATTTGGCAACCGATTCAAGCAATCAAGAAATGCCTGAGCATATGCCTGTCCTTGATAAGAACCATGCCAGCCAATATCAAAGTCTAGTCCCCGCTTAATCAGGCGACGTAAAGGTAAAGTCATGCCCGTCAACAATCCTCCCAGACGGTTGAAATCATAGTAATCATGATTGCCTGGAACGGGTAGTATAGGGTGATTAAAGATCATGCGATCGTAGGCAATTTGACTAGGGCGATCGCCTCCTACTAAAAACTCTTGATATGGTTTGATGAAGTTATCTAAATAATATTCACTAGAGCCTGCTAAATAGACAACATCACCAGTATGCAAAACAAAACGGCAACTATCTAAATGTGGTAGCATCTGCTCTGCTACTTGACGTTGAGGGTTATATCTTTGCTCTTTTCCAGCACCTGTATCGCCAATGACCAGAAAAGAAAACTCTGAACTTTCATTTTTACCATCATCCAAAACAAATCGTGTTTGGTCGATATTTTTGGCGCTAATTATCGGTTCACGCCACCTGATTCGCTCTTTCATCTTGCGAATTTTGACTGATATCGGCGGATCGGCTAAAAATGGCATTTATAAACTAAGTACCTGGGGGTCATTAAATATAAGATAAAAACTTTCCTTTGCTTCCTCTGCTTTCCCTATGTTCTAATTAATTACACCTATTTACTTATTCTTGCTCAAGTTGTGAAAAATAGCGCAATTTTGTTTGATCATGTTTAGGTTTGAATTTAAAACTGGATTCCCTGTTGGCGAAGAATTTGCTTGGCTCTATCCAAATCTTCCTCTTTTCCTGTAATCATTAGTCCGTAATCAAGAGGGGTCGAATCTTCATCAATCCCAGTGTTTGTTTGGGGAACTTGTCCACTAGAGATCGCTCCAATTAAACCAAGTGCCACTGCACCCACCACACCACCAATGAAAACTATTAACAAAGGAGGAATATTAATGCTTAAATTGGCATCGGGTAAACTCTCGACAATTAAACTAATCGATAAGCCAATTGTAATGCCTAATGCAGCACCGACGATCGCTCCTCCTTTTCCCCCTTCAATTACTTCGGATTCAGACAGTGGGAGGGAGTGCTTCAAAGAGAGTGTCTCGATCCGAATTTGCTCTATGGGAAAACCTACCTCTTCTAGAAATTTAGCAGCCATTTCCGCATCTTTTTGAGCGACAAATTTCCCAACTACAAAATATTCTAGTTCAGTTTGTGGGTTTTCTTCTATTTCTTGTCTATCCATAAAATCAGTCAATTCTATTAATTGATATTTGATGAGCAAAAACTAAGGGGAAAAAGTTTTTTAAATCTATTTAAAAGAGGCGCTTGTTCTGAAGCGGATTCAAAACTTGAGCGCCTTTTTAGGTTACTTAGTTTATTAGCGTGTATTTAGCCTTTAATTCCTAACTAAGATGGATCGCCAATTCGGTCTAATGTATCTTCGGTAGTTCTGCGAGTAGCCTTAGCTGTGTCACCTACTTTGGCTGCAAAAGTATCAGAAGTATCATCAGCAACTCGCTTAATATTTTTAGAAGCCTTTTCTAGATTGTTTTTGGTAGTATCCATTTGCTGTTGAGTGCCTTGAGAAATATTTTTTTGAAACTTCTCAATTCTTTGAGCCATATCCTCTTCAATGTTTTCTAAGACTTGACCAGTTTTGGAAATTTCTTCCCCCAAATATTTTGCTGAATTACCGTTTCTTTCTTCAACATTTGCTCTAGCCCCCTTAACTAGTTTGTCAACTTTTTTTTGTAGTTTGGGGTTTTCCAGACGAGGATCGTCGTTATATTTATTCATTCCGCCCCGTTTAGGCTGGTTGGCATCATAATAGTCATAATCAGGTTGTTCAGTTAGCTTTTGAACATTAGTTTTTGAGCCAATATTTTTACCAGAAACTTGGGGCGGATTTGTATTGCTGCAAGCTGTACTCATGAAAATTACAAATCCTGCTAGAAAAACAACCAGTGTTTTCTTAAATTGACTTAGATTATTCATGTTGTTACTCCATTAATTTTTCGAGATCACAGGACAAGCTTATAAAAAAACAGTTACTTAAACTTCTATCAAAAGTAACGTTCTGAATAGTTAGAAATATCGATGATTTCGATGATTCCTCTAACTTTAGAGAGATTTGTAGATATTTCTTTAATCAAAAAGTTTTTAATCTAAAACCAGAGATAGATAGCAGTAGCAAAATGGCTCGCTAGGATGTGAGCAGAAACTACTAGAAAGCTCAGAAAAAGTAATTAATCATGGAAACAAAAACTCGTCCCAACACAGATTTACCATCAGTAACTCCTGCCTACAATGGCAAAAGCCGTAATGCTTTTTTGTTTGGTTTTACTCCTCAAGCAGAACTATGGAACGGTCGTTTAGCAATGCTCGGTTTCCTGGCATATTTACTATGGGATATGGCTGGTTATAGCGTTCTGCGTGATGTACTTAACTGGATGAATTATTCTGCTACCTAGTTCTCATGAAATAAATTGCCAAACTTAATAGCTTGTTTTTAGTAATTATCAAGTAGACGCGTTTTTCACGTCTACTTTATTCCTATTAGTCAAGGAACAAAGACTTACTATGAAAAAAATCTCAAAAGAATCAGACAATAAGTTTGCTAACTCAAAAGATATGCCAGCAGAGCAAAAACTTAGTCCCAAAGAAAGAAAGTTAACGGCTAATCCTGGCGATCGCATTGCCGATCATCCTCAGACAATTGAAGAAAAATCACAGCAGATCGCCGTCGATGTTCCAGATATCACGGGGGACTGGATCAGAGTGCCTACCTATTTTATTGTGGATTATCCTGATGGTGAAAAGAAAGCTTTTCATCATGTTAAGGATGCAGAAAAAATTTCGGATATCATTCGTCAAGCTCGGATGGATGATCATGGAAATCGAATTTGGTGGTAGCAGTTATTTCTTTTTTAAAAGAATAGACAGTGTGGAGTTTTATCTTCTCCTCCAAAGGATCCTCAAAAATACAAATACTAAGAAATTATGTTACTAAAAGACAAACAAAATGGGACATTGATTGAAGTTCTTGATATCACAACTTTAATTAATCCAATTGCGGAGGAAATTCGCGGTAGTATTCAAAATGGAGAGGAAGAACAACCGCCCGAAGATATCGCCAAGGCTAAGTTAATCTTTCCTTCTGGGGAAAAGCTTCCTCGCTGTTGGTTAGATGTTAACTATCAAAAGAGCCTCTGATTTTTTGAAATTCTGGTGATGTGAGTCTTCCTCGTAACATGACTATTGATTAACAACAAACAGCAAACTATTTTGTTTAAATAAAACAGGCTTTAATAACAGTAAAACTAAAACTATTGAAGCCTGTTATCATAAGCTTTAAGCTCCAAGCTTTAAGCTGTAAGCCTTTTAATTAACTACGTAGCAGCTTTAAACTTAGAGAAGTTCGGGTTTAAGACGAGGGGCTGTGACCGTAGCTTTGCTGCGGTCTTTATAAGCCCCGCCCCCTCCAAACCCAGTTTGGTGGTCTTCAATGTATTGAGGGGTTTAAAACTGCGGAATGCAGTGGCGGAAGCTCTCGGATTTTAAATCCGAGAGACGCGCCACCTCTTCTAATTGGGCTTATAGCTTATAGCTCCAGAAGAAGCCCTTTATCCTCACGGGATAGTATTCGGTAATCAATTTTCTGCTACGTAAGTAGCTGGATGGAATTAAGTGAAATTAAACAGATTAAGATAATTTGAATGGAAAATCCCATCATTTTTAACTATCAGTTAGCTAGCTATCCTGTGACCCCCAGAGAATTAGGTGTTTTAACTAAGGATTATTTATGTTGGCACCATGACGGAGGCAAGAGAAAACTTGATCTAAGGGATGTGGTGGGAACTTCCCTCGTGAATTATGGCGAGGATTACCAACCTTGTTTATTGGTGTCAGCCTATCCCCAGCAGAAAGCTAGTCTGAAGGTTAAACGGCAGCGCCGAGTCTTGGAGGAATATTATTTTACCTGTGGCGATTTAGCCCAGCGATCGCAATGGCAACAAGCCATTAACAATACTTTAGTCTCAGTCGCGATCGATGCAGACATTAAACCCCGTCGGCTACAGGTAGTAATCAATCCGAACAGTGGCAAAAAGCAAGCAAGGAAAATATTTGAGCAGGTGAGGGGATTATTCGACCGCAGTAATTTGCAATACACCGTCACGGAAACCATCAGCGGGGAGGATACCAAAAACTTTGTCCGCCATCTCAACCTAGGGGACACCGATGGGTTAATTATTGTCGGGGGAGATGGTACGATCCATGATGCGATCGCTGCCTTGATGAGTCGTCCTGATGCTGAAACCGCCATTCAACTTCCTTTGGGCATCATTCCTGGAGGCACGGGCAATGGTCTGTGTAAGTCTATCCTAGAATCCGCTGGGGAGAGTTACGATCCCCTCAGTGCTGCTTTTCTGATCGCTAAAGGTAGACAGCAACATCTTGATCTAGCCGTTGTTACCCAAAATAGTCAAGAGTACTATAGCTTCTTGTCCCTGGCTTGGGGTTTAATTAGTGATGTGGATATTGAGTCAGAAAAGCTCAAGTTTTTAGGTGCCTTAAGATTTGATGTCTATGCCTTAATGTTGTTGAGTTTACTCCGTACCTACAGAGGCAGATTTTCCTATCTTCTCCACCCTGACTTTAACCAGTTTCAAGAAGACTCAGACCCCACAGCTTGGCAGGTAATGGAAGACGATTTTATCTTTCTCTGGGCAATGAATACTCCGTGGGCTGCCCATGATATGAACGTCACCCCCCATGCAAAGTTAAATGATGGAGCGATCGATGTTTTAGTTATGCGCCAGGGAACCTCCCGCTGGGAATTATTACAAGCCTTAATGCGTTGCGGTAAGGGGCAACACCTTGATCTACCCCACATGGAATATTACAAAGTCAGTGCTTTTAAACTGGAGCCGTTAACCCATAAAGGTATTTTGGTGGTTGACGGTGAGCCTGTAGAGTATACAGCGATCAAAATGAAGGTGGTACCTAATCTAGCCCGTGTCAATTGTTAAAAGCTAAAAGCTTTTAGCCTCACGGGGAAGGGTGACAACAAGTTTAAAAGAAGAGGGAAAAGGACTTTAGCTCTCACACCCTGTTGATAAAAAGATAGCTTATGATAAGTTAGTCTTATCAACTTGTCACCAATGCCCATTACTTAAGCCCTTCAGGCTTGGTAAACGTAGTACAATCGATGGGCAACATTCCTTGAATTCGATTCCGAGATGAAAATAATCTGCGCCTCGTTAGACCTGAAAAATAATCTTTCCTTAGTCAGCCGTGCTGTGCCTTCTCGTCCAGAACCTCCTGTTTTAGGTAATGTTCTAATTCAAGCCAGCGAAACTACCCAAAAGGTTACCCTGATTGCCTTTGATGGTAGTCTGGGCATTAAGACGAGTTTCAATGCAGAAGTTGATGCAGGAGGCAGTATCACCCTCCCCGCTAAGTTATTGAATGATATTGTCACCCGTCTACCAGAGATCGAAATTACCTTAGAAGTCCCAGTCACTGAGGAAGATATTAGTTTCGTGACGACTATCAGCTCTATCTCTGGTCAATTTCAAATCACAGGCATAGACGCTGCCGAGTTTCCCGAACTCCCGACGATCGCACAAGCAGCACAGACTCTAGAATTGCCCATAGCACTCCTAAACCAAGGCTTAGGAGGCTGTTTATTCGCTGCTTCAACTGAATTATCCAAGCAGATCCTAACGGGGGTTCATTTGAAAACCCAAGACATTGGTCAGCACGGTTTTGGAGATACGTTAGAATTTGCTGCTACCGATAGTCACCGTCTAGCAGTAGTTGCCACTAGCCTCAATGATTTTGATGTGGAATCAGATGAATCAGAATCGGACTCTAAATCTAAGATTGAGTTACCCCAGTTAGCAGTAACTATTCCCGCCAAAGCATTAAGAGAATTAGAAAGAATCGTCAGTGATGCTGCCGAAAGTGACAGGGTAAAGGTAAGTTTTGATGAACAAGTAATGGTGTTTGAATTAGGCGATCGCCTTTTGACTAGCACCAAGATTTCAGGGGATTACCCAGCTTATGGTCAGTTGATTCCCCAAAACTTCAGTCGAGAAATTATCCTCGATCGCAAACGCCTGCTTTCCAGTCTGGAACTAGTAGCAATTTTGGCCCAGAAGAACAATTTAGTAAAGTTTAGCCTCTATAAAGAGGATGCAGAATTAGTTGTTTCCGCCGATGCTCAAGACGTGGGCAATGCCGAACAGTCTCTCCCCGCAGAAATTATGGGAGACGACATTGAAATCGCTTTTAATATCAAGTATTTAATGGATGGATTAAAAGCCCTATCCACCACCGAAATCAAAATGCAACTCAATGAAGGTCATCAGCCAGTGATCTTTAGTCCCCTAGGAGGGCTGAAAATGACTTATCTAGTGATGCCAGTACAAATTAGAAACTAAACCTTGAGGCTCAAATCTTGTACCATTCTCAATGCTCTAAGCTCTAAGCTCTAAGCTCTAAGCTAGTACTTTAGTGAATCCTTTAGGGCGAACTCCGAACTCATCAAAAGGGATTGTCATCTTAGAGAATTACCCTTAGTCTGGATTCATATAGTTATCGATAAAATTCCTAGCTGCTTATTAGACTGAAATCATACTTAAATTTATTGAAAGTTATTCTGTAGAGAGGCTTAACCTCAGCTAGAAGCTAGAAGCTAGAAGCTAGAAGCTAGAAGCTAGAAGCTAGAAGCTAAAGACGGATCACTATAACTTTTAATTCACACTAGACGTTTTTTATAGTTGCAGGTTATGTCCTACGAGTCACAATTAGACAATCAATCTAGTAAGTTAATTAACCCTGCACAGCTATGTTTACTGCTGTCAGTTGTTCTTCATTTACTAGTATTAAAGTTTGGTTTGCCACCTCTCAAATTCAATAATGACGATGGTGCAAGAGAAGTTGAGATCATCGAACTGGACGCTGAACAACAGGCTCGTTTACCAGATCTCGATTCTCAACAGAACAGTCAAGATCTGGCTAACTTTATCGATCCTGCTAATCTCCCACCCAATCTGCTTCCTGAAAATACAGATCCTTCTAGTTTGCCTCCCTTAATTATTCCACCACCACCGCAATTTAATTTTCCGCCACTACCCCCCGTTAACGATATTAATCTTCCTCCAGTAGGCGCTTGGTCTAATTTGCCCCTTCCCCCACTGATCAATCCTGACGATTTTAAGATTGAGCCAATTAAGCTACCTCCTAATATCGGTAAATTCCCTTCGCAACCCAGCAAAACAGCAGCGATTAAAACTCCTCCCAATCCACCACAAGGAACTAAGCTTCCAAATCCTCCCCAGGAAAAACCTCAAAACCAACCTCAAAACCAACCTCAAAACCAGAACCAGCCTCAAAACACTCCAGAGATTATTGCTGCCCAAAAAGCCAGGGAATCACAACAGCGAATTATCACCTTGCGTCAAAGTCTCTCCAAAACCAAAACGGGGACTAGTGATAAGGAAGCTACAAATAACTTTATTACCTGGGCAGCTAAGGTTCAAAATATTCAACCGAAAGGAGAAATTCCCCAAGAAATTGTCATTAAAGGCACTTATCCTCGAGATGCCTGTATTATCAAGCTGAAAGGAAGTAGTTTTTTTGGTGCAGTAGTTAATCCCAAAGGAAAGGTTATTAGTCTTGATTTGCTTAAAGCCTCAAGATATCCCATTTTTAATCAACAGGCTGTTCAGGATCTTGCAAGTACTATTTTGGTCAATGACACCAATAAACCCAAACCTTATCAAGTAACGGTAAATTATGAATATGACCCCGAAGTTTGTCCTTCTTTAACCCTACCCATTCCTGGAAGAGCAGCGAAAAAACCACAGGTTCCCGTGCCTAACCCAATACCTGCTCCTATTCCCGCTCCTACACCGACACCTACTCCCGCTCCCAAGCCGACACCTACTCCCGCTCCCATTCCCAAACCAGCACCCGCTCCCAAGCCGACACCTGCTCCCATTCCTAAACCAGCACCCGCTCCTAAACCGACTCCTACCCCCCAGCCAGCGCCACTTCCCGCACCTAACTCCCCACCGTCTTTACGAGATCGCTTGCGTAATGTACCACTACCCGACTTAGATCCTGCTCAACTCAAGGACATTCCTTTACCCAAGACTCCCAATTTAAACAATTGATTAGCTTGGTTATCATTATGGCTCTATACCTGGTACTTTCTTGTTGCGATCGCAAATAAAATTTATTTAAGCGATTAGTTTGAGATATTGTATTATTTGTATCTACTGAGTATTTACAAAAGAGCCACAAAACTACATAATTACAAGTAGTTTGTGAAAATATATTAAGTGATCACGGACAGATATTTTCCGTTTTACTTTTCTATCTTATTTGATCTGAAGTATGAAAATTGGATGGTATGAGATCCTAGGTGTGAAAGTTAATTTGCTTAGTATGGTGCAGCTTAATTCGTTAATTGGAGAAGCTGTTCAATCAAACTGCAAATGGATTATTGCTAATCACAACCTCAACAGTCTCTATATTTTTCACCATAACCCTGCCATGAAGGACTTCTACAACAAGGTAGATTATGTTCATATTGATGGTATGGCGTTGATTTTTCTCGGCAAACTGCTAAATCTACCTTTTAGGAGGGAACATCGCGTAACTTATGCCGACTGGGTTTGGTCTTTGATGGAACAAGCCGCTGATGACAATTGGCGAGTGCTATATTTAGGCTCTAAACCTGGAGTGGCTGAACGAGGAGCAGCAATTCTACGCAATCAATATCCTGGACTAAAAATTTCCACCGTTCACGGTTACTTTACTGCTGGCAGTCAAAATCAAGCCGTGATTGACCAGATTAATTCCTATCAACCTAATATCTTGATGGTTGGCATGGGAATGCCTCGTCAAGAAGAGTGGATTTTAGCCAATATTGACCAGATTAAAGCAAATATTGTGCTACCCAGTGGTGCTTGTATCGACTATATTGCTCAAGAAATCGCGACCCCTCCCCGTTGGATGGGACAAGTCGGTTTAGAGTGGTTATATCGTTTGGCTACGGAGCCAAAAAGACTGTGGCGCAGATACTTAGTCGAGCCTTGGTTTATCGCCAAGCTGCTGATTGAAGAGTTCTTTTTTAATTTGCGGAATAAATTATTTTCTAGCTAGCTACTATTTTCTGAAGCTTGAAATACCCTGCTGGCTGCGACCTAACAGGATTAAGTAATAGAACTTATAAATTGTGTTTTATAATAACTGAAAAATAATAATTTAATCATCTTTTAAAATCAAACAAACATTTCATAGTTCCATCAAGTCAATACTTGATCAAAAAGTCAGTATTTTGCTGATAATATATTTCTGCTGTTTAAATAGTTCATTTATATCTAATAAAGCTTTACGATAACTTCATTTATCCAAGGTGAATTTTAAAGATTTAGTATTCTATAAGCAGAATTTTAGCAATTTTAAAAGTAAGCTTTCTAAAGCTTGGTAAGTTGATGTAATTAGTAAATCAATAATTATTATTTAATCTGGATTCATTGAACTGGGGGGTGAACTATCAAAACCATTTCTGACAAAAAGGTAGCTGATTGAACAGAGAACTTAAATTGATAAGCAAGCTAGGTGTATAACTGTATATGACTTCCAACGTAAATTTAGACGAATATCTTGACTTTCAAAAATACTGGCAGGTTCTTCAACGTCGATGGGTGCCAGCATTAGCGACTTTTGCTAGTGTGGTGGGAATAGCTACTGCTGCTTCCCTGTTGTCACCAGAAATATACGAAGCTGAAGCCGAACTCTTAATTGAAAGCGACAACACCAGTAGGTTAACGGGTTTGGAAGATAGCTTAGGCAAAATTGAAGGTTTAACCATCGATAGCAACCCTGTCACCACTCAAGCAAGGGTTTTGCAGTCTCGTCCAGTAATTAGACAATTAGTTAAGGATCTTGACCTACGGGATGATGACGGCAAGTTATTGAAGTATGAAGATATTGCTGAGAATCTCAAAATCAAGCCCATAGTTGGTACAGATGTTCTGCAAATTAACTATACCAACAAAGATCCTGAGATCGCAGCTTTGACGGTTAATAAGTTAATTGAGCTATATATCAATACCGATGCTCTCAATAACAGTTCTTCTAGTGTGGCTGCAAGCAAGTTTATTAAGAAGCAGCTACCTCAAGTGGAGGCGAATTTGCGGCAAGCAGAAGCAAATTTGCGAGAGTTTAAAACCAAAAATAGAACTGCTAGCCTGGGAGAAGAAACCACAGCAAATATCACCTCCATTAGTAGTGTTGCGGATCGATTAGACGAGGTTAATGCTAAGGCCGAAAGCGTCAACGCTCGCTATGATCGTTTAAGCGCTCAGTTAAATATGACCTGGCAAGAAGCATCCGCAATTAGTGCCTTAAGTCAATCTGTTGGGGTTCAATCGGCTTTGGAGCAGCTTCAGGCGGTTAGGATCAAATTAGCGAAACAACGAAATTACTTATCCAATCAAGCTCCCCAAGTGATTGCTTTGCAGGAAGAAGAAGCAGATCTCAATCAGCTACTAAATCAACAAATCTCCAGCACTTTAGGGTCGGATTCTCCCGATGTCTTGGCTAAGGTCAACATTTTTAGTTTAGGGGAGCTGAAACAAGCTCAAATTGCCGAATTTGCTGATTTAGGGTTGCAAAAAGAAGGTTTAGACCAAGAAATTGCTGCTTTAACCAACACGAAAGCTAGCTATCAACAGAAATCTGATGCTTTACCCCGTTTACAGGAGCAGCAACGAGAATTGGAACGCAAAGTAGAAGTAGCTCAATCCACTTTCCAAACCTTGTTGAAAAAGTCCCAAGATGCGGGAATTATCGAACAGCAAAAAATTGGTAATGTGCGTCGAGTTTCCGATGCCGAAATTCCTGAAAAACCGATCGCTCCTCGCAAAAAAATTATTGTTGCCAGTGCTGGAATCTTGGGCATGTTTTTAGGAGTGGCAGTGGCATTTTTGCTAGATTTACGAGACAAAACAATCAAGAATACTCAAGAGATCAAGCGCCTCTTGCCCTATTCTCTAGCGGGGGTAGTTCCCGATGTCAATATTCTGGAAGATGAAAGGCAATTACTTTTACCTCATAGTGACATTGAGCAACTACCTAAGCTGGCGGTAACTAATATGACGTTACTACCTATCAGAGAAGCTTTCCATAACCTCCAGATGGAGTTGAACCTACTAGATAGTGAAGTAGCTCATAAAGTGATTTTGGTGACCAGCGCCGTAGCGGGAGAGGGTAAATCCTCGGTTTCTGCCAACTTAGCGGTAGCTCAGGCACAGTGCGGTAAAAAGGTTCTCTTAGTTGATGCAGATCTGCGTCGTCCAACTCAACATCATCTTTGGGAAGTATCGAATAACTTAGGGCTGACGGAAGTCCTCGAAGAACAAAAATCTTGGGCGGATACCGTCAATAAGATGATGCCGAATCTGGATGTCATGACTTCAGGCAATATACCCAGACACCCCATCTCCCTGCTCAATTCCTCCATGATGAAAGCCCTGATTCTCAGTGCAGGCGATCGCTATGACTGTATCATTATTGATGCACCTCCTGTAGTAGGACTAGCGGATAGCAAAATCTTGGCAAAACTAACTGATGGGGTGCTGTTTGTAGTGCGTCCTGGAGTAGCAAATTACGCCAGTGTCGAGGCAGCCAAAGAACTGCTAGCAGACTTGAACGTCTTGGGGGTAGTTGCTAACGGCGTAGACCTCAACAACGAGTCTTATGGTTACGAGTCTTACTATCCAGACCGCAAATACCTAGAAGCTGCCAATTAAGAAAATTGCCATGCTGGATAAATTAAAATTAGCAGACCAGAAATTAAGCCCAGGATTTAGAAAAATACTGCGTAACATTGGCTGGCTATCTGCCGAACGTTTGATCAGGATGGTGCTGTCTTTCTTGGTTGGGGTCTATGTAATTCGTTACTTAGGGCCAGAACAATTTGGTCAGCTTAGTTACAGCACCAGTTTTGTCTTCTTGTTCCTCGCCATTACCAAATTAGGTTTAGATGAAATTGTCGTCCGCAACCTAGTTAAGCAACCAGACGCTAGTGCCAAAATTTTAGGGACGGCTTTTGTCCTGAAGTTAATTGGCTGTGTGCTGGCTTTGTTTATTGTGAGTGGGGGAATTGTCATCTCTACTGACGATGGGTTGGTGCGATGGATGACGATCATCATTGCATTTAGCATGATCTTCACTTGTTTCGATATCTTAGATCTCTGGTTTCAATCTCAAGTACTATCTAAGTCTATTGCTATTGTCAGAAGTATTCAGTTCGTGATTAGTTCCCTTGCCAAGATGAGTTTTATTTGGTTGCAGCTACCAGTAATTTCCTTTGCTTATCTATTTGTCGCCGATACAATCATTAGAGCAATTGGTATGACTTGGGTGTATGTCAAGGATCAACAGCACCTGGTGGGGCGCTGGAAGTTTGATCAAGCTGTGGCGCTGGATTTGCTTCAGAATTCTTGGCCTTTAATTTTATCGGGAGTGATGGTAACCATCAACATGAATATCGATCAGGTCATGTTGGGTAACATGTCTACTAGTGAGGAACTGGGTAATTATGCTGCTGCGGTCAAGTTTTCTGAAGTCTGGTATTTTATTCCCACGGTCATTTGCTCTTCTGTGTTTCCTGCCATTGTGCAAGCCAAACAACAAAGTCGCCAGGAATATTATGCCAAAATACAGCAGCTTTATGACTTTATGTCATTTCTCTCCTTAAGTATTGCTCTGGTTGTGGCTTTTACCTCGGAAAATGTTTTAACCAGGTTATTAGGTGCCGAATATGCCAGCGCTGGTACTATTTTAACCCTGCATATTTGGTCAGGAATCTTTATCTTTTTTGGGGTAGCCCGTGGCAACTGGTTGGTGATTGAAGACATGACTCGCTTGAGTTTAATTACGCAGTTGATGGGGGCTGTGACTAATGTTGTCCTAAATATATTTTTTATCAAACAATATGGCGCAATTGGCGCAGCGATCGCCACCCTGATTTCCTATGCCGTTTCTTCCTATTTAAGCTGTATGATTTTTCCCGCCATGCATCATACAGGCTGGATGCTGACGAAAGCTTTATTCATACCATTTCGCTTTAAAAGTTTGCTGCCTACCCAGAAGTGAACGAGCTTTGCTCTTAGCTTTAAGCCATAAGCTTTTAAAGTGATTTTGCCTGGGTATTTAGTGATACCTTAAAATTTAAAACTGAATTGCTTACAGAGCTTAATAAACAGTTATATTAACTTTAATATAAAGCCGAGATAAGGCACAAATAAAACTTTAATAAAGTAACAATATAAGTCTTGACTTTTATTACTTATTATTTGTTTTTTTAAATAAAACTTTTAATTAAATAGCTTGAAAAAAGCTGTAAAAATAGGATAATAAGGATACAAATATTACTAGTGACAATGATAATGTCCAAGATCGTCAAGTAATTTGTAATTTAAATAATTATTAGTTTTGACAGATGACTAGCATGAAATACAATCAAATTAACAGTGATCTCAAGTACTTAAATTTAGGCTGTGGATATCGTTTTGATTCTCGGTGGACTAATGTTAATTTTAAAGCTACGGGAGCAGGGGTAATTCCCTACGATTTAGCTAAAGGTATTCCTTTTGCTGATGATACTTTTGAATTGGTATACCATTCCCATGTACTAGAACATTTTAATCAAACTGCCGCTAAGTCTTTTATTCAAGAATGCTATCGCGTATTGCGTCCAGGGGGAATTTTGAGAGTTGTCGTCCCAGACTTGGAGCAGATTGCTAGTCTCTATTTAGCATCTCTGGCGGGAGCTTCTGAATCAGTAGAATGGGCAAGAAAATATGAATGGATCATCTTAGAATTGCTAGATCAAATGGTCAGAAATACTCCTGGGGGCAACATGGCGACTTATCTTGGTCAAGGCACAAATCGTCATCAAGAATTTATTTTGGAGCGTTTTGGTGCCGAAGCCAGGGATTTTAAACAACCATCTCAGAGCGATCGCCCTAGCAGACTGCTAGTTAAACAAATTAAGGGCTTAGGTACAACGGTGCATCAGCTACTACCTCAACCCCTCGCTAGGTTTTATACTGCTCTTAAAGTTGGTTATTATCGTCAAAATGGCGAAGTTCATCAATGGATGTATGATCGCCATTCACTATCAATCTTGCTCAAAAATTGCGGTTTAGAGCAGGTAGTGCAGCGTACCGCCGAAGATAGCTATCTTGATAACTGGACTAGCTTCAATTTAGACACGGAAGCCGATGGCAAAATCTACAAACCAGACTCTTTGTTTATGGAAGCGGTAAAGCCTTGTTCCTCATAATGTAATTTGTGTCTATGAATATATATACATACATATAAATGTCCATGAAGATCGCATCCCTTAGTACTTTTGATAATCAAGGAGGCGCTGCCCGCGCTGCCTACCGACTGCATCAAGGCCTAAATCAGATTGATGTCGAATCTTGGATCTTATGTCAATCAAAGTTTAGTCAAGATTCAAAGGTTATGGGAGGGAAAACTTACTCAGGCATTGAACAGGCAAAAATAGGACTCAGGTTGACCCTAGATCAGCTGCTCTTAAAACCCTATCGTCGTCAAAGTAAGCAGCTTTTTTCGCCCCATTGGCTACCGTCAAAAGTTGATCAACAGGTGGCTCAATTAAATCCTGACATCATCAATTTACATTGGGTTAGTGCGGGCTATCTACAAATCGAAACCTTGGCTAAGTTTTCCCAGCCCTTAGTTTGGACGCTCCATGATATGTGGTCGTTTACTGGGGGATGTCATTACAACCAATCCTGCGACAAGTTCACCGCTGCTTGTGGTGCTTGTCCCCTGTTAGACAGTAGCAAAGAAGCCGATTTATCCCGCAAAATCTGGCAACGTAAACAAAAAGCCTGGAAAAATCTAGATTTAACCATCGTTACTCCTAGTCAATGGCTAGGAGACAGCGCTCATAAAAGTTCTTTATTTAGCGATCGCCGAGTGGAAGTAATACCCTATGGTTTGGATACCGAGATCTATCGACCGATCGAGCAAAAAATCGCCAGGGAATTATTAAAGCTGCCTCAAGATAAGCAACTGGTATTGTTTCTGTCTCTGAATGCCACCAGTGACCAACGCAAAGGATTTCATTTATTAAAGCCCGCCTTACAACAACTAAGCCAATCAGGTTGGCAGGATAAGCTAGAACTGATGGTAGTAGGGGCTGATGCCCCCGAAAATCCCCCAGAGTTAGGATTTAAAACCAATTATCTCGGTATCCTAGAAGATGACTTGACCTTAGCGATCGCCTACTCCGCCGCTGATGTTTTTGTAGCACCTTCCCTCCAGGACAACCTACCTAATACTGTCCTAGAAGCGATCGCCTGTGGGACTCCCTGTGTCGCCTTTGAGATTGGTGGCATGCCCGACATGATTAAACATCAGCACAATGGTTATTTAGCCCGTCCGTTTGTTACCGAAGACCTAGCCCAAGGAGTAGCTTGGGTCTTAGAAGATCATGCCAGATTGCAGGTCTTAGCACACAATGCCCGCCAGAAA
>Ga0114940_10000131_pt1 | contig 46398 bp, 39 predicted proteins | sample ColdCreekSource_FD_87195 | JGI IMG/M metagenome (GOLD analysis project Ga0114940, IMG submission 87195) | Groundwater microbial communities from Cold Creek, Nevada to study Microbial Dark Matter (Phase II) - Cold Creek Source | ecosystem: Environmental > Aquatic > Deep subsurface > Groundwater ...
CTGTCTGCTGAATGCGTACTGCCAGGGATAGTTATATCTAGGTAAGTGCAACGCAGAAATCTCTACTCGCGAGGGTAGAAGCCCGCGCTCTATCTGAAAGATGAGCGTCGGGAGAAGTCACAATTCACAACTATGCTTGGCAATGGTTTAAAACTTATAGACCTATTGTTAAGGAATAGTTTATTTATCTGTTTATAACTAATTAACTAAGAGCATTACCTTCTAAAATGAATAAAGTAGTAAGTAGATATACCAAGGAATATTCATGGAAACTGACAAGCTCAGTCATGCAGCATTATTGTCAACGCGAGAATTAGAAATTGTTGAATTAGTAGTACAGGGCTTGAGCAATCATAAAATCGCTCAACAATTAGAAATTAGCAAGAGGACAGTTGACAATCATATCAGCAACATTTTAAAAAAAACTAACACTGGTAATCGAGTCGAGCTAGTACGCTGGTCTTTGCAATGGGGTAAAGTATGTATCGATAACGTCAATTGTTGTCCCTTACCAGCACCCGGTCAGATCGAAGACTGCAATGAAATGGTATCTTAAACTCCGAGTCCAATTGCTCAGATTCGTCGTAACGACCATAGGGATTGGGCTTAGTAGCTGTCAAGACTCTGGTTATATTACGCCACCGACTCAAATTATAAACGCCACGCTTAATACTACATCAGCCGAAGGATATTCTCATTTTTCCCATGACGGTCGTTATCTAATATACACAAGCGATCGCAATTCTAAACGCAGTATTTTTCTTTATGATCTGCAACGTCGTCGTTTACTGCCTTTACCTGGACTAAACCAACCAGGTACGATGCAGTATCAGGCGGATATTAGTGCTGATGGTCGCTACATTGTTTATGTATCGGAACAGTTGGGTAAACCTGATATCTTTTTATACGATCGCGTTGCCCCTAATAGCGAAAATATTACCAAAAATTTTATTGGCGAAGTCCGCAACCCAACTATTAGTGGGAATGGGCGTTTTATAACCTTTGAGGGTAATCGATCAGGACAATGGGATGTTGAAATTTACGATCGCGGTTTGGGTACGGATTTATCTTTACCTGGCAATTTGCCATCTACATCTGAAGAAAATACACCTATCCCTGAAGAAAATAATTGATATTTAAGTTAATTACTTTAATCACTCGCTGGCGATCGCTTTTTGCCCTTCAGGAGATAGCACGTAACCCAAAAAAGCCTTAACTCCTGGGCTTGGTGGCTGTTGGTAGGCATAATAAAGAACTCTTTGATAAGGATAATTGTTAGCTTCTGGGGTTAAACCATCTATGGCAATGGTTCTGATGGTTTGCTGATCCGCTACTTGTGCATAAGTAGCGTAGCTAATTCCATTAGTTCCTAATGCTCGTAAAATGGGAGTAGTAGCATCGCGTCCCATAGTTGTAAAGTTAGTGTCAGAGCCGAAGTTTGACCCCTGTAATACTTCTGATTCAAATACTTGGCGAGTACCGCTAGTAGTAGGTCGATTAATAACTCTAACAATGCTATTTTTGCCGCCTAGCTGTGACCAGTTGGTAGTATTACCCTGAAAAATATCCATTACCTGTTGATTATTCAATCCGCGACGAAAAGGATTATTCACGCTGACTACAACTGCGATCGCATCTTGAAGTATGGGTACGGCAGCTAAACCCTGTGTTTGTTCTTGCGGATTTAAAGGGCGAGAAATTGCCGCAATATCGATATCTCCTTGTTGTAATAATTTAATTCCTTGCTCACTACCCTGAGCATTAGTAATTACTTGTGTCCTTGGAAATTGCTGTTGAAAACCTGTTTTTACCGCTTGATTTGTTTGCACCATGCTAGTAGAACCATTAATTGCGATCGCAGTTCCTGGGGGTACATTAGTCGGCGCACTAAAAGTAGTTTGATTAGCTGGTATTGTTACTGGTTGCGAATTAGGATTAGTATTTTGATTTACAGCAGAAGATTGTGAACTATTGTTATTATTCGTACCAGACAAATTGCTGATCTTCATGCCTGGTTCTTTAGTAAACCACCAATAGCCTGCACCTAAAACTCCAGAAGTAATGATAATAGCTAGGATTAAGGGTAAAGTATCATTTTTTTGAGACATGATAATTAATAAGAATAAGTTGATTTTTATCAAGGCGATCGCAACTTATTTTAGCTTAGTAATAGCAAGATGGTAAGAAGTTTGGTTTCAGTTAGATTTTTAAATAATAAATGTTTTTTAGGTAAAATCTCTAACTAACTAACCTACAGCAAATTCGGTAAACTGCCTCATGTATGGATCGTGAAAAGCTACAACAATATCTTTTTTAGCTACTCCTAAAGATACTAGTTCATTGGCAATATCAATTTCAGTTCCATTGTATTGTATCCAAACTTTGCCATTTTTAATATCTAGATGCAGGAAACAACCATAAACTCTACGTCTATTTTTCCATCCTGCACAAACTAATTGATAGTGGTCATGTTCCTGATCAACAATTGTTTGAGTTTCAATTTCCTTATTTGATGAACTGAATTGAGCTTTATCTGTTAGTAGTTGTAAAATATACTTTCTGTATTGTTCTATTTTGTCCATTTTGCAATTACCTCCTTTTCAGGATCATAAATAATTAAATTTAGTTGCATAATTTGCATCTTCAAACAGAAAATAAATTAGCAACTGCTTGTTCTACGTCGCTTTGTTTAACTAAAGATTCACCGATTAAAACTGCTTTTGCTCCTGCCTCTGTAACAAGATTTAAATCTTCTGGAGTATGTAAACCTGACTCACTAACAACTAAGATATCTCTTTCTACTAATACTTTTTTTCTGGCTGCTAAAATGTCACAAGTAGTTTGTAAAGTAACTGAAAAATCTTCTAAGTTGCGGTTATTAATGCCAATTACTTCTACTTCATTGATCGCCAGTACTCGATCCAATTCTGCTAAAGTATGGACTTCAATTAAGGGAATCATGCCCAAAGCTTTGGTTATTTTTACGAAATAGTTTAAATCTTTATCTTCTAAAATAGCGGCAATTAACAATACTGCATCTGCACCTTTAGCACGGGCATAATATATTTGATAAGGATAAATAATAAACTCTTTGCATAACAAAGGTAATTCTACTGATTGTCTAATTAAACTAAGATTCTCAAAACTACCCTGGAAAAATTTTTGATCGGTTAGTACAGAAAGACAACTTGCACCACCTCTTTCATAAGCTTTGGCGATCGCAACTGGATTAAAGTCTTGTCTAATTACACCCTTGGAAGGGGAGGCTTTTTTAACTTCGGCAATTAAAGCAGGATTGGTTTTTCCCTGGCGTAAAGCCGCGAGAAAGTCTTTAGCTGGGGCAACATCAGCTACTTGCTGACGTAGTTCCGAAAGCGGCAAGCGATCGCGCATTTGGTCAACTTCGACCTCTTTATGCCAGACTATCTCTTCTAAAATATTATTTGGTTCAGTATTAGGAATCTTGGATTGATAGACTACTTCTCCGCTTTTAACTTGCTTATTGGGGTTTATTCTTCTGATTTGCATTATTTTTGGTATTTCTAAATTTTGTTAATTAGCAATAGGGGCGATTCGCGACATAATTACGGGCGAACGGCTGTTCGCCCCTAGTGGGCTAAACAGGGACTAGTTGAGCGCGTTTAAATGCCTCATCCAGAACTTCGGAGAGGGTTGGATGGGTATGAATATTGAAAGAAAGGTTTTGTACCACTTCCCTTTTGGCGATCGCATTTGCCGCTTCTTGAATTAAATCCGAAGCGTGGATACCAATAATGTGTACTCCTAATAATTCTCCTGTATCTTGGCGATAAATAATTTTAGCTACACCTTCGGTTTCTCCTTCGGCTAAGGCTTTGGAATTGCCTTTATAAAAAGATTTAACAGTGGCAACTTTCCATCCTTCTTGTTCACCTATTTCCTTTGCTTGGGCTTCGGTTAAACCAACATAGCTAATTTCAGGATGGGTAAAAGCGGCGGCGGGAATGCAACGATAATCGATTTCCTTGTCTTGTCCACATATATTTTCAACTGCAATTACCCCTTGTCCAGAAGCAGCATGAGCCAACATCATTTTACCTGTGGCATCGCCTACAGCCCAAAGATGGGGGACTGGTTCACCATCACGCAATACCTGCATTTTGTCATTGACAGGAATAAAGCCGCGCCTGTCGATTTCTATGGCTAATGTCTCTAAACCAAGTTTTTTTGTGGCTGGAATACGTCCTGTTGCAACTAGGCAAGCATCTACTTCTAGTACTTCGACGACTTCTTTGGTTTTAGCATCAGTTAGTTCAATGGTAACAGGTGCGCCTGGAATAATTTTAGTGGCAAATACACCTTGATAAGTTTCAATGTCGCGGCGATCGAGTAAAACTTTTTTGGCAATCTTAGCGATATCGGGATCGAAACCAGGCATTAAAGTATCTAAGGCTTCGATCATCGTTACTTCACAGCCTAAAGCGGTATAGACATCAGAAAATTCTAAGCCGATGTAACCACTACCAATAATGGCAATCCAGTTAGGAAGAGATTCTAACTTAACGGCGTCATCGCTAGTAAAGACAGTTTTACCATCAATTTCTACGCCTGGAGGAACGAAAGGAATTGAGCCAGGACATAACATAATATCTTTAGTAGTAAAAGTTTTCTCGCCTTCGTCGGTAGAGACGGTTACTTTTTGCTTCCCTGCAAGTTTACCCCAACCTCGAATAATATCCACATTGAGGCGTTTGAGACTATTGGTTAAATCTCCTTGGATTTTATTAACTAAATTAAGCGCATGATTTGCGATCGCATTTCGGTCAAACTGCACTCCTCCTAACTGGATACCCATATCTTGTAAATGATGAGCATCGCCGAATTCTCTAACTCTTCCAGAAGCAGCTAGCAAAGCTTTAGAGGGAATACAACCACGATTAACGCAAGTGCCTCCCATATCTCCAGCTTCAATAATTGCTGTCTTCAAACCATTTTTAACTGCGTGTAAAGCCGCACCATGTCCACCGACACCTGCACCGATAATAATTAAATCGTAATCAAATTCGCTCATCGCTGTTTCTTCTATAACTGCTGCAATCCTCTATTTTAGAGTTTAATGGCAATCGAGTTATGCAGTAGGGATCTGGTTTTTAGTAAATGCGATCGCAAACTGTTTCTAGACTGGTATCAAAATAAATACTATAAATTTTTTACAAGGCTAGCATTTATCATATTGAACAGCATAATCTAATAGCCTATTTTAGATTTTAGAGACTTAATAACTTTAGTTGTGTCAATAAAAAAGATTTCAGAAATACTCAAAAGTAGAGAAAGATTGAGAACTATTATCTTTTGTTTTATTATTCTCCCTTTTTCGCTTTTCTTTTCTATATATAAAATATATCTGTAAAGATATCCGCAAGTAATTTAAACAAGTAATTTAAATTTTTCACTTTAATAAAATGTTCGACTTTAATCTTTCAGAAACAAATCCTGAAACTCATTTACTGATTCAACAAGACTTGTCTTTTGAATTGAACACTTCCACTGGTGAACAAATTTCCGAAACAGAGTTTCAAAGATTTGTAGATAATGTAATTACACCTCGTTTTCCTGACGGGTTAACTATTTTTGACGCTAAGGGAGAAAATAGAGAAAAGACTAAAGTAGTCAGTCTTTTTGTTGAAAATACTGCTGCTAATAACGATGCTACCCAAGAAATTATTGATGCTTATTGCCAACAATTTCAAGAAGCAGAAGTGGTACAAATTGGCAATCAAGACGATTTAACAATTAGCTTTGGTATCGATGATAATCTAATTAATAGCGATCGCAATCCTGAATTGATACAAGTAGATTTATTTTTTGGCAGAGATATTTCTGGAGTTGGAGAAGTTTCTGAGCAACAGTTTCAATCTTTTGTGGATAATATAATTACGCCTCTTTTTCCCGATGGACTCACAGTTTTTGATGCCAATGGACAGTTTCAAAACAGTAATAATGCGATTGTTGAAGAGAAATCTCAAGTTGTTAGCCTAATTTTGGAAGACACTGAAACAAATGAAACTGCGATTAATAAAATTACTAGTGAATATATCGAACAGTTTCAACAAGAAAGCGTATTACAAGCAGTGAATGAAGATGTAACAGTTAGTTTTGGTGTGGATGAAGATCTAATTGATAACGATCGCAATCCTGAATTGATACAAGTAGATTTATTTTTTGGCAGAGATATTTCTGGAGTTGGAGAAGTTTCTGAACAACAGTTTCAATCTTTTGTGGATAATATAATTACGCCTCTTTTTCCCGATGGACTCACTGTTTTTGATACCAATGGACAGTTTCAAGACAGTAATGGTGCGATCATTGAAGAGAAATCTCAAGTTGTTAGCCTGATTTTGGAAGACACTGAAACAAATGAAACTGCTATTAATGAAATTGTAAATGAATATATCGAACAGTTTCAGCAAGAAAGCGTTCTTATTGTTGTCGATGAAGATATAAAAACACAAAGTGGCGATCTTGGCAGTGACTATACATTGGAGAGGATGTCTGACAAGTCGGAAATAATACTTAACTTCGATCATTATTTATTTTAACCAGATAATTGCGATCGCGAGATCGATAATTAATGACACGCCCTAGTGAAGTGCGATCGAGTAATCACTTTAAATAAATATTTTTAATTATCAGAGTTGTTGTGAATAATATACAAAAACTAAATAGTAAATTAAATATTCTCATTGGTTGATAGCTAATTGTTACATATAATTGTTCAATTAATAAGGCTGGAAGAAAGCATACACTAACCATGAATAATATTTTTTGAAAAAAGCCCCCTTTAAACTTTGATACCAATAGTCCACCTAAGAAGCCCAAAGGAATTAATAATATTCCGTAAAAAGCAATTTGATATTTTAATTTATTAAAGTTTGCTGGGTTGATTTGCCAGTGTTTAATACCCAGAGGATAATAAGCTAAAAAACTTATTTCTGGCTCAAATTTAAAAGTATATTTGTTTTCTGGTCGATCAATATAAAAGTTCAAGGATTGATGAGCGAAAGTAACTAAGATCTGATGTAAATTATTATTTTTAAAAACTTCGGGAATAATAAATTCTGGTTGACTACCGTTGTCTCCTGTTACAGGAGTCCGCAAGCGCAAAGCCAAATCGCTCCCTTCTTGTCCTAGAGTTAAGTTGCGATGAAAAGTGTCCGCAGAAATAGAAATAATACGAGCTGGCCCAGTTTGCTGAATTCCATTAGTAGCGACAATAAAACTTAAACTAAACTCACTAGTTTTTCTTAATTGACTATTAATATAACTCGCTGATTTTTGGGTTTTCAACCAGCGATCGCGATTTATTAAGACTTCTTTATCCTGATGTATTTTGGCATCTATTACTGATTTTTTAGGTAACTTTTCAGATAAATAACTAGTATTGCTAGGAGATGATGAACCCTGCCAAATTAAATTATAAACTTGTTGACTAGCATCTTTGTAAAACTGATTTTCAGTAACAAAAACTAGAGATGTAACTAAATTGGGTAACTGAGAAAAGAATGAATGTGTCTCTCCAAAAGCTTTAACTACTGACTCAGAATCAAGAGCGCGATCGCTAATATATAAGCTAGTAATGTATCCTTGCCAAGGGCGATCGCCTGTAGCTTCATTGCCAATTACTAAATGAAAATTGTTACTCCAATTATTAAAATTGACACTAATTAATAAGACCCCAATGGCAGTAAAAATTAGAGAAAAATAACCAACAAAAGCAACCAATAACGATTTAACAGTAAGTTTATTTTTATTTCTCTTGATAATTGCAGTAATAAAAGAAACAATTGCTAGTCGCCACGAATACAAGCAAGCTCCTACAACTCCTCCAAGCGTATTAGTGACAATATCAGTTAAATTAGAAACGCGCACAGGTAAAAAAACTTGAATCAATTCGACAGAAAAAGATAAACCAGCACTTGCTAAAAAAGCCACGATTAATATCCTCAAATATTTCAATTTATTTTGAGGTAATATCCAAGCCAAGCTAATACCAAAAGGAATAAATAAAAGAATATTGCGCCAATAATCTTTTAGATCACTGGTGTAACGAATTTTACCTAAAATAACTTGTAGAGATAAATGTCTTGGTATAACAAAACTAAAAGGTGACACAGTTGCCATAACTATGCAAAAAAGGCTAGCAATCAGTAACAAATAAGCCCAGCGTCGGTGATTCATAATTTTTTTTAAGTAGCCCCACCAAAATAAAAGTGAAATAATGTTAGTTCGCCCTTTAGCAGATAACTTGACTGCTAGTTGCTAGTTGCTAGTTGCTAGTTGCTAGTTGCTAGTTGCTAGTTGCTAGTTGCTAGTTGCTAGTTGCTAGTTGCTAGTTGCTAGTTGCTAGTTGCTGTCATGTTCCAATTATTTGCTGTTTAATTAGGATGATTCTAGTTCCCTAGTATTCTAAGCTTGTTCTTATAGCGATTATGGCAAGCATTCAGTGAACGGTAAAACTAATTTGACCCCATCTAGAACAAGTAGGATAGTACGGCGTTTTTCCCTTAGTGGTTGGACGATTTTGGTAATTGCGATCGCGTTTGTGATTGCCACGCCGATAATTTTTGTTTTTAGTAGTATTTTTACTAAATCTACGGCAATTTGGCAACATTTAGCCGCCACAGTATTACAGGATTATATTGCTAACTCTCTTGCCCTAATGCTTTTAGTAGGAACAGGAGTATGTATTATTGGGGTGGGGACAGCTTGGTTAGTCACTATGTGCCGTTTTTGGGGAAGTAGGTGGTTCGAGTGGTTATTATTATTACCCTTGGCTGCTCCTGCCTACTTGTTAGCTTATGCCTACACCGATATGCTGGACTATTTTGGTCCAGTACAGACATGGTTGCGAAAGATATTTGGTTGGGCTAGCGTACAGGACTATTGGTTTCCTGAGATTCGTTCTTTGTGGGGTGCAGCCGTGATGTTGCTGTTGGTACTGTATCCCTACGTTTATTTGCTGGCACGGGTAGCATTTTTAGAGCAATCAGTCTGTACTCTAGAGGCAAGTCGCTCTCTAGGATGCAATCCCTGGCGCAGTTTCTTGACCATTGCCCTACCCTTAGCTAGACCATCAATTATGGCAGGTTTAGCTTTAGCTTTAATGGAAACTCTCAACGATTTGGGTACAGTAGAATATTTCGGGGTCAATACTTTTACCACAGGAATTTATCGTACCTGGTTAGGCATGGGAGAAAGATCGGCTGCGGCACAATTGGCAGCATTTTTGATGTTGTTTGTTCTAGTGTTAATTATACAAGAGCGGCGATCGCGAAAAGCAGCGCGGTATTACGAAAGTTCTAATTCTCTCAGGCAATTGCCCCAATATCAGCTAAATTTTGGGCGTGGTGCTTTAGCAGCCATAGCTTGCTTACTACCAGTAGCTTTAGGATTTATCATTCCCGCACTATATTTACTACATCTAACAATTCAAAATCTGGATTCAGCTTTCGATGCTGATTTTTGGCAGCTAGCCAACCATAGTTTCATTCTGGCGATAATCACTGCGGTTATTGCCATGATTATCTCTCTAGTTATGGCTTATGGACAAAGATTAGAACCAAGCTGGCTGATGAAAACAGCCGTGAGAATTGCGGCAATGGGTTACGCTATCCCTGGTTCAGTCATAGCTGTCGGCATATTAATTCCTGTGGCGGGGTTGGATAATATGATTGATAGTTGGATGCGCTCTACTTTTAATATATCTACGGGTTTATTGTTATCAGGAACAGTCGCTTCTTTGATTTTTGCTTATCTGGTGCGGTTTTTAGCAGTAGGTTTTGGTTCAATAGAATCTAGTCTCAATAAGATTGCTCCCAGTCTAGATGATGCTTCGCGCAGTTTAGGATACGGAGCAACTAGTACCCTCTGGAAAATCCATACTCCCTTAATGTCAGGAGGATTATTAACCTCGGCGATGTTAGTATTTGTCGATGTGATGAAAGAACTACCCGCCACCTTAGTTATTCGTCCCTTTAACTTTGACACATTAGGAATTAGGGTTTATCAATACGCTTCGGATGAAAGATTAATAGAAGCTGCTGCACCAGCCTTGGCAATTGTTCTAGTAGGTATCATTCCCGTAATTCTCTTAAGCTGGCGAATTACCCATTCCCGCTAAGTAGGGGCAAACGGCGGTTTGCCCCTACTTAATTGCGATCGCAAAAGCCTGAAAGCAATCATTAATACCCTTAAGCTGCAAATTTTGTACTTCTCCAATGTCTGGTTGTTCTAGACAATTGGCTACTGAGGATGAAATTAAAATACTATTAGGTGCAGCGGCTCCCTGTAAACGAGCCGCAATATTAACCACTTTACCTACAGCCGTGTAATCTTTTCTGTGTCTACCGCCAAACATTCCCACTACGGCTATACCTTGATGAATACCACAACGCATTTGCAAACAAGGAATCTGACCATTCATTTGTAACGCTTTAGCTTGCCATCTGGCGTTTAATTGTTCCAGATAACGATGCATAGTTCTAGCTGTGGAGATCGCTCTTTTAGCTTGTTCGCGATGAGACAAATATTCTGGTGCGCCAAATATCGCCATAACTGCATCCCCGATGAACTTATCGATTGTGCCACCGCGATCAAATACAGCCTTACTCATGGCTTCAAGATATTCATCAAGTATTTCTGCCAGCAAACGCGGTTCTAATTTACTGGATAAGTTAGTAAATCCGACTAAATCGCAGAATAAAACAGTAATGCGGTAGGGTTCAGGACTCAAATCTAAGGATAGTTCTCCCTTAGCAGCTTTATTGACAATTGCCTCTGGTAAAAAACGCTTTAAAACTGACTCGGTAAGATAAGTGTTTAAATCTCTAACTTTTTGTTCTTTAATTTGCAGTAATTCTGCTTGTTGTTTCGTGGTTTCATATAATTTTGCCTGTTGTACGGCAATAGCAGCTTGAGAAGCCACTGCTTCAGCTAAATCTATTTCTGACTGACTCCAGCGACGGGAATTGTCAGATTGTCTGAGGGTAATACTACCAATAATTTCTGACTCGACGATCAAGGGTACGATTAGTAAAGCTCTGGCTTTAGAATGCAAAGGCAGCTCATATTTAGCCAAGTCTCGTTGTTGGGCTAAATCTTCCGATAATACGGGTTTTTTGGTAAATAATAATGCTTGTAAAACTGGGTTTTCAGCAATGGGAACAACTGAAATGGTTGCACCTTTAGCATCGGTGGAATTGTCCGTAATTTTTTGAGTTTCGTGGGGGTTATACAAACCAACACACTGAACAAAGCGATCGCACTTTGTCCAGAGTGAAAGGGTGCAAGCATCTACTTTTAAAGCTGATCCTAGCTCAGATGCGATCGCTGAGAACATCACAGGCGGTTCTAAACTAGAGCGAATTGTTGCGGTGATCCGATTAACCGTAGTTTCTCTTTGTGCCAAATCTCTTACCTGTTCGTAAGCTAAAACTTGAGAAATCGCCAAAGCAGCTTGAGACGCAACGATTTCTGCCAACTCAATCTCTGAAGAATGCCAATGACGAGAGTTATCAGATTGTCTGAGGGTAATACTGCCGATAATTTCTGACTCGACGATTAGGGGAACGATCAGTAAAGCCCTAGCTTTAGAATGCCAAGGTAGCTCATATCTAGCCAAGTCTCGCTGTTGTTCTAAATCTGCTGAGAGTACGGGTTTTTTCGTAAATAATAATGCTTGTAAAATCGGATTTTCAGCAATTGGCACCATTGAAGAAGTTTGTTGCTGCAAGTCTGGAGAATCTTGAATAATTGTTTGAGGTTCGTTAGGATTATACAAACCAACACACTTGACAAAGCGATCGCACTTTGTCCAGAGTGAAAGACTACAGCCGTCTACCTTTAAAGCCTCTCCTAACTCTTTTGCGATCGCCGCGAACATGACTGGCGGTTCTAAACTCGAACGAATTGTTGCGGTAATACGATTAATTGTGGTTTCTCTGTTTACTAACGCCTTTAACTTTTCCCCAGCCAGCACTTGAGAAATTGCTAAAGTCGCTTGAGTTGCCATCATTTGAGCCAGTTTCAGTTCTGATTCTTGCCAACCATCAAGACGGACAACCTCAGATATCTTCTGCTCCTGTTCACAGCGATGTATAGTCAAAGAAGCTACCAAATGAGGTTGAGAAAATAAAGGAATAGATATGGTAGAGCAAATCCTCGCTTTCAGACAAGCCCAATCAGTAGGAGACTGTTCTGTATATTCTTGTTTTTCATACTTATGGACAATCAAATTCTCTTCAACCGATAGCTCTGCTGTGGATTTGACTGTCAGTTTCAATAAATTTTGGTCAATACCAAAAATTTCTGACTGAGATTTTTGATAGAAAAAATATCGCTCTGTTCCTTGTTGCAGCTTACTAAAATGTAGAATCGCAATATCTATATTCAGAAACTGCCCTACTGTATTGACAATAATTTGACCTACTTTTTCCCAGGATAAATTATCTGGTAGTTGGTTGTATTCGCATTGAAACATTAATTTGCCAAGGGTTCGTGGTTAAAAAAATTTAGTGAGCAGTTCCGAAACAGAAGCAGCTTTGAGACTAAAACATAGAGATTTATTTTTTCCTTAATTGACTTGGATGACTCTGTTACCGTCACAGGCATAATGTTATTATTCCCAAACAGGTTGGGAAAAAGTGCATCAGTTTGAATATACAACTACAATGATTGAAAAAATTTTGAGTTTACTTCTTATTTAATGGTCTTTAAATCAGTTGATAATAATATCAGTAGCAATTCTAAATTAATTATTTGTCCTGCTGAATTAGCAGATACTCGCGCCATCAGTTCAGTCCTAGCGAAGAGTTTTTATGACTTCCCCGAATTTGCAACTTGGGTCTATCCGTTTCTACAATTTACTATTTGTGAAGACTTACGCTACCGTTTGCGTTCTTCTTCTCCCCTTTACTGTTGCCTTGTCGCTAGACTACCAGTGCAAAACCAAGACTCGACGATCATCGCAGGTACAGTCGAAATAACCTTACGTTCTACTTCTTTCTGGTCTAATAGTCTCCAATACCCTTATATTTCTAACCTGGCGGTCAACAAAAATTATCGTCGTCTAGGTATTGGCAGTCAGCTATTAGCTAAGTGCGAACAAATTGCTCTAGATTGGGGATACCAAGAAACTCGCCTCCACGTTTTAGACAGTAACGACTCTGCCAAACAACTATATTGTTATAATGGCTATCAAATATCCAAAGTAGAATCCAGCTGGGGTAAGTTTTGTCTCGATTATTCACCTCGTTTACTACTAAAAAAACAAATACAATTAAGTTAAGAGATTATGTTCGTTTTTGAATTATGGTGCTAACTTTAAGATAATTCTTTAGGGTTTTGAGCTTGGGCAACGGTAGTTAAAGAGTGAACGAGCAAAACATAGACAATAATTTTCAAATTGACGAAATCTTATTAAGATTAAAAGCGGCAGAATTATTAATAGTTAATCCTCGCCGTAAAAATGGCTTAATACTGTCTAAAAAATATCATGCTGAATTTGCTGGTCCTGGAGCGATGGTTGGCGGTCAATTTGATCTAGATACCATCAATATTATTTCCGTCGGCAATCTGTCTTTTATCTGCCCTCAAACTTCACAAGAAAGAAAGCAAGCTTATAAGATGCGGCGACAATGGGTTAAGCTAACCAAGCAAATTATTGATAATCCCGAACCTACGGAAAGAGCGCAGGTAATCCTTAATCAATTTGAACACTGGTTTAATACCGAAACAGTCGCCAGTTTACCCGATGAAGCTTTTGCTTTGTTAGTTGGTGTTTTACCCCAAACTATCCGTAAGGTGCGCAACCGAGAACTGCTTTGAGGGATTTAAGGATTAACGATTAAGTTTAATTCAGTAATTCTTGTAGTCTTTTTAAGGTTCGGGTATTTTCTTCGGGAGTACCGATGGTAATGCGTAAGCCCTCACCTGTATGCCGAATCAAAGTGCCTTGGGATTTGAGATTTTGAGTGATTTGTGCTAAGATTTCGTCGCTATTTTTTGGATCGGTATTTTTAAGTCTCAGATAGAAAAAGTTAGCTAAACTCTGCCAGGCTTGTATTTTTTCATTCTCAGCTAATATTGACCATATCCTGGTTCTCTCTTGTATTGTTGCTTCTACTAACGGTAAGAGTGTTTGCCTTTGTTGGAGAGTCACTAAAGCCGCAGCCTGAGCAAAACTGGGCAGGTTATAGGGGAGGCGAACTTTTTCGAGAACAGCAATGACCTGGGAATTGGAGATGGCATATCCGACTCGATGGGCGGCTAAGCGAAAGGCTTTGGAGAAAGTCCGTAACACTATCCAATTGTTACGCTGCGCTAATTCTGAGGCAACAGAGGTTTGACTAAATTCAAAGTAAGCCTCGTCAACTACTACTAAAATATTCTCTGGCAAACTCTTTAACCAATCCAATTCCTTGGCAGTTAAAGCGTTACCCGTGGGGGAATTAGGATGAACCACAAACACCACGCGAATCGGTGGATTATTAGTTGTCTCAATGGCTTTTTGAGCTACTTCTAGATCAATCGCAAAATTTGTTTCCTGTCTGGGTACGGTAATGACGGGGATACCCAAAGTTTTCGCTAAGATTCCATACATGGAAAAGGTAGGGGCAGCGACTAAAATCGCGCCTTCTCCACCTAAACAAGTTGCAATTAGCAGGGAACGAATCAGTTCATCTGAACCATTCCCTACAGAAATATTAGCCGCAGTAAAGCAATTATCTAGATTAGCAGATTCATTTACATATTGGGCGATCGCATTTTTGAGTTCAAAATGACTACCATCGGGATAGCGATTGGCTTCTATTTTCTGTTTATAGATCCAAGCTAACTTCGATTTAATTTCTTCTGGTAGATCGAGGGGACTCTCATTGGTGTCGAGGCGATCTAGGTCAGCGGCAACCTCTCCCCCTGGATGGGATGTATAAGCCGCTAGTTGGATTAAATCTGAACGGATAAAAGCTATGCGATCGCTCATTAGATTGGATAAATTAGGCAGGCGATGCCGATTGTAAAATATCTTATTTATACTTTTAAATAAATCCTATCAAACTTTAGACAGCTAGATCTGATCCCTGAGTTGCTTTTTGTTTGAGCGATTTCAAAGCCTTATTTTGAATTTGTCTGACTCGCTCTCTACTAATGCCGCAGATATCACCGATTTGTTCATAAGTCATAGCTTTTTCTCCGTTCAGACCATAGCGCAGAGTAATGACATCTCTTTGTTTAGGAGATAACGTCTGTAACAATTCATCCACTTGAGACTCCAATTCTCTCTCTGTGATAAAGTCTGTCGGAGAAGAAGAATCGTCGGCCAAGATTTGCCCTAATTCGGTTTGGTTGTCGTCAATAGTAATGTTGAGGCTTCTGTGTCGAGTTTTGCTAGCCGCTTGAAGAATAGTTTGATATTTTCTCAGGTCAATATTTAATTCTGCAACGATTTCTAACTCTGTGGGGTTTCTCCCAATCCTTTGCGACAGTTGGCGAGTAACCTTCTTAATTTTATTCAGGTCTTGAGTGATGTGTATAGGAAGACGGATTACGCGGCCTTGATTGGCAATAGCTCTGGTCATCGCCTGACGAATCCACCAGTAGCCATAAGTAGAGAATTTATAGCCTTTGCTGGCATCAAACTTCTCAGTAGCTCGGATTAAGCCGATACTTCCTTCTTGAACCAGATCAAGAAAAGATAAACCACGATTTTGATATTTTTTAGCAATGGAGACTACCAAGCGCAAATTCGCTTGGGTCATTTTCTGTTTGGCATAGTGTCCTAAACGAACAATTTTCTGTTCTTCGGGAGTTGGATTACCTTTCTCAAGTAAAGGCAGCATTGCTTGTATTTGATTGGCATATGTAACCTCTTGTTCTGCACTCAGCAAAGGAATACGTCCAATTTCTTTAAGATAAGCTGTAATGTCGTTATTTGTTTGTGCCATTTTCCAACTAATTAATTGATTGACCTGAGTTGTATTTTGCTTATACCTAATATCTATCAAGTTCTATCTAGCAAAACATCTTTCTAAAGCAATAACTTTTATTTCGTTTAACCAAGAGCAAGCTTTTGCCAGGCTTAAATATTTACAGCTGACGGTGATTATAAGTATTCGCGTTGATGAGATATAACCCTCTTCTGTCACTCTCTGAATTAACAAAGTAATTAGAAAGCTAGGTGAGCCATCAGAAAAAAGATGAAGTTATTCCTAATTGAATGGCCTCGCCACTGCCAATAAGTGCCGGGAATAGAGGTCATTGTAATGAGGGGAGTTAGCTGCATCTGCCGAGACTCGATAACAGTATTAAGTAATTTTAACTTTTTTATTGTACAATGTGGCACTGGCTTGAGTTATCTTGACATTAGGCAGTTGGAAAGTTAAAGAAATTGTAAAGGATAAGGAGAAAAAAAGTTGTGTCCCTTGGAACCTCTGTAATCGACAAAAGCTCAACATCTACAGTTCGCAAACCTGCACCTCGCTACAAAGTGTTACTTCACAACGATGATTTTAACTCTATGGAGTACGTGGTACAAACTTTGATGGAGGTTATTGGTGGGATGACTCAACCTCAAGCAGTTAACATCATGATGGAAACTCACACTAACGGTGTTGGGTTAGTGATTACCTGCGCTTTAGAACACGCAGAATTTTATTGTGAAACTCTTTGTAATCATGGTTTAACTAGTACGATTGAACCAAATGATTGACCTCTCCTGCTCGGAACAGCCAGATGATGTTTAAGCTTCAAATATATCCAACTGTTCGATCGCATCGCCATTTTGACTTTTATTCGGCTGTATTTGGGTAATTCCTTGGCGTAATCCCAGGGCAATCTTACTGTGCTTTTCTATTTGACCCATTACCTGTTTAGCTCTAGAGATTACCGAAGTTGGTAAACCGGCTAGTCTTCCTGCTTCAATACCATAGGATTTACTGGCACCACCAGAACAAACCTGATGTAAAAAGATGATTTTATCGGGCATTTCTTTAACTGTTACCTGATAGTTAGCCACATTAGTCAAAATAGACGCAAGTTCATTTAATTCGTGGTAGTGGGTGGCAAAAATAGTGCGCGCCTGAATTTCTGCTGCTAAATATTCTGCTACTGCCCAAGCAATAGAAAGCCCGTCAAAAGTTGCCGTACCCCGTCCTATTTCATCTAATAAAATTAGAGACTTAGGGGTAGCATGATTAAGAATGTTTGCTGTTTCATTCATTTCTACCATGAAGGTAGATTGTCCCGTTGCCAGGTCATCTACTGCACCGACACGGGTAAAAATGCGATCGCAAATGGCTAATTTAGCTTCGGTTGCAGGAACAAAACTACCAATTTGAGCCATCAATTGAATTAAGCCGATTTGTCGCAGATAGCAACTCTTGCCACTAGCATTAGGGCCAGTGAGAATAATTAAATCGGGATGCTCTATTTTGCTATTTCCCAGGTGAGCAGAATTGGGTACAAAAAAGCCCTCACCCAAAGACTGTTCCACAACTGGATGTCTACCATCAATAATGTTGATTTCTCTACCTGTGACCATTTCAGGACAGCAATAATTTTGATAGACAGCGATTTCGGCTAATCCAGCTAAGACATCAATAGCGGCGACGGCTTTAGAGATGCTGCGAATCTCTTGGGCTTTTTCAGCCACGGTTGCCCGTAATTCAGCAAAAATATCGTATTCTAAATTATTTAAATCATCTCGCGCCGTCAGAATTCTCGTTTCTCGTTCTTTTAACTCGGAAGTAATATATCTTTCTTCGTTGGTTAAAGTTTGTTTACGCTGATAGTTATCTGGAGCCTGATTCGCTTTAGAGCGAGGCATACTTATATAGTAACCAAAAGTCTTGTTGTAACCTACTTTAAGATTAGCCACGCCAACTCTTTCTCTTTCGCTCACCTCCAAAGTAGTTAACCACTGCTTGTCATCTTCGAGTCTCTGTCGAATCTCGTCTAGCTGAGGATTAACCCCGTCTTTAATCAATCCGCCGTCTTTTAGCTGCTGCGGCGGTGACTCTACCAAACGTTCAACTACATAAGTACCCAACTGTTCCAATTCTGGGGGAATTTTATGTAAAGCTTTAATATAGGGAGAAGCACCAAAAGATGCGATCGCAGATAAATCAGTTAATTTGACTAAAGATTCAGATAATGCCAGTAAATCCCGTGCATTCGCCGTACCAGAGCCTACTCTACCCGATAATCTTTCAATATCGTAAATCTTACGCAGCATAGCTCTTAAATCTTGCCGCAAGGATGTATTAACTACTAATTCTCGAATCGTGTCTTGTCTCGCGCCAATTCCTTTAATATCAATTAGGGGTTGCAATAGCCAACGACGCAAAGCCCTTGCGCCCATCGCCGTATTAGTGCGGTCTACTGCCCATAATAAAGAACCATGAAAAGTTCCATCCCTAACTGTCTGAGTAATCTCAAGGTTACGACGAGTTTGATAATCTAAAATTAAATAATCTGCCAAACTATAACTGCGTAAAGTCTGCAACGGCACTTGATAAGCTTTTTGAGTATCTTCCACATATTCCAATAATCCTCCTGCCGCTCTCACTCCCAGAGGCAAATGAGCGCAACCCATACCTTCGAGAGAACTAACTTGAAAAGTATCTTTCAATCTTTGGCTAGCTTCAGTTAAAGTAAAGGGATGTTGCGATCGCAAAGAGTAACAAAAGCTATCGGGTAAATAATCAGCCAAATACTCGGATTTCTCACCTGGGCGCAGTAAACCACTAACATCTGGGGCATTAGCAGGGATTAAAACTTCTGATGGTTGTAAACGCAATAATTCCAGAGTCAAAGACGGCAATCCACTAGATTGAGTTGTAAAAAACTCCCCCGTAGAAATATCGGCATAAGCCAAACCCCAATGATCCCCTGCAATGACAATCGCGGCTAAAAAATTATTGCGACGGGCTTGCAACATCCCATCATCGGTCAAAGTACCAGGAGTCAGTAGTTTCTGTATCTCCCTGCGTACCATCCGCTTTTCGGCGGCGGCTTCCTTGGCATCTTCTACCTGGTCGCAAATTGCTACTGCGAAACCTTTCTCGACCAACATAGTACTGTAACGATCAAGAGCGTGATGGGGTACTCCTGTCATCGCTATTCGCCCAATTTCTTTCCCGCCTTCTTTACTGGTTTGAACTAATTCTAATTCTCTAGAGATCGTGACAGCATCTTGAAAAAAGCACTCGAAAAAATCTCCCACCCGATACAGCAACAAAGCATTAGGATATTGATCTTTCACCTCGACGTAGTGACGATACATCGGTGAAAGTTCTTCCCTATCTATAGTGCGGTAATCAGTAACAATAGTAGTTTTTTCGGCGTTAGCGTGCTTCTCAGATGACATGAGTATTTTATAGTTGCGAATAAATAAAGATCTCTATACGACTTTATCGCACGTAATAAAACTCTTTGGCTGTAATGTCGATCTCTTTTAAGATTTTAAGCGAATTCAAATCAATTAATAAATTATAGGTTGCGGCGCAAAAAGAAAAGGAAGCGAATGAGCTTCCTTTTGTTGATCACTGAAGAAGTACGGCTATCTATCTACTAGCGGATATCACTACGGCTTTGTTCTACTGGCTGTGGTTGTGCGTTACTCTGAGCTTTATCTTTATTGCCTTGGCACGCCTGAGCCGCCAAAGGAGCAGCCGCTAGAGTTAAAGCAGCTACTCCAGCAAAAATAGGCATCAGTTTGATTTTCATGACAGTCTCCTTAAAAACTTGATTAACTGTCTTCTAGTTTGATGTGTGAATGTGACACAGAAATGTCAGAAGATAATCATTTTTACTTCTCTATTTGATAACGCACTAACTCCTGAACCTGTTTTGAAGATAAACCTAGTTGTTTGCTGATCGCAATTTCCACTTCTTCTAAGTTAGTAGTCTTTAAAGTAAACTCGTGATTTTGGAAAGTGTTCTTGATTTGCTTAACTTTTATTTGAGAAATCTGGCGATCGCGATTAACAATTACTTTGATTGAAAAGACTTGTTCTTCAAGGGGTTTAGAATTTTGGGGAACTTGAAATTCCATAAGATAAGGGTTGTATTGACTTAATTGACGATCTGCTACCAATCCTGCGATCGCCCAAACGGCAAATCCCAGTAGTGGCAAGGGTAGCCAAAACTCAAATCCTAAAGAAGCTAAAAATTGCAACCATCTCGATCTTCTCATTACTGAGCCTGTTAGGATGAAAAAAGCTAACCGTTACTGCGATCGCGCGTTATTAATAATATTAATCATAATATTAATCATGTTAATTCTACTCGTAGAAGATGACCCAGCCCAATTAGAACCTTTGCAAGCTGCATTATCGCAAACAGGACATATCGTAGACGCGATTGAAGATGGTGAGATAGCCCAGTGGTTGATGGCTGAAAAAGATTATGATCTGTTGATTTTAGACTGGATGCTGCCCAATGTTAGTGGTGTCAACTTGTGTCGTCAGTACCGAGAAAGCCAAAAAACTGCACCAGTACTGATGCTAACAGCCAAAGACACTACTGTTGACAAAGTAAACGGTTTAGATGCAGGGGCAGATGACTATATTGTTAAACCTGTAGATGTCCTTGAACTATTAGCAAGAGTTAGAGCATTAGGAAGGCGGTCGCCTTTATGGCAAGGAGATACCTTAAATTTGGCAGATTTACGCCTATATTTAACCTGTCTCGTCCTTCAGAGAGGAAAGAAGAAGATTCAATTGTCAGTCCGCGAATTTCAATTGATGGAGTATTTTATGCGTCATCCTAATCATATCTTATCGCGCGATCGCATTGAGCTAGCACTTTGGACTTGGGGCAGCGAACCAGAAAGCAATGCTGTCACTACTTTAGTTAGAAGATTGCGACAGCGTTTAGAATCTGTCGGGGCAAAAGACTGGCTGGAGACTGTTTATGGGATGGGGTATCGTTTGGATGCTCCAGATAACTATATTGTTGTAGAGTCCGCAAAGGAATAATGTTTGTTTAATAAATGTTCAATCGCAGTCGTCGGCATTTAGCTTACTTGTTTACTCTCTCGATGGGAAGTATTCTAATTCTGTTTGCATTTACTATTTTCTACCGTCAGGTAAAAGATCAATTGCAAGTTTTTGATCGCCTGCTTAGTTCTCACGGCAAAATAATTGCTGGGCAAACTAACTATCAGTTTAAACAAGGACAATGGCAAATCGAACCAGAGAATGTTTCTTTGAAAACCGATACAACTCTGCCTGTAAATTTAGACATAATTTATATTCGTTGGTATGACTCGCAGCAAAAACTAGTGCAGTTTATCGGCGCGGCTAATCCTAGACAACGAGCTGTAAAACCTGGTTGGCAAACTTTAGAATACTATTGCGATCATGATAAAAGCGATACCATGTTATCCCCTTGTGGGACAAGGGTATATTATCCCCCTGTGGGACAATGTCGCCAACAGTATCTACGTCAGTTTACACTCCCAGTTACCCTGGATAAAACTTTAGTTGCCTATGTGCAGATTGCCGCGCCTTTAGAACTGATTCAAGAATCAATCGGGCGATCTCGGTTATTTCTATCTCTAGGAGTCCCTGTGGCTCTGGGTTTAACTGGTTTAGCTGGTTGGATTCTGGGCGGCTTGGCAATGCAACCGATCAAACGGTCATATGAACAACTACAACGTTTTACTGCTGATGCTTCTCATGAGTTACGCGCCCCCGTAGCCGCTATTCTTAGTAACTCTCAGGTTGGTTTACTAGCTCCCGAACACGATCTTCAACAACCGCGACAGCGTTTAGCAAATATTGTTACTCATTCTAAATCTATGAGTGCTTTAATTAGCAATCTGCTGTTTCTGGCACGTCATGAAGGAAAGTTGAATCCAAAGGATTTGGTAATAACTAACATAGCAGAAATATTAGAATCGATCGCTGAAAAATATCAGATGTTGGCAGCAGAAAAGGAAATAAAGTTCAAATCTTATTTGCCCCAAACCCCAATAACACTAAATGTCGATCCTGAGCTTTTGCAACAGGCTATTATCAATCTACTCAATAATGCTTTAAAATATACTCCCTCTGGCGGTACGGTTACGTTAAGACTTTTCGAGCAATCTCGCCGAGTTTCAATCCAAGTAGAAGATACAGGTATTGGCATTCCTGCTGCTGATTTACCCTATATATTTGATCGCTTTTATCGAGTAGATGAAGCAAGAGCTAGAAAAACAGGGGGTTTTGGGTTAGGTCTAGCTCTTGCAGATCAGATTATTCAAGCTCACGACGGTAAAATTACAGTTGATAGTAACGAAGGTGAAGGAACAACTTTTCAAATTTGTTTGCCTTTATAGCAATTCGGAATTATTAATGTAATTTTAATTTTACAAACAAGCGATCGCACAAGACCAAACTAATAGACCTATGCTTAAGCTACGTAAATTTATCATCTGTGTTCATCTGCGTTCATCTGTGGATAATATTAAACCCAATGACTTTCGTACTCAGTATAATGTGTACAACTCAAGACAAGATACGATAAAAAAGATAAATATAACTTACAAATGGGAGCAACTAAGGAGTGACCGTAAAACCAGACTGGTTGAGAGTTAAAGCCCCTCAAATAGAACGCGTTGGCAGTGTCAAAGAAATCCTCAGAGATTTAGCCCTAAACACCGTTTGTGAAGAAGCCTCTTGCCCTAATATCGGAGAATGCTTTAGCGTTGGCACAGCTACCTTTTTGATTATGGGACCAGCCTGTACCCGCGCTTGTCCTTATTGCGATATCGATTTTGAAAAAAAGCCCCAGGCTCTCGACCCAAAAGAACCTCTACAGCTAGCAGAAGCAGTACGCCGCCTCAAACTCAATCATGTCGTTATTACATCTGTGAATCGTGATGACTTGCCCGATGAAGGTGCTTCTCAATTTGTTCGTTGTATTGAAGAAGTACGCCAAGTATCCCCTGACACAACTATCGAGCTATTAATTCCCGACTTGTGCGGCAATTGGAAAGCACTAGAAACAATCCTCTCAGCGCAACCCGATGTTCTCAATCACAATACCGAAACTATTCCCCGACTATATAAAAGAGTTCGCCCTCAAGGAGATTACGACCGCTCACTCTCACTTTTAAAACATACTCGTAAAATCGCCCCCTGGGTTTATACCAAGTCAGGCATCATGGTTGGTTTAGGAGAAACTGATGCAGAAATACGTCAGGTGATTCAAGATTTACGCGATGTCGATTGCGATATCTTGACCATTGGGCAATATCTCCAGCCTTCACAAAAACATTTGGGGGTAAAAGAATTTGTTACTCCTGATCAATTTAAAGATTGGCAGCAATTTGGAGAATCCATCGGTCTGTTACAGGTAGTTTCTAGTCCCTTAACCCGTAGCTCTTATCATGCTGAACAAGTAAGAGCCTTGATGCAGCTTTATCCCCGCCAAAAAGTCAATTAAATTGTTAAGAACTGTAAAGCTTTTTAACGCTCGGGAACTATTATCTCTTGTGATACTTCCTCACTCCAGAAACCCATATTAGAACTTCCTCTGAATCCTATGTGATTTAAGTAACAATCAGCCAACCATATTGTTACTGAGAATAGACCAAAATACTGAAATATCTAAAAAAAACTTCAGTCATGTTCTTTTTCACCCTGAACTTGGGCAATCTATTCACAGAGGAGGGATTTAAATCCGCAACCTTCACTGGAGTCGTCATCAAGAGATCGCTATGCTTGCTAATTCTTTATATGTTGAAACAGAAGATGATAATTATTCATCCACTACTAATGTCAATTTAGATTTGGAAGAAAATAATGATGGTTCAGATAAGTTGCCAGAGGAACTTGTCGAATTAGATTTAGACAGTGCCGATGCAGAAAGTATTTCTAGAAGAGGAACTCGAACTACTACAGATCTCGTAAGACTATACTTACAAGAAATAGGTAGAGTTCCTTTATTAGAAAGGGATGAAGAAGTTTCTGAGGCTCAGAAAGTTCAACGCCATATTAATATTGTAGAGCAACGCGCTCAGGCTGCACAAGATGGCGACAAGACTATACAAGAATTTATTGAACTAATAAATGTACATGATCGCCTAGTTTCTCAGCTTAGTCATCGTCCTTCAATGAATAGATGGTCGATGGCGGTGGGAATGGAGATTCCCGCACTTAAAGAAGCTCTAGCGCGAGGCAAAGAAGCTTGGGCCCAAGTCGTAGGCTGTGAAGTAAAAGAGTTGGAAAAAACTCAAAAAAACGGTATTCGTGCCAAGGAACACATGATTAAGGCGAATTTACGCCTAGTGGTTTCAGTAGCCAAAAAATACCAAAATCGTGGTTTAGAATTGCTTGATCTAATTCAAGAGGGAACTCTCGGTTTAGAAAGAGCGGTGGAAAAATTTGACCCCACCAAAGGATATCGTTTTAGTACTTATGCCTACTGGTGGATTCGCCAAGGTATTACCAGAGCTATCGCCACTCAAAGTCGGACAATTCGTCTTCCTGTTCATATCACCGAAAAACTTAACAAAATTAAAAAAGCCCAGCGTAAAATTTCTCAGGAGAAAGGACATACTCCTAAGATTGAAGACATTGCTAAAGAGTTAGACATGACTGCGGCACAAATCAGAGAAGTGCTATTGCGTGTACCTCGCTCCGTTTCTTTGGAAATCAAAGTTGGGAAAGAGAAGGATACGGAATTAGGAGACTTGCTAGAAACAGAAAGTGCTTCTCCTGAAGAAACCTTGATGCGAGAATCTTTGCAAAAGGATTTACATTATCTCCTATCTGAATTAACTACTCGTGAACGAGAAGTAATTCAAATGCGTTTTGGCTTTGGCGGCGAAAAACCCTTTTCTTTAGCAGAAATTGGTCGCTGTCTTGAACTATCCCGCGAACGAGTCCGCCAGATAGAAGCGAAAGCCTTGCAAAAATTGCGTCAACCCAGACGTAGAAATATGATTAGAGATTACCTAGAATCTCTCAGCTAGAGTAATTATCATACCGAACCTGCATATAGAAAAGAATGATCATTCGCCTCTATATGCAGGTTTTTCATTAGGGTAAGTATTGATGATGCAAATCACCCAAAGAACCGATAGTGGTTAAAATAATTCGACTCACGCTTTTGCCTCTTGTTCAGCAACACTCGCATCATCTTTTTATGATAAGGGGATTTAGAGCTTTTAAAGGGAACAGTGACTATTCCTTTGAAAAAAAGAGTTAATTTTGATGTCAATTCACAGAATTTTACGTCCTACTAATATCTCTCTGACTTCTAGCATGGCTGAATAAGTAGGAATAATGTGTAAAGTTTCCTGAGTAGAGGTATGTTTTAAGGCGATATTAATTGCTTGATGGAGATTTTCTTGAACAATTAAGGTAAAATTACTTTGTTCGGTTAGGATTTCAGGAGAACTATATTGTAAACGCAACGCCATATCATAAGTGCGATCGCCACTAACAATTAAAGTGCCGCCAAGCTTGACTAATTCTTCTGTATCTACATCCCAAATCCAAGAGACATCAGTACCATCTGGGATGCGATCATTAAGAATCAAGAGGGTTACGGCAGAATTAGTCGCTTTATTAATATTGTTTACTGCCCTAATTGTTTCGTTCATTCCTACAGGATTTTTAGACAGTAAAATTCTGACTTTTTTACCATCAATATCTAATTCTTCGGCTCTACCAAAGGCAGCCTTAAAGTTTTTAATCGTCTCGTAAATATGATTAGAATCAATACCAAGTTGTTGAGCTAATAATCCTGCTGCTAAAGTATTGTATTTGTTATAAACTCCAATTAGTATTTGCGGCCATTCTCTGCTATCTAGATTTGTTTCGCTCTTCTTAAACCCGCAACTAGGACATTGATAATCCCCTAAATGGGATAGATAAACCCCTTGGTAATCTAAAAGATGTCCACAGCTAGGGCAATAAATTGAATCTACCGCATGGGGTATTTCATCGAGATATAATTCGGGTTCATTAAGTCCAAAGTAAAGAACTTTTTGTTTTAATTGCTGTCCTAAACTAGATAGGGTTGGATCATCAGCATTAAGTAAAATTGTGATATCTTTTGGTAGTGGGGCGATCGCTTTATGCCAACGTTGAGCAATAGTATCTACTTCGCCGTATCTATCCAACTGGTCGCGAAATAGGTTTAAAGCGATAATGTATTCAGGCTGACAGTCTTGTAACAGCAACGGCAGAATATTTTCATCTACTTCGAGAATTGCATAGTCGGCAGTTAGGTTGCCCGTAATTCCTGTACTGCTTAAAAGTGCGGTAATTAAACCATTAATTAAGTTAGCACCACTAGAATTATGAACTACTTTAAACCCGCGATCGTCTAAAATCTTTTTTAATAGTAGAGAAGTAGTAGTTTTGCCGTTTGTACCGACAACTAAAATTACTCCCTGGCTTACTTGTTCAAATAGTAAAGGTAACAAACGGGGATGAAGACGACGAGAAATTTCTCCTGGTAAGACGGAAGCTGCTCCTAAACGCAACGATCGCACTATACTGGTGATAGTCTTCGCGACTCCTACAGCCAAACCCAAACGAACTCGATCTAATAGTTCCATAATATATTAAGTTGCGATCGCACTCGATAGCTGTTTCTTAAACTCAGATACAACTAGCAGTTAAACATATATCTTGATAACTTATTTTGTCTGGGTTTGGCAGAATTTCTCGTAGAATTGATAATTTTAATTTAGGTTAATAGCTAATTTGCAGAGTAACAGAAGCATCTACCGTTTGTTCTCCGCCTATGATAGGCGTACTAGCAGCATCAGCACTCGCTTTGGACAGTTGCTCAGCTCGAACAAGAGTCGGTTGAGGAACACTAGCTTGATTAATCTGAATGTTAACAATCTGTTTTGGGGCAAAGTTGAGAGTCTTTAAGACAGTATCTGCCAAAGCTTGTGCATCTAAAGTTGCTTTTCGGAGTGATTCTTTCTGTGCAGAAGAGATTGCTGCCTCAGTAGCAGTAAAACTCACGTTATTAATGCGAGTCGCCCCAGCTTTTACGGTTTCATCTAATAAATTACCCACTTGATCTGTTTTGAGGCGAAAGCTCACTGTATTCGTGCCAATATAACCTGATAATTTACTCTGGTTATCACTATAGTCATAAGTTGGCTGGAGTTGAACGCCAGTAGTTTGCAACTGTTCAACATTACGCGACTTGAGAAAATCCACCACTGTTGATGTTCTCTGGGCAACTTCTTGCTGTACTTCTGTTGCTGTTTTGCCTGTAATTTCCACTCCTAGTTCTATCTGTGTCAAAGTCGTGGGAATTTTTTCGCTTCCTTGTCCGGTGACTGTCAGGGTTGGCAACAATTTTTCTTCACTCATAGCTGGCTTAATTAAAATTAAACCGAGAAGACCAAAGATAGCCAAGGTAATTCCAAGACGTTGATAAGGTACTGTAAGTTGGCTCATTTTCTAGTTGTTGGAGATTTTACTGATTACTACTTGGCTCTTGACTTAATTTGGTTACTTTTAGTTGCCAGACATTGCTGAATCACGATATAAATTTTGTCTCGCGCAGAATTGCACCTGCCTACTTATTTGTATAAGCGCATTTCTTACTTTGCTTCGTAGGTGTTTCAAGTGATTAGAGAAGTGCAAGAAGAAATAGGTGACTACCAGTTTCTAGAATCAGCAAAAGCATTACCCTTGCTAGGTATTCGTCTTCAGCGGAGAATAGGCAAATGTTTGGAACATTTTGATTGTCAGACAACACTATATCTTGAATAAAAAATAATTATTGATGAACGAGATCGCTTTTGCTAATTGGAAAAATCTACCGATGCAGGAAGTCTTTATAGGTATTCGCGCTTGTCAAGTGTGGCAAGGAAAAACTGGAGCAAAAGCTATGGTTGTAGAAATAGAGCCTGGTGGTAAATGGGAAGGCGTTGATGTCCATGAAACAGGCTCAGAAGAAATTTTCGTGGTTAATGGTACATTTAACGATGGTGAGCGCAATTATCCTGCTGGAACATTTATTCATTACCCGATTGGCTCTAGCCATGTTCCACAATCAGATACGGGTTGTCTTTTGTTTGTTTTTTATCCAGATTAGAGAAAAAGATTAGCCAAAAAGCGATCGCAATTTAAGCAATTTTTAACTAAACTCGACTTTCGTTATTGGACAGAAATTAGAAAGTAATCAGTAGCTTTCACAAAATAAAGATAAAGCTGAACTAGTTAATTGTATTTATTTTTAAGTTGTTTTACCGAGAAAAGATGAAGATTCAATAAACCAGTCTTTTACTGCGATCGCTATAAAAATTCTGAAGTATTTGTAGGCAAAGCAATAGCACTATGATGTCTATTATTTCACGTTTAATTATTAGATTTAGCTGTCTATTGTCATGAATAAAGTAAATGATAATATAAGTGTAATCTCCTAAGAGAAAATACTTAAGTTTATTATTTAATATTTATTTACTAGATATGCTTCTTGTTCTATTACAAAAAATCAATAGAATCGTACCAGGTCTTGCTCTATTTATTTGCCTTACAGGAATCGTAATTTTACAAAGCAAACAATATAGCAAGTCGATTAATCAATTAAACACGTATAATTATCTTCAGCAAGAACAAGAGCTAGAAAGATTAATTAAGATTCAAAAGCATATTCCAAGTTTGGGTTTTGACAATCTAGTTGCCGATTGGTCTTATTTAAACTTTGTTCAATATTTTGGCGATAAACCTGCTAGAGATATCATTGGTTATAAACTTGTTCCCAATTACTTTGAAACAATTCGCGATCGCGATCCTCGATTTACTCAGGCTTATTTAAAACTTTCAGTTGCTAATTCCATGTATGCTGGCAATCCAAAACAAACAGTTGCTTTAATGGAAGAAGTTTTGCAAGCAGTTTCTCCACAATCCGCTCAGGCTTCTTTACTTTGGACTTCTAAAGGTTTAGATGAATTACTATTTTTAGGAGATAACAAAGCAGCGCATAATTCTTATGCAATGGCAGCACAATGGGCAAGACTACAAGATAATAATATCGATGACACTTTTATTGTCAACAATCTCAAAACTGCTTTATTTTTAGCTAGTGATCCAAATACTAAACAAGCTCAAATCATTGCTTGGTCAACAGTTTTGCCTAATATTAAAGATAATCAAAAGCGACAAGAAATTACTGAAAAAATCAATAGTTTAAAAGCGGAAATAATTGAATCAGAAGCAACAATAGAAAAAGTTGGTATTGCTAAATAATTCAATTAATTGGCTAAAAAAATGTTTCTAGATTCAATGTGCGATCGCTTTGCTGATATCAAATATTAATTAGGGTTTGGTATTAGTTTTAAAGATATATTTAAAGCGATCGCGCGTTGCGATCATTATAAGTACTTGCACAAAATTAATTACATAGTGGGAACGCATGAACGCATGAATCACCAAATGTGTAAATAATTATGTTTAGGTACTTACTATCATCTGAAAATAATATAGCTACAATTGTTAACTAATCGCTAGAGATGGGAACTATAGAAATAAAGCTTGTTTTAATTCTTACTTCTCATACATCTAATGAATATTGAAACTCTCGTAGAAAAATGGTTTAATTTGAACCCGAAAGAAAGTGAGGCAAATCTAAATGCTAAATTTACCAATCATATCTGGGACTTACTAGGCTACCACTTTAACGTTACTCCTAATATTTCACCAGGAATGAAACCAGATTATGTTTTGTTTGATGAAAACAACTTTCCTCTACTAGTAGTTGAAACAAAAAAAAGAAATCCAGAATTAGCTGCTCAAGAAGGAATTAATTTTATTGAAGCTTGTGAACAGCATAATTATTATAAGCAAGCTTGGGGATGCCCTAGCTTACCTAATAATAATGGCATATTTCAATACTTGAGTGTCATAGATAATCCAGCTAAATATGGATTGATATTTAATGGTGATTTTTGGCAACTTTTTCGCAAGGTAGATGGTTTAATTGTTCCATTAACAGAAGTTCAAAAAGTTACAGCAGAAACTCTGCCAAGACTAATTAAACAACTTCAACACTATTTACAAAATCCAAATAAGGGTTTTATCGTGAGTATGTGGAATCGTAAGGGTGGCGTTTCTAAAACCACTAATACAATTAACATCGCTGCCGTATTATCTGCTATGGGCAAGAAAGTATTGATAGCTGATTTTGATCCGCAAACAGATTTAACTAGAAGCTTGGGTTTAATCCCAGAGAAATACACTAATAAACTCTTGAATTGTTTAGATAGTTTACAAAAAGATGAAGCAGAAGAAACTAAAATTCAATTGCAAGATTTAATTCAAAAACAACAGTTTGATATTGGAAAGACTGGTAAATACTTTATTGATATTTTACCAGGACATAAAGAGACTTTAGAAAAGTTTTCTGAAAATGAGGGAGATAATGCATATCAAATGACTAACAAACCTACTGCTATTAAAAGGCTGTTATCTTATATTGCTCAAGACTACGATTATATATTTCTTGATACGTCTCCCAAGGCAGATATGTTAACTGTATGCTCTCTCTTTGCTGCCGACGGTGTAATTATTCCTTCAGATTACGATCCAGAAACTTTACGTCATGCTTGTCATATCAATATAGATACAATTCCTAAAATTCGTTCTCAGAGAGATCAGAAAAAATCTCTCATCGATGACAATTATCCTAGAGTATTAGGTTTGGTTTTTAGTAACTGTCCTGATATGGGAGTCAAATTAAAAAAACAGGTTAAGGATTATCTTGCTAAATTTTCGCTCAATATTTATCAAACAGAACTCAGGCATTATCAAGCTACTGTTTTAGCTAAATTTCATCGTAAACCAGTAGTCTTTCATAGTCCTAAATCGGAAATATCAAAACAATATATTGCATTAACTAAAGAAATTTTCTTTAGCAATCGTCTACTCACAGCTTAAAGAGGTTATTTATTATGGAAAACTTTAGCGATATTGGTAAGTATTTACGTATTCCTTGTAAAAAAATTACTAATAAAAACAAATCTGAATTTCATTCGGCAGTAGTAAATGCGATCGCAGAAAAATTAAGAACCAATCAAAGAAACTTTCTTCCTATTATTGTCAAAGAAATAGATGAAGAAGAATATGAAGTATTACTAAATGCTCATATTTTAGAAGCCGCGAAAAAAGCCAAGCTTGACTTTGTTTGGTGCATCATGGCAGATGAAGAAAGAGGCAAACAAATAGAAATAGAATCGAAGCAAAGATTTGAAATTAATCTTCTTAATGCTTCAGAAGAAACAATTGCTGAAATGTTCGACTATATCAAAAGCGTTCATACAGGCTTTAGTCAAGTTAATCCAAAAGAAGTTGCTAAAGAAATAGTTAAAAACCGCAGCAATAAATGGAAAAGTTTTCATCCTATAACTAAACTGCGTTGTAAAATTGGACGAAAAAAGCTAGATATTTTAGATAAATTTTTCTGCTTACAATCTTAAAATAATGTCCGTGTAATTCATACGAATTTGAAAAAATAATAGGACATATTGTGTAGGGGCGAACGGCGGTTCGCCCCTACAGGATTTATGTGTTCTAACCTTAAAATCTATGAATATAAATATTTTCCGCCGTTAATAAAAAAAGAGTGCAGCCATTGCACTCTTGATCATCAATTAACCTAATTTGTGTTTACTTCGCCAACATTTCCATTGATAGGCGTTTGAAGGTTAAACGTTCGTCCTCGACATCCACAAATATAGTGTCGCCGCCTTGATATTCACCCCGCAGAATTGATTTTGCGATCGCAGTTTCTAAATATCTAGAAATTGCTCGTTTCAATGGTCTTGCACCGTAGACAGGATCGTAACCCAACTCGGCTAAATAGTCTAAACCAGCATCGGATATTTTCAAAGCGAGTTTTTGTTCGTCGAGACGTTTTTCTAAACCCTTGACCTGTAATTGGACAATATGACGCAATTGAGCTTTTGCCAAAGCGTGGAAGATAATAATCTCGTCGATACGATTTAAGAATTCGGGACGGAAACTATCTCGCATGGCATTCATTACCCGCGATCGCATTTCTTCATAATTGCTATCATCTCCAGACACATCAAGGATATACTGCGAGCCGATATTGCTGGTCATAATAATGATCGTGTTGGTGAAGTTCACTGTGCGACCTTGGGAATCGGTCAAGCGTCCATCATCAAGGATTTGCAGCATGATGTTAAAGACATCGGGATGTGCTTTTTCGATCTCGTCAAACAGAATTACCGAATAAGGACGACGGCGAATTGCTTCGGTGAGTTGTCCTCCCTCGTCGTAACCGACATATCCTGGAGGCGCACCAACCAAACGAGATACGGCGTGTTTTTCCATATATTCGGACATATCGATGCGGACTAAGGCTTCTTCAGTGTCAAATAGGGTTTGTGCCAGAGCCTTCGCTAGTTCAGTTTTACCAACTCCAGTAGGACCAAGGAAGATAAAGCTAGCAGTAGGACGGTTAGGATCGGCAAGTCCCGCGCGAGAACGTTGAATCGAGTCGGCGACAGCGGTTACGGCTTCTTCTTGTCCGACAACTCTTTCGTGTAATTCTGATTCGAGATTAAGCAATTTGGCTTTTTCTGACTCAATTAACTTATTGAGAGGAATGCCTGTCCACTTAGAAATAATTTCGGCGATATCAGACTCTAGGACTTCTTTACGCAGAAGATTATGGTCTGAACCTGGTTTTCCTTCTATTTTGCTTTCAATTTCTTTAAGTTTCTTTTCCAGACTGGGAAGCTTACCGTATTCTAGTTCGGCTGCCAATTGATGATTATAATCTCTCTTGGCTTGTTGCAGCTCAAGATTGACTTTATCGATTTCCTCTTTGCAGTTACCTATTTGATCTAAGATATTTTTCTCTGATTGCCACTGGGCATTTAATTCTGACTGTTCCTCTTTTAGATTAGCTAGTTCTTTTTCTAATTTTTCTAGTCTTTCCTTAGACAGTGAATCATATTCTTTTTGCAAAGAGAGACGTTCCATTTCCAACTGAAGAATTTTGCGATCAATTTCGTCTAATTCTTCTGGTTTAGAGGTAATCTCCATTTTGAGTTTAGCAGCGGCTTCGTCTACCAGGTCGATCGCCTTATCGGGTAAAAAGCGATCGCTGATATAGCGATTAGATAGGGTTGCCGCAGACACCAAAGCTGTGTCGGAGATAGTAACGCCGTGATGAACTTCGTAACGTTCTCTAAGTCCCCGTAAGATGGAGATAGTATCGATAACATTGGGTTCATCGACTAAAACTGATTGGAAGCGTCTTTCTAAGGCTGCATCTTTTTCGATGTATTTGCGATACTCATCCAGGGTAGTTGCACCAATACAGCGCAATTGTCCCCTAGCTAGCATTGGCTTGAGTAAGTTGCCCGCATCCATCGAGCCTTGAGCTGCCCCCGCACCGACTACGGTATGGATTTCATCGATAAACATGATGATGCTACCGTCAGAGTCAGTAACTTCTTTAAGTACAGCTTTAAGACGTTCTTCAAACTCGCCTCTAAATTTCGCCCCCGCAATCAATGCGCCCATGTCTAGGGCAACTAACTGGCGATCGCGTAATGATTCAGGTACATCTCGGTTAACAATACGCTGGGCTAATCCTTCGACGATCGCAGTTTTACCAACCCCAGGCTCACCAATGAGTACAGGATTATTTTTAGTACGGCGAGAGAGGATCTGAATCGTGCGGCGAATCTCTTCATCACGACCAATTACAGGATCAAGTTTTCCTTCTCTGGCTAGTTGAGTTAACTCTCTGCCGTATTTTTCTAATGCTTCGTATTTACCTTCAGGATTCTGATCGCTTACTTTTTGCTTTCCTCGCACTTCTTTAATAATTTCCTTAAGTTTATTTTCTGTCAGACCCAGTTCTTTAATTAGTTTGCTGCCGATGCGATCATCTTTAGCAAAGCCTAAAACTAAGTGTTCGATCGAGATATAGTCATCATCAAATTCGCTGCGGTATTTGTCAGCACGATCTAATAAAGTATCTAAACTACGCCCTAAGAAAACGCTGTCTCCTGGGTTGCTAACTTTTGGCTGGCTATTAATAAAGTTATCGATTTTATTTTGCAGCAATTGCACGCTGATATCAGCTTTGTTAAAGATACTAGTGGTTAATCCGTCTTCTTCGATTAGGGATTTGAACAGGTGTTCACTTTCAACTTGCTGATGTTTATTTTGTTTAGCAATATCTTGGACGCGAGCGATCGCCTGCCAAGCTTTTTCGGTAAACTTTTGGGAATTGGTTGGTTGCATTTTCTCTCTCTTTCTCCGACTACAGAATGAAAATTTTAAGTTATTAGTTCGATCAAATTTGGCAAAATAGGATAAATACAGGCAAATTGTAGACTTGTAGAAATTAACAGCCTGTTGTTTAAGACTAATAAAAGATTTAGTTAATTATCGTTTGATTTAATGTAATTGTAGCGAGTTTAATCACAGGCGATCGATGAGGAAACCCCAACTACCTGATTCTGGTTTTCACGCTTTGAAGCAATTAGTAATACTAAATCTGATTTAACAAAGTTACTAAGGAAAAATTTCTCCGAAAAAGATGCTTATTTTCTTTCTATTACACGTATTTATTTTTTATTTAGTAAAACTATTTTGGAGAGTCAATTATGAACCAGCCAATCAAATTATCTTTAGAACAAGAATTTCATCTCCGTTACTTCGCCGACGAGGTCAAGCAAATGTCTCGTGAACAAGCTCTGGAGCATCTAGTAGAGTTTTATAGACAGATGATGCTCAAGGAAACTCAATATAAAGCCCTTTTGTCCAAGGCGTGGTTTAGGGATATTGCGTCTTGGCATTCCGATCAAGATAATTCATAACCCTCCGTGTAACTATTCAGCCAAAATTGATATTAGTTGCTAGTCGCTAGTTGATTCAATGCTGATTTATTCAGATAAAGTCTTCTTTGACCACTGATTAAAAAAGGTTCAGTTGCACCTTGAGGTAAATTAAGTCCGATAGGATCGTTTTTATCATTCGGCTGACGCATGAAATCGGTCATAAATACCACAGAGCGATCGCTATTCCAATAGTTTTGTAATTCTGCTTGAGTAATTAAATATTGGGGAAGAGAACCAGGAAACTGGGGCGGAATACGGTTTTTTCCCCCATCAGCTAAGATCATCACCGTGCGATAAATGCTGTTTTTTCCTTTTGTCCATCCTGCTGTTGAATAATTGCCAATATCTGTCTCAGAATAGCTTTGATCTTGATTAAGATAATAAATAATCGCACCTGCTGCGCCTATTTCTCGTGAACCTTCAAATACCCACAGTGTATCCACACTCAAATAAGAGTTAGCCTGCTGTACTAAATTTTTAGAAGACCGTACGTCTTGATAAACAACAAACCCTTGCACCGTAGCAACATAAGTAATCGTCAATACTAAAAACAAAGGTAGCCAAGCTAGGGGGAATCGACGTAACATTCCTATTCCCGTTATTATCCATCCTAAGCCTAAAGCGATCGCCACGATCACTATTAGCTGTTTAATTTCTGGAGTATTAATGATTGGTGGTAATAATTCGACGACCAGGGGCAGAAAAACTATTACGCTACAGAAACAGATACCTAAGCAAACTGCAATTAATCCATAGATATTGACAGTCTTGGTTTTTGCTCGGCAATTAGTTAATTCAACAGGAGATTGGCAAATTGTTCCCACGGATGACTGATGACTATATGAGGGCGAACTGCCCTTCGGGTTCGACAGTTTGCGACGCGAAGCTATATGCGAAGCGGTATCCTTTAGGAGTCCTTTAGGGCTTATGTCGGGGGAACCAGCCCACCGCAAGTGCCTCACCACCGCAAGTGCTTCACCGTTCACGTCTACGGATGACTGATGGCTGTATAAGAACGAACCAACCTTCGCCCCTACGGATGAGCGACTACTATTTTTATTATTTTTATGCCACCAACCAGCACACAAAATGATGTAGGGAGGAATTGCGGGAATACTGTAGTAGATCAAGCGAGAAGAAAAAGGCAAAAAGAAAACCACTGGTAAAATTCCAGCGATCGCCAGTAACAATATTCCGTCACTGTTTTTTCGCTCTAAAATTGAAGCCTGAGCTTTCAATCCTAGTTGCCATTCTCGCCAAGTAGACTTAACTACTGAAGGCAAAAATAACACCCAGGGAAAACACCAACAGGCGGTCATTGCCAAATAGCCGACCGCACTAACTTTGGATACTTCGTAGTCTGGAGGAAAGCGGCGATCTAACAGGCGATCAAAGTGTTCATTAAAAATAAAATAATGAATAAAACCAGGGTTAGCCTGCTCTACGGCAATAAACCAAGGTAAAACAATTGCTAAAACTAATAACAGTCCTTTATATAGTCTAATTCGCTTGATTACTTTCCAATCTTGCCTAATTAAAACTAATGTTAGACAGCCAGCCAAAGGAAAAATAATGCCAATTAAGCCTTTGGTCAAGACGCATAAAGCCAGTGATATGTATGCACCGAGCCAATAAAACCAGGATTTGGGTTGATAGAGCGATCGCCATAAGAAATAATTACTGCTGAGTAATAAAGTTCCTAAAAGGACATCGATCAAAAGTTGATGAGTAAAGATAAACCAGCCCAAAGTTACCGATAGCATCAAAGCCGCAATGCGACTAGGATTAATTCCCCACATTTCTCTGGTCCACTTCCAGGCAATCACTATTCCCAGCCAGCCAACCAAGGCGATTGGTAATCGCGCCGCAAACTCAGTCGTCCCGAAAATACTGGTAGAAATAGCAATTAACCAATATAACAGCGGGGGTTTATTCAGATATGGTGAGCCATTGAGGTGTGGTGTAATCCAATCCCCTCGCCAGATCATTTCTTGACTAACCATGGCAAAATGACCTTCGTGGGGTTCGTATAAGCCATAGTTACCGATCCCAAACAAGGTTACTATTAATGCGAGCAAGAGAATCGGAAAGTCGATCCAGTATAGATTTTTAATAGTAAATCGCATTTGGTTGATCAACAAATTCTTATGAAGAAGATTACTGCTTTCGAGACATCGAGGGATTAAAATATAGTTTAGTTTTTGATTGCTTTTTTATGGCTATATCTTTAGTTATTATTTTTTAGGTTAAGTATAAAAAAATCCAACATTATATATTTTAAGAAAATCTTAGTTAATTTTCGAGAATACAGCCTAATATAGAATAATAACTGGCGGTTTATTGATATTTTGACTACTTTACTCTTGAATGATACACTGAGCATCTAAAAGAATTAATTCTGCTTCTTGAAAAATCTGGCAGCTATTGATTTTAGTGGATAAGATTGAGCGTTTTGATTGTTCTAAGATTGCGATCGCGCTATTTGCTTCTGGTTGAAACTGCATTAGCCAACCATTGCTTTTCAGATACTCCACTGTAAACGTATTTTTATCTAACAGCCATAAATCTAGATCGTATTCTCGAATAAACTGCTTAACTTCTTCTGGGTCGTCGCTATATTCAGCTTTAATTAAATCTTTAGCTCTTTGGCGGATTTGCTGATAATAATCCTGATGATAGGGAATACTATATTCCTCGGCGACTAAAACTGAGCGTTGCGCAAAACTGGGAATAAAATCTGATTCTTTACTCAAAGATGCAATTAAACTATTTTTAGGTTGTTGTTGCAAGAACTTATATAGTCTCGTAGCTTTTCCTGTAACATAACCCAGTCGATAGGGATAAGCTTGCACTGCATAGGTTGGATATAGTAGTGAGGCAATTACAACAGCCGTAATTAGAGGCTTGAGAATCTTTTTTTGCCTAGTAATTTTATTAGCAATACTGTTTAAAATAATTGCGATCGCGATGCCATCAATTAAAGCAATTATGATCCTTAAAGTATGTTGAGAATAGCGGCTAGGTAAATGTAATTGAAATAATAATAAATGAGCTAGAGTAAATAAAAGCAAGGAAGCAAAAAGTATTTGCCAGATTATTTCTACCTGCTTATTTATCTTTGTTACTAGAGGAAAGCGACGAGGATATAAATTTAAAATCGGTAAGCATAAGCCAAAAGAACACAGCAAAACATATTGCCATTCATAAGGGAAAAAGCCACTTCTTTTACCATATAACCAAAACTCTAAAGGGTTTTTGGAGAAGAAAGCATTTCTACCCCCTGCATAAAACTCTGGTAATAATTTGGCTTCCTTTAAAGTAATAACTTCACTAAATTCAGCAGTTTGTAATTTATAGATAGCTAATATTGCGATCGCTAAAAATAAAGCAATTAAATAAAAAGAATAGTTAACGCGCTCAAAGGCGATCGCCTTTGAGCGTATCAAACTTATTATTAATATTACTGCGGAGATTAATACTACATGGGGATAAAATAATCCTTGCAAAGCAATAAATAATAAGCAAGGTAATAACCTTTGTCGTAATAAATAATAAATAAACCCGACAAATAGCGGATAAAAAAAGGCTCTTGGCGTACCAGAAACCAAATCATCTAACATCCATAGATTTTGATTTAGTAACAAAGTTGCCATGAATCCCGCAAAGGGAACGGGGAATATTTCTAGACATAATAAAAACAGATGTATTGTCGTAACTATGCCCATAATTACAGGCAATATCTTATTAAATAAAAAAGGTTCAAGACCTAAGTTATTAACCAACAGATATAAATTCTTATATCCTAGAGGTGCAACCGAACTAAAATAATCAGCAATCAAATCATTATTGAAGAGATCGCGATCGCACTTTTGCTGCATCCAAAATACGTGCTGCCTAGCATCATCTTGAATAGTATAAGGTGAATGAAAAGCCAACTTTAATCCAGCCAAACTAAATAATATAGCTACGGCAATACTGATAGCTAACCAGAAATTAAATTTAGATTTAAAAATAAACTGCACTATAAACAAACTGCCACTGTATGATCTAAATAATATAATTAACGTGAGTTTCGGGATAAAAAGATGAGGGAAATAGTAAGCTGAAAGATGTTACTAATTCAGCATTCCCGTCCTATCTTTAGTTTAGAAGAATTGTTTTGTGATACCGACATCATTAGCGAAAAAATTATTTAACTAATGCTTCGCGATGAAGATCATTGTCCTAGCTAATTCCTTTATATTTCTGTAAGCCAGGGAAGGTATAGGATTAAGTCATTGTAAAATTTCAATTTCCAAAGATGACAAGTATTATAAAAACTAGAACTCAAAAGATGATAATCCCATGACTGAATTATTAGAGCGTGCAATAGCTTCTGTGCGACAACTACCAGAATCAGAGCAAGATGGAATTGCTGCGATGATTCTTCAGAAATTAGAAAAAAAACAAGCTGTTGCTTGGGATGACTTTGACCAAATTATTCAAGAAAGCCAAGTAAGTACAGGAATTTCCGATCTATCTCATCAACACGACCATTATATTCAATGGATGACAAGGGGACGGGGAGACGAAGAGCTTTAATTGGTTGCTTTGCAGCTTATAGGTTACAGCCTGTAGCTCATAGTTTTTATACTTCAATTTTATAGTTGAGTTGATGCTCATCTCCTGGCAAGCCTCGAAAACCCCAATTGTGCTTAGGATTTTCAAAAATTGTCATTTCTAAATCTTGGGTTGAGATTCCAAGGGGTTGTACTCGCTCGAACATTAAACGAATCAATTGCTTTTTCGCTTCAACAGTGCGTCCATCAATCATACTAAACTCGATGATGGTATAACGTTCAGTGCGTCCTGTAGGGTAGAAGAAATCAGAGGGGTCGAGGGAAAAGAATCGGTGCGCCCGTTTATCGGCTGGATACTGAAGTGCATCCATGACGCAGGAATGAATAACATCCGAAAGTTGGAGCTTTATCGGATCAAGATGCGCTCTTAAGCCGTAAATTTTAGTCTGCACCATATCTATATAGGTATTGTTTGAATCATTATAGTAACTACAATTATACCTAATGAACGAACAGGAACGAGAGCAGAATAAGAGAATTAATCAACACCAAAAGTTAATTAATAATTTGAGGGAACGCCTCAAAACTATCGAAGTAGATGTCGAACCCGACGGTAGAATAAGCGAAGCATTTGAACAGATAGAACGGCATTTAGAACTTCACGACAAAAGGTTTGATCGCCTAGAATACAAGGTCAATCAGCTAGGGAGTAAGTTAGATATCATCATCGAACATCTAACGAACATTAACGACTTGCCCGAAGAATAGTTATTCGATTCATCAATATCACTATATTATTGCTGTCTATTATTTAATCATTTGACTTTGGAATACATATTTCAAGAATCCTCACAATTCTTTGTTTTTTCGCATCTCTGCGCGAAATAAAATTCATACCGTGATTGAGCAACGCCAGATTTACTTAATAGTTAATCCTAAGCAAAAAATCAATATAAAGTTTTATTAAGTAATTTTTGAGTAAATACTCAGCAAAACTGTCAACTTTTGTTACAAAATATATCGTTATTGTTATCGAATTGTGTCAGTTATAGGGTTTGACAGATTTTGAGCGACGTTTTTTGATACAAGTATTCTACGTAAGCCTGTTATCTGGGTAGGTAAAAAGCGAACTTACCCCAAAGTACCGTTAACCGTTAACAATCGCCACTATCAGAAGGAGAATCAAGTTTATGTTCACCCACGTCAAGTCCACCATTCGTCACGTAAAACCAGAAGCCCTCAATGGACGTGACCTACTCAGGGTGGTCTATGTGGTGCTAGAGCCTCAGTATCAGAGTACGCTCACTGAAGCAGCTAGATCGATTAATAGCAATAATCCCCATTTAGCGGTTGAACTGAGTGGGTATTTAATAGAAGAACTGAGAGATGAAGAGAATTACGCCAACTTCAAGGAAGATGTGGCACGAGCTAATATTTTTATTGCATCCTTAATATTTATCGAAGATTTAGCTCAAAAAGTAGTTGAAGCGGTTACACCCCATCGCGATCGCTTGGATGCAGCGGTAGTCTTTCCTTCGATGCCAGAAGTAATGCGCCTAAATAAAATGGGTAGCTTCTCAATGGCACAGTTGGGACAGTCAAAAAGTGCGATCGCGCAATTTATGCGAAACCGTAAAAACAAGTCTGGCAGTTCTTTTCAAGATGCTATGCTCAAGCTGTTGCGAACTTTACCCAAGGTTTTAAAATACCTGCCCGTAGAAAAAGCCCAGGATGCCCGTAACTTCATGCTGAGTTTTCAGTATTGGTTAGGTGGCAATGCCGATAATTTAGAAAATTTCCTGTTAATGCTGTCTGATAAATATGTCTATCAGAATAAGCAAGAAAACAGCATTCAATACGCTGAACCAATAGTTTATCCCGACATGGGTATCTGGCATCCCCTAGCTCCCAAAATGTTCGAGGATGTCCAAGAATATCTCGACTGGTTTAATAGTCGCCCCGATATTGCCGACGATCTCAAAGACCCCCTAGCCCCCTGTGTCGGATTAGTACTGCAACGCACTCACTTAGTTACCCAGGATCATGCTCATTATGTAGCAATGGTACAGGAACTAGAGTGTATGGGAGCGCGAGTCATTTCCGTATTTGCTGGGGGTTTAGACTTCTCTAAGCCAGTCGATGCCTACTTCTGGCGAGAAGGAGAACAGCAATCCATAGTTGATGTAGTTGTCTCCCTGACTGGTTTTGCCCTGGTAGGGGGGCCAGCCAGACAAGATCATCCCAAAGCGATCGATTCCTTAAAACGCCTTAACCGCCCCTACATGGTGGCGTTGCCGCTGGTATTCCAAACTACAGAAGAATGGGAAGAAAGCGAACTCGGTTTGCATCCTGTACAGGTAGCTTTGCAAATTGCTATCCCCGAATTAGATGGTGCGATCGAGCCGATTATTGCATCGGGAAGAGATGGCACAACTGGCAGATCGATCGCCTTACAAGATCGAGTAGAAGCGATCGCTCGTCGGGCAATGAAGTGGGGTAATCTCCGCAAGAAACCCAAATTAGCTAAGAAAGTGGCGATTACCGTCTTTAGTTTCCCACCCGATAAAGGAAATGTTGGTACTGCTGCTTACCTGGATGTATTCGGGTCGATCTACGAAGCCATGAAAGGTTTGAGAAATAATGGCTATGACGTGCAGGACTTGCCCGATTCTCCCAAACAATTAATGGAAGCAGTAATCCACGATGCCCAGGCACAATACGCTTCCCCCGAACTCAATGTCGCCTATCGAATGTCTGTCGAACAATACGAAAGGCTTACTCCTTATTCTGTCCGCCTAGAAGAAAACTGGGGGCCACCTCCAGGGCATCTCAATAGTGATGGTCAAAACCTGCTGATCTACGGCAAGGAATTTGGGAATGTCTTTATCGGCGTACAGCCTACCTTTGGTTACGAAGGCGATCCGATGCGGTTGTTGTTCTCTCGCTCAGCTTCTCCTCATCATGGTTTTGCTGCTTACTACACCTATTTAGAAAACATTTGGCAAGCCGATGCAGTGTTGCACTTTGGGACTCATGGTTCCCTAGAATTCATGCCTGGCAAACAAATGGGTATGTCTGGAGAATGCTATCCCGATAGTCTGATTGGTAGCATTCCCAACATCTATTACTATGCAGCGAACAATCCATCGGAAGCGACTATTGCCAAACGCCGCAGTTACGCTGCTACCATTTCTTACTTAACTCCCCCTGCTGAAAATGCAGGCCTGTACAAAGGTTTAAAAGCACTAGGTGAACTAATTGGTTCTTACCAAAGCCTAAAAGATGGTGGGCGGGGTATTCAAATTGTTGATACGGTGATGGATCAAGCACGGATTGTCAATCTCGATAAAGATATTGCTTTCCCTGAACATAGTGCCAAAGACATGACCCAGGATGAACGGGATACCATTATTGGCTTAGTTTACAAAAAGCTAATGGAAATAGAGTCCCGCTTGTTACCCTGCGGCTTGCATATCATTGGTAAACCGCCTACAGCCGAAGAAGCGATCGCAACTTTAGTGAATATCTCTAACCTTGATCGCGAAGAAGGTGTAGGGGCCTTTAGCGAAACACCCTTACTGTCTTTACCTCGCATTATTGCTAACAGCATCAAACGAGATATCGATGAAATTTATGTCAATAATGATCGCGGCGTACTCGCAGATGTCCAACTATTCCAAGACATTACCCAGGCAACTCGCACTGCCGTTGCAGCATTAGTCCAAGCTCAGATCGATACAGAAGGAAGAGTTTCGATGGTTTCCAAACTTAATTTCTTCAACATCGGCAAAAAAGAACCTTGGGTGACAGCTTTATACGAACATGGTTACAAAAACGTTGATCAAGAACTTTTAAAACCCCTATTTGAATATCTCGAATTCTGTCTCGAACAGATTTGTGCTGATAACGAACTCGGTGGCTTACTCCAAGCTTTAGCAGGTGAATACGTCTTACCAGGGCCTGGAGGCGATCCCATTCGCAACCCCAATGTCTTACCCACAGGCAAAAATATTCATGCCCTCGATCCTCAATCTATTCCTACTTTAGCCGCTGTAAAATCAGCAAAAATCGTCGTAGATCGTCTGATCGACCGACAAAGACTAGATAATGGTGGTAATTATCCCGAAACCATCGCCTGTGTCCTCTGGGGTACAGATAATATCAAAACCTATGGTGAGTCTCTGGCACAGATTATGTGGATGATTGGAGTTCGTCCCGTAGCCGATGCTTTAGGACGAATTAACAAAATAGAACTAATTTCTCTACAAGAATTAGGTCGTCCCCGTATTGATGTGGTGGTTAACTGTTCGGGTGTTTTCCGCGACCTATTCATTAATCAAATGAACCTGCTAGATCGTGGTGTCAAAATGGCAGCCGAAACAAATGAACCAATAGAAATGAACTTCGTCCGCAAACACGCCCTAGAACAAGCTGAAGAAATGGGTATCAACCTGCGACAAGCAGCTACTCGTATCTTTTCTAATGCTTCTGGTTCATACTCTTCTAATATCAACTTAGCTGTAGAAAACAGCAGTTGGGAAGAGGAAAAAGAACTACAGGATATGTATCTCAACCGCAAATCCTTTGCCTTTAATTCCGATAACCCAGGAGTCATGGATGAAAACCGTCAGGTATTCGAGTCATCTTTAAAAAAAGCTGATATCACTTTCCAAAATCTTGACTCCTCCGAAATCAGTCTCACTGATGTATCCCACTACTTCGATTCTGATCCCACTAAAATAGTATCCAGCCTACGGGATGATGGCAGAATGCCCACTGCCTATATCGCCGATACGACTACCGCTAACGCCCAAGTCCGCACCCTTTCCGAAACCGTCCGTTTAGATGCCCGTACTAAACTACTTAATCCAAAGTGGTACGAAGGTATGTTGAGTCACGGCTACGAAGGTGTCCGCGAACTTTCTAAGCGTTTGGTCAACACTATGGGTTGGTCAGCAACTGCCGATGCTGTAGATAACTGGGTCTATGAAGATGTCAATACCACCTTTATCGACGATCCCGAAATGGCGAAACGTCTGATGGACATGAACCCAAATTCTTTCCGCAAGATTGTCGGTACTTTGTTAGAAGTTAACGGTCGCGGTTACTGGGAAACTTCTGAAGAGAATTTAGATCGCCTGCGCGAACTGTATCAAGAAGTAGAAGACAAGATCGAAGGTATTGATTAGATTTTGGTTAATCTGAACAACAGAATAATGTAATTGTGTAGGGGCGAACGGCGGTTCGCCCCTACATTGTTTTCAAATACAGTAAACCTAGGCTTAAGCTACGTAAATTTATCATCAATTTTATCTGTGTTTATCTGTGTTCATCTGTGGATAATCTTAAAATCAATGACTGAAGCGCGAGCGTCTAGTTTTCCAATACAAATAAATAATGTTTAATGTTGAAATGAACAATATTAAGATGAAGAGCGAAATTCCAGATTGCCGCCTTGGGGTACTAAACTTTGCTCGATAAATTCTTGACAGCGATTATGTTCATCAGTTACTACAACCTTAGCTTGATGTCCCTTGCTCATGACTTCCGAGCGATCGCGCGATTCATAAGCAATGATAATTAAAATATCTCCTGGTTGACAGAGAAGAGCCGCACCGCCATTGGGACAAATACCTCCTGCCCCGGCTTCTCCTGCGATCGCATAAGTTGCCCAACGCTTACCATTATTGAGGTTAATGACATCCACCTCTTCTAAGGGCAGTATGCCAACTTTATCCATTAAGTCTTTATCGATCGCAATACTACCGACATAATCAACATTAGCCTCTGTGACTCTTACACGGTGAAGCTTGGCGTGCATTAACCTAATTTTAGCCATCGATTCTATAATAACTTGCTGCTTTTATAGTAACTTGCTGCTTCTATCATAAACCGCCAATAAAGTCCTAAGCCTTAAATCCTAACTTTCATAGGATAAAGTAGTTCCACCAAAATAAAGATAAAGATGAAATAACGCTAGTTTGGCGAACATATAGATATATAAATTACTTGCTAGTCGCTAGTCGCTGTTTAATTAAGTTGAGTCGGGAGAATGTCATACCAAATCCGATTCGGAAAACCTACTTTTAAATTGTTCGAGTTAAATGGACTAAAAGCCTTCTGTATTCTGCGTTCTCCCCGTTCGCTGGGGATGTTATACCCTTGTGGTACAATGTCAGCCGCTGGTGATGTTATCCGCCGCTGGGGACAAGTGCGCGGATGTCTTTACCTAACTTTTAAATAGTGTATTTTAACAGGATTTAGTATCATATGGTTTTTAAAGCTTCAATCAAACTTTGACAAACACCAGTTAAAAAATCTAAATCCAGACTATCGATAGTGTCAGTTGCTCGATGATAGTGAGGATTCCGTAACATTGCCGTATCCGTAACCATAATGGCACGATAGCCTTGCTCCCAAAAAGGTCGATGGTCGCTAAATCCTGTGATCGGGACTAATTTACCGCTACTAGGATCGGGCAGTATTTGACAGGGAGTACCAGACCTGCTAATTTTGCTTCTAAGACGAATTAAATCGGGAATAGCAGTTAAGTTTCCTACTAAAGTGATAAAATCACCGCGATCGGGATAAAAAGGTTTAATTAACGCTGGATAACTTTGGGAATTGCTAGCAGAATTACGATATCCCAGCATTTCCAGGGACAGCATTAGCCGTAAGGGCTGTTGATTAATTTTAAGCTGTTTAGCATAGGCGGTACTGCCTAATAAGCCATACTCTTCCATGTCAAAAGCTACTAACCTGACTGGGTATTTTAAAGGTGTAGCCGCGAAAACTGTGGCTAACTCCAACAAAACAGCAACTCCCGTGGCAATACTTCTCGGTTAAGCGTTAAACGGAGTTAAAAATCGAAAAAGTAATTTGTTTTTGCGGTGAAGATATCTTTCGATGAATCGGCTTTTTTGAAGGAAATTTAGAACGAGGTTTCTTGAC
>Ga0114940_10000132_pt1 | contig 46366 bp, 41 predicted proteins | sample ColdCreekSource_FD_87195 | JGI IMG/M metagenome (GOLD analysis project Ga0114940, IMG submission 87195) | Groundwater microbial communities from Cold Creek, Nevada to study Microbial Dark Matter (Phase II) - Cold Creek Source | ecosystem: Environmental > Aquatic > Deep subsurface > Groundwater ...
AAAATTTTATCACTTACGATTAACGTCTAAGTTCGAGTTATAATTTGAAACTGTGTGTTTATAATTCAATAAATTTTATCCTAAAGGATACACTCCGTTATGGCAAAGAAAGCAATGGTAGAGCGTGAAAAAAAACGCGCTCACTTGATCGAGAAATACGCTGAAAAAAGAGCAGAATTAAAAGAACAGTTGCGTACAGCTACTTCTGCTGCTCGAAAACTAGAGATTAGTCGTCTGATTCAAAGATTACCCAGAGATAGCTCCGCTACTCGTAGACGCAATCGTTGTATGTTAACTGGCAGACCGAGAGGTTACTACCGTGATTTTGGCTTATCTCGTAACGTTCTTAGAGAATGGGCCCACGAAGGTTTACTGCCTGGAGTAGTTAAATCTAGCTGGTAAGCCTTTCAATAATTGATAGTTGACAATTGATAATTGATAATTATCTCTCCTTGTAAGGGCAGGGAATTGAACAAGAGGGGTGCTGGGGAAACCACAGCATACCCAATCCAGCCAGCAACAACAAGCTATAAGCTTCATTTATGTTGGCATTTTCAGAGATACATTTCTTGCTTGGGCAAGATTAGCTCTAGATCCCAGTTTGCTACCTTTTGGGCAATGCGATCGCTATTATCCCAGTCTTTGGCATAGGGTAAAGTACCAATCACGGGGACATTAGTTAAAGACTGAATTAAGTCGATGGGAGTCAAGTCTTCTGTTCTGCCTACCGCTTCTAGTTGCGAACAGTTAAGAATAATTCCTCGCAAATCAATTTTTAAACTACGGGCTAGGGCTACGTTAGCTACTGTATGGGCGATCGCTCCTAACTTTACTGGCACAACTAAAACCGTAGGTAAGCGCCAATCCGCAGCCAGATCCCCTACGGTTAACTCTTCCGTCACGGGAGAACCCAAACCTCCGAGCGACTCCACTAAAACTAACTGCGACTTTTGCTCTACGCTACTAAATTTTTGCCAGATTTCCCCCAAATCAATCTTTCTGCCTTCTTTGACCGCAGCGATTGGTGGAGCGAGGGGAGTCCCAAAACGTAAGGGAGGGACTATTTCAATCCCTGGTTCCTCAGAAAATAAACGTTGATATAGCTCCACATCCCCCGTCCCCGTCTGCATTAACTTAAAGATGCTTAACAGATTGTGCTTCTTACTATCTCGATTTAAACGGTATTTTTGCCAGTAGACAGTTAAAGCGATCGTGACAAAAGTCTTCCCTACATCTGTATCAGTACCTGCGATCAACAAGGTTGCCATAATGAGAATTTCCCATAGCTTGTTAAATAGCTACAGTCTTTTTTTAGATTTACTTACCTAGAATACCAATATTATTGAAAACAGAGCCTTGCCCTCGTCGGTACAAAAGTAAACCTGGTTAATCCCCAGTCCCTTGAAAAAATTACAATAAGTACAATGTAGCCGTAAAGATTTAGTATGGAAACAAACAAAAGTAGTTTAAGAAGCTTAAAAAAAGCTAAAATATCTCTAAAATTTACTCTAAGCTTTTAGATTAGTGAATCTTAGACTGGTTGTTTTCACACAGATTGCTATGTACCTTTAAAGCTAGCTCATGAGGCGCTTTAGCCGTAATTGTCGCCAATAATCATCAGTAATTACAAGACTGCCCTGAACTAATTTGAATATATTTGCCGTGAGCCATAGTACTACCTTAATGCCTCAACCGATGGAGCAGACACCTTTCTTATCAGACTCCAATCGTCTTAGATTGTTTTCTGGTTCTGCTAATGTTCCTCTTGCCAAAGAAGTAGCCCGCTATATCGGCATGGATCTGGGGCCAATGATTCGGAAGCGGTTTGCCGATGGAGAACTTTATGTTCAAATTCAGGAATCGATTCGCGGAGCAGATGTTTATCTGCTCCAACCCTGCTGTAATCCTGGCAACGACAATCTGATGGAGCTAATGATTATGATTGATGCTTGTCGTCGAGCATCCGCCCGCCAGATTACTCCCGTAATTCCCTATTATGGCTATGCCAGAGCAGACCGCAAAACCGCTGGTAGAGAGTCTATTACTGCCAAACTGGTGGCTAACTTGCTCACGGAAGCAGGAGCTAGTAGGGTGTTGGCGATGGACTTGCATTCCGCACAAATCCAAGGATACTTTGATATCCCGACGGATCATGTTTATGGTTCTCCTGCTATTTTGCAATATTTAGCCGCGAAGCAACTAGAAGATGTGGTAGTAGTTTCTCCTGATGTGGGGGGAGTTGCTAGAGCCAGAGCCTTCGCTAAGAAACTAAATGAAGCTCCTTTGGCGATTATTGATAAACGTCGTCAAGCCCACAATGTGGCGGAAGTGATGAACGTGATTGGGGATGTGAGAGGAAAAACTGCCATTTTGGTGGATGACATGATCGACACCGCTGGAACTTTATCCGCAGGGGGCAAATTATTAAAAGCAGAAGGGGCAAAAGAAATTTACGCCTGTGCGACTCATGCGGTCTTTTCTGGCCCTGCGGTGGCACGACTATCTGAAGGTATCTTTAAAGAAGTTGTGGTGACAAATACGATTCCTATTCCTGAAGAGAAACGATTTGAAGAGTTAACAGTTCTTTCTGTGGCTAGTTTATTGGGAGAGGCAATCTGGCGAATTCATGAAGCTAGCTCCGTTAGCAGTATGTTTCGCTAATTAAAGCTGCTTAATTAAGAGAGATGCTCCTGCGATCGCTTTAACACTACTTTTGCAGGAGCATTTTTAGTAAAGATCTAGAGGTGCTACTTAACCCTTTCGGTTTGTTTAGCCTGTTGTTCAGCTTCGGGATATAAAGGTTGATGATCTAGAGAGCCTAATCTATCAGGTGGCCAAAAAAGCACTGTCGCTCGTCCAATAAGATTTTCGAGGGGGACAAAACCCCAGTAGTGAGAATCATAACTATTGTTGCGATTATCTCCTAAAACTAGATATTGTCCTGGGGGTACTTTAGTGGGAGGATATTCATAGTTTGGAGGCTCCTTAATATACTTTTCAGTGAGCTTTTGATCGTTGACATATACGGCGTTATTTTTGACCTCCACTACATCTCCAGGAATACCAATCACTCTTTTAATAAAAGCTTCCTTATAATCCTGTTTTTTGAGAGCATCGGTGGGAGAAAACACCACCACATCCCCTCGTTCGGGTTTACGAAAACGGTAGCTAATTTTCTCGACAATTAAGCGATCGTTGATTTCTAAAGTTGGAAGCATCGATTCAGAAGGAATATAACGAGCTTCCGCTACACAGGAGCGAATTCCTATTGCCAAAATTCCAGCGGATACCAGAGTTTTTAAAAGTTCAACTATAGGATTTTCTTCTTTTTCTGTCATAAGCACACAGCCTCTGAGGTGGGATAATCTTCAGTCAATGAATTACTATAGATGAATACAGATTTCTCTATAGGTTTTTGGTAGAGACGGTGGAGTCTCAATCAAGTTTAAATGGTTTTTTAAATGGTTTGTTGCTTCCTCAAGAGAAATACTCCCCAAGGCTGGAAGTAGAGATCGCTTTTGCACCGTAAGAAACTCATAAGTTAAAAGTTGGAGTCACTCGTTCCCTGGCTTTGAAAGCCAGGGCTTGCGAGTGACCGCCTTCCGCGGTCAGAGAGACTCCGCCGTGAAACGACGGAGCTTCCTCAGACTTCGTCAGTTTCTTAAGCTAAACTAGAAAAAGGCTAACCGCAATTGTTAGTGCCTAAATTCCTAAACTAATTACTACTGTCGACTAATATATAGATATCAGTAGCTTAATTTAGCTCAAATTGTCTAGGTGCAATTACAAACCTTACTATTCTAATATGGAACATAAAAATCCGGCGCTGGTTCAAGAACCGCGTTATGAACCAGCAATTGTTATTCCTCTCAAGCAAGAGGCTTCTCTCTTGGATTGGTTGAAAGCAAACAATCGTCTGATTGCTCGGGAACCAGTAGAAACCGAGAAAATGAAATCCGATGAAGATCTAGACGTGCTAATGGATGGAGATGATGATGATTTTGATGATGATGATTAACTCCTAAGAAGCAAGTTAATCTGCTTTGGCTGGGAAAGCGATTTAGCCCTAAAGGATTCACTCTTTGTACTAGCTTCGCGTCGCCCTAAAGGGTATATGCGGAGCGGTATCCGTGATAGACACCTTCGGATCTGGTCTACTCATGTGAAAAGCGCAGTAATGTTGACCCAAATGGATTAAATTTGGTCATACTTGCAGAAGAAGAAGCGTCAATTATGGCTGTTCATCACATTGAAAGCTCACACTAAATTTTGGGTGAATTTTGAGCCTAGCGATCGCACTTCCCACACCCCTCACCGTCTCCTCAGAAATTTAGTTTACCTGATGCCTTTTTAGTGGTTTATATTAGCCAAGATACTCGATTTAGGAAAAGACATCTTGGGGCTTTCTTCTAATAAATAATCAAGAAAGGTTTCGGCGATGACTGAAAGTTTTTTACCCGCTAAATAAGCCACAAACCAGCGACGTTTAATCGGAAAGTGTTTGAAGTCGAGGACAGTTAGTTCTCCTGAGATACCTTCAGAAATCAAACAATGTTCTGACAAGATGGAGATGCCCAAGCCACCGTAAATAGCTTGTTTAATCGCTTCATTACTCCCTAGCTCTAATTTAACCTTGACGGCAAGATCATTGTCTGTCAATAGTTTTACAATGGATTCCCTCGTCCCCGAACCTTGCTCCCTCATAATAAAAGGCTGATTGTTTAATTCTTTTAAATCAAGATTCTTTTTGTTGGCTAAGGGGTGATCTTTTCTCGCCACTACCACTAAAGGATTATTGAGGAATGGTTTGGTAGCTAAATCAATATCGTTGCTAGGATTACTCACCACATATAAATCATCTTGATTTGCTAACATTCGCTGTTGTATTTCTTGATGATTCGTTACCTGCAAGGCAACATCTATACCAGGATATTTTTGGCAAAAAGAGCCGAGTAATCGAGGTACAAAATATTTAGCTGTGGTAATTACAGCTAGATTGAGTTGTCCCTGTTTGGTTCCCTTGAGATCGGCTATTTTAATTTCAAAGTTATCAAGCTTCTCGAAAATATCCTTACAGGTGAGCAATAACTCTCTTCCTGCATCAGTAAGATATAGTCTTTTGCCAATTTGTTCAAATAAAGCTAACCCTACTGAATTAGTAAGCTGCTTGACTTGGCTCGAAACCGTTGGTTGGGTAATTAACAGTTCTTCTGCTGCACGGGTAAAACTACCGTTACGAGCAACCGTCTCAAATACCTTTAGTTGATGCAGGGTGGCTGGAATCAAGAGACTTTACTCCTCAATATGCAATGATTATTAATCTAATCATATACAAAAACCAATGCTTTCAGGTAAATCATAATTTTTTGATTATGGATGAGCTTGGGATTGGGGGATTGGGGGATTGGGGGATTGGGGGATTGGGGACAGCATCTACTGTTTCCCTTTTCCCTTTCCCTTTCCCCTATTGAAACTTATACTGCTTCTAAATTCTTTTCTCCTGTCCGAATGCGGACAATTTGATCTACAGGATAGACAAAGATCTTGCCGTCTCCAATCTCTCCAGTGCGAGCAGCAGCGATAATTTTATCTACTACCATATCCACTTGATCGTCTTCAATCACAATTTCAATTTTGAGCTTTTGTAAAAACTCCACTGTGTATTCTGAGCCACGATAGCGCTCAGTTTGCCCTTTTTGACGACCAAAGCCTCTCACCTCGGAAACCGTCATCCCTACGACTCCAGCGTTAACTAGGGCTATTTTTACTTCATCTAATTTAAAAGGTCTGATAATAGCTTCTATTTTCTTCATTTCCTGTCTCCTATCTTTAAAATATGAAAGTTTAACTTTCACTATTTTACGTATATTTATCTAGAAAGCTAGCTTAAGGAAATATGGATTGTGGATGATTATTTTTAGGCTGGTTTCTGAGACTTGTTTAATCATCAATAATGGCATCTCGATCTAGTAGCAATAAATTACGTAAACTACCTGTATCTAGATCCGTTAACCATTGTTCTCCTGCGTTAACGGTTTGTTCCGCTAGTTCTTTTTTGCTTTCAATGATGTCATTGATTCTTTCTTCTAGGGTGCCTGTGCAGACAAACTTGTGTACCTGTACATTGCGATGTTGTCCGATGCGGAAGGCTCGATCTGTGGCTTGATTTTCTACCGCAGGGTTCCACCAGCGATCTACGTGAAAGACGTGATTTGCTCTGGTGAGGTTGAGTCCAGTTCCCCCTGCTTTGAGGGATAGAATGAAGATTTTGGGGCCGTTGGGTTCATTTTGGAAACGGTCTACCATTTCTTGTCTGGCTTCGCGGGGTGTCGCGCCATATAAGAACATCACTTCTTCTTTTAATTTCTCTGACAAATAGGGTTTGAGTATTTTGCCCCATTCAGAAAACTGGGTGAAAATCAAGGAGCGATCGCCTTCATCGACAATTTCCTCCAGCATTTCTTCTAACCGCAGTAACTTACCAGAGCGATCACCAAAATTTTCGGTCTTGATAATTGCTTGTTTATCTTGATGTTTATCGAGTAAATCTGGATGGTTGCAAAGCTGTTTAAGACGTAACAAGAGGGTCAAAATTAAGCCTCGACGTTTGATGCCATCAGAATCTTCAATTTCTGCGAGGGAACTGTCTACTAGCTGCTGATAGAGTTCTGCCTGTTCTGCGGAGAGTCCGCAAAAGACGTTCATTTCCTGCTTGTCGGGCAAGTCTTGAATGATGTTTTTATCGGTTTTTAAGCGGCGGAGAATAAATGGTTGCGTTAGGGAACGGAGAATATTAAGGGATTCGCGATCGCCATATTTTTCGATGGGGGCAGCAAATCTTTTTTGGAAGAAGTTACGATTGCCTAAAAAGCCAGGATTGAGAAAGTCAAGAATTGACCATAATTCCGTGAGGCGGTTTTCCACAGGAGTACCAGTTAAAGCGATGCGGAATCCTGCGGGAATCTCCCGCACTGCTTGAGACTGTTTTGCTACAGGGTTTTTAATGTTTTGGGCTTCATCCAGCACTATTCCTTGCCAATCGATACTTGCTAAGGTTTTTTGATCGCGATGTACTAGGGAATAACTGGTAATTACAAGCTGTTTATCCTTAACGGTTTTGGCAAAAGTCTTTCCTTGTTCTCTTTGATGACCATGATGAATCATGGCTTTTAATTTGGGGGCAAATTTCTTAACTTCCCGTTCCCAATTGTTAATTACGGAAGTAGGGCAAACTAATAGGGTGGGTTTGGTTAACAGCTTTTGCTGTTTGAGATTAAGCAGAAAGCCAATTAGCTGAATTGTGTTATGACAAATAATATTATTAGCTACAAAATTATGATGCACAGGTACTTCAAAATCATATACCCAGCCTTCATAATCTATTTCTTCGACAGATTTTACTTGGCAATAGAAGACTTCTCGCTCCAGCAAAGTTTGTAATTGCTGCTTTTTGGTTGCTAAATATTGCTGATCTAATTCTTGATATACTTCTAAGGTTTGCTGAGTCCATTTTGAAGGTTTCAATTGTCGATACTTAGCTTCTGACTGTCCTGCAATAACTTCACCTAAACAATCTACTACTTTAACTAAACTAGAGGTGGAAAATTGCTGTGAACCATCGATGTAAACGGTATTATGCATTCCCAAGTGACGAATCGGCAGTTTGGTAGTGGCTACTACTTCAGCAACTACCTCTGATGCAGGAATTCCTTCTACATTGGTGTTATTAGACCTGTCACAAATTTGTTCTAATTTATTTTGTTTAGCCAAGTCGTTAAACTCGATTTCTTGAGCAAATTGCCTCGCTGCATTTCCTCCCATTGAACCAATGTAATAAGTCCGAAAAATTCCGCTGCCATTAGTAGCTCTTTTCTGCTTTTCTGCAATACGTAACCAGATACCAAAACGCCTGAGTAAAATTGATAGCTGATTGATCAATACAGAAGAAGCCGTGCTAATTTCAACATTGCCCGTATTCACGCATACTGATCCCTCTGCATCAAAATAATTGCTTAGAAAAACTCTAGCAGTAGCTAAGTCAGCTTGCATAATAAATGGCGGAATTGACTTATCGCGAGAAACCTTGCCCCATCTATATTCTTTTCTAGTTAAGAATTCTCGGTACTCTTGGCTATTAATAGCTAGATAGGCAACTCTCCCACCTTGAGGAATCCTTATTTTGGGCTGATTTAGCTTGAAGTTATATTTACTGGCTAAATTCAAGATTATTTGCTGCAATTCTATTAAGGTATCAGTTGTTTTTTGGAAAATATTAACAGTGGCTCGATGGCTATTTTCCCAACCTTCCGCAATTTGCCAAGCTAATAACTTAGCTAAATCAATATCCCCTGGGTAATTACTGCCATATGTCTTACTGGGAACACAAACATAATCTCCTGCCTGTAACTTATTGCGCCATCCATAGTTTGTTAATAGTTTATGACTTTGAGTGATAGTGATACTATTACCGTCTTTGAGATTGACCTGATAGACTTTTTCCTGGATTTTTTGACGATATAAATTACTAATCTCGGTCACAATCATCTTGCCCGTTGATTCATCGAGAGAATTAACCCATAATTTTTCTGTGGGTTTACTCCAATATCCTTCACCATCAAAGTCAGTAGCCTGAGAGTATTTTTGCCAAATATCTGCTGCTGATTTTAGTAATCCATTAACCTCTATTTGAGTTGTGGGTAAGACGCATTTACCTAAACCCATATCGTCCGCTAAACAAGCACCCAACCCCCAAGTATCCAAAAATGATAACCAGCCTACTCCCTTTGCTTGGTAAGGACGTAATTCTCCTTGGAAATCTTTAATCTTGTTCACAGGTTCGACGGATTTATCATCAGACAGATTATCTAATAAACCTGCTAAAACCCCCGTGGGTTCAAACTTAACCACAGGCAATTTAGCTAAAGTTGTGGTGTCCCCTGTAGACAAGCGCAAGGCATCTTCCACCGAAAGATCTAGCTGGTCATTCGACTGATCTAATACCGCCTGGGCAGCCCTCACCTCCGCTGGTTGCAGGGCAATCCACTGTCCATCGATTTCCACAATGGGGGACTTTTGAGCCAGAAGTTTTTTAAAGTCTGCTTTAGAAACCGTGCGATCGCCCACCGCAATTTCTAGTTTATATTTGAGCATACTGTGGAGACTCAAACGTTCTCCTTTTTTTTGGGAGACTCCAGCGGTCATTTTAATTCCCAGTCTTTGTTCTCGATTGTCCTTCGTTAACCCAGTAGGCAGAATTACTCCTAAGCCATTGTCCCGCAACTGCCAAACCTTAGCGCGAATAAATTCATATACTTGAATCGGATCAAGAGTGCAGGAAATGGGTTGACTGCGATTTAAACTATCCCGCACAGGTTCATAGATGCGAGTGGCTAGCCCTAAGCCTTTGAGGAGGGTTTCCTGGGGGTTTTCGATGGTGCGATCGCCAATTTTAATGAATTCCGCAGAACACTGCCAGATCGTGGCGGCATCAACGATAAAATCGGGATTATCTAAGGCTTGGAGGTAATAGTTTAATGACCAGTCTTGCTGTTCTCCATCTTCTTTAGTTTCCAGCGGGGGAGCGAGGACAAAACAAACTCGATAACGATTTAAACCCAGTTCATTTTGCCGATTAACTACATATTCACTAATAGGTAATGTCCAGCTATAGAGAGCGCTAGTTAAACGATTAGCATCGCGGGGGTTGGTTTCCAGGAGGGGAGAAGTGGAGAGCGATCGCAACCAGGGTTCGATGCTGAGATCCTTATAACTCTGGGGATTATAATTAATCCAAGAACGCAACCTGGTGTCTAACAGCAAAGAAAGCGATCGCAATAATAATTCTTCATCGGTAGTATCTGCTTGGGATGGCTCTGCATCTAAATATGCCAAACAAGCTTCAGGCAATGCTTGGGTAAACTTTGCTAAACGTACTCGGTCAACTTCACTATCAATTAAAGGCTGCCAGATGCTTTTATAATTGACCTTGCGAGATTTTTTGATCTCGATGCCTGGCAAAAACTTTTGTCTGACGATGAGATCTAACGCCCAACGATATATATGCGACCAATAACGCAGATCTCCTGCTAAATAATCGGTATTAGATTGCAAAGCACTGAGGGAGAGAATCTGCAAAAAACTAATAGTTTCCTCCACTGTGAGGCGAAATCCTCTGACTTCCCAAAGATATAGATCTAACTTGGATTCTTCTTTAACTGCGTTGCCCGCAAATACTGGCTGCACTTTCTTACTCTGAGCCGTACCAGTAACTATGGTAGGCATGCCCACTAGCTGATTCTGCCACCTACTTTGATTCAATAACTCAGCAACGTCTAATTCATGGCTTTGAAATAGATCGAGTAATTCTGAGCGGCGTAAGCTGAAGGGATGAACAAAATCTCCCGACTTATTGAGAGAGAAGGTTTCGTTAACCAGCGATCGCCAAGCTTGTCCCCAGACAAAGAAATAATCTTGACCTGCATTAACGATCCAACTGCCGTGAATAATTGACATAGTTATCTTGATTGAGACTAGAAAAGCCCAGAGTAAGGAGGGTAATTTTGTTACCACACCTCAGACTTATTTAATAGAGCTAGCGTGTTCTCCAATCCCATAGCTGACTCGTTGGAGAAGAAACATTGCAATGTAATGATCAGTTTAGCAAGTTTCCTCCGTTACCAATAATCTATTATTGATTATTATCATCAGCTCAGATCTAGCACCAGTGGGTTACTCTTTGTGTGGTGCGTTACGGCTACGCCTAACACATCCTACTGACGATGATTGAGAATGCCGTAAGGTCTGATTTTTGGTTTCAGATGTAATGAGAGTAGAGCGATCGCCAATCTGGTAGGGTGTGTTAACGAAGTGTAACGCACCGAAATCAAGAAGTTCACTGATGTTACTTTAGAAAGTTTGGGCTTACCAGTCATTTAGAAGTTATCGGTGGGTTATGCGATCGCGCAACCCACCCTACTGGACTGACACGACTAATTTGATGCATTAAAAACTGGTGGGAGATTAGAAATTTAGGGAGTTGGGGAATTGGGGCAGAAAAGCTATTGCCGTATATTTAGCTGTGTCAGTCCACTACTGCTACTAATTTAAAATAACAGCAGTTTATCCAGAGAAATTACAATCTCAGGAAAAGCCCCAGGGGAAAATGTTCCTGTTTTGTATTCAGTAATTTGGGTATAACTATCCCCCTGTACTTGGGTGTGAGTTATCAGTTTTTGATTAACTAAATCGATTACCCAATATTCAGGAATACCATTACGAGCATAGGTAATAGTTTTTTGCTCCAGATCCTTTTTTAACGTTCGATGAGAAATCTCAATTAACCAATAAATATCTTGAGGATAAGGATGATGATGACGATAGATAGTTTCAGGCAATCTAACTACAGCCACATCGGGTTCGGGTTCGCTGTTATCTAGAGTAATCGGATGAGACTCTCTGACATCCGCTAAATCAGCTAAAATACTACGTAAATACCTGACTACACTGTTGTTGGTGTAGCTATGCTCTACTCCTTCAGGACTCACTTCGATAATTTCTCCTTCCAGAAATTCCACTGATTTTCCTTCTAGCAACCCAGAATCGACTAATTCGTGCCATTCTTTAATTGACCATTTATAGGTAGTTAGAGTCATAAGCTAGCTTTCGCGCGTTTTATTGCTTATTGTAACTGGATGGAGGTTCTAGGGGTTCAGTAATTTATAGATGTTAGCAATTCTCTGATTTTAAAAAGCGCGATCGCCAATCTTGTAGGGTGCGTTAACGAAGTGTAACGCACCGAAATCAAGAAGCTTACAGTGCGTTATACCTTAAGGATTAGAGTTTGATCGCCTTTTGTAGGGGTGCGATCGCATTACTCTAGTTAATCTAAATTTAAAATAGTAGTCTTGACGGCTTAAACAGGATGCTTTCAAACTATGACTGTGACTGCACCCTATTTGTTAGGTTTGATTTGGTCAAAATGGCTAATAGACAAGTTGAGCGCTCAACCTGACACCATAAGCCGCTTAAGTTAGCTTAATGTCAGTGGCAACATCAGTCGTAACAGAAACAGCTACAGTAGGCCTTCTTCCATTTAGTGTTACGGCAGCAGCAGCACCAGCACCAGCAGCAGCACTCACTGCATAATAAGCACCCTTAGCAGACCTTGTGCCAGTTACCGTACCAGCAACGGTACTATCACCAAGGGCTTTTGCAGTAGCACCAGCATTGGCAGTCCCGCCGTTAGCACTAACAGACACTCCTGTGAAAGCACTTGCTCCACCATGAATATTATCAGTGGTATTAGTTTCTTCGATAAATCTCAAGTCTTTAATTAACATCTTTGGTAACCTCGCTAAAATTGATGGCTTGTGCTTTGGACAGCCTACTTACACATATTTAAGGAAAGTATGTGAGAGTGGGCTGAAGTTGTATTTACAACCCAAAATAAGACCCAAATAGACAACTCCCTCCCGCCAAATTCCGACTTTCCAACAACTTTCCCTATATAGGATCGAATATTAGCTACATCAGCTTTTGTAAATTGACAGAAAGGAGTTTCGATTGGGAGTCGAATGCAGCGAGCCAAGGAAAGTTAACTCACTGCTGTTCAAAACTAAATTAAGTAAAAAATTACTTAACCTTCGGCTGTGGAGGAAGAGCCAGATTCAGCGAAGGCGGCTACACCAGCTATAGCAGTAGTGTTTGTGTAAGTTTTAGCTTCGGTTTTGTAACCAAACGCTGCAGCAGTAGAGTCAGCCAAAGCAACAGCTTTAGGAGCTTTGTAGTAATAGTAAGGGTTGTAATATTTACCAGCACCTTGTACTTCAGTTTCGTTAGCGGATTCGATGTATTGTAAATCAGAAATAATCATTGTTATACCTCTTGCAATTTTAGTTTTAGTTCTGTGTTGCTAGAAACAGAAGTTGTTCTCTTCGTTTCCATATAAATAAGATAACTCGAACAATTTTGTAGATGTTGCCAAAATGGCATTTATATTTTGCTCGTTAGCATAATCATATTGATATATACATAGTGAATAAGTAGTTTTACTTTGTAGAACAGCGAAGCGGATTGAATTGGGATAAGCAACTAGCTAATAGCAGTAAGGTTATTTGCGATCGCCAAAGAAATCTATTTCACAGTTAAATGCGATCTGAGCTTAACTCTAGTTCCCCATTTACGCACACATCACAAGCTATTTTAATAGTTTAATTAGTTACTTAGGTTTAATACTGTACAGTGCTTACTAGACTAATGTTGATTTCCAGATATTTGGATGAAAGAAAAGAATAGATACCTAGATATCTGTTCACAGATTCCAAAAACCAACCCAAACTATAGATGAATAACGATGGTTAGATTTAATAACGTAGAAATAGCAGCAGCCAAGATAGATGCCTATCTCCAGCAGGAGTTCAAGCTTCAGGAAATTTGTAGCGAAATTCTGCATCAAAAAATCATTGCCGAAGCTAGCTCCGCCAGAAATATTAGCGTCCTCGAAGAGGAAATTGAAGCGGAAGCCAACAAAATTCGTAGCACTCTGCGTTTGGAAAAGGCATCAGATACCCTAGGGTGGTTAAAGGATAATCTACTTGATCCAGAACAGTGGGAAGTTTCGATTAACAATCGCCTGCTGCGTCAAAAACTAGCCCACAATTTATTTGATTCCAAAGTCGAATCATATTTTACCCAAAATCGCCTCGATTTTGACCGATTTGTCTTATATCAGCTAGTTGTTCCCTATGAAAAACTCGCTCAAGAACTTTTTTATCAAATAGAAGAAGAAGAAATTAGTTTTTATCAAGCTGCTCACCTTTATGACGTTGATCGAGAGCGTCGCTATGTATGTGGTTATGAAGGGGAAGTACACCGCTGGGACTATCCTCCTGACATTGCTGCGGTTATTTTCACGACACCAGTAGTGGTTGGGGAAATAATTCATCCCATCAAATCTAAACAAGGCTACCATCTGTTTAAGATTGAAGATTATCTGCCTGCGGAGCTTACTCCCAAAATAAGACAAGAAATTATCGATAAACTGTTCGAGCAGTGGCTCAACAGCGAATTAAACTACTTAATTCACAATGAAGCAATGCCTTCGACGGAATCTGTTAGAACTTAAGGTATAGCTTGAAGACAAGCTTATAGCCAAAGACTAGCACTTTAATACTATCTAATTCCCATTAGACGTACTTTATAGGCTCAGTTGCTGCTGCGCCAGATCATAATAAAGTCCTTTTTGAGCGATCAGTTCTTCGTGATTTCCCTGTTCAACTATCAAGCCCCGATCTAGAACCACAATGCAATCTGCATTACGAACTGTGGAAAGACGATGGGCAATAATAAAAGTGGTGCGGTTGCGAGAAAGACGGGAAAGATTGTCTTGAAAACGGCGCTCAGATTCTGTATCTAGAGAGCTAGTAGCCTCATCTAAGATCAAAATTGGTGGATCTCCGAGAAAAGCACGAGCGATCGCAATTCGTTGTCGTTGACCCCCAGAGAGATTATCTCCCCGTTCTCCCACTTTGGTGTTATATCCCAAGGGTAAGGCTTGAATGAAGGCATGAGCTTCTGCTACTTTCGCAGTGGCAATTACTTCGTCTAAAGAGAATTCAGAGCGGTATAAAGTAATGTTTTCTAAAATCGTACCAGAAAATAAATAGCAGCTTTGTGGCACGACTCCCATTTGCGATCGCAAGGAGTGCAGAGAGACATGTTTAAGATTATGTCCATCGATGGAAATATTCCCTTTTATCGGGTGATACATCCCCTGAATAAGACTAATGAGGGTGCTTTTACCTGATCCGCTGCGACCTACAATGGCTACAGTCTGACCCGCTTTTACCTTTAAAGAAATATTCTGTAGTATATTCATCTCGTCATCGCTTTCGTAGCGGAAGGTGACATTATCAAGGTGAAGATCCCCCCTGAGTCTGGGCAAGACTAACTTGTCGCTTTGTGCGGGTTCTTCGGTTTTGGCATCAAAAACATCATTGAGTCGTTCCACCGAAATTAAGACTTCCTGTAATTCATCCCACAATCCCACCAGCACTAGCACAGGACTGATGATATAACCTTTCATCATGTTAAAGGCTACATACTGACCAATACTTAATTCCCCCTGAATCACGAGAGTCGCTCCATACCAGAGCAAAACTCCCCCACCAATGGAATTAATCATGCCACTCAGGAATCCTAAGTTAATGGCGAGTTTTTGACCTTTAAACTGAACATTTAACTGACGGGTTAACAATTCCTCCCAGCGCCAGCGTAAATCTTTTTCTGCCGTGACGGCTTTGACGGTGGATATTCCCGTCATCATTTCCACTAACGAGGAATTCTGATCCGCAGTCGCGTTGAATCTTTCTCGGGAAACTTTCCGTAGCAGGGGAGTAGCAACCAGGGTCAAGAGGACAATCGGCGGAACTAAACATAATATGAGGACTGTTAGCTTCCAATTGTAATAAAGCATCAACCCTAGATAAATAAATCCCGTAAAAAAGTCCAGCCAAGAAAGTAAGACATTCTCGATCAAAAACTGTTGAATCTTTTGATTTTCTTGCACACGGGTGATGATATCCCCCACACGACGGGATTCAAAAAACTTCAGGGGTAGATTTAAGGCATGATTAATAAACCCACTGATCATGGTTAAATCCAGACGGTTGGCTAAATAGCTCAGTAGATAAGTTCGGATGGAAGTTAAGCCGATGCCTAAAGCACCAAACAGCAGCATCCCCACCACTAAAACATTTAAAGTTGATTGACTGCGGTTCACTACCACCTGATCAAGAATAATCTGAGTGAACAGTGGCGACACCAGACCAATCAGTTGAATCAGGATTGAAGCAATAACGATGGTTATGCCCACGGAACGATAGGGCAGTAGCAGATTAAAAAACCTGCTCAGGGAACGTTTTTGCGTCGGTGCATTGGCTAAATCTTCCGTTGGCTCAAGCAACAAAGCAAACCCCGTCCAGGAATTGAGAAACTCCGCACGAGGTAGCTCAAACTTACCCGCTGCTGGGTCGGCAACCAGCAATTTATCCCCTTTGATACGGTAAACAACTATGTAGTGATCCCCTTTCCAATGGGCAATCCAAGGGTTATTTTGCTCAATGATCTTACTTAAACTAGCCCGCACAGGACGAGCATGATAGCCTATTCTTTCGGCTGCCACAGCTAAATTTTTGAGAGATGCTCCAGAACGTCCAATTCCAATTAGCTCCCGTAAATAGTTGATCCCGACGGATCTACCCCAATATCTACTAATCATGGTCAGGCAGGCGGCACCGCAGTCAGAGGAACTCTGCTGTTCGATGTAGGGATAAGTTTTCCACAGACCACGACGTTTGACCGGTCTAGGGTAATCTACTTCCTGCTCTTGAACGGGTATTTCATCTTGTTCCTCTGGGGCGACTTCGGCTTCGTAATTAACCGCCACTCTGGGGGGCTTAATGGTGGCAAGGGCATTAAAACTACTAGGACTTTTATTGTTGCCTTTAGTGCCTAAAGACATTTGACCAGACGCTACGGGAGTAGTGTTGGTTCGCCAAGATTCGACTAACTCAGGGGCTAATTCTGAGAACATTTGCCAGTTGGCTGGGGACAACTCATAGAACAGCAAAATAGTTTGGGATGTCCAGTCCTCCGCTACCCCAGGGTATCCCCAAGAATCCCCTGTCTTGAGGTCTTGATCTTTAATCTGGCCATTTCGTAACCAAAAACGAATTTTCTGTTCTTTAGCTGCCACCAAAGTTCCTAGTCTAATTTTTTTTTCGCTTAGACAGGGCAATACTTGTTGGAGACGACGACTGGATAAATACCGTAACTCGGTTAAAGTTTTAAAAAAAATCAGTTTTTGCTGTTCGTGTATGATCACCCGCCATTTCAGAGCCAATTCTGGTAGCTGTTTGAGGAAGGGATCAAGTTTTGACTGGGATATTCGAGCGATCCGAACTTCTGTTGCTGCCTGTATTTTGTAGGGAAAGGATTGTTCAGACAAAAAAAACTGAGCGCCAAAGATGTCCCCTTCCAGCAGCAAACTTGCGGAAACTTCTCTTTTTTTATCGGCATCAAAGCTCAATAATCGGACTCTGCCTTCGCAGACTACAAAGAGATATTGATTATCATCCGTTGAATTTGTAATAGGTTGAGCTAGGATTTGCTCTCCCAATTCATAATCTTGAATTTCAAACTCCTGGCTGAGTAATTCGATGGCTTCGGCCTTGTCTAGGGAAAACTGACTTTGGCTTGACAGCCACGCTAAAACTGGTGATTGTGTTGCTGTTTGATGAGTAGATAGGGAATTTGCTTTAGTAATATCCACTTTTTATGATCCTAATAAAAGCTATTAAAACGAATCTTCGTACTTTGATTAATTGAATTGAGCAGCTACTGCTGAAGAATCAATAATTGCTATCTGACGTTATATTTTTTAAATAATTTAATTATTTCGATAACTTAGAAAAAACTTAGAAAAGGGGCTATTTACCTTAAGCACATAGCACCCTTATTCGCCGAGAATATTCTCGGATAGTTTCTTGCTAAATTCATGAAGGGAATAGATGAGATAGGATACCCATCGCCAAACTTCTCTTCCCTCCTTTAACTTTAGTAGATTGTTGATCTATTTCTTCGAGGTAATATAGGTCTTGAAGCTGATGAGTAGATTTCTTGCCAAACCTAGTTTCCTGACCATCAATCAGGTTGGAATTATTGGAGTTAGTATTTAGTGGCTGTATTGTTTGTCTAGTCTGTTCACGATTAGCTTTCATTAATCGGTTATAAGTCCGATAGGGAATATAGTGCAGCGGGTTATACCCCGAAAAGCGCAAAATCAAGAGACACGCCCAGGAATATTTGCCCGATAAAATGGCATCAACTACTTGATTGAACTGCTCATTGCTCATGGTCTTATTGAGCTGAGAATCAGAAGAATAGGAATTGTTATACATGACACTTCTTAGGTTTTAGTTGAGTTGTTAAAATTTGGTACTATTAAAAATTGATACTATTTGGCATTACATATCAACGCCATCTTCACGTAACTTTTTAACTGGATCGAGCAACAGATCGATAATCCGACGGTTACGAATCACGATATCAGCACTAGCAGTTTGCCCTGGTTTAAATAGGATTTTTTTAGAATCTTCCGAAACATAATTGCGGTCAAGCTCGATTTGAACTTTGTATACTTCCCCCAAATTATCATCAGTTTTGGTGTTGGCTGAGATGCTAATTACTTTCCCAGGAATTGCGCCGTATTCTTGATAGGAATATGCGTCAAATTTAACCTGGGCGGTCATTCCTTTTTTAATGAAGCCTGCGTCGCGATCAGGCAAGGCAGCAGAAAGCACCAAAGGAGCGTTATCTGGGGCAATTTCTGCCACAGTTTCTCCTGATTGCACCACTTTACCTGTATTGACTACATTGAACGATAGAACTGTTCCCGCCACAGGAGATCTCAGTAATCTTTTTTCTAGCTGGTTATTGGCAGTTGCCAAAAGATTTTTGGTTTCGGCGATTTTGGTCTTTGCCTGATTAATTTCTAGTCCCAACTGCTGTGCCTTTTGTTGCGCCCCGATTTCTGCTCGGCGATTAGCAGCTTGCTTGTACTCTAACTCCACCCGCAGCCGTTCTGATTCTTTTTGAGCTAACGCTAATTCCCCTTGATTTTGGGTGATGCTCGATCGCATATTCCGAGTGGCTTGTTCTGACTGATAGATCTGCTCACTGATCCCGCTAATCCCCTGCACTTTGCTGTCAATCAACTGTTGCTCAATTTGCCGTTGTGCCTGTTGCGCCTGGAAAATATACTCTTGGGAAATCGCCCCCTGATCAGCGAGAGTCTTGAGTCTAGCAAGTCTTTGTTGGTGTTCTTTTAGCTCTGAATTGATTTGGTCTAATTTTGTTTTGTCTAACCCCGACAACTGTTCGGTTTTTCCTTGTCTGGCTAAACTTGCCTGTAGCTCAGACTGTTGCTGGGCAAGCAAATCATCCGTTACTTGTGCTTTGGCGATCGCTGAGTCGATGGCCACTTTTTGGGAGCGGAGTTCCGCTTCTCCAATCTTTTCCTGAGTTTGGATTTCTAACTTGGCTTGTTCTAGCAGGTTAAGTTTTTGATTGAGATCAATCTCGCTTGAAGCAAGAATACCTTCGAGTCTCTCAACTTCCTTCATTTCTCGCTCCGAGTCCAAGCCCGCAATTAACTGTCCTGCCTCAACTCTTTGCCCCTCTTTCACTGCAATATTATTGACCTTAGCTGATTCTAAAGATTCGATTTTATAGGTTTCTCCTTTGGGAACTAGCTTTCCTTGGGCTTTACCGATTTGATCGATTTCTCCAAACCAAGCCCAGGCGAAGAAAGCTAGACAAAACACCATTCCTCCTGCAATTAATTGCAGAGGCAAGTTTGATGGTGGCTCTTCCAGCAAGGATTGCATTGCAGGTGACCACTGAACTATTGCTCCTGGGCTATCTGTGGCGATGGTTAAGGCAGAGGATTGCTGGGGTTCAGACTGCAAGGTGGTTAGCTGGGACTGGGAACCTTGGGGAGCATTGTTTACGGAAAGCTGAGTATTATGCTCCTGAGTATCATGGGGAACACTGTTACCATTACTTCTGCTATCACTTTTGCCATCGAGCTTCTCGGCAATATAATTTCTGAAATTAATTTTTTTTATGTTCGGCAATATTTTCATGGGCTTAAAAATGATAACTCTCTTAAATTACGAGCATCTGGGGTTGAATATGCATCCAAAAGTAATCTTACAAAAGTAATCTAGATCACAAAAGATGCGACTTCGTCCTTTGCTTCAATTATCTGAACCTGATTTACAACTTCTAGATAGACTTCTCCCTTGCTCAATTCTATGAAAATAACTTGAATTACTAAATTAAAATTTTTGCTCTTATCCCTCTACACAATATCGAACCAGTTAAGTATTTTCAATATATTACATGACTTTGTAACATTAAATTATGTACTAGGGTTATTTTAAGATGAGCCGAAGATCAAAATACTGCTCACAATCCCCATTTTCGATAGATAGTAGCAAATTTTTTTGATTACCTGCCACAGTTGATTCTTAAGAATACAAGCATACTATTTGGGATTTTGATTTTACTAAAGTGATCTTTGGAATTTTCAAATTTACTAGTACGACAGTCATGCTTGTTGAATATTTTATTAAGATTAGGCATATTTTTTTCTAGATTTAATTTAGAGTTAATCTGATAAAACTCCATACCAGCCCTGAATCACTCCGAAACTACTGTTTTCTCGTGAAGATTTTGTGAGGGCGGCAAGCGATCGCCTTGAAAAAAAGATTAATTTAAGCTATCTTTCAAAAAGATACGGAATGAATATAATTGCATAACTCTGGAACAAAATGAAGCGCTATATTAGTTGGTTGAAGTTATGCACCCGTTGAATTGTGAAGATTGGGTAAAGCGATTCAGCCCGAAAGGAACCTCTAAGTTATTTTGTGTAATGTCAGTTAGTTGATTATTCGGTTACTTCTTTGACTAAAGCCACTTTTCCATAACGAGGATCTATTTCTAAACCTTGGATTGCTAGGGTAGAGTGACGAGAGGAGAAAGATAGGTCGTAAGCCACCGTTTCGTTCGGTTGTAGCGCTAAACATAGAGCAAAAACCTCTGGTCGATATTTTTGGGGAATGAAATTTTCTTCTCCCATTGCCAGCACGATCTGGTTCAAGAATGCCAGTTCTCCGTTGCTGTTAATAATGCCTGCGGGGACAGAAAGACTGTCGCACCATTGCAATGCCAAAAACCACTTAGCATCACTCAATCTGTTGTAGATTTTTTCTGGCTTGGGGTGAGGAAAAACTTTGTATCCAGAGTCAACAGCCACGATTGTTCCCCCTAAAAAACCACAAACCATACCCAGGCGATCGCTCATTTTACTTTGCCTCAAGACAATTTTAATTAGTTAAATTAACTATACATTTATTGTTTTATTGATTAAGAAATGTATCACGATGTCAACAGGTCGATAATTTTGACCTGAAATAAAAAATCAGAATTTAGAATTGTAGCGATAATTCCTGTCCGCCATCCCCTGGCAATTTGAATCATGAATTTAAAAGAACTACAAGATTTTGTCTACGATTTTCGTCGTGTTTCATTGGCGGAGATGAAACTTTATTTGCAAACTGATGGAGAAACCCTGATGCCGATGCTTAACAGGTTGATCACTCAGGGGATAGTCCAAAAATCCACCATGACAGCAGAGTGCCAAACCTGTCGAAAGTGCGATGAGGAGGAAATTGAATTCTATGAGTGGGTTGAAAGTACACAGCCAATCGGAATATAGTTAAGACAAACTAAATTAACGATGAAGCGCGAAGAACTATTAAAACGTGTAGAAAATAAGGAAGAAATTTCCCGCGTAATCGATCAAGCCGAACAAGCAGTCAAAAACTGGGAAGTAGTCGTTACTGATTTTCTATCTCCTCCAGTGTTAGCAGAAGTACAGTCGATTTTCCAAAATCTCACAGAAATTGAAACCTGCCTTTGGGGTGGCTATCCTCAAGCAGAAAGACAGCGAGTTGCCTTATCTCGCCCCGATATTCCCCTAGATGAGTCTCAAGTTGCCCTAGCTGCTTTAGATATTGCAGGAAACTTCTTGTTTGATCCTGCTAGCCACCGAGACTTTTTAGGTTCCCTTTTAGGTACGGGTATTGTGCGAGATAAGGTAGGAGATATCATTGTTTTGGGAGAAAGAGGCGCACAGGCGATAGTTGTCCCTGAGATGGTAGATTTTTTGACTGCTTCCTTAACCCAGGTGCGATCTGTGGCGGTGAAAACCCAACAAATTGACTTTAGTGAGTTAAAGATTCAACCTCCCCAAAAGAAAGAAATGACTACGGTAGAAGCCTCCATGCGACTAGATGCGATCGCTTCGGCGGGATTTGGGATCTCCCGTAGCAAAATGGCAGATACGATTTCCCATAAAGATGTCCGCGTCAACTGGAAAGAAATTACCCAATCGAGTTACAACGTTAAAGCAGGAGATTTAATTGCCGTGCGAGGTAAAGGAAGATTAGAAATCGGTGAGGTATCCGTCACGAAGAAACAACGTTATCGAGTCAATTTAGTTCGCTATAAGTAAAAGCGATCCGCTAAAACAATTCGAGTCGCATTACTATGTGATCCCATCTAAGAAGTTTCTTAATCCCTTTGCGCTTTCTCTCCTTTGCGTCTTCGCGCCTTTGCGCGAGATAATTTCTTATAATCTCAACCGTTACTTAGACCTAAAATGACCACAACGCCACAATCACTCCCTACTGAAGACGATCCAAAATATGGCGAAAGAGCGATCGCCGAAGGGAAATTAATTACCTTTCCCAACCCCAGAATTGGTCGTAAGTACGACGTTAGCATCACCCTGCCAGAATTTACCTGCAAATGCCCTTTTTCAGGCTATCCCGACTTTGCCACTATATATATCACTTATTCTCCCGATCAAACCGTGGTGGAGCTTAAAGGGTTAAAACTGTATATAAATAGCTATCGCGATCGCTATATTCCCCATGAAGAAGTTGTCAATCAAATTCTGGATGATTTTGTGGCAGCGTGCGATCCCCTAGAAGCAACAGTGAAGGGCGACTTTACTCCCAGAGGGAATGTCCATACAGTAATTGAAGTACATCATGTGAAGGAGTTCGGAGTTCGGAATTAGGAGTTCGGAATTCGGAGTTCGGAGTTGGGTGAGAAGGATGGAAAACGGCTATCAATCAATTACAATAAGATGGTAAAGATTTGTAAACGTAATCCAACCAGAGAGAGTAACCATGAAAAGTGAAATTAAACCCAGTCAAACGCCCAATCTTGAAGATCCTAAGTTTGGCTTCAACTCCTATGCCGAGCGGCTGAACTCCCGTGCCGCCATGATTGGTTTTGCGGCAATTTTGATTATTGAATACATTACAGGCAAAGGTTTACTAGCTTGGTTAGGCTTGCAATAAAGGGACTTTGCCCCAGCTATAAGCTGTAAGTTGTAAGCTTCAATCAATAGGGGTTTAAAACCCCAAGTCCCCAAGTCCCCAAGTCCCCAAGTCCCCAAATCCTCAAATCCTCAAATCCTTGGCATGGTAAGTTCTGGCACAGTATTAATCTCTCCCCAGCTTTCAACTTTATCCCAAGTTAAGTCTCTCCCTCTTCAATTAGGGGTAATGGCTTCTGGTAGTGGGACTAATTTAGTGGCGGTGGCAAAAGCGATCGCCGAAGGGAAACTCAACGCCGAGATCAAAGTCTTAATTTACAATAATCCTCATGCTCAGGTAAAAGAACGCGCTGAAGAATATGATATTCCTACAGTACTGATCGATCATCGCGCATATCAGAGCCGAGAAGCCTTAGACCAGGAAATTGTGAGTGTTTTCAAAGCTCATGGTGTAGATTGGGTGGTTATGGCGGGATGGATGCGGATCACAACTCAAGTTTTGTTGGATGGCTATCCCAATCGGGTAATCAACATTCATCCTAGTTTATTACCTAGTTTTAAGGGGATTAGGGCAATTGAACAAGCATTGCAGGCAAAAGTAAAAATTACTGGCTGTACGGTGCATTTAGTCAGTTTAGAAGTGGATAGTGGCGAGATTATTATGCAGGCTGCCGTTCCAGTTTTGGAGGATGACACCCCAGATACTCTTCATGCCAGGATACAGGTACAAGAACATCGTATTCTGCCCCAGGCGATCGCGATTGTAGGAATTCGGAGTTAGGAATTCGGAGTTCGGAGTTTTAACTTCAATTTGGGCAACATAGGTTACTAAGCGATAATAAATTGCGAGAACCTAGTTATGTGGCGTGCTAAATTTCCTCCTATTCTGTTTTATTCGATCGCTCTCGTTGGTTTTTTGGGTTCTGCTGGTATCGCCCAGACTGTTCCTGATAATACCTTGGGGAGTGAAAGTTCCGCTGTTAATCAGGATGTGACAATTGGCGATCGCGGAGCATTCCCAGAGGGAAATCGCCTTGTGGATTTAATCGAAGGTGGGGCAACTAGAGGGAATAATCTATTTCACAGCTTTTCGGAGTTCAATGTCGAGGATAGCAGCGCGGTTTATTTTGCCACTCCCGATGGTATTGCTAATATCTTGACCCGTGTTACGGGGAATAATCCTTCAGAGATCTTTGGCACTTTGGGGGTAGATGGCGCTGCGAACTTATTTCTGCTGAATCCTAACGGGATCGTGTTTGGGGAGAATGCAGCTTTAGATCTTAATGGTTCATTTTTAGCTGCGACTGCCCATAGTTTTGTCTTTAATAATGGGTTTAAATACGGTATTAGTAACCCAGAAGCACCAACGTTACTAACCATTAATTTACCTGTGGGTTTGCAATATGGTGTCAACTCTGGAGATATAAGTGTCAAAGGTAACGATGCATTTCAGCAGAATCAATCTTTAGAACAATCACCGTTGCGATCGCCACAAACTCTTGCACTTCTTGGGGGCAATATTCTTCTAGAAGGTAGCAACATTAATAACCCAGGGGGCAGAATTGAATTAGGAAGTATTGCTCAACCTGGTTTAGTTGAGATTACGCCTACTAGTGACGGTTTTACCTTTGGATATGAGGGTATAGAAAATTTTGGCGATATTCACCTGACTCAATTTGCCCATATCATAACTACTAGCGAAGGAAGCGGAAACATTCAAATTCAAGCCAAAAACCTTTCTTTAGCCAATAATTCGGCTATTTTAGCCAACACCCTGGGAGAAGAAGATGGAAGAGAATTCCAGATACGAGCAACTGACTCAATCAAGATTATTGCAGACATTTCTAACGATAGCTTAGGGGGTTTTTATAGTGTAGTTGAGTTAGGAGCCACGGGGAAGGGAGGTAACGTAAACATTAAAACAGGACACTTAATCTTGCAAGATGGTGCAGCGATCGCAGTTACAACTCTTGGGGAAGGCGATGCTGGTTCTTTATCTATTCAAGCCAAAGAAATTGAGTTAATTGGTACTGATGCCAATCAAACTTCCTCTAGTGGTTTGTATACAGATACTCAGCCAGAATCCACAGGGAAAGGAGGGGATCTTTATATAGATACGCAGCGCTTATCAGTACGGGATGGTGCGGCGATCGCTACAGGAACTTCTGGAATTGGCAACGGTGGTTCTTTCACTCTTCAAGCAAAAGAAGTTGAGTTGTTAGGAACTTCGGCTAATGGAGAATTTTCCAGCGGTTTGTATACAGACACTCAGCCAGAATCCACAGGGAAAGGAGGAGATCTTTACATAGATACGCAACGCTTATCAGTACGGGATGGTGCAGAGATCGCTACAGGAAGTAATAGTAGTGGCGATAGTGGTTCTCTCCACATTAAAGCTAAAGAAATCGAATTGAATGGTGAATTCAATTCTGGTTTATACGCAACTGGCTTATTTACTTTTGCTTTTTCTGGTAGTGGTAAAGCAGGAAATCTAAGTATCGAAGCTGAAAATTTACGAGTTGTTCACGGAGGACAAATTTTAAGTTCCAGCTTTGATAGCAATGAGGCGGGTAATATAAATATCATCGCTAAATCATTAGAAGTGAGTGGTATTGATGATAATGGTGAGTATAAAGCAGCGATCGCGGCTACATCTAACTCTGATTTTAAAGCAGGCTCTGCAAATATATTGACGGATCATTTAATTGTTAGCGATCGCGGGTTAATTTCCGTCAGTAATTTGGGTAATGGCAATTCTGGGAATTTAAATATTACTGCCAAAGAACTTAATCTTGATAATTCTGCCACTTTAGAAGCGAAAGTCAATGCAGGAAGTCAAGGTAATATTAATTTGACTACAGACAATATTTTCCTCAGTAACTATAGCGAAATTAATGTTTTAGCTACGGGCAAAGCTACAGGGGGCAATATAAAAATAGCTAATAGCGAAAACATAGTTCTAACAAAAAACAGTCGTATTCTTGCCAATGCCATTCAAGGGAAAGGGGGCAATATTGAGATTATGACCCAAGGTTATTTTGTTTCTGGGGATAGTTTAGTCTCTGCTAGTTCGGAGTTTGGTTTGGATGGGAATATCAACGTGGAGAACATTAATGGCGATCGCCCTTTGGAATTAGATCAGCTACCCGACAACCTAGTTGATCGAACCCAACAAATGGCTAAAAGCTGTGGTGTGGGTGCTAATCAATTTGCGATCGCAGGGCGAGGTGGTCTACCTGAAAATCCCCTGCAAAACCTTCGGGGACAAACTGTCTGGCAGGATTTAAGATTAATGGCGATCGACTCCAGTAATAGTAATAGTAATAGTGAGATTGAAGCAGACACCCCCGCCAAACCTATATTAGAAGCTCAAGCCTGGAAAATAAACGATCTAGGACAGATTGAATTAATTGCGATTAATGCTGATACTCGTCTTTCTTTGGATAATCAAGCTGGCTGTCAATAATAAGTTCGGAGTTACCCCAAAGGATATGCCCTAAAACCAGATCTCTGGCGATATTTAAGACGAGGAATCGAGCGATCGCCTAATTGTTTGCTTAAAGATGGTTTACAGCCGTTTTCACATGGGTAGACCGCGATGACTTAGATTATGGCTAGAAGCTAGAAGCTAATGATCACTATTTAGACTAACTTACTTTTGCGCCATCTTATACAGTTTCTCCGTCATCGCCATATTGGTTAAAGAACGTAGCAGCAGGATAAACCAAAAGGTGGCAAAACAAAACAAGGCGATCGCCACTCCTTTGACTTGACCAACTAGCAATACTGAACCTGATAAGAGGCAAAACCCCGATAAGCAGGTATAAATAAGACTTTTAATGCCTAATTGAATTTGTTTCAGCGATCGCTCACTTTCCACAGATTTAACCTTAACCTGCAACTCTCCCAGATCTAAGCGGGATTCTAGGTGCATGATCGAAGTTTGAGTACGGTTAGGCTGCCTTAATTTGTATTGAATAAAATCTTTGGTCTGGCGAGCTAAGATACCTAACATGCCCCCTTGCTGTTGCTGGAAGGCAATTTGCTTCAGGAAAGGTTGAGCCGCTGCCAAGAGGTTGTACTGAGGATCTAGGGCGCGGGCGATGCCATCTAGGGTAGTTAAGGATTTGACCACAAAAGTCATCTGGGGGGGCAAACGGAATGGCTGCTGTTCAAAAATGGCGTAAACTTCTTCGGTGATCTGTTCAAAAGCTCTCACATCTACAGGTTTATCACGAAATTCCTTGAGCATAAAACCGATCATTCGTCTTACAGGGGTCATGTCTGCCACAGGTTCAATTAAGCCCATATAAATCAGAGTTTCTACCACTTCCTCCGTGTCGTTTTTCAACACCGCAAAAAAGGTTTTAATCATCTGATCCTTGGCAATGGTTTTGACTTCCGCCATCGTGCCAAAATCGTAGAAGATAATATCTCCCCGTAAACTCACCGCCATGTTTCCTGGGTGGGGGTCAGATTGAAAAAAGCCATCTTCTAAAAGCTGTTTTAAGTAACAGGTAATGCCTAATTGAATCACAGCCTGGGTATCAATTTGATTAGCTTCTAGGGCTGGCCGATTATCAATTTTAATCCCTGGTAGATACTCCAGGGTGAGGATTTGTGAGGTGGTATATTGCCAATAGACTTGGGGTACTGCAACTTTCTGGTAGCCCTGAAAATTTTGGCGAAAGCGATCAGCATTTTTGCCTTCATGGATGTAGTCAATCTCCAGATACAATAGCTCAAAAAATTCACGGTAAATTGCTTCTAAATTAAATTTACGAATTCCTTTAAGGACTCGGTTGAGCCAGCGCACTAAATGATGCAAAATCTCGAAATCCAGGTTGAATAAACGAGCTAACCCAGGGCGTTGCACCTTGATTACCACCTCTTCTCCCGTATGCAATCTGGCTTTGTGGACTTGACCCAAACTAGCAGCAGCCAGGGGAGTAGGATTGAATTCAGCAAATAGCACCGAGATCGGCTTGCCCAATTCCTGTTCAATTACGGAGATCGCTAAATCCGAAGCAAAAGGCGGCACTCGATCCTGAAGCTGACTGAATTCTTCAATATATTCGATAGGAATTAAATCGGCGCGAGTGGATAATGACTGCCCAATTTTAATAAAAGTTGGCCCTAATTCGAGGATGTTTTTAACTAACCATTTAGCGATGCGATGCCTTTTCCGAGAGGAATTATTGCCCGTAACTTTATTCCACCAGAGGGTAAAGATTAATTTAATCGAGATGCCAAAAATTTTAAATTGCCGTAGAAATGGTGAGTAACGATAGCCATCGGCGAGATAAAGTGATGATTTTGCAGGAGGAGACTGCTCGCTTTTGTTCCATTTCATAGGTAACGTTTGGGAAAGAGGAAAGGGGGGAAGGGAAAAATCAGCACCTCATGATTCTGAGAATTGCTACAGCTAACTATATAGTCGGTTGGATTTGGGGTAATTTCAGCACAAAAGTAGTCAAGAAACTGTCCTCCTCATCATCTAAAGGTTCGCTCTTTACCTCCAGGCTCCCGTTTAAATGTTCTACTAGATACTGAACTAAAGTCAGACCTAGACCTGTTCCTGGTACAGCGCGATCAGTGACTCCTTGCCCTCGACGAAACTTATCAAAAATATGGGGCAGTTCTTCTGGGGTAATGCCTGCCCCCACATTAGCCACCGCAATGACAATTTCTGAATGTTGAGCCGTCAACTGATGGGAGACAGCTAGTTCAACGGTGGTGTGAGGATCACAATATTTACCAGCATTGGCAAGGAGTTCATGGAGAATGTATTCAAAGCTCTCTGGATCAGTGTGAATTTTGAGGTCTGGGGAGGAAACACTACAAACTAGCTTAATATCTCGCCCAGGTTGCCATTTGGTCGCAAAAAACTGTCTCAAATCTGTAATAGTTTGACTCAAATCTAGTTCTTGAGGGCTGTAGGTCAATTCTCCTGATTCCGCCTGTTGTAGCGTCAGCAAATCTTTGATCAGGTTATATTCGCGATTCCACTCTTGCTCCAGAATATCGAGATACTTTTCCCGCATCTGCGGGGAGATCCCTGTCTGACGTAACATTTTGATGGCGATTTTCATGCTAGTTAGGGGGGTTTTGAGTTCATGACTCATACTGTTCAAAAAGTCATCTTTGAGCTGATTGAGTTTTTGCAGTTGCTCAATGTGCTGGCGCATCCTTGCAGAAAGCTTCCCCTGCATATCCATACGGGACTTGAATTGTGCTGTTCTTTCATCCACGATTAGATTAACTCGGTTGAGGGTTTGCTCGTGAACGATCGCTGTACCAATCTGAATCCCCACCCAGTTGATTAGCTCCAGTTCTTCCTGATCCCAGCTACGAGGGAGATCGCTTTGTAACACCAAAAACCCAAGAACCATCGCTGAGTCGCTTTCACTGGTCTTTTTACCCATCAAAGGCATCATCAATAGGGCGCTACCTCTGGTGGCAACGGAGTCCAGCTTCAAGTCGGGAAACGAAGCATCAGCTTCTAAGTGTAAGCAATTTGGGGCGTTGCGCCACGCCTGCTGGCATAAGTCAGAACGATCCAGGGCAAAAGTGGATTTAGTGGAGGATGAGCATTCCGAGTCGGAACTCCATTGGTGCTTGATACTAGCAGTACCTTTAACTATTCGGCGATCGCGGAGCGTTCCCGGAGGGAAATCGCGATCTTTGGCTCGCAAAGGATTCTGATACTTAAACCGCAAAATCATACCTCGGTTTAGCTGGAGAGCTTGACCAATCTCCGTTAGACAATTTTGTAAGAGTAATTCTAGTTGATAGCCCTGACTAATTTCTCGACTCAGATTTTTGAGGAGGGTTTGATAGCGAGATTTGGTCTGGGATTGTTGTTGCAGTTGACTTTGGGCAAGGGTAATGGCGATCGCGTTCAAACTCTGGGTGATTAATTGGTGTTCATCGTCAGTCCAGGATAAAGAGTGGGACTTGAGCAATAGCACTAAACCGTTAGTTTGATCCTGAAATTGGGTGGTGATGCCTAGCCAGGTGTGAGTCGGCAAAATATTCTGGATAATGCCATCAATACTACTAAATAGTGGCGATGTTGCCTCGATCACAGAAGACTTATGGCTATCTTGGCTATCTTGACTGATGGCTAGGTGGGATAGTTGCTCAATTGCTGCCTCCGATAGTAAACCTGCTTCTGCTTGCCAGCAGCCAACTCCATTGACTTGAAAAGAGTCCGTCCCTTGGGAAATAACGATACATCCATCTACCGTCAACGACTTGCTGAGAGTTGTTGCCAAATCGGACAAAATTGTTAAACCAACTGAGTTTTTGAGGGCAATCTGTAAAATAGCGTTTGCCAGTTGCTCACGATCTGGGGCTTGTTGTATCATCTTCGGCAATTGCTGCTCTATAACTTGGGTGAGAAATCTTGGGGACATTAATTCATGGCAGCTTCCCTGAGCTACGACCAAGGATCAAGAGAAAATAAATATGGCAAATTATTCAATAGCTTAAAATCTTCTCTTACAGCATTATCATTCCCATTATTAACTAACAAATCTATAACAGGATAACCATTTTCTCTGTGGTATAGATGAATTAAACAAGAGTTCAATATTTGTCTATCTACCCAATGAGCATTAGAAATGTTGAAATCCGTTTCTGGGCTGGAAAATACCTGTCTCGATGGAATTCGGGGCATCTGTCAGAATAATTGTTTTATCTGCCGTGATTTTGCCAATGATGGTGGCGTTATTCCCCAAGCCTTCTACTAGTCGGAGGGCATAAGGCTCAGGCAGACACAAAACCAGCTCAAAATCCTCCCCCCCGTGCAGCACCCAATCCCAGGCAGTCTGGTGTCCAGCAAGTTTAGTTAGACTTGGAAGAACTGGAATCTGAGAACCCTCAATTACTGCGCCTACCCCACTAAGGCGACAAATTTGTTGAATTCCATCTGCCAGACCATCACTAGTATCCATGCCAGCGATCGCAATTGTTTCAGGAATTTCTCGCAAATAGGGCAAGACATCTAATCGAGGTCGTGGTCGTTGATGGGCTTCTCTTAAACGTTGCTGTTCTGCTACGGTCAAATTACTTCCCTGATCTGGATTGAGCAATAGTTCTAATCCCCCTCGCGATAGACCATGTAGCCCCGTTACCACGATGACATCTCCTGGTTTCGCCTGATGCCGATAGATCGCCCGTTGGGGTAACACTTCTCCCAGGGCGGTAATTGCCAAACTAACCACCGTCGAACGACAAATATCTCCCCCCACCAGAGAAGTTTGATAAGTCTCTAGACATGCCCTCATGCCCTGATAAACCGATTCCACCCAATTTACGGATGTTGTTCCAGGAAGAGCCAGCCCCACCGTAATACCCAAGGGAGTTGCCCCCATCGCCGCCAGGTCAGAAAGATTGGCCGCTACCCCTCGCCAACCTACATCAAAGGGACTGGTAGTGCGATCGCTAAAGTGGACTTGCTCCACTAGCACATCGGTGGTCACCACTAGAGATTTTGGGGCAGCGATCGCCAAAACCGCTCCATCGTCCCCTACCACTCCAGAAGGGCAAAAACGTTGCAATCTTTCTAGTAGTTTATGTTCTCCTAGGTCTTTAACCAAAAGTTCCTCAATCACTGTTCAATAATGATCTTGTTTTAAATATTTCCTCATTGTTCATGCTCTCTCCCCAAGTATTTCGGTAATGAGTCCCGTGGGATTAGTGTTCTAGTGGTTGATCGCAGTGCATTCTGTGTATCAATACCGATGTTCGGCATGATTGAGAGTCTTAATCTGGGAACAACCACTGGCATCGTACTTTACGAGGTTACCAAACAACGACGAGAATACCAACGGCAATTCAAGCGAGCCAATCGAGGGTAATGGCGATCGCTTAAACTACAATTAAATGCGTAAAGGCCCATATTTTATTTTGGTTGTTTCAGGTTTTCAATCCCCTCAATCACTTTGGCAGAAATAATCTTGTCCCCTGCGGTCAATTCCTCTAAAATTTCCTTGCCCTCAGTGAGGTAGCCAAATACCGAATATCGTCCATCCATCAGGTTATATCCAGGAGGAGTAACTTCTGTATCAAACTTAAAAAAGAAAAACTGTGAAGAACCACCATTAGGATCGTCCGCTGGACGAGCTAAAGCCATTGCTCCATAAGAATTAAAAGGAATTGCTGGTTGATCTAAGTAGCGACCTAATTCTTCTAGAGTCTCACCATATACAGGTAAAGAGTCTCCCTTGACTAATACTTCCAGGGGAATGGCACGATATTGCTTGGTTTTAGGGTCAATAAAACCATTGGCTTCTCCTGGTGGATCTCCTGCCTGCAAAATATAGAAATCTTCCGCCCGATTGAAGTCTAAGCCATCATAAAAACCTCGTTGAACCAAATCAACGAAATTCCCCCCATTGACTGGAGCGCTATAACCATCAACTATCAACTTGAGATCACCCTTGTTCGTCTCCATTGCTACCGTTGCTCGACCTAGAAGCTGGGGTAAAGTAGCATATTCTGCTGGTACTTCAAAAGGATAGCCCACCACCATTAATTCTTCTAACTTGGTAACTAAATTCAATAGATCTCGTCTTTTGAGATAAGTTGCTTCTCGATCTTTGGTGTTCACAATTTCTTGTAATTGGGCAGCCCCCGTGGTGAGTTCGTCAATTAAGGCTTCTGCTTGAGATTTCCGTTCATCAGGAACGGTTGCCAATAGTTGATCACGACGAGCAGTGAGAACAAAAGCAGCATCGGTAATATTGCGGCTGATATTTTTCCAGCGTTTGGCTCTTAGCTTGCTCGATATTACTTCCAAGCTGCTTTGCAGTTTTCTAACGGCATCATTGTTAATGGGCAATGCATAGCGCAAAATAGCTTGAGGATCTGTGACGGCATCACCCTGCGCCAGAATAGCAGATGCGGACGGCTGCCAACCTACCAAACCAACCACCAGCAGCATCGTCGCTAAGACTGCCGTTACAACCCGTTGCTTTCTAAACTGATATCGTCTTAAAAAGTTATTTTCTTTGATGTTCATTAAGATGTTCATAAATTCAATCTTGATTGTCGCCCAAAAATATTAAGAAAAACCAAAACTACTAAGGTGTATGTTCTTAGTATTTGCTCTCCCTTGTCAACATTTCTTTACTTCTACCGCTCTTTCCTAGCTACTAATTTTAAGAACGCCAAGAATAGGCGACTAGAGAGGGTAGTTCTCTCAGATCATTAATTTCCTGATCCCTGCTTTAGTCTTGCTTGAGCTTTTCTCCAGAAGGACACATCCTTTTAGTCACCCACCATCAGGTACAATAAAATGTCGATCTTTAAGGATAATTTTTAGCTTCATGATTTCTAGTAATGACTTTCGCACAGGAGTTACTGTTGAGATGGATGGTTATGTCTGGCGAGTAGTAGAGTTTCTGCACGTCAAACCAGGCAAAGGTTCGGCATTTGTCAGAACTAAGCTCAAAAACGTCCAAACAGGCAATACCATCGACAAGACTTTTCGGGCTGGAGAAAGTGTTCCCCAGGCAAATTTAGAAAAGCGCGCCATGCAATATACCTATAAGGACGGAGAAGAATTTGTCTTTATGGATATGCAAAGCTATGAAGAGACACGCATGAGTAGTGATAAATTAGGCGATCGCATTAATTTTCTCAAAGAAGAAATGGAAGTGAACGTCATCTTCTGGGACGAGCGAGTGCTAGAAATCGAATTACCCACCTCTGTGGTGCTAGAAATTACGGAGACTGATCCTGGGGTTAAAGGAGATACCGCCACGGGAGGCACCAAGCCAGCGATCGTCGAAACAGGCGCTCAGGTAATGGTACCTTTGTTCATTACCATTGGTGAGAAGATTAAGGTCGATACTCGTGATGGTTCTTATTTAGGTCGAGAAAATTAATTAAATTAATTAAATAGTTTGTGTCTATAAATTTCCAAGAACTGCGTGAACTGTTAGGGGCGATCGCTCAAACCGACATCACGGAGTTGGTTCTCAAAAACGATGATTTTGAATTGACGGTACGCAAGGATAAAAACTTGGTAGCAGTTGCTCCCACGGTAGTTTCCCCTCAGATTGTTGAAGCAGCAACACCCTCTTCTGCTCCAACCACCCCAAATACCCCAGTTACCATTGCCACTCCTGTTTCAGAGACTTCTACTGCCACCACAGTAGATGATAAAAAATGGGTGGACGTTACTTCGCCGATGGTGGGGACGTTTTATTCTGCTCCTGCTCCCGATGAAGACTCTTTTGTTGCCGTTGGCGATCGCATTACCAAAGGAGATACGGTGTGCATTATTGAAGCGATGAAGCTAATGAATGAGATTGAAGGAGAAGTGACGGGACAAGTTATGGAAATAGCGGTGCAAAATGGCGAACCTGTAGAGTTTGGACAGGTTTTGATGCGAGTCAATCCAGGTTAAAGATCCTCGCCGTTGAGATTAAGCAATGCTAACTTCAGAAAGTACTTCACCCTCAAGCTTGAGGCATTAAGGTTATGGAAATTCTGACGATCGCACTGGCTGGCTTACTGGGGATAGGTTCTAGCGGGGGAATAGTCCTGGATAAAATTGCTCAAGGAAAACTTGCCTCCCAGGTAATCGGTGTAGAACAGCAGGTAGTGAGAATTGACAATCAACCCAACTATCAAGTTGCTCAAGGGAGAATAGCTCGTGTCCGCATTGCCAGCCGAGGGGTTAGGCTCAAGCCTGGGGTTCGGATCGCCTCCCTAGATGTGGAAACTGATCCCCTCGCCGTCAAACTCTCCAAGCTGAAGTTTACTAACCTTAAAAGTTTAAGAGAGTCTTTAGTTACCCCCGCTTCAGGAGTGGTAAAATTAGTATTAACGGAACAAGATCTCAATCAAGCCCTCCAATCCCCTGAAATTCAAGAGGAACTCCAAAAAAACCTCAACCGCCTAATTGCCAGTCAAGCTGGTTCAACTAGCATTCGCTATCGACTATCGGAACTCCAGCTTAAACTACGCCCAAAAAATCGTCTTCAGGTAAGTTTTAAACTAAGTAGACCAAGGGCAAAACTAAATCGAGAATCAAGTTCTCCTGCGGTCACTTCTAGGGAGAAAAAGTCCTCTAGAGAATTAGCTATTAGTCTAAAACTAACCCTCAAGGTGGTTGACGGCAAGGCGCTGCGTTTGCTAGAACCCCAAGGAATTGTCAATGGTCGTCCGATGTCCTCCAGGCTATTGACGGGTTTTGCTACAGGAATTGGTGATCGCCTTAACTTAAAAACTTTGGAAGCAGACGGAATTCTAGCCCGTATTCTACAATTAGAAATTAATGAAGATGATTTACAGCTAATCGGTTTCGCCAGACTCGAAACCAAAAAGCCCTAATCTTCAGCCAAAACCCAGACATTTCCTTGTATCAGGAGCATAGTCCATGCAGGATCAGAATAAAAACCGTTTTTCCGTCACTGCGATCGCCGCGATCACAGGAATTATCTTAGCAGCAGGAGGGGGCGTTGCTTGGTGGACTAAATCTAATTTAGAACAAACTGCCCAGAATGTTCAACCCGTTCCCTCACCAATTGAAAAAACTGAAACTGAACTCCCCGCCCCAGCAGCCATTACTCAAGAGCAAGTTGTGTCAATTTGCTGGCTCAATCCCACGGGAGAGAAGATTGAGTTGGTGGCTAATTCCATGACTTTTCAAAAATCAGTCAAGCCAGAGCGAGTTTTACAAACAGCCTTGGAAACTCTTTTGGCACAACCACCAGCGGATGCTAAATATACCACTGCCATCCCTCCAGGAACCAAACTACTGAGTTTGTCTACCAATAAAACAGGAACTCATATTGATTTATCTCAAGAATTTGTGTCTGGGGGAGGGAGTGCTTCCATGAGTAGCCGACTAGCGCAGATTATTTATACAGCGAGTACTGGTAGTGAACATGACCCCATTTGGATCAGTGTCGAAGGGCAGCCGTTGGAAAACTTAGGGGAAGAAGGAATTGTCGTCAGTCAGCCCATGACTAAAAAGAAATTCAACGACAACTTTGAAGGTTTTGGCTTGGATAAGTCACCCTCTTAGACTAGTCTTTAGTTATCTAGTTGGCGGTGCCGATCTTGCCTCAATTTATCTTGTGCCTATTCATTACTACTAATTAATCAGCTTTGATTCATTAATTTCATTCACTATTTATTTGTTTTATCGACAATTTTGTCAAAATACCAGTTCAACAGAGGAGACAGCAAACTATGCCAACGATTTAAAATCTTTAATTCCACCCCAGGGGCGATCGCAAATTTATTTTTTGCCACCCCGCGCAAAATTTCTTGGGCTACGGCTTCAGCACTTAAAACTGTAGCTGTGGCAGTGATTTGTTTGGTCTCTAGGGGTTTAATTTTATTTTCCGCTGCTAACTGAGGAGTATCAGTATCGGGAGGATAAACCACCGAGAGCTTAATACCTTTGGGTTTGAGTTCTCCCCGTAAAGACTCCCCTAACCCTCTGAGGGCAAATTTCGAGGGGCAGTAGGCACTGTAACCATAAATGCCCATTAAACCTGCCCCTGAAGAGAGCAACACAATATGTCCTTGCTGACGTTCAACCATAGCTGGTAAGACGGCTTTAACACTGTATAGAGAACCAAAATAATTAACTGCCATAATTTGTTCAAAAATCTCTAGGGGGATTTCTGAGAAATAGCCAGGATGAGTTATTCCCGCCGAAGTAATCAATAAACTCGGTGCGCCAAAAGTAGCGATCGCCTGTTCTAAGACGGCGGTGATGGCGGTTCGATCTGCCACATCAGCGGTAGCAATATTGATCTGTTGAGTTTGATTAACTGCTACTGTCTGGATTTCTTGCTGCGCCTGGATTAACTTTTGGCGATCGCGAGCAATGAGAGTGATATTTGCTCCCTGGCGGGCGAGTAATTTAGCTACTGCCTTACCAATGCCACTAGAACCGCCTGTAATAATGGCGTGTTGGTTAGAATATGGGCAATATTTGTTCGTCATAGATGTCTGTCTTTGTAAACAAAGATTAGTATAGAATGGCAGTTTTATTGATCTAAACATTTTTATCATGTCGGCAATGGGACATCCTCGATTTCGGCGCAAAGTTAGAAGATGCCTCAGACAATCAGCATTAATTACAGGAATTTTATTGCTTTGTGGTTATATTTACGGCACAAAAATAGAGCCGAATTGGATCGAAGTCGTGCCAATTGAACTGGCAATTCCTCATTTAGACCAAGCATTCGATCAATTTAAAATTGTCCAGATTAGCGATCTTCATGCTAATAAATATATGCCCGAATCACGGTTAGCCAGAGTTATCAACCTAGTTAACCAACAGCAGCCTGATGCGATCGCTATTACAGGAGATATTGTCAGCAAACGTAGCGGTTTTAATGGGGAAAAACTCCAACAACAGTTAAGTCAGCTTCAGTCAAAAACAGCCACTTTATCGGTTTTAGGCAATCATGATCACTCTCCAACCATCAAACTGCTGAAACGAACTTTGGCAGCTAGTCAGATTAATAATTTAGATAATCAGGTTTATATTGTGAAACGTGGCGAGCAAAAACTGGCTTTTGCGGGATTAGACGATCCCTACTGGGGTAAGCCAAATCTGAAGAAGATTCTTAATCGACTACCCGATCAAGTGCCAGCGATCTTTCTCGTTCATGAGCCAGACTATATTGAGAGAAGTGCCAAAACTCATAGATTTGCGCTGCAACTATCAGGTCATTCTCATGGTGGACAAATAAGACTGCCTTTTCTCACTCCTATCTTTTTGCCCTTTGGCGGTCGAAAGTACTTTGTCGGACTAAATCAAGTGGAAGACACTGTTACCTATACTAATCGTGGTTTGGGCATGACTGGCATACCGATGCGTATTGGTAGTCGCCCTGAAATCACCGTTTTTACCCTCCGCAGCGCGGCCTAATACTAAGTCGCTTTCTGAGCAGTAATTTTATTTCGCGCAAAGACGTTTATCCCGCTTAGTTCGGGGCAAAGACGCAAAGACGTTTATCCCACTTTGATTGCAACTTGGTATAAGTCACATTCTTAGCGAAAAAGGAAGTTTCGTGCCACATCCGTCTGATTCATGATAATTGTGGTCGCTTTTCACAAAGCTACCCAAACGGCGATCGCATTTAGGGCAGAAGCCAACTTGAGATTTTCCAGTCAACTCCTCTACTCCTCAATATCTTTGATCCTGTTTATGAAGCGATCGCTTTATGAATCGCGCAGTAAACTACATGCGGACGATGCGAAGCGAGTGCTTTAGTACAAGTCCTTTGTGATTTGCGAAGCTTATCCTTTAGGACTTCTGACTTCTAACTTCTGACTTCTGACTTCTGACTTGCGCTATATCTCTCCCCACTCATAGAAGAGAAATATATATAATCAAACTTTAGTGCCGTGCCGTGTACTGTTAATCTTCTATGACTGATATTCGTCAACTGATCGCCCAAGAGTTTTCCTTATCTCCCCGCAACACCAATAATGCTTTAGATCTCTGGATAGAAGGGGGAACAATCCCGTTTATCGCTCGCTATCGTAAAGAACACACAGGTTCATTAGATGAAGTACAGTTACGGGATATTTTTGAACGTTATAGTTACTTAGATGAACTGATTAAGCGCAAAGTAAAAATTATTGAAGAAATCGACTCCCAAGGCAAGCTAACTACGGAACTGAAGGCAAAAATAGCAGTCTGTCTGAATCGAACTGAATTAGAGGATTTATACCTGCCCTATAAACCCAAACGACGTACTAGGGCGACGATTGCTAAAGAAAAAGGCTTAGAACCCCTGGCAGATTGGATTATGCTCCACAATAAGCCCCAGGTGTCTCATGTCCCTTTAGATGCTGAAGCTAGTAAGTATTTGGCTGTGGAAACAGAAGTTGCCACCGTTGAACAGGCATTAGGGGGGGCAGCAGATATTATTGCGGAGCAAGTAGCAGATAACGCGGATATTAGAGCCTATTTACGGGAATATTTCTTTAAAAAAGGGGTGTTTACTTCCAGAATTAAGGGAGGGTATCCTGAAGGAAGTACTAAATATGAAATGTATCGTGATTACAGCTATAGTGTGAGCAAGATTCCACCCCATAACATCTTGGCTTTATATCGTGGTGAAACGGAAGGGATTTTGAGTATTGACCTTACCTTTGATGAGTCGGAGGTGCTGGCTTATCTAGAAAGAAGGGAAATTAGTACTAAAAACTCCACTTTAAGAGCATTTTACCAGATAATGCTTAAAGATGCCTTCAGCCGTCTGTTAAAACCCGCCTTAATTCGCGAAGTGAGGAGCGATCGCCAGGAATATGCCGACCTCGAATCGATTCAAACCTTTGAAGCTAACCTACGTAACCTGTTATTAGCATCCCCAGCGGGGAGAAAACCGACTTTGGCGATCGACCCTGGTTTTCGCACAGGATGCAAGATGGTGGTGTTATCGGACACGGGGAAGTATTTACAATATCAGGCAATCTTTCCCCATACAGGGGCAGACAAAAGAAAGCAGGCTGCTCAAACAGTCAAGGATTTAATTAGTCAATATCAGATCGAATTAATTGCCATTGGTAATGGCACCGCATCGAGGGAAACAGATCAGTTTGTGGGGGAGGTTTTACGGGAAATTAAACCACAACCCGTCAAGGTCATAGTGAACGAATCTGGGGCATCGATCTATTCTGCTAGTGATGTAGCCAGGTCAGAATTTCCTGATCTCGACTTGACGGTAAGAGGGGCGGTTAGTATTGGTCGCAGATTACAAGATCCTTTGGCGGAATTAGTCAAAATAGACCCCAAATCCATTGGGGTGGGACAGTATCAACATGATGTCAATCAAAAGCTGCTCAAACAAAAACTAGCAGAAACGGTAGAAAGCTGCGTTAACTATGTGGGGGTAGATCTCAATACAGCTTCTAAAGAGTTATTGACTTTCGTCTCAGGAATTTCGGAAACAATTGCCCAGAATATTGTCGCCTATCGTAACGAGCATGGAGCCTTTAATAATCGTCAACAACTACTTAAAGTAGCAAAATTAGGGAAGAAAACTTATGAACAAGCTGCGGGCTTTCTGCGGATTCGTCAGGGAGACAATCCCTTGGATAATACGGCAGTTCATCCCGAAAGTTATCAGGTAATTGAGCAAATTGCCCATAGTCTCAATGTCTCCTTAGACCGTATTACCCAAGCCAGCGATCGCCTTAAAAGTCTCGACCTCAAAGAATTTATTACCGATACTGTCGGGTTGCCTACCCTACGGGATGCGATCGCCGAATTAGAAAAACCAGGACGAGATCCCAGGGAACAGTTTCAATATGCCACTTTTCAAGACGGAGTGGCGGAGATTAGCGATCTACAAGAGGGAATGATCCTAGAAGGAGTGGTGACCAATGTGGTTAACTTTGGAGCATTTGTAGATGTGGGGGTGCATCAAGACGGTTTAGTACATATTTCCCAACTGTGCGATCGCTTTATTGCTGATCCCAATGAAATAGTTAAGGTGGGACAGGTAATTAAGGTCAAAGTATTGGAAGTAAATGAAAAATTAAAACGGGTTGGTTTATCGATTAAACAAGCATAAATTAGTAATTGATAATTGATAATTGATAATTGATAATTACCGTAGAAATTTAAAAGAAACTTAAAATAGGTTTCAAACTTTATTTATGAGGACGTAAGTCAGGTAGAGTTGTAGCTATCCACAGTGCGATCGCGTGAGGGATCAAAAAGATGAAAATTTTAGCACTAGCTTGGGAATTTCCCCCTCGTATCGTTGGTGGCATTGCTCGCCATGTGGCGGAATTGTATCCAGAAATTATTAAACTGGGATACGAGATTCATTTGCTGACTGTGGAATTTGGTTCAGCACCCAAATATGAAATTGTCGAAGGGATTCATCTTTATCGCTGCCAGGTTAATCATGGCAATGATTTTTTTCATTGGGTAGCGAATATGAACGATAGTATGGGTTGTCTGGGGGGCAAATTATTACAGCAGCATGGCGACTTTGATTTGATTCACGCCCATGATTGGCTAGTGGGAGATGCCGCGATCGCCCTCAAACACACTTTCAAATTACCCATCGTCGCCACCATTCACGCGACAGAATATGGTCGTTACAACGGTATCCACAATCTGCGACAACAGTATATCAACGGCAAAGAAAATTTCTTAGCCCATGAAGCTTGGCGAATTATTGTCTGTAGTGAATATATGCGATCAGAAATTCAACGAGTTTTTCAATCTCCCCCAGATAAAATTGATGTGGTTTATAACGGTATTCGTCCTGAAAAAAAGCACCACGACCATAACTTTAATCGGACTCAATTTCGTCGTCGCTTTGCTAATGATTGCGAAAAGATTATCTATTACGTCGGACGGATGACCTATGAAAAAGGTATTTCGGTTTTACTTGATGCGGCCCCAATAATTATTAACTTGATGGGAGGTGGAGTCAAATTTGTGATTATTGGCGGGGGAGATACTAGTCGTCTGCGGCATCAGGCAATGAGTTTGGGCATCTGGGAGCAATGTTATTTCACAGGCTTCATGTCCGATGCCGATTTAGATAAGTTTCAGACTATCGCCGATTGCGCTGTTTTCCCTAGCCTATATGAACCCTTTGGGATTGTCGCCTTAGAAAGTTTTGCTGCTAGGGTTCCCGTAGTTGTTTCAGATACAGGGGGACTGCCAGAAGTAGTACAGCATAATTATTCAGGAGTGGTGACTCGCGCCAACGATCCCAATTCTTTAACCTGGGGAATTTTACAAGTATTACAAGACTCTGAATACGCTCAAAAACTGGTGGATCAAGCCTACAAGACAATTGTTAAACGCTTTAGCTGGCATGATTTAGCGAAACAAACTTGTAGCGTATATCTGCAAATTGCTGCCGAGCGATCGCAAGTTGTTTGGTAGTTACTCTCTAGTTATTCTTGATTAAAATTGGTAAATTTTCCAATTGAGCAGAGACTTTTCTGACACAATGATTCCTTGCAGCAATGTAAGTATTTAGTTTTAATATCTTTTATGTTCAGAAATATTTTATTCCCCATCGAACTAACTAGAGAAGCTCGCAAAGCGATTCAACTGACGGCTGACATGGTTAAAACTCATCAAAGTAAACTGACTATTCTTTCCGTAGTCGAAGCCAATGATGATGGGGCGATGAGTTCAGAACCGCAGGTAGCAAAACTATTGCAAGAAGCCAAATTATTTTTTGCTAACCAGGGAATTTCCGCCGAAACCATCGAACGAGAAGGTTTACCCGCTTTTACTATCTGCGATGTTGCCGATGAAATTAATGCTGACTTGATTATCATGGGTTGTCGCGGTTTAGGTTTAATCGACGAAGAATCCGCTGCCGATAGCGTCACCAACCGTGTGATTAATCTGTCTTCTTGTCCTGTATTGGTAACGACTTGATTAGTTCATTGACGAACTCCAAACTATTTCTTTTCCCTCTTTAGTAGTAAACTTCTGGCAATTCGATACCAGACTTCTCGATATTGTTTATGGTCGTTGTTTTCGGTTAATTGTTTTCCTGCTAACTCAGGATACTGTTCTTGAAAAATACGGTCAACCTCTTGATAAAAGCTACTGGAATCTATCTTAAGAGCTTTAGCTTTTTGTTGTATATGGCGCTGAAAATCTAATTCTTCTTGGCTGAGGACTAGGTTTTGGGGATTACCCTGCAAATCTAGAGAGGTTGTCCCCGTGATCCTTTGATTAATTAAAGCAAAAGTAATTAGTCCTGGAATAATGACGATCGCCGAGGCTAAAATTCCCCAATTCAAAGGTTTAATCTGCTGAAAATCGGTATCAACAAATAAGCGAGTTATTCTTTGAGGTATGCTACTAAAGCGATCGGTAGCACGGGATAAAATATTACTAGAATTATGATCATGGTTCCGAGAGTAATTACGGCGATCGCCTGGAGCAATAATTAAAGTCCGCAAGCGAGAGTTAAAACTAGTGAAAACCGAAGTGAAAGCTGAAGTAAATATTGAGTTGTGTTCCTGACCAAGAATCTGCCGAAGCTGATCAACGGATTTATAGCGATCGCATGGTCTATCTGCCAACATTTTCTTGAGGACTCTTTTGAAATGAGGACTAGCCTCAATTTGGTGCCAGTTCCATTCTCCTCGGTAGCTATTGTATAGCCGATCTGGCTGTTTCCCCGTCAACAACACTACCGCCGTAGCAGCAAGGGAGTAAAGATCGCTACAGGGCATAGTTAGACCACGACGCAACTGTTCATCGGGAGCATAGCCTTTTTTGCCGATTAGCGTTACAGAATGTCCTGCGGTTCTCGAAACAGCATTAGCAGCAAGTTTTACACAGCCAAAGTCGATCAGTACGGGTCGTAGATCGCGATCGCGCAAAATTAAGTTATCTGGGGAGATATCGCGGTGAATTAAGTCGGCGGAATGAATATAGTCCAGCAGAGAAAGAATGTCCCAAATCATTTCGGTGACTTCTGTTTCACTTAATTTGCCTCGACGCTGAAGCAATTCCCAGTAACTTTCCCCTTTGACATATTCCTGTACCAAAAATAGCGACCTTCTGCCGTCAATTTGGGTTCTTAATAGAGCTTCAAACCGAGGAATCTGCTGATGACTCAGCTTATAAAGTATCCCTGCTTCCCGCTCAAATAAGTCTTCCGCCTGACGGGATTCATCACTACTCTCTACCTGGGGGGCAAATTCCTTAAGAACACAGAGTTCTCGATAGCGCTGGGTATCTTCCGCTAAATAAGCTCGACCAAAACCACCCCGACCAATCTGCTTCACAATTCGGTAGCGATTGTTTAGAATAACTCCATCTCGTAGGGCAGAAGTAGCAGATCTAGACATTATTAGTAAAGCTTTATATCCGAATAAAACATCCGCCATTCTAACAGCCCTCCGCTAACAGTCAATTCGGAGTTTGGAGTTCGCCCTAGTCGAGTTCGGAATTCGGAGTTAGTAGTTCGGAGTTCGCCCTACGGGTTCGATAGATAGAAGCGGAAATAGCCCAATAGATAGAAGAAATCGATCGCCAAGACAATACCTTTTGTCCAGGGGGAGTGTAGCCAACTAAACACCAAGGGATTTACTCCCAGTACTAGCGCCATCTCGATTAAAGCGACGATTCTGCCGTAGTGATTGGTATCCCAATAGGAAAAGGGACTAAAAAAACGATAGTTACTAAAGGGGAAAAAGTGACGGTGAGCGTCATCATGATGCACGGGAAAATCTAGCAGGGAATGGCAGACGAGACTAAGACCTAAAACCATTCCTGGTTTATAATCCAGGCGATAAAAAATGGCAACGGCGATCAGCGCTAGAGGTAGGGAATGGAACAGCGCGATGATATTTTGCCAGAAAGATTCGTAATAGGCTTCTGACCAAATTTTACCTTCAGGTATTTTCAAGATCAACTTGGCAATCAAGTAAAAGCCGAAGATCGGTATATCAGGCAGAATCGCCCCGATCGCAATTACCAGATGGTATTTAGGAGAGATGGTTTTTCCTAGTAAAGCTAGATTGAGAATGTAGTGACCAGGAGTATTCATCTAAACTTAATAACCGAAATTTTTGTACTAGTTTTGTACTAAAAAAAATAATTATTGACTGGCGATCGCTGTATGTGGTTTAATGAAATTAAAGATTTTCATAATGGGAGGTTGAACCTTTATTAACAACAGTCACCACTTCCATTATGAAAAAATAATACCGCGTCAGCGATCGCCGAGTCAACCCCAAATTTAAAGATTTTTCGCGCCGCCGATTGAAATTAACAATCTTATGCAGTCATTAACCTGCGGACTGATAATCGATCGCTCTCTTGCAGTGGTTCAATACTATCGACGGGTAAAGTTACTGCATCCACAAACTTTTCAGAGGCAGTATATATTTCTAGTAGACAACCTTCTGCTCCTGTCGAATCGGCAACATAGTCATTGAGAATTGCAATATCTCCTTTAGCGATGTTGTATTCTGGGAAATCGCAATTTATGACCACTTCTTGGAATAGCTCTAATTTCATTTCTCAACTTCCTAATCTGGGATCAATGTGACAAAGCGAAACTTCGCATCTACCGATTGATGTAGCCAAATTGTGACTACTCCTAAATCAATCTCGTTAACTCCTTTCAATGTACCTTTGACCTCATAAAAAGTGCCGAATTGATCGGTTCTATCTTCAACGGCTTCATTTTCAGCAATTAGTCGCCGAATTGCCTGTTCCAACGCTGCTGAATTAGCGAGGGTAAAACCTCCTTGAGCGAGGAATTTTGACTTGTCATTACGCGATCGCGGAACTAATAAGTACTGTGTGAGCTTCGATTCGGGGATAACTGCATCTGCGGGAATTTTTACCACCGAATCGACTAAATATCCCTATTTTAATAGTTGTTTTGTACCAAAAAAATAATTATTGACTGGCGATTACGCTCCAAGCGCTCGCACCCGAATGGGTGTACCCTTCGGATCGCTGTATGTGGTTTAATGAAATTAAAGATTCTCAGAATGGGGGGGTTAACCCTCATCAACAACAGTTACCACTTCCATTATGAAATAATAATACCGCGTCAGCGATCGCCAAGTCAACCCCCAATTTAAACATTTTTCGCGCCGTTGATTGAAAAAAATCAATCTTTACTCCACCTTAAAAATTGAAATTAGTCTCCTAATATAAAATACTTAACCTGAGATAAGCTGACAAAATTGTTGAGTTAGTATTATAGTAAATTTACTATAACTTAGTAGTGGCAATGTTTGATGGTTTTAACACGCCAGTAATGCGCCCAGTGCGGTGGATGGGAAATTCCAAGAAAAATCTGTTGAAATTTCCCTCTGAGGTACAGAAGATTATCGGTGATGAATTGCAATTTATTCAATTCGGAGGAATGCCAAAAGATGCAAAACCATTCAAGGGTGTAGGTTCTGGTGTCTTTGAACTGGCGGTAAAGTATGACAAAGAAGCCTACAGAACTGTTATAGCGGTTCAATTAGGTGATTACATTTATGTGCTTCATTCCTTCCAGAAAAAGTCAAAAAAAGGCATAAGCACCCCCAAACAGGATGTTGATTTAATCAAGCAAAGATTAGCAGAGGCTAAGGAGATCGCTAAAAATGACTGAAACAAAGCAGATTGAATTTGAAGCAGGATCGGGGAATGTTTTTGCTGATCTGGAAATGCCAGATGCAGAAGAACGGTTTATCCGCGCACAGCTAGGGTTTCATGTTGTTACTCTGCTTAAAAATCGCGCTTTAAAACAAAAAGAAGCTGCTGTATTATTGGATATCTCACAGCCTGATGTTTCCCATCTGATGAACGGTCATTTTAGCCGTTTTACTACGGACAAGTTATTAGATTTTCTCAAAAGACTGGAACAAAAAGTCACTATCGAAATTAGTCCTCAC